>Ga0137407_10000525_pt1 | contig 25666 bp, 32 predicted proteins | sample CZOMad2_2_16fung_FD_108410 | JGI IMG/M metagenome (GOLD analysis project Ga0137407, IMG submission 108410) | Vadose zone soil fungal communities from Angelo Coast Range Reserve, California, USA - CZOMad2_2_16fungal (Illumina Assembly) | ecosystem: Environmental > Terrestrial > Soil > Vadose... | reverse complement strand
TCCACCAATCCGGCGGGGCCTGTTTGACGTTCTTATAAATGGGATGCACGGCTTCTGTTCGTCGAGGACAACTCGGAACAACCCGGCGGTGGGAACGCTGGCATCTGACGTGATTCTCCACTGGATGGTCAGGCCAGTCAGATGAAGGACGAGTGCACCCTACGCGAGAAAGCTCGCGAAGCGATCGGGAACGGAAAGCTACCGACTCGAAAGCCGGACCGTATATTGGGCGGTCTCGGGAGCGAAGAGATCTGCGCGGTGTGTGGCGAGCTCTTGATGCCGACTCGGATGGAATTCGAGATCGAATTCAACCGCCACCGCCCGACGCTGGGACTGGACACGTACCACCTGCATCCACCGTGCTTTGCGGCATGGGAGTTCGAAAGCCACAACCTGCTTGCCCGGAGGGCGATCTCCTCCAGCGACCAGCGGGATCAGCACCCCCTACCTCCGATGGCGTCCGCTCCGTCGGAGCCAGATTGAGATAACTCGCGTGACCCGCCGCCTCTTGACGAGAGCGATCGGTGATCGCAACATACTGGGCCGTGGGTGCAACGCGACACCCGAACCAGGACCCGCGCGAAGAGGGGACGACCCTCGGCGATTTGCTTTATGTCAATAAGGCGAAGGCGCCCGTATCCGAGAAGGAGTGGGTCGGACTCCTCCAATCCATCGCCGGGGGCGACCAGCTTGCGTTGCATGCGCTCTACACGCAGACGCATCGTATCGTGTTCACGTTGATCATACGGATCACCGGCAATCGGGAAACCGCTGAAGAGGTAACGCTCGATGTGTTCCACGATGTGTGGCGTAGAGCGTCGACGTACGATCCGGCCGGCGGTTCCGTTATCGGATGGATCATGAATCAGGCGCGCTCCAGAGCGATTGACCGGTTGCGATTCGAACAGCGGAAGAAACGCGTCAACGATCAGGCGGACGGTTCACTGACGGTGGCGGCTGCGAGTGGTCCACAAGAGGCCTTCGACGTCAGAGAGCAGGGCCGCCTCCTGCGACACGCCTTGCAGGTGCTCACGCCGGGAGAGCAACAGGCTATCGAAACCGCATTCTTCTCCGAACTGACGTATGGCGAGGCGGCGGAAAGACTGAATCAACCTCTCGGAACCGTGAAGACACGAATCCGTTCCGGATTGGCAAAGCTCCGACAGGCGCTCGCCGGAACATCGAAGGGTCTATGAGCTCGGGATCCGGCAACCACGATCGGGACTACGTGGAATCGGTGTTCCTGTACGCCCTGCGGGCCCTTCCGTCGAGCGAACTCCCCGCCGTGGAGGCTCATATCTCCGCGTGTGCGGATTGCCAACAGGAAGTGGAGACTCTACGTCCGATCATCGGCGCCTTCGTCTCCTGGCCAACCGATGTGCTGCGCCCATCGGAATCGCTGTGGGAACGTCTTGCGCGGCGAATCGCGGCGGAGACGGGCCAGGAGCCGGTGGTCCCAGCGCCGCAACCATCGGCCGAACCGAGCTGGGAAGAGGCGGCGCCCGGCCTCTCCTACAAGCTGCTCGCGACGGATACCGAGAAGGACCGCGTCAGCTTGCTAGTACGGCTTGCGCCGGGAGCCCACTATCCGCCTCACCGTCATGCTGGAGTCGAAGAGCTGTATCTGCTTCACGGCGAGCTGATGATCGACGACAAGAAACTCTATCCAGGGGATTACAACCGGGCGGAGGCCGGCAGCGCCGATCAGCGCGTCTGGAGCGAGACCGGCTGCACGTGCGTTCTTCTCACCTCCACCCGAGACGTGTTTCACTGATTTCTCCTCGCAGTGGTCATGCACAGTCCAAATCTCACGCTCCGCCCGGGCGCCTTCGCTGACGCTGATCGCCTTCACGAGCTGCACACGGTCTCGGTCCGGACCCTGTGCAGTGGGCACTACGCGGCCACGGTGATCGACGGTTGGCTGGCCAATCGTCGACCACAAGGCTATCTCGCGCCGATCGGGCGGGGAGACCTCTTTGTCGTGGAGGAAGGTGGGCGGATCGTGGGGTTCGGGGAGGCGGTTCCCGGCCAAATCATCGCGGTCTACGTGGATCCGGCGGCAACCCATCGCGGTGTCGGTGCCGCGATCATGGATCGCGCTCTGGTCGTGGCGCGGAGCGGTCACAAGGGTCCGATTCGTCTGGAGTCGACGTTGAACGCGGAGGCCTTCTATCGGCGTTTTGGCTTCCAGGCTGTCGCGCACTCGACGGTGCAACGGAATCAGACCGCCATCCCGGCGGTCGTCATGGAGCTGGACGACGAAGCACCGCATTGACAGGGCCCGTCCCGTTTTCAGAGCTGATCAGGGAGTTTCGTCCACTCTGTAATCCGTGGGCGCGCTGAATCCGACACCATCGATCTTGCCGGTCAGTCGGTGAAAGTAAATATCCAGGCCGTTCACGCTCACGACCGAGAACAGCGGCCCTAAGTGGACGCGCACTTTTGTGTGCGAGATCCCGGCATCATAGGTCTGACGGGCGATGATGCCCGGGAGCCCCATCATATCCAGCAGTCTTCCCACCCACAGGCGAACCAGAGTCCGCATGTTCCATCGTTCTTTCAAAAAGCCAGCCAAACGAGCGCAGGCAATAGAATCGTGCCCTTACCGAAGTGATGGGTCTGAGGGGGTGTAGAACTGACAGGGTAACGTCAAGGTCCCGGCGGGCGGCTGATTGCTGGGCCGGCATAGACCGACGGGCGGCGACCGAAGAATACCGGCGAGATTTACACGCAGTGAAAAAATCCCAGGACTGGCGGATCAACAATCCGCGACGCCACAAATCACACCCAGACCAGTTGCCCGGCCGAAACGCGAGTGTTCCGTCGAAATCCCAGAGGAGAAATTGCGTTGTGTTCACGAGCTCCGACTCATGGAGCGATGGATGCCGAGGAGTCTAGCGGAGTACGCTGCAAAGCATGAGTCTCGGCGACTGGTTGGGCGAGCAGCTCTTTGGACGCCGTATCGTGCTCATCACGGGTCAGCTCGACGATGACGCAGCAGGGAGGGCGTCGGCCGCGCTCCTGACGCTGGACGCCCGCGAGAATCGGCTCATCGAGCTTCACCTAGACAGCCCCGGCGGCTCGCTGAGGGCGGCCTTCATCCTCGTCGACACGGCCGATGCCCTGCGCTCCGAACTGCGCGTCCTTTGCCGTGGTCAGGTGGGCGGCGCAGCCATTGCCGTGATCTCGGCCGCGGATCACCGCGTCGCCGCGCCGCACACGCGATTCCACCTCGCTCAGCCGACGGCGCGGTTCATCGGTACCCCAGCGGAGATTGACGCTCAGAACCGACAGCAGCAGGGACAGCTGTGGAGGCTCTACGCGTACATGTCCCGGCGGACCGGTCAGCCCGCTGAGGAGATCGCCGAAGACATGCGGCGCGGACGCTATCTCGATGCCCGGGAAGCCCTCGACTACGGCCTGATCGACGAGATCCTGTCCGGCGGGCAGTGAGTGAGATCGTTCAGCGACGCCCTTACGCGGCTGAAGGGGCACAACGCGTTTCTCAGTGCGTCAGAACTGGCGAGCAACACGCGCGAGATCGAGGAGCTCCTCGTGGAGACCAGGATTGGCGCTGGCAACGAGCGAATCTGAGCGGATGGTCCAGGGGCGGCCGTCGATGTCGGACAGGGTGCCGCCCGCTTCAGTGACGAGGAGGCTGCCTGCCCCAGAGTGGATGGCCGAAACGCAAAAGACGATGTAGGCTGAGATGCGGCCGGTGGCTACATAAGGCGAGGCCAACGTCGTCCCCAGCGAACGAAAGTCCCATCGATCCGCCCGGATAGCGGCGGCGGTGAACCGCGCGGCCAGCTCGCGGCGACGGTCCTTCGACTTGCCGTCTTCGATGACGATGGTCCGACTCTCGTCGCTGGTCGTCAGCTTGTGTCGGTCACCACCCTCCAACGCCCATGCGCCTCGGCCCCGCTCTGCGACAGCGATCTCACCGGTCGATGGATCGCCGACGACCGCGACGGTGACTTCGTCGCCCTCCACGAGCGCCAGGTTCACGCAGTACAGTGGGATGCGCGACGCAAAGTTCCGAGTCCCGCAGATGGGATCGACGAGCCAGTGCGGCGAGCCATCAGCCGACACGGCGCCGCCACGCTCCTCGCCTATCACCGAGAAGCCTGGTGCATCGGCGAGCATGCCGCGAAGCGCATCCTCGACAGCGATATCCACCACCGTCACCAGATCGCGCTCGCTCTTGACGGTAATGTCTTCCGGGCTGACGACACGCCGAGCGATAGTGAGCGCTCGCCTTACCGCTTCAATGGCGATGTGAGTCTCGGGGCGGAACTCGGCAGGGGGCTGCTTCATCGCGCGCTGCCTTCCCGCGGCACCGGCATCGTGAACGTGAACGTCGAGCCCACGCCCACCTGGCTTTTCACCCAGATCCGCCCGCCATGCAGCTCCACGAACTTCCGGCAAAGGGCTAACCCAAGCCCCGTCCCTTCCGCCTTCTTCTCAGCGGTCCCGACCTGCCGGAACTCCTCGAACACCGCCTCCTGGTCCTCGGGCGCGATGCCGACCCCCGTATCGCTGACCGACACTTCGATAAATCCATCACGAGGCACGGCTCCGACTTCGATCCGCCCGCCCTCCGGCGTGAACTTGATCGCGTTCGACAGCAGGTTCAAGACGACCTGGCGGATCTTCCGCTCGTCCGCCTGAACCTGGCCCAGCCGGTCATCGACGTCAATGTGGAGGATGATGCCTCGACGCCCGGCGCGCTCGCGAACCAGGGTCAGAGCGTTGTCGAGTGTCGTGGGGAGGTGGAACTCCGCCAACTCGAGCTCCATCCGTCCGGCTTCGATCTTCGAGAGGTCGAGGATGTCGTTGATGAGGGAGAGCAGGTGCGTGCCCGAGGCGTAGATGTCCTGGAGGTACTCCGCTTGCTTCTCGTTCAACTCGCCAAACATGCGGTCCGTCAGCACCTCGGAGAACCCGATGATCGCGTTGAGCGGCGTGCGCAGCTCGTGCGACATGTTGGCGAGGAACTCGGACTTGTGCTGGCTGGCGACCTCGAGCTGGCGACTCTTGTCCTCGATCTCGAGGTTGCGCGCCTGCAGCTCCTTGAACAAGCGGACGTTCTCGATGGCGATGACAGCCTGGTCGGCGAAGGTTCGCAAAAGGGCGATCTGTTGATCAGTGAACGGTTGGATCTCCGTTCGGCTGACTCTGATCACACCGAGTGCGACACCGTCACGCAGCAGCGGCACGGCCAGCGCCGACTGCACGCCGTACTGGGCCGCCGTTGACTCTGGGTACTCCGCCAGGGCCTGCGTGAGATCGCGGACATGAATTGTCTGACGGTCGATCACCGCACGGCCCACCAGGTGCCCGCGTGTGAGCCGGCGCACCGAGGGCATCGACGGCGTGCCGGAGGCGGCGACGAGGCGCAGCCCTGCCCCTTCCACACGAAGCACCTGGGCGTCGTTCGCGCTGCAGAGGCGGGCCGCGTTTGCGGCAATGGCGTCGAAAACCGGTAGCAGATCCGCGGGTGAGCTCCTGATCACACGCAGGATTTCGCCGGTGGCATTCTCGCGCGCCAGCGCCTCGGTCAGGGAACGCTGCACGTCCGCGTACGACAGCGCTGGCTGCGCACGCTCATCGAGGTGCTGGAGGGGCGTCCCACACTTCCCACAGAACGTCTGCCCCGTTGGATTGCCCTGCTGACACCGAGGACACTGCATGCCGCCTCCGGAGTGTGGGCCGGTGAAGGTCGCGCCCGTGGGCCGAGACTAGACTGGCGCCTGCCCTGCCGTCAACGGCGCTGCCGGCAGCCAGCAGATCCGCCTCGGCGTCCAGGCCGGGATGCCGTAGCCAGGTGGCCATCTAGTTCGTGGCCATCTGGGCATTGCGCGGTATCTCCGATGTCGCTATCACACTGGGCGCAGATGCTCTCAGCCTTCCTGGGTGCGGCAATGCTGCTCCTTCTCGTCAGCTCACCGGTGGCCGCGCAGGCGCCGTCGCCTCCTTCCGAGACTCCCGAGACACCCGGGCCACCCGGGCCACCACAGGAAGTCATTCAGCTGCCGCCCGTCGAGGTCATCGGCACCACGCCGCTGCCGGCTCTCGGAATCCCGCTCGAGAAATATCCCGGCAACGCGCAGCGAGTGACTGCGGATGAACTGAAGAAGCAGAACCTCGTCAACCTCCCCGAGCAGCTCTTTCGCAATTTCGGCTCCGTCAATACCATCGGCGCCCAGGGCAACCCCTGGCAGAACGACCTCACCTATCGGGGCTTCCTGGGCGGCCCCCTGACCGGTAGCCCCATCGGGTTGTCCGTCTACGTGGACGGGGTGCGCTTCAACGACGGGTTCGGGGACACCATCAACTGGGATCTCATCCCCCAGTTCGCCCTCTCCGGGGTGGACATCATTCCCGGCTCCAACCCGCTCTTCGGGTTGAATACCCTCGGCGGCGCGCTCGCCATGCGTACCAAGCGCGGCTTCGATTTTCCCGGATTCGAGCTCGGCGCCTCCGGGGGCTCCTGGGGACGCTGGGCCGTCGAGGGGGGATACGGAGGTTCGCAAGGCCCGTTCGACGGGTTCCTCGGCTTCAACGTTCTCAGCGAGAACGGTTGGCGCGACGAATCGCCCACCGATTTGCGCCAGCTGTTCGCCAAGGTCGGATACCGGACGTCCCAGACCGACGTCGAGCTGAGCTACATCTTCGCCAACAACAAGCTCGTCGGTAACGGGCTAGTCCCCGAGAGCACGCTGGCCGTGGATCGAAGTGCCGTCTACACGTTCCCAGACCGGACCAAGAACGTCATGCACCTGACCAATCTTCGAGCGAGTCAGTGGTTGACGGATGCCGTGCTGCTATCCGGCAACGTGTTCTACCGCCACTACACGCGCGAAACGCTGAACGGCGACGCCGAGGTCAACTGCGTCGACGACGTCGCCGGTGCGCAGGTCTTCACGGCCAACAGGCGCCCTCTGCATCCGGGACTGTGCCAGGGCTCGGCCGTCGGCTTCTTCGACGCCCAGGGTAATCCCCTCGCCGGGAACCTGGATCTCGAAGCGGAGGCCCATGACCGTATCACCAAGACGCGTACACAGGACTGGGGCGTGACGCTGCAGTTCCAGCAGCGAGGCAAGATCTTCGATCGGGACAACCGGCTCACCGTCGGCTTCGCCTACGATGGGCACACCACTCGCTTCACCCAGAGCGAAGCCCCGGCGAACTTCGTGCGCCGGGGCAACAGCGTGGGCACCACCCAGACCGGTGACTTCGAAACCGACGTTGACGTCAAAACCGGCCAACAGAACTTCGGTGTTTACCTGGCTGACACATTCGAGATCTTTCCGCGGCTCGGGCTCACGCTGGCCGGGCGATTTCAGCACGTGAGCATCAGCATCCGCGACCGCTCGGGCGGTAATCCGGATCTCGACGGAGACCACAACTTCCATCATTTCAGTCCGGCAGTGGGCTTCACCTATCAACCGATCACCAATCTGACGACGTTCTTCTCCTACAGCGAGGGCTTCCGCGCTCCGACCCCGGCCGAGCTCACGTGCGCCGACCCCGACGCTCCCTGCCGACTACCCAACGCCTTCGTCGCGGATCCCCCGCTCGACCCCGTCATCGCCCGCACCTACGAATTCGGCCTGCGCGGGAAGCTGCCGCTCGGGGATGCGCTCCTGTGGAGCCTCGCGTTCTACCGTACCGATCTGAAGGACGACATCCTGTTCCTTCTTGCCGAGACGGGAGGGGCGGGCTTCTTCCAGAACGTGGCCAAGACACGTCGCCAGGGCGTTGAGGTTGGATTACAGGGGCGGTGGAAGCGTCTCGGGTACTTTCTGAACTACGCCTACGTCGATGCCACCTACCAGAGTAACGAGACGCTGGCGAGCGTCACCGATCCCAACGGTGTCCGAGTTCAATCCGGCGACCACATCCCCGGCATCCCAGCCCAAAACCTCAAGGTGGGGGCAGAGGTCGAAGTTCTGAAGGGCTTCTTCGCGGGCGCGAACGCCATCCACGCGTCCGGGAGCTATCTGCGCGGCGACGACGGCAACAACCAGCCCAAGCTGGACGGCTACACCACGCTGAATCTGTCCGTCCGGTACATTCCGATCAAGCACGTCGAGCTGTGGGGACGAGTCGACAACGTGACCAATGCCCACTACTCGACAGCGGGCGCCCTGAATTTCAACGCCTTCGCCGACCCGATCGCGGTCGAGAGATTCGTCGCCCCCGGGGCTCCCATCGCCGGCTGGGCGGGCGTCAAGGTGCGCTTCTGAGGACGCGAGTTCGAGCAGCTTTATGTGAGCGACTTCGCCATGAAGATGCGGCTGGTGCCCGGCGGAAGGCATGAAACGGTGCCCAGGATGCGATAGCCGTGTCGCGCGTAGAAGCCGGGTGCCTGGAAGTTGATCGTGTAGAGGACCGCGCTGACGCAGCCGCGGTGCCGAGCCTCCTCCTCCGCCAGCCGCAACAGGCGACTGCCGAGTCCGCCGCCCCGCAGGTTATCCGGGAGGAAGAAGAGGTCGATGAACAGAAGGCCGAGTGATGTTCGACCGGTGAGGCCGCCGACCGGTTGCTTGGTCTGAGGATCGCGGACGACCACCGCCAACGGTCGACTATCCCTGATCCCGCTCTGCTGCTCGTTGAAGCGTGCCAACCCGGAACCGATCGCATGCTCCTCCTCCGCGGTCGGCGCATCGGTGAGCTCCACGATTGGCTCGAGACGATCGCCACCCGGCATGGCCGGAGTTTACCCCAGCGTCGTGAGGTCTGAGCGCGGGTCGGTCGACCGAGCTACTGCTCACCGACGCTTCACTCGGAAGTGCGCGCGCCGGTTCTTCGCCGCACACGCGTCCGACTTTTCCGTGCACGCCAGGCGGTCCGAGCCGTAACTGACGGTCCACAAGCGAGTCTCGGGCACGCCCATCGCCATGAGGAACCTTGCGGCCGCCTTGGCCCGTAGCTCCGCGAGCGCCAGAGGGTCCTCGCGGGCTTCCTTGGCGTCCGTGTGGCCTTCGATGAGCACGAAGTAGTCACGATTGTCGACCAGCCAGCGGGCGACCAGCCACCGGGCATTGCCCATCATGATGCTGGCGCCGTCGCGGACGATGTCCGCGCGACCCGGATCGAAGAGCACGTCCTTGAGCGCCGGCTCGTCGACGAACTCTTCGATGTTCTGCGGGGTCCCCGGCGCTGCGGCCGAGCTTGATGGCGACTGAGCCGTCGGCTGCTCCTGGACGGCTGGTGGTGGTTGCGGCGGAACCGGCGAGGGGTCTGTCTGCGCCCCTGTGGACGGTGTTGTCGTCTTCGGTGCCTGCTGTGCACAGCCCGCCGGCGCCAGGAGCAGAGCCACCAGGATCAGGATTGCTACGCCGAGTCGATTCTCGGGCTGGCATCGGGGACACTTCATGCAGCGCCCCTCCGGAGTATGGGCCGGCAAGGTCGGACCGTGGGCCGAGACTAGACTGTCGCCCGGCCGGTGGTCAACGTGCCATTCACCTTCGCACTCGCGCGTAGCACCAGCAGTCGCCGACGGCGCCATCGAGATTCGGGAAGACGACCCATGCGTTCAGCCGTCCTTCGCGGGCCATGCCCGTCTTCTCGAGCACCCGCGCCGAGGCGGCATTGTCGACATGGCAGTAGGCCCAAACGCGGACGACTCCCGGATTGTCCAGAGCCCACTCGGCGATGCGGGTCGCGGCTTCCGTCGCGTAGCCACGCCCCCAGTGTGGCCGCGCCATCACATAGCCCAGCTCGACGCGATGTCCCTGGAGCCGGACGCCAGCCGTTCCTATGAGAGCGTCGTCGTCACGGCGCGCGAGGGCCCATTGCACCTCGCGCCCCGACGAGACGGCCTCCGCCGCGTACTTGAGAAAGGCGCTCGCATCGTCGAGTGACCGGTGCTGGGGCCAGCTCACGAAGCGCGTCACCGCCGAGTCGTGGCCGTATGCGTAGATGGCGGGCGCGTCGTCTGCCCGCAACGCCCTGAGACGCAAGCGCGCGGTGTCCAGGACCGGCACCATGTTCGCAGGCACGTGCCTCACCTCTCCTTCGACGCCGAGCCTCGCTCCGTGATGGCTCGCGTTCGGCAGCGGATGGCTGGCAGGGGAGTCTAGCAGACTGGAATCATTCGGGGCCGAGAGCGGCGCCAGGCTCGCCGCATACGGCTCGGGCGCATTGCCCGCACAGTCCAGGGGGCTTGCCCGACGTCGTTCACACTGCCACCATGGATGGCACGTCGATCCTCGGCAATGAGGCAGTGAAAACGCGGGTTCGCGAAACGCTCGATGGAGCGGGGCTCGAGGGCAGACGATTTGCAGCGACGCATGCGCGACGTTGATCCCATCTCAAGGAGGCGCGACGATGCCGAAGTTCGTGATCGAACGAGAGATCCCGGGCGCGGGGAACCTGTCACGGCAAGAGCTGCAAGCGATCTCGCAGAAGTCGTGCTCGGTTCTCAACAAGCTGGGGCCGCAGATTCAATGGCTGGAGAGCTACGTGACCGACAACAAGCTCTACTGCGTGTACATCGCGCCTGACGAGGCGATGGTGCGGGAGCATGCTCGCCAGGGAGGGTTTCCAGCCAACCGCGTCTCCGAGGTTCGAACGATGATCGACCCCACGACCGCGGAGCGCTGATCGAGAGCGAGGACGCATTCTTGCTGTTCGTGGATAGCGTCGAGTTGGTGATCAGCCTGAAAACGGCGAAAGCGCTCGGCCTGACGATTGCGCCGGCGGTCTGGCGACGTGACGCCAGACCGCCGGAGGTCCTACACTAACCGCCGATCTCGCACTTGTTCTGAGCGCCCAACCACTTGCCGCCGGCGCGCTCGCAGTCAGCCTTGTTGGTGAAGTTGTGGCTGGACGGCGTGGACGGCGAACCGGTGGACGGCGCGGGCGCCGGCGTACGTGCACATCGTGGAAAACGCGGGCGGGCTCCTCCGGACTCGGCCCCAGCGTCGGCGCTCAACGCGCCAGCGGCATGAGCTTCACGAGTACGAGATGGGTGGGCCAGTAGACGACCAGCGGAAAGCCCACGATGAGCATCGCCACATAGACTTCTGGTGGGAGCCAGCGTTGGGGCTTGCTACCGGGCCCGAAGACCCAGTTGATGTTCTCGGCGGGCTTCGTCAGCGTGTAGCAGACGACGAACAAGAGCGTTCCAAGGATGGTCTGGGCGAGTAGCGCTCTGGGATCGTAGCCGATCCACATCAACGTCCCCACGAGCAGCACGGGCAACACGACGTGGAAGAGCGACAATCCTCGCAAGTACCGGGGCAGGGTCGGATCGAACATGTACGTCGCCATCCCGAGCGGCGCTCGCCCGGTGAGCAGGCGCGCGAAGAAGTCGAGATTCCAGAGCGCCTCGGGTAGCGCCACCGCCACGGTCAGGGTACTCACGATGAGCGGGTTCTCCGCCCACAGCCCCGGCACCATGCCCAGCAGCGCCACGTCCGAGAACCAGAGGAAGTTCGCCGCACCGTAGTGCTTGAGATAAATGGGCACCAGGACGGCGACAAACAGCGTGTAGACGAGCTTGATCCAGAGCGGAAGCTGCGTCGTGTCGCCGGTCATCGACGAGAATCTTCCGCTATCGAGGTCGGCGGCCGCTACTATTTTCATCACCACCGACCGCGGGCGCGCGGGGCCGCTACTTCTTCGACGACGCCGTCTGAGCCTGGATGCCTTCGATCGTCTTCAAGTGCTCTTCGAGTGTGGGGAGAGTCTTGTCCACCCTTGCAGCGTTGCCGGCCTATCTCGAAGACGATCGCGCTTGGCGGCCTTGTCCTCGAGCTCGACTCCCTTGTTCTCGGCCAGCTGCATCAGCTCCTTGTTGGCATGCCCATGGTCCTCGACCATGCGCTGCCCGAACTGCTTGACCGCATCGCTGGACGCTCGGGCTTGGGCCAGCCGTCCGAGCTCGACCTCGACCTGTCCGCCCTCGGCGGCCTTCTGGATGAAATTGCGGTCGCTCCGCTGCAGCTTCGTATTGGACGGCGTGCTCTGCTGAGCGGCAAGTGTTGAAGTGAGCGCCAGGATACTCAGTCGGCGACCGCGGTGATCAGCGATCGGGTCGCGTTCATGACTAGCTCCCTCCTTTGTAGGCCACTATCCGATCATCGCCGCCAGCTCTTGCAGCGGCGGCTCATAGGTCTCGCTGAACGTCGGGAACGCGTGGACGACATCCGTCAGGACGTCGATCGTGATTTCTGCCCGGATCGCGAGCACGGCCTCGCCGATCCACTCCTCCGCGTGGCGGCCGATCGCCGCCGCCCCGATCAGCGTCCGGCGCCTGCGATCGGCGACGAGGACCAGCCGCCCCGACTTCAACCCTGTCGCGTGGGCGCGGGCGGTGTGGCGCACCTCCATGGACGCGCTCACGACGTCATACCCGTGTTCCTTCGCCTTCGCTGACGAGAGGCCCACGCATGCCACGGCCGGGTCCGTGTACAGGCCGCGCGGAATGGCTCGATGATCCGCGCGCGCCTCACGCCCCAGAAGATTTGCCGCGATGATCCGTCCGTGATACTTCGCCGCGTGCGTGTAGAGCGCGAGACCAGTGACATCCCCGGCCGCCCACACGTGTCGCTGACCCGGCACCTGGCACCGCTCGTCCACCTCGAGGAACCCACGGGGCCCAAGCCTGATGCCCAGCGTCTCCAGCCCGAGGCCCTCCAACCGTGGAGAGCGCCCGGTGGCGACAACGAGCCGAGTGGCAGTCAGTCGCGTGCTGTCACTCAGGAAGACGGCGGCGCCCTCGCGCAAGTCCATCCGCACGACTTTGCTGTTCAGACGCAGGTCGATCCCGTCCTGACGAAAGACCTCCGCAAGCGCGTCGGCTACGGCGGGCTCCTCCGCCGGGATCAGCCGCGGCGCGCTCTGCACGATCGTGACCTTTGCGCCGAACCGCGCCAGGATCTGAGCGGTCTCGCAACCCACCGCGCCGCCGCCGAGCACGATCACGGAGGCCGGAAGCTCTGCCGCCGTGTAGACCTCTTCGCTCGTCCAGATCGCCTGGCGGGTCAATCCGTCGATCTCGGGAATGTCGCTTGCGCTGCCGACGGCGATGACCAGATCCGTCCAACCGACGCCGCGGCCACCAATCTCGACCACGCCGGGCCGTTGGACGCGTCCGCGGCCGCGATGGACGGCGATCCCTCTAGGTCTAGGAGCTCCCGAACCCTGGCGGAATCATCCAGCCGGTCGGCGATCTCGTAGCGTCGCGCCGCCGCGATTCGATAGGCGGCTCGCCCGTCGTCCAGGCTCAGCGGGTGGCTGACCGCACCGGCCGTCTGGGCCGTCGCGATCTGATGGCGGATTTCCGCCGAATGAAGCATCGCCTTGCTGGGCATGCAGGCGAGGTAGGGACACTCGCCACCGACGAGCTTTTCCTCGACGACGGCCACTGATTTCCCGGCCCGGACCACGGTCGTCGCCACCGTCTCGGCGGCCGAACCGCCTCCGAGCACGACGACGTCGTAGGTTCTCATCGTGTTATGGGCGCGTTGTTGTGGCCGCGCCAGACCTATCGGGCGAGGGAAAAACTTACCGTGTAAAAGTGTCTGGGCGACCTGGCGTCAGGCACGCCGCGGTCGACCGCTGAACAGTCGATAGAGGACCAGCAACGCGACCGATCCGACGACGGCCATGATGAAGCCCACCGGATCGCCCTCTCGGTACAACCCTACCGCCCTGCCGAGAAATCCACCCAGCAGCGCCCCCGCGATGCCCAACAGCACAGTGAGGATGAAGCCACCGGGGTCACGCCCGGGCATCAAGAACTTGGCCACGATGCCGACGATCAAACCGAAAAGGATCCAGCCGAGGATATGCATGGTTTCCTCCCGCGCCGACGAACGAGCTCGGTCCCGCAAGAGAGCCGCGCGCCACGTGCCTTGGGCTCCATGACTCAGCTTGGGTGCAAACAACATGCCCGGGCCGCGAGAAATCTGCTAGTGAGGCGTGTTCTTCCAGGCGAGATCGGCTATTCCCTGAATCCCGGGGCAGCCGTTGGCGAGGTTGCGCTCGCGAGGAAGCCGCCGGGGAAATTATCCGGGACTTGTGTTCTCGCGGGGCTGAACGGCAGGCATCGGGGGAAACCCCTGTCGCCACTAAAGGTAATACCCCGATAGACTCCGGACACCCTGTCGCCTAGGCTGGCCGCCGCGAATGGACCCACTTGTGCGGTGGCTCATCCAGCGGCGACTCGAAGACGGTCGCCTTCCGCGCGGTCCCATCACGGAGCTCCAGGACAGTCTCGGCAATGGCCAGCCTTGCGACGGCTGCGGGACGAACATCGCGAAGGAGCAGAAGTCGGTATCAGGGATCGTCATGGAGGATTGGCGGAGCATCCAGCTGCATCGCGATTGTTTCGAGGCGTGGGACGTCGAGCGGTCCGGACGCCAGGGACTGCGAGAATAGCGGTCGAAGCGAGTATCTTCAGCGGGTGTAATTCTCGCCGGGTATTTTTTCCACCGTCCTGACGACATCGTTCACCTCGTGGGGCATATCGGCTGGAAATTCCCGCGAAGTCGATCGCCGTCATCGTGGCAGCGTCCTTGCTGCGGCCTCCGCCAGGGGCCGGTCGAAGTTTCCCGAAGCTCGGAGAATCCAAATGAGGCTGATGATCCTGGCGGCGACACTGGCTTTCGGCGTGTTGCTCTCGGCTGGCTTGGCCGAGGCCGACGACGTACAGGGCAGGGTAAAGTCCATCGAGATGACGCAGAAGGTCCTCACCCTCGACGACGGCACCCGGCTGTTCTGGACGGATGACGTCACGATCGCCGACCAGCTCCAATCGGGCGACCTCGTGAAGGCGAAGTACGAAGTGCGGGGCGGCCGGCTCGTTCTCACAGCCGTCGAGATCGTGGTCTAGGTAAACGACACCGATTACGCGCCGTCTGGCCCGCCACGATGTTCCCGTCGACCATGAGTTTTTCGTTCTCGCAATCTGGTGTCCAGGCAGTCGGCTTCCAGCGGTGGCGCAATCTCCTGTTCATACACTGGCCCGTACCGGCCACGGCGCTGCGCCGCCTGGTGCCGCGTCAGCTCGATCTCGATCTCTACGATGGGCAGGCGTACGTCTCGCTGATCCCGTTTCTCGTGGCCGAGTCGCGTCCGCGCGGGATCCCCCGCGCGCTGGCCGCTCGGTTTCTGGAGACGAATCTGCGGACGTATGTGAGATCCGCCGATGGCGAGCCCGGCATCTACTTCTTCTCACTGGATGCGTCGTCGCTGCTCGCCGTGGGCGTGGCGCGTCTCCTCTACGGGCTGCCCTACTTTCCGGCCGTCATGTTCACGCGCGATGAAGGGCCTCGCACCGAGTACGCGTCACGCCGACGCGGCGCACGAGACGCCCAGCTCGAGGTCGACTGGGTGCTCGGTAACCCGGTGGGGACCGCGCGTCCCGGCACGCGAGATCATTTCCTGATCGAGCGATACACCCTGTACGTCCGGCGCGGTGGGTCGATCTATCGCGGGCGGGTGCGTCACAGCCCCTATCCGCTCCGGGAAGTTACCGTCGAGCATCTCTCCGAGACATTGCTCGGCGCGGCCGGCCTACCCGCGCCGAGCGATTCGCCGCTGTACCACCACTCGCCGGGAGTCGACGTCGACATCTTCTGGCTGGAGCGAGTTGGACTACGCGAGCCTCATCGGGTCGCGGCGAATGCTCTGAGTCGGCGACGTGCGATGCATTGAAACGCCGCGGCGGTCTCCGTCGCGGCGACGTTCGAGAATGCAACTCAATGGTTGCACGTCGGAGCGCTGGAGGTGTCCAAGCGGACCGAAGACGTCCCGACTCACCGATCGGTCTGATCACTCGTCGAGAATGGGGAGGCCGGGGCTGTTCAGGCCCCGGCCCTTGCCCTCACTCACATCATCGAACCCAGCCATAGCCTCGCCCGTAGTACGGCCGGTAGTAGCCGTAGCCGTACACCGGCCTCGGGACGACGACTACGGGACGAGGCGCCACAAAGACGGGTGCCACAGGGGCAGGGACAGGCACGAGAACACATCCAGCAGCACTCACCGCGATCGCTCCAACAACGAACAGCGAAGCGGCCAGACGGCCGAGTCTGTTGCGGGCCATGTAAATCCTCCCGCCCGATTAGACGCGGTCGGGAGTGGCGGTATTTCATGCGGAACGGCCAGCGGCGCGTCAGCGTACCTTCGATCGAGAGCCGGGTCAGACTGGATCGCGCACCATCCTGAACAACGCGAGCGCCGGGGAGTGGGCCAGCGGTTTGCTCTCGCCGGTCCGCCTGAATCCGCATTTCTCGTACAGGGCGACGGCCGGGGCGTTCGAGGCCGTCACCCAGAGGCAGAGGGCTGTGGCTTGACGTTTCCGTGCCCAGTCGACCACCGCGTTCACGAGCGCGGCGCCGATCCCGAGCCCGCGTGCTTCGGGGCGGACGAACATTCCGACGAGCTCAGGCCGAGGATCGTCGGGTACGTCAGGGTCGCTGGCCAGGCCGGTCGCGATTCCCAGCCAGCCGCGATCTTGCTCCGCGACGAACGTTACGTTGTCGGCTCCCGAGGCTCCGCGCTCAGCGCGCTGGCGCCATACATCGTCGGTGAACGCTTCTTCCCTCGCCAGGGTCGAGCCAAACGCCAATGGCGAATCCGCCAGGGCGCGCAGTCGGAAGGCTCGCAAGCTCGGTCCTTCGTGCCGATGGATTCGCCGAATCGTTGGGGTCATGTCGCTGAGGTCTTCTCGCCGAACAAGCCCTGAGCGATCAGGCTCCACAAGCCGGCAACGACGCCGGCCAGCACCGACATCCACGGCCGGCTGAGCGAGACGAAGGTCTCGAGAAACGTCATCGACACGGCGACGCCAACGGCCAGCGTGACCAATCCGCGGGGGCCGCGCAAGCGCGAGCGACCCGTCCTTCGGCGAATGAGCCGCGAGGCCCAGATCAAGAGCGCGATGAAGACGGCCAGGGAGGCTGCGGGAAGTGACCACGCCTCCATCGCGCTCACGGCATGAACGAGCCGCCGTTCACGTGCACCGTCTGGCCGGTGACGTGCCCCGCGTCGTCGCTGGCGAGGAACGCGGCGACCGAGGCGATGTCGTCCGGCTGCGCCATGCGACCGAGCGGCACCGCGCTCGCCATCATCGTCAGCTCGTCCTCGGTATTGCCGTAGCGCGGCTGCGCTGTATCGGTGAGCCCGGGCGCGATCGCGTTCACACGGATCCCGTGCGGCGCCAGCTCGAGCGCCATCGCGCGAGTCATGGCGACCACGCCGCCCTTGCTGGCCGAGTAGTGAACGCCCCGCACGGCGCCGCGGATGGCCTGCGACGCCATGTTGATGACCGAGCCGCGGCGCCGACCGGCGATCATCGCGCGCGCGGCCGCCTGGGCGCAGAAGAATCCGGCTTTTAGATTGACGTCGAGCACGAGATCCCAGTCGCTCTCACGCATCTCCAGAAAGGGCACACGCGGATAGACGCCGGCGTTGTTGACGAGCACGTCGAGTCCCCCGAGCTCACGCACGACGTGCGCGATCATCGATTGCACGCTGGCCGGCTGCGCGACGTCGGTCTGTACGAGCACGGCGCGGCGGCCCGCCCCGCGGACCTCGTGGACGACCTTTTCGGCCGCGCCGTGATCGTCGAGGTAGTTCACGCCGACGTCCGCGCCCTCACGGGCGAAGGCCAGAGCGATGGCGCGTCCGATACCCTGCTGGGCGCCGGTCACCAGCGCCACCTTTCCACCGAGCCTCATCCTCGCCTCCTCAATCACTCGCCGCGTCGGCGAGCCCCAGCCCCACGACGGCCTGCGGCGCGCACGACTCGCCGCCGCCGCGAACTTTGTCGACTCACGACGAATGTGCTACGGTCGCGCCGAGAACTCATCCGGGAGGGAGTCATGGACGACAAAGGAATCGGGCTCCTGCTGAACATCGGCACGGTGATTCTCCTCGCGGCGCTCGTCGTCGATTTCGCGTGGGTCATCTCGACCGCGCTCAACGCCCACTGACGGGACCGCTCCGCCCGCCTGTCCGCACTCCCTCGCCATGCCCCGGTACGATACCGCCGTTCTGAACGGCACGGTGGTCGTTCCCTACGTGGGGGCCCTGCGCTGCGACGTCGGTATCTGCGCCGCGCGTATCGCCGCGCTGGCGGACTCGATCGCGCCTGGTGACGCCGACGTCGTTGTGGACGCCCGCGGCAAGCTGGTGCTTCCGGGAGCCGTAGACGCGCACTTCCACCTCGGGATCTACCGCGACCTCGCCACCGACGCGCGCAGCGAGACGGCTTCCGCGCTGGCGGGCGGCGTGACCACGGTCCTCAGCTACTTCCGCACGGGACAGAACTACCTCAACAAGAGCGGACCCTACCGGACGATCTTTCCCGAGGTCGTCGCGGCGACCGTCGGCCACGCCCACACTGACTTCGGCTACCACATCGGCGTGATGACGACCGAGCAGCTTGGCGAAGTGGACTGGCTCGTCGGCGAGCAGGGGGTCGGCTCCTTCAAGTACTACATGTTCTACAAGGGCCTGAATCTCACCTCGGACTCGACGCGCGGCAGCGCCTACACGATGGCCGACACCTACGACCTCGGCCACCTCTACCTCCTCATGCGCCAGGTCGCCGCCGCGGCGGGAAAGTACGGCGCCCACGGTCGCGTCTCGCTGAGCCTCCACTGCGAGCAGGCCGAGCTCATCCGTGTGTTTATCGAAGAAGTGAAGCGCTCGGGTCCCGGTGGCCTCGAAGGCTACCATCGCTCGCGGCCGCCGCTGACCGAGCAGCTCTCGATTGCCGAAGCGCTCGTGCTGACCGATGCCACGCGCTGCCCGGTGAATCTGCTCCATCTTTCGAGCGCCGAAGCCGTCACGAGCGGCGCCGACGGCCGGCGCCGACATCCTCACCTCGACATTCGGCTCGAGACGACCTTGCATCACCTGGCGCTGACCCACGCGACGGCCGGCGGCATCGTCGGCAAGGTCAATCCGCCGATCAGGACCGAGGGCGACCGCGAAGCGCTGTGGCAGGCGGTGCAGGACGGCCGCATCGACACGGTCGTGAGCGATCACGCGTGCTGCGCCGAGGAGGACAAGGGCGAAGACCTCTGGAAGGCGCTTCCGGGGTTCGGCGGGACCGCGTTGCTCTATCCCTACCTCGTCTCAGAAGGGCATCTGCGGCGCGGTCTGCCGTTGACCCGGATCGTCGAGCTGGCCAGCGCCAACCCCGCCCGGGCCTTCGGCATCTATCCTCGCAAGGGCACGATCGCCGTCGGCGGCGACGCCGACCTGGTCGTGCTCGATCCGGCTCGGGAGCACGTCGTGTCGCCCGAGGTTCTCCACTCGGCGCAGGACTTCACGCCGTTCGCCGGCATGCGGGTGCGAGGCTGGCCGACTCACACGCTGCTGCGGGGACGCACGGTGTTCCAGGACGGCGCCGTGATCGGCGAGCCGCAAGGGCAGTACGTCAAGCGTCCGATCGGGCTCTACGGGACTTCAGTCTGAGCGGTGCGAAGAGTCCGCGAGCACTCGGAGTGGCGCCCCGGCGCTACGCCTTGGCTTGAGCGGTGCGACGCCGTGGGCAAGCCTTGTGATACCAGGTCGAGCCGAGCTTGACGTGGTTGCCGTTCTTGCGAATCTTCAGCTTGCACTTGGGACACGTTCCCATCCGCGCTCCTTTTCCGAATGCTGATCGAGGCGGCGCTATTATAGCAGGCGCGTCGGGAGGAGCCTCGTGACGGACTGCGTCTTCTGCCGCATCATCGCGCGTGAGACCCCCGCCGACGTCGAGTACGAGGACGACGCGGTCGTGGCGTTCAGGGACATCTACCCGAAGGCGCCGATCCACCTCCTCATCGTGCCCAAGCGCCACATCAACTCGATCATGGCGATGGAGCGCGCCGACGCCGAGGTCCTCGGGCGCTGTCTCTTGGCGGCGCGCGCGATCGGCGAAGCCAAGGGATTGGCCGAGCGCGGGTATCGGCTGCGCGTGAACTGTGGCCCCGAGGGCGGGCAGGTCGTCTACCACGTGCACGTCCACTTCCTGGCCGGCGGGCGGGTGAGCGGCGGCGTCTAGGCGACGGCTCTTCAGGCGGACGTCGCGGCGGTCTTCGCCTCGAGGGGCAGACCCGCGTTCGCCCAGCTGCTGAGTCCCCCCTTCAAGATCCTGACGTCTCGATACCCGAGCTCACGCAGCTGGAGCGCCACCTGGGCGCTCGTCGCTTCGTCCGGGCGGGCACAATAGGCGACGACGGTGCGATTGGTATCGAAGTCGAGATCGCGGATGCCCGTCTTGAGATCCTCAGGCAGCACGTGATGCGCATCCTGGATCTTGACGGGGCTCTGCGCGAACGTCGCCGCGTCGCGGACGTCCAGAATGATCGGCGGGGACTCGGGCGAGGCGGCGATGAGTTGCATCACCTCCGCGGGGCGGATACGATAGCGGTTGCGTCTCCAGCGCAACATGACGAGAACACCGATGACCGCGAGCCCGACCACGACCGCAACCGCCGCGATCTGCTTCCACGGAAACGGGCGAGGGGGCGGGTTCTTCGCCTCGGCCATCATGCGACGCACGTCGGTCAGATCCGGCAGAAGCCGATTGGCCTCGGCGAAGTGCTTCTCCGCGCGCTCGTAGCTCCCGGCGAAAAAGTCCTCGAGCCCCGCGTGCCACGCGGCGTTGAACCGACTCACCTCCTCGAGGTCGACGCCGGTGCCCTTTACGAACTCTCGAACCGCGGCTGACGGGATCACGAAGTTGAACCCCTGGACGATCGTTCCCTCGTCGCCGGACTCGAGCGGCACGAACGTCAGGACACCCAGGACCTCTCCGCGGGAGCCGACGGCCGGACCGCCGCTGTTGCCCCACGATGCCGGCGCGTCGGTCTGGATCACGGGCTGGTTGAAGATGTCCTGCTTGAAGCCGGAAATCGCGCCGTTCGTCACCGACGCCTCAACCCGTGCCGAGGCGTTCAAGAGCTCGTGGCTGAGCACGACGCCCGGGAAGCCCAGAATGTGGATCTTGTCGCCGATCTTCGCGCTGGACGAGTCGCCCAGCTTCAGCGCCGGCATGTCAGCGGCTTCGAGCTTCAGGAGCGCAAGATCGCGGCCCGACATTCTCTCACCGGCAGCCGGCGAGCTGTACTTGGCGACGGTGACGGGCAACCGCAGGCCGTTCGAGAGGACCACCCAGATCGACCGCTCGATCTTCACCTTGGCCCGCTCGACCGCGGCGCTGAACACCCGGTCACTCACGTCGCCGCAGGCCTGGCGAACACCGCTCTCGAGCAGCTGACGCGTGATGTCCTGCTTCGGCTGATGGGCCGGCGAGACGACATGGCCGTTCGTGATCACCCAGCCGCTCGGGCTGATGAACCAACCGGTCCCGGTTTCTCGAAACGGCGGCGGCGTGACCCGCTGTCGGCCGCCGCTGGGGCAAGCGACGATGACCTCGGCCGCAACCTCGGAAACGACGAGCGCGACGGCGGGTTTCGCTCGCAGCAAGATCTCCTGCACCGACGGTGCCGCCGCAGCCGCCACACCGGGAACCGCGAGAAACAGCGCGCTCGCGATCCACGTGCGCATCCTCGAAATTCTATCCTGCGCGAAAAGCAAAAAGAAGGCTCCAGGGGGTTGGCCCCTGGAGCCTGGTTGTTGCTACTGCAAAAATTCGCTGCTTACTTCATCAGCCCCATCGCCTCGACGGCCTTCGCCTTCGCGGCGTCCATGTTCCCGGCCTTGCACGCAGCCTCGGCATCGCGGACCAGCTTCGCCGCGTCACCGCCCGAAGCCTTGGCACCGGCGACCGACCGCGGAGCCTGGATGTCCTGACCCGCACGCGGAGCCTGAATGTCCTGACCGCTGCGCGGCGCCTGAATGTCTTGACCGCTGCGCGGGGCCTGGATGTCCTGGCCGGCACGCGGCGCCTGCACGCTGCTACGCGGGGCCTGGAGGTCCTGACCGCTACGCGGAGCCTGGATGTCTTGACCGCTACGCGGAGCCTGGATGTCCTGACCGCTGCGCGGCGCCTGAATGTCCTGGCCGCTACGCGGAGCCTGGATGTCCTGACCGCTGCGCGGCGCCTGAATGTCCTGGCCGCTACGCGGGGCCTGGATGTCCTGACCGCTGCGCGGGGCCTGAACGTCCTGACCCGCACGCGGGGCCTGGATGTCCTGACGCGAACCGGCTAGCGACCGGGGCGCCTGGATGTCCTGACCGCGAGGAGCCTGGATGTCCTGGCCGCTGCGCGGAGCCTGGATGTCCTGGCCGCTGCGCGGAGCCTGGATGTCCTGGCCGCTGCGCGGCGCCTGAATGTCCTGGCCGCTACGCGGAGCCTGGATGTCCTGACCGCTGCGCGGCGCCTGAATGTCCTGACCCGCACGCGGGGCCTGGATGTCCTGGCGCGAGCCGGCGAGCGACCGGGGCGCCTGGATGTCCTGACCGCTGCGCGGCGCCTGAATGTCCTGACCCGTACGCGGGGCCTGGATGTCCTGGCGCGAGCCGGCGAGCGACCGCGGGGCCTGAACATCCTGGGCCTTCGAGACCTTCTTCAGCATCGCCTGAGCCTGGCTGACTTCGGCCGGGCACTGCGACTGCGCGTTGGCGACGGGCGCCATCGCCGCGACGACTGCGACGCTCATGATTGCCGCGAAAAATCTCTTCATCACTCTTCCCATTCCCTCTCGGTTCGTTTTGGAGTTGTTCCTTACTTCGCCAGTGGTCCGTCTGCGCTCCGTCGTCACCCCCCTCGGCATTGAGGTCCCTATTGGTTAGCTACAACTCTCGGAGGGAACAAGGAGCAACCGCGGTGCCAGATGGGGCCGTCCAGATAAGGACGAATGAAACAAGCTACTTATTCGGAACTGTCCAAGGCGTCAGATGGCGTTGTGCCCTGCACGGTCTCGACGACGGGTGCGGCATTCTGCCCGTCGGCTCGCCTGTGGTAGCCTGACACCCGACATGCTCGGGATCCCGCGTGTTTTTCTGCCTATCGGGCTGTGCGGGCTGGTCCTGACCGGCTGCTCGATCATCGGCAGCGTCAAACCTCCTCCCCCGGTCGAGGCGCCCACCCGCCACGTGCTCCACAACGGCGTCCGCGTCCTCATTCAAGAGTACCCCTCCAGTGAAGTCGTCGCAGTCCAGCTGTGGGTGCGCGCGGGGGGCCGCGATGAGGCCGCGGCCGAGCTTGGTCTGGCGCACTACCTCGAGCACATGCTGTTCAAGGGAACGACGACTCGCGGAAGGGGCTTCGTCGACCGGGACGTCGAAGGGGTCGGCGGACGGATGAACGCCGGGACCTCGCTCGACTTCACTTTCTATCACGCGGTACTGCCGGCGCCGCGCGCGGCCGCGACGATCGAAATGCTGGCCGATATCAGCGTGAACTCGATCCTCGACGAGACGGAGCTGGAGCTCGAGAAGAAAGTCGTCATCGAGGAAATGCGGCTCAGCGAAGACACCCCCCAGCGGCATCTGGTCCGGCAGCTCTACAGCATGGTGTTCGACAGCCATCCGTACGGTCGTCCCGTGCTCGGCACCGCCAACATCATCGAGAAGCTGAATCGAGAGACGCTGCTCGCGTTCTACCGGCGCCACTACGTTCCCGAGTCGTTCACCCTGGTCGTCGTGGGCCCGGTGAAGACGAGCGAGATGCTCCAGGCGGCGGAGCGCACGCTCGGTCGACTACCGAGGAGCGGGTCCCAGCGCTTGCCTCAATCGATGCCCGCCGGTCTCACGCCGAAGAAGACCGAGGTCCAGCGGCCGGGAACGTTGGCCTACCTCGGAATGGGGTGGCTCGCCCCGAAGCTCGATCACGCCGATACGCCCGCCGTCGAGCTTCTCGTCTCGATCCTCGGGCAGTCGCGCTCGTCCCGGCTGGCCCAGTCTCTGCGTGAACGGCTCGGGCTCGTCAACTCCGTGAGCTCGGACTACTCGGCGCTCGAGGCGGGCGGCGTCATCACCGTGATCGCGCAGCTCGAGGCCGAGAACCTGGCGCGCGCCGAGGCCGAGATCCTGAGCGAGATCCGGCGCGTCCGTGAGCAGGGGGTGAACGACGAGGAGGTTCGCCGGGCCATCACGCGGGCCGAGGCCGAGCACGAGTTCCGAAGCGAGACCGCCGAGGGGCGGGCGCGACTGTTCGGGCACGCCGAGACGGTGTGGCGGCTCTCGGAAGAGCTCGCCTACATCGATCGGCTGCGATCCGTCACACCCGATCAGATTCGTGTCGCGGCTCGGCGCTATCTGGATCTCGAGCGCTACGGACGCCTCGCCTTCGTTCCTCAGGCTCGATGACTCGCCTCGGATTCGCGCTCGCCTCGACCGTGCTCGCGCTGACCGTCACGGCCGGGAGCGGCGAAGCGCAGGAACCTCAGGTCGCCAAGCACGTCCTGCCCAACGGGTTGACGGTGCTGGTCCGCGAGAACACCGCGGTCGGCGTCGTCGCCATCTCACTTCAGGTGCGCGCGGGCTCCCGCTTCGAAACGGAATCGACCGCCGGCATCACCAATTTTCTCCAACGCGCGATGCTCCGCGGCACGGCCCGCCGCACCGCGGTGCAGCTGGCGACGAGCTCGGAGGACATCGGCGGCAGCCTGGACGCGAACGGTGAGGTCGAGACGGCGGAAGTGCGCGGCCAGGCACTCGCGCGTCACTGGGAGACCCTTCTCGCGCTGGTCGCCGAGGTCGCCCTTCAGCCCGCGCTGCGCCCGGACGAGATCGAGAAGGAGCGTCGGCTCCTCCTCGGCCAGGTCAAGACGCGCGCCGACGCGCCCTTCTCATTCAGCTTCGACGCCGTGCTCCGTGAGCTGTACGGGACCAATCCGTACGGGCGCAGCCAGCTCGGTCTCAAGGCAAGTCTCGAGCGGCTGACGCGCGACGATCTCTACGCGCACTACCGCGCGATCTATCGGCCCGACCGCATGGTGCTGGCCGTCAGCGGCCAGGTGGAGCGCAAGCGCGTCATGAAGGCGGCCGAACGGCTCTTCGGCAAGATGGGCCGCGCCGCGCCGGAGACGGCGGTCACGCCGGCCGTCTCCGAGCCCCCGGGAGAGCGGCGGGTCATCACTCGCCCTGCCCAGCAGGCGCAGATTCTCGTCGCGTATCTCGGTCCCGGCCTCGCGGATCCTCTCTATCCGGCCGTCCGGGTGCTCGCCGCTGCGCTCGGAGGCGGCATGGCGGGCCGCCTCTTCGTCGAGCTGAGGGACCGTCGCGGGCTCGCGTACTCGACGGCGGTGCTCACGCCCTACCGCACCGGGCCCATCTTCTTCGTCGCCTATCTCGGGACGGCGCCCGCGAGCGCGGTCGCGGCCGAGGCGGGCGTGTTGCGTGAGCTCGAGCGCGTGCGGGAAGCGCCCATCAACGGCGACGAGCTGGCCCGCGCTAAGGCGTACGCGCGTGGCCAGCTCGCGATGGATCGGCGCACGAACGCGCGCCTCGCGTGGTACATGGCCTTCTTCGAGACGGTCGGAGCCGGCTGGGACTTTCCAGACCGGTACGCCCGGGCGCTCGATGCGGTGACGGCCGAAGATGTCGCGCGGGCCGCGGAGCGATACCTGACGCGGCCGACCATCGTCGTGCTCCAGCCGGGGCGCTGATGATCCCGCTCAAGGACGACGTCCCGAGCGCGACCGTGCCGTACGTCACGATCGGCCTGATCGGGCTCAACGTGCTCGTCTTTCTCTATCAGGCCTCGATCGGCTTGGGCGGTGACCCGCGGGCCGTGGAG
>Ga0137407_10000524_pt1 | contig 25667 bp, 20 predicted proteins | sample CZOMad2_2_16fung_FD_108410 | JGI IMG/M metagenome (GOLD analysis project Ga0137407, IMG submission 108410) | Vadose zone soil fungal communities from Angelo Coast Range Reserve, California, USA - CZOMad2_2_16fungal (Illumina Assembly) | ecosystem: Environmental > Terrestrial > Soil > Vadose... | reverse complement strand
GTGAGCAGCATCGGTGAGACCGGCCCCGGCATGCCCGGCTTCGAGTGGTCCTCAGGCCAGGAGGTCCTCCGGGTTGAACCGTGGGGACCGGACGGAATCCGGGTCCGCGGGCGCGTCGGCCCGATTCTCGGCGGCCTCCCTGGTGCCCTCGACGACGAGCCGCAACCGTCTGAGGTAAAGACGGAGATCACCGCCACGTCGGCGCGGCTCGTCAACGGGCGCGTCACGGCCGAGCTGACCACCGACGTCCAAGAGCACGGGCAGGGGATGCTGCGGTTCACCAGCACCGCCACCGGCGAGGAACTGCTCGCCGAGCAGCCGATCCACTGGTGGTGGCCCGGCCCGCGGATGTTCACCCCCATGGGAAACGGCTACCACCGGCTTGAGCAGTCATTCCGCGCCTACGAGGGGGAGCGGCTGTGCGGGCTCGGCCAGCACGGCCATGGGCGGCTTGACCAGAAGGGCACCGTCTTGGACCTGGTACAGCGCAACGGCGAGGTCACGATTCCGTTCCTGCTGTCCAGCCGGGGCTACGGCCTCCTGTGGAACAATCCGGCGATCGGCCGCGTCGAGCTGGCCGAGAACGGCACCCGATGGGTGGCCGACAGCGCGCGCCAGATCGATTACTGGGTCACCGCCGGGACGCCAGCGGAGATCCTCGGCCGGTATGCCGACGCCACCGGGCACGTTCCCATGCTGCCCGAATGGGCCAGCGGTTTCTGGCAGTCCAAGCTCCGCTACCGCACCCAAGATGAACTGCTCGCGGTGGCGCGCGAGTACGCCCGGCGCGGCCTGCCACTGTCAGTCATCGTGGTCGACTACTTCCACTGGACTCACCTGGGCGACTGGAAGTTCGACCACAGCGAGTGGCCCGACCCCGCCGCGCTGACCGCCGAACTGCGCGCCATGGGCGTCAAGCTGATGGTGTCGGTCTGGCCATCGGTCTCCCCGGTCAGCGAGAACTTCGGGCGGATGCGAGACGAGGGGCTGCTCATCGGGACGGAGTTCGGGCCGCTGGCCCAGGCCAGCTGGCCGGACAAGGGCGTCGCCGCGCCCGTGGACGTCGCGTTCTACGACGCGACCAACCCGCGGGCCCGGGAGTTCGTCTGGGGCAAGGTCCGAGACCATTACCTGCGCCCCTACGGGATCGACGTATGGTGGCTGGACGCGTGCGAGCCGGAGCTGCGCCCTGGCTTCCAGGGGAACCTGCGCTACCACGCCGGCCCCGGGCTCGAGGTGGGAAACATGTACCCGCGGGAGAACGCGCGGACGTTCGCCGAGGGGATGGCGGAAGAGGCGCAGCCGGCGACGGTCTGCCTGGTCCGCTCGGCCTGGGCGGGGAGCCAGCGGTACGGGGCGGCGCTGTGGTCGGGGGACATACCGGCTACCTTCGCCAGCCTGCGCGCGCAGATCCGGTCGGGGCTGAACGTAGCGATCAGCGGCATCCCGTGGTGGACCACCGACATCGGCGGATTCCACGGTGGTGACCCCGACGATCCCGAGTACCGTGAGCTGATCGTCCGCTGGTTTCAGTACGGCGCGCTCTGCCCGCTGTTCCGGCTGCACGGGAACCGGGAGCCGGCGATGCCGTTCGGGCTGGAGCAGACAGGCGGCCCGAACGAGCCGTGGTCCTTCGGCCCGCAGGCGTATGAGCACATCGCGGCGGCGCTTTTCCTGCGGGAGCGGCTGCGCCCGTACATCATGACGCTGATGCGCGCCGCGCACACCGACGGCATCTCGGCGATGCGGCCGCTGTTCGTCGACTTCCCGGCCGACGCGGCGGCCTGGGAGGCCGAGGACGCCTACATGTTCGGGCCGGACCTGCTCGTCGCGCCGGTGGCCGAGTATGGTGCCCGGGAACGGCCGGTCTACCTGCCGCGGGGAAGCCGGTGGACGGACGCGTGGACCGGCGGGACGCACGAGGGCGGGAACGTGGTGCGCGCCGACGCGCCGCTGGGCCGGATCCCGCTGTTCCTGCGCGACGGCGCGGACCTGCCCATCGGCTGACTGGGCCGTCCGGCGGTTCCCGGCCCGGCGCGCCGCGATGGCTAGGAGGTGCTCACCGAGTAGCTGTTGATCGTGAAGTCCTGCTGCGTGTTGCCGGTGGAGGAGATTTCCCATCCGTACTGGACGGTGGACAGGGTCGGGTTGGCGAAGTACCGCTTGGTGTTCTCGAGGTACTTCAGCAGGTCAAGCAGGTTGACAGTGCCGGAGCTCTCGTTGCCGGAGCGGACGAAGGAGTAGGTCGGGTTGGAGCCGTTGCTCCCGGCGTAGAGGGTCCACGTGTTGCCGTCGAGGCTGACGGTGCCCACGGGCGAGCCCAGCGGGCCGACATTGCCCTTCACGTACGTCCAGACCATGACCTCGATGCCGCTGCCGTTCAGCCAGATGTCGTACGCCGACTCCCAGTTGCCGCTGCCGGGGTTGCTCTCGCTGAACGAGCTGGTCGCCGAGTGCAGCGAGTTGAGGGCGGTGCCGACCGACTTGCTGTCGTTCGGGTAGGACTTCACCCCGGACGTGTTGGGCTGGGTCGAAAAGACGCCCCAGTTGCTCGCGGAGTTGACCCACAGGGTCTGCGTCCCGTGGCCGCTGCCCCATTCGTCGTTGTAGATGGTGTAACCGCCAGTGGAGTAGGACGCGAACTGGCCGGACGACTCATACACCGCGGCGAGCGCGCTGGTCGCGGTGAGGGCGAGGGCTGAGGCTGCTGCTGCCAGGGGCAGGGCAGCGCGAACGAGCTTGCGCATGGATTCTCCCGTGCTTCCTTGCTAACCGGTTGTCGAAGCGCTTCGACTCTTCCCTTTGAGTAGACAACGATCCAGAAATACCGTCAATATCGCGCACATCGAACGACTTTCCCGGCGGCAGAAGGCCCAGGTTGCCCCAGTTTCCTGGTGAGTTTTGCGAAGCGCTTCCGCAATCCCATGCGGCCTCGAGCGCGACTGGTCAGGCGGCGGCGATGCGGACCTGCCAGGTACGGCCGCCGCACGGGGCGGGCACGAGCACCTGGCGGCCCGCGTTGGTGTCACGGACCGCGTAGCGGGCCGGGGCGCCGTTGAGCGTCACCTGCCGGATCCGCGCGCCGGCGGGCAGCGTGGCGCCGACGTGCAGGGTGCACGCCAGGCGGGCGGTGACGGTGGTCGTATAGGAGCTCCCGTGCCGGGTGGCGGCGACGTCGAGGGCGCCCGGGCCCACCCGGATGTTCGTCCCGCTGACCGACGACTGACCGGGCGGCACGTCGGGCAGTACCTCCAGCAGGCCGTTGCCCAGCTGGGGATCGACGCCGAGCTGCTGGTTCACTACCGGCCAGAGCACGCCGTAGGTTCCCCACGCCTGGTCCAGCGAAGACCGCTCGTTGAAGGGCTGGCTGACGTTGGCGGCGAAGTCCGGCGAGGGGCCGATCTCCGGCATCGAGCCGGGCTGCTCGGCGACCCCGCTGAGCTGCAGCGCGGCGAGGTCATCGGTGTAACGCTGCTGCTGGCCCGGGCCAAGCAGGCCGTAGTTGCCCAGGGCCACGGCCATCACGCCGGTGTTGAGGGTGTAGGCCTGCTGGGTCTTGCCCGGGTAGGTGCCCGGGTCGCACCCCGGGCCGCCCTCGACGTACAGGCCATAGGTGCCGGAGTAGCAGGGCGCCTGGCGGAGCTGGAGGGCGGGAAGCGCCTCCGACGGCGGCACCAGGCCGGGCTGCGGTGTCCCGTCCGGGTACAGCCGGGCCTCCATCGGGGTGAGACCGGTCCACCAGCGCTGCATCCGCTGGGTGTTCGCCGGGTCGGCGAGCGAGTCGGCGAACTGGGGGATGCCCGGCATCCACCAGGCGGCGGAGAAGCGCTTGACCATCGCCGCGGCGTGGCTGTCGGCCCACTGCCGGGTGGCGGTGTCGCCCTTGCTCGCGGCCATGTCGGCCAGGTCGTACAGGCCGCGGATGGTGTACACGGCCACGTCGACCGCGTCGGCGCCCAGCACGCTGGACTCCACGTTGCCCCCTCCGTCCGGCCACAGGTCGTCGTCCCCGTTGACCAGGCCGGTCAGGTACCGCATGTTCTTCTGGGTGAACGCGTACATCTGGTCACGGAAGGCGTTGTCACCGGTCCAGCGCCAGACCATCGCCACCGCGTCGGGGAACTTGGCGGTCTCGTCGATGTCGCCGGGCTCGTCGTTCAGGCCGAAGTACACCGAGCCGTCGGTGACGGTCTCGTGCACCACCTTGCCCGAGTCATGGTTGGCGATGACGCTCACCTGGGCCAGCGAGCGCAGGCCAGCCTCGGCGGTGGCGAACTGCCCGGCGGCGAGCAGGGCGAACACCGAGTACTCCTGGTCGGTCGCGAACATCCAGGGGTAGTCCGGGAATCCCGCGCCCTCGAACCGGATGCCGGGCACGGTGGCCAGCGGCGGCGGGTAGACGGTGCCTTCCTCGGTGCCGCGGACCTTGAGGTTGTCCGCCTGCTGGGTCAGGTCGGCCAGGTCCTGCTTGCTCCAGGTGACGGACTTGGCCAGGGCGGGGTCGCCGGGCAGCGACACCCGCGTCTGGCTGTTCAGCTGCTGCCGCGCGGCGATCTTCGCGGCCAGTTCGGCCGCCGGGCTGGCACTGGCCGCCTGGAACTGCGCCTGGGCACCGGCCAGCCCCTGGTCCGATCCGGCCACCGTGAACCAGATCGTCCGGCTGCCGCCCGCAGGCACGCTGACCGGGTAGGTCAGCTCGCCGCCCGCGCCGTTGCCGTAGGCGGTGTCGTCACACCGGAACTTGTCCGGCTGGGTGCCCACCGGGCAGATGACTGGCGGGTCCTGCGGGCCGCGGAAACCCGCGCCGGTCCTCCCCGACGCCGGGGTGAGCCCGGTCGCGCCGACGACGGCGGCCCAGTCGTGTGGCGCGGCGTTGGCGGCCGGCGGGGTCCCGGCCTCGGTGAACACGAGCTGCTGGCCGTTGAACGACGCCTGATCGGGCAGGTTGAACGTGGTCTGGTCCGGCGTGGTGAAGCCCCACGGGTAGGCGCTCATCAGCTCGGAGTGGGCATCGACATTCAGGTTCACGGTGGCGGCGCGCGGCCCGGCGGAAAGCGTCAGGCCGATCTCGACGGCGCGGCGGCCGTCGGGCGCGAAGTCCGTGCGGCTGAGCTCGACCCCGCCGGCGGCGGCGGGCAGCGCCATCCGGACATAACCGAAGCCGGAGGTGAACCTGGCCGCCGGGCCGATCCACTGGCCGTTGACCCCGAACCATAGGCCGTCCAGCAACTTGATCGGCGGCGTCCAGATACCGCCCATCTCGCCCCGGGTGTGGAAGCCCATCGCCGGATACCGGCCATCTTCGGTGCCGAGCTCGTAGGCACGGTCGCCGGCCGCCGCGTACCGCCGAAGGTCAAGCTGAGAACTTACCGACAGCGTGGCGCTGGCCGATGCCGCCCCGCCGCCGGCCAAGCCCGGTCCCGGCGGCGGGGCGGACAACGCGGCGGCCGGAGCGGCGACCGCGGCGCAAACGACGGTGAATGCGATTACCGGGAACACGAGCCGGCGCATGACGCCACCTCCACATCACGGGCCCGGAGATGTCCGGAAGGTGCCCTCAGTGAATGCCGTTGTCTCCGCTGCCCACGAGTCGGGCCGTTCAAACCACAACTTCATGCATGAATCCGCAACTTCCACCAGCAAATCAGGATCATGAGTAACGAAGGAGGGCAATCCGGTCTGGTGAGCCTGGCTGCGGGACCTTGCGAAAGGCCCGTGCCTGCTGCGCGTGATCAGTAGGATTCCGCGTGGCCGACGTCCCCGCCCTCCGCCGAACCCTGGGCATGGGCACCGCCGAGTGATGCGGGGTATCCAGCCATCCGCACTGTTGGATTGTCGACAATACCGTCGCGTATAGTGAATGCCCTGGTGCCATGCGGCGCTGGGTGGATTGATCAACGGTTCGGATCTCCGCGAGGGCGGGTGCGGTGGCAGCGTCTGGCGAGGCACAGGGCGGAAGGCATGGCAGGGAATTCGCGAGGGAGGGGTTGCGCAGTGCGATCCTGCGCGGCCTCATGGTGCCCGGCCAGCGCCTGATCGACGCAGACCTGGTGGAGATGTTCGGGGTGAGCCGGGCAAGCGTGCGCTCAGCCCTGGACGATCTCGTTGCCGAAGGGCTGGTCGAGCGGATCCATAATCGGGGGGCCCGCGTCCGGACGGTGCGCAAGGATGAGGCACTGGAGATCCTGGAGTGCCGCAGGGCGCTGGAGGCGCTCATAGCGGCCAGGGCCGCCGAGCGTGCGGACGACGATGACATCGCCCGGTTGCGCGCCCACGGGGAACTGCTCAGCCAGGCTGTGCGGGACGGCAACCTGTCTAAGTACTCGATGCTCAACAACGAGCTGCACGCCATGCTTTCGACGATCGCAAACCACCATGCCGCGGCTGACCTGATCAGTCGGCTCAATACGCAGATCGTCCGCCACCAGTTCCAGCTCACGCGCCGCCCCGGCTGGTCCCGCGAAACGGTCGGCCAGCATCTTGCGATCGTTGAGGCAGTCGCGACACGCGACCCCGAGGCGGCCGCGCGCGCCATGAGCGAGCACCTGACCAGCGTGATCGAGGCCATCCGGCAGACGGCGTGATCGTCGTCAGGCGGGGCGCCCGCGTGCCTGGGCGCCAGGACCGCCCCCGGTAGCGACAACCAAAAGTTCCGTCAATCTTTGCTGAACTAGCGATTCCGTCAATCTCTGCTGAACCGATGGCTTTGTCAACCGCCACCGGGAGCCTCCCGGGTTTCTGCAGGCTATCTAAGGAGGGTGGCGATCGGCAGGAGCGGATCGTTCAGGCATTGAGTCTGAGCAGGGTGCCTGGCCATCGATGGTGACGGGTAAGTGTCAACCAAAAGTGTTGACAATTTTGCCGCCGTGAGCGTAGCGTCGCTGCCACTGCGGAAGGAGCCCCGGGCAGGTGCCCGGGACTCCTTCCCCGCACCGGCCAGGGGCGGCGCTCATGGCCGGGATGGCTGTGAGACGGAGGTAGTTGTGCGCGGGTACATGCTGGCAGGGACCGCCGTAACGCGACCCGGCGCGGTCGGCACCCTTTACACGATGACGCCAGGAAGCGAATGGGAGCCAGCGGCTGGCATCCCCGCGGACGTCTCAGTACAGGCCATCACGCCGCATCCCATGCGGGAGAACATCGTCTTTCTCGCCACGCGCAAAGGGTTGTACCGATCGGCCGATACCGGCCGGACATGGGCCCGCCTCGACGCTTCCGATGAGGCGGTCCCGTTCTGGACGGTAGTCGTCAGCCCACACGATCCTGATGTCCTGTTCGCCGGCACGGCTCCGGTCGGGTTCTATCGCAGTGATGACGCCGGGGACACCTGGCAGAAGTGCGGTGCTGACCTGCCGGAGCGGTTCGCGATTTCGTTCGGCGGCTCGCGGGTGATGCGGATCGCCTTCCATCCGGCTGACCCGCTGGTGATGTACGCCGTCGCCGAGATCAACGGGCTGTTGATCAGCGAGGACGGCGGCAAGACCTGGCGCGGGCAACCCGAGGGCATCTTGAAACTCGCCGAGTTGCCCCACCTGAGGAACACCGAGCTGACCGACGACGAGTCGGAGGGTATCTTCGACGCGCACTCGATCTGCACGACCCCCGCGAAGCCGGATGCCTTGTTCTACGTCGGCCGCCTGGGAATCTTCGAGAGTACCGACCGGGGGAAGACCCTCCGGGACCTAGAGGTCGGCAAGCAGGCACCGTTCTCCTACACGCGGGACTGCCGGTTCGCCTGTGATGACCCCGAGGCAATGTACGCCTGCTTCAGCATCTCCTCGCGCAGCAGCGCTGGCGCCCTCTACCGCAGCGATGACCTGGGCCAGACCTGGCGCCGGGCTGACCCACAAGTAGCGGCCACGAGCACGATGATGGGGTTCGGCACGCATGTCAGCGATCCCGCGGGAATCATCACCGTGACCCGCGCGGGACAGGCTTCCTACACCCTCGACGGGGCGGATAGCTGGACGCGGACGCAGCTTCCCGGCGACGCCGGCGACGCTTTCTGCGGCGCGATCTTGTGAGCGCGGCCATGAGGCAGCCATTGAACGGCATCATCCGGGCGCTGACCGCCGACATCGGCGTCGCGTTTACCTCCTTCATCCAGGCCGAGGTGGAGAGCGCGGTCGCATTCGCCCAATCGGATAACGACGGGGTCGTCTTCGAGCTTGAGCACAACCCGTGGGACATCCGGGCGCTGCGCGAGGCGATGCAGTTCCTCCTGCTTCGTCAGCGCATCGCGGGGGCGGGCTCGGTGGCCTGCCAGATGACGCCGCTGGTGCGGATACCGGCGAGCGGCAGCGAGATGAACCAATGGTTTGCCAAGCAGGCCCTGGACCTCGGAGCGTACGGCATCGTCTGGCCGCGGATCAGCACGCCCGAAGAGGCATACAACGCCGTCGCGGCGTGCCGGTATCCGACCCGGCCGACGGCGCCGCTTCATGAGCCGGAGGGGCTGCGCGGTGACGCGCCGCTGGCCGCGGCACGCTACTGGGGGCTGTCACAGCAGGAGTACTACAAGAGGGCCGATGTCTGGCCGCTAGCACCCGGCGGCGAGATCCTGGTCGTGCTGATGATCGAAGACACCGCGGCCATTGACAACCTCGAGACGATCCTGAAGGAAGTTCCAGGTATCGGTGTCCTGCTCATCGGCGAGGGCGACCTGACCCAGGAACTGGGCTGCCCGCGGCAATACGACAACCCCGAGTTGCTGGCGATGATGGACCACGTGCTGAAGCTCGGCAAGGCGTTCAACGTCCCCGTCGGGCACCCGCATACGACGGAGCGCAACATCGCCACTGTCATCGAACAGGGCTACCGGTTCTTGATGACCTTTCCCAGGCGTGACTTCTCCGCCCTGGAGCAGGGCCGCCGCCTGCTCACCGACCGGCAATAGTTCGCGACGCTAGCCCGTGCTCAATGAGGAGGCGGAGATGACCCAGAAGCTGTCGATCGTGCTTGGCCGCCACGGGCAGGCCGAGGACCTACGGACGAACACGGTCCCGCTAAGGGATTACGAGCTGGAGTTCGTCGATGTAAGGCGCATGCCGGACGCCTACCGGGACATGGCGAGAAGCCAGCCGTATGACATCTGCGAGATGGCGCCGACGACCTATCTGATGGCGGTGGCGGCGGGGGCGCCGATTACCGCGCTGCCCATCCCGATGACGCGACGGTTCAGGCATGCGGGGGTGGTAAGGCGGCTAGATTCCACGATCAGGCAGCCCGCGGACATCGAAGGAGGGCGTGTCGGTGTCCGTTCCTACGCGGTTACCGCAGCGGTCTGGACGAGAGGCATCTACGCGGAGGAGTTCGGCGTCGACCCGGACAAGGTAGCGTGGCTCACCGCGGAAGAGGAGAACATCCAGGGCTTTCGGCTACCCCCGAACGTCTGCCGAATCGATCCCGGTGACTCGCTCGCGCGCATGCTGCGAGACGGCGAGCTCGATGCTGCCTTCGCCGGCCTAGCAGGCGCCGCAGCGGGCGCCGCAGGGGAACTCGCCGACCTCGTCGTCGACGCGGAGCGACAGGAACGGGCCTGGTTCGCCAGAACAGGCATCTATCCGCTCCATGGGGTCATCGTCGTGCGCAACGATGTCCTGGACCGTCATCCGGGGCTGGCCCGAAGCCTGTTCGACGCCTTCAGCCAGGCGAAGGGGAACTACCTGGCGCGCGTCCGGTCGGGTGCCGCATCGAATCCCGAGGACCTGCGCTACCTGCGGCTGAGCGAGTTCGTAGGCGACCCGCTGCCGTACGGGCTGGAGGAGAACGCGCAAACCCTCGCGGCGCTGGTGCGCTATGCCCGCCTGCAACGGCTCATCCCGGAAGAGCCGCCGATTGAGTCGGTCTTCCCTGATCCGCGCCGCGCCCGGCCGAGGAAGCCAGCGTCCGAGAAGCCAGGGGAAGGGCTGCGATGAAGCGGCTGACCGCCATGCTGGGCACATATCCCAAGACGGCGCCACTCAAGCAGCGAGGCATCTCCTCCCCGCTAGTGGCCCTTGACTTCGCAGACGTCGATGTCGCGCAGAAGGGGTTCAAGGACGTGGTGCGGGCGGCGAAGTATGATGTCGCCGAGCTGGCACTCATCACCTTTCTCATGGCCTACGACGCCGGGAAGCCGTACGTCCTGCTGCCCTTCGTCATGAACGGGAGCTTCCATCACGGGAGCATCCTGTGCCGGACGGATTCCGGCCTTACCCCGCATGACCTGTCTGGCCGCAAGGTCGCCATGCGCTCTTATTCGCAAACGACGCCAACCTGGGTGCGCGGAATCCTGGCCGACGACTTCGGCCTCCGGCAGCAGGACGTTCGCTGGCTGACCCAGGAAGGCGCGCACGTCGCAGCGTACACCGATCCCGGCTGGGTCTCCCGGGCGGAGGATCCGCGTGGTCTCAAGGAAGTGCTGCTCTCCGGGGACGTCGACGCGATTATCGCGGGAAGCGGCGTTGGTGAGGACGGTCCGATACGCCCGCTGATCCCGCAGCCAGGCAAGGCCGCGCGCGACTGGTATGGCAGGACGAATGTCGTGCCGATCAACCACGTGGTCGTGATCCGGAAGGAGATAGCTGAATCCGATGGCGACGTCGTTCGCGAAATATTCCGGCTGCTGTGCGAGAGCCGGACGACAGGTGAAGGCGAGATCGGGCGACCGGACATCGACATGCAGCCGACCGGGCTCGAAAGGCTGCGCGGAAGCCTGGAAATGGCGATCAGGTTCGCGTACGAACAGCGGATCATCACCAGGAAGTACGGGGTTGAAGAGCTCTTCGGAAGCGTCAGCGAACAGCTGAGTTAATCCTTTGCTAAGGCTCCCCGCGAGAGGTGGCGCAACATGCCCTCGATAATATCCGGGATCTCATTCGTCCGCCTGAGTGCGCCTGATCTAGGACGCATGCAAGCGTTTCTTGAGGATTTCGGGATGCTGAAGGCCCATCGGGATTCGCGCCGGCTCTATATGCGTGGCTATGGGGACGCGCCGTTCTTCCACGTCACGGAATTGGGGGAGCCGGGAGTCGTCAGCTTCGGCTATGAGGTCCGCGACCCCGGACGACTGGCGGAGCTTGCCGCGATGCCGGGAGCAGCGGAGATCGAGCCGCTCGATGGTCCCGGCGGGGGGAAGCGCGTCCGGTTGCGTGACCCGAACGGCCTGTGGATCGAGCTGGTCACCGGCCGGGAGCGCGCCGCAGCGCTCTCGGCGCGCCCGCTGATCCGCCCGGCCGACGGCGCGAGCCGGACCCTGGGGCCGGCGCGCATCGCGCGCATCGCGCACACCGCCTACATGACCCCGAAACTGCAGGAGACAATCTCCTGGTACCAGCGCACGCTCGGTGTCATCCCATCCGACGAGCTGTACATCGGCGAGTCCGGTAACGTGCTCGGCCAGTTCGACCGGCTCGATCTCGGCGACACTCTGGTAGATCACCACGTCATCTTCCTGCTGCGCGGCCAGCGTGCCGGGATGCACCACGTTTCCTTCCAGGTCGAAGGCATTGACGATATCTTCTTCGGCTTTGACCACATGGTGTCCAGGCGCCACGATCACGTCCGCGGAATCGGGCGGCACGCGCTGGGCAGCCAGATCTTTAACTACTGGATGAGCCCCTTCAACCAGATGCACGAGCACTGGTTCTCCCAGGAGCGGCTGAACGCGGCCAGCAAGTTCAACCGGATCCCGATCGGCGAGGGAATGAGCTACGACACCGGAGAGAAGCCTCCCCAGCGGTTTGTTGAACAGGCCACGCCGACGGTGGCCTTCCCCGCCACTCGCCCGCGGCCGCGAGAGGATGCGAAGCGTTGATCATCGACTGCCACGGGCATTTCACCACGGCACCCAAGAAGCTGCTGGAATGGCGGCGTCGTCAGCTTAGCCAGAGCGGCGTTTACGGCACTTCGCTCGGCATCGGCGACGACGACCTGATCGAAGCCCTCGAAGGACGGCAGATCAAGGAACAGCTTGACCGCGGGCTTGACCTGACGTTGTTCTCGCCGATCGCCGGCCAGATGGGCCACCACCTGGGCACCCCGGGGCAGAGCGTCGAGTGGTCGGTCGTATGCAACGACCTGATTCACCGGGTGTGCACGCTCTACCCGCGCAACTTCGCCGGGGTCTGCCAGCTCCCGCAATCACCGGGTACGGACCTGTCCGCGTCGGTTAGTGAACTAGAGCGCTGCGTCACCGACCTGGGCTTCGTCGGGTGCAATCTGAACCCGGACCCGTCAGGCGGATACTGGACGGATCCGCCGCTCACGGACAGGCTCTACTACCCGCTCTTCGAGAAAATGACCGAGCTCGACGTGCCGGCCATGATCCACGTGAGCGCTTCGTGTAATCCGTGCTTCCACCACGTCGGCGCGCACTATCTCAACGGCGACACGAGCGTCTTCATGCAGCTGCTACTGGCGCCGCAGGTATTCAAGGACTTTCCCACGCTGCGGATCATCATTCCGCACGGAGGCGGCGCCGTCCCCTACCACTGGGGGCGGTATCGCGGGCTCGCGCAGGACATGGGCCTCACCCCGCTCAGCGAGGGAATCCTGCGAAACGTATATTTCGACACCTGCGTCTATCACCAGGCGGGAATCGACGTCCTCTCGAAGGTCATCCCCCATCGGAATATCATTTTCGGATCCGAGATGATCGGCGCGGTGAAGGGAATTGACCCGGAAACCGGACATCATTTCGACGATACCAAGCGATATATCCTGGCGACGCCCAATCTCACCGACAGCGAACGGCGTGACGTTTTCGCCGGTAACCACGTGAAAGTTTACCCGCGGCTGGCTGCCGCTCTCGCGGCTTGATGGAGGAAGCACATGGATCTAGGAATCGCCGGAAGGACCGCGATAGTATGCGCCTCGTCCCGAGGTCTCGGCCTGGCCTGCGCGACATCTCTCGTGCGTGAGGGATGCCGCGTATTCATCAACGGGCGGACCCCCGAAGCGCTCGACGCCGCCGCCGGGCGGATCGAGGCGGCGGCGGGGAAGCGGCCCGACATCATTGTCGCTGACCTCAACACCGAAGCGGGCCGGGCGGAAATCATCGAAGCCTGCCCAGAGCCTGACATCCTGATTAACAACAATGCCGGGCCGGAACCGGGGAAGATCGCTGACTGGAACAGGGGAGACTGGCTAGCGGCCATTGAGGCGAACATGCTAAGCCCGATCTTCCTCATCAAGACGTACGTGCCTGGCATGCGCGAGCGGCGCTTCGGGCGGATCGTGAACATCACGTCGGCGATGGTGAAGTCGCCGAGCGCCACGATGGGCCTGTCCGCCGCCGTCCGGGCGGCCTTGACCGCGCTCAGCAAGTCCGTGCAGCGCGACTCGGTCGTCGACAACGTGACGATCAACAACCTGCTGCCGGAAAGGTTTGATACCGATCGCCAGCAGTACATGGCGGGGCGGATGTCCTCCCGCGACGGCATCTCGGTGGCTGAGGCCAAGAGGCGAATCGCTAATTCTATAGCCGCTAAACGGCTTGGCGACCCCGCGGAATTCGGGGATGCGTGCGCGTTCTTGTGCAGTGCCCAGGCCGGCTATATCTCCGGGCAAAGCCTGCAGCTTGACGGCGGCTCGTACGCTGGCCTGGTGTAGAGGGCATGGCCATGAAATATCTGAGCTGAGCATGCCAGTCACTGAACGACCCCGGATCGTCGACGCTCAGGTCCATGCCTGGCGGAACGGGGAGTCCACCGGCCACCATCGTCGCGCCCCCATCACCGGCGACGTCCTGAAGGCGGAGATGGAGGACGCCGGCGTCGACCGTGCCGTGCTGGTTCCGCCGCTGTGGGACCCCGCGGGCAACGCGTACTCACTGCAGCTGTCGCAGGCCGAACCGGGCAGGTTCGCGACAATGGCCGTGGTCGTGCCCAATGACCCCGATCCCGCGCGCACCCTGGGCTCCTGGCAGGCCAAGCCGGGCATACGGGGCGTCCGGCTGCTCTTCAACACCCCTGGGCGCGTCGCCCCGCTGCTCGACGGCGCGTTCGCGCCGTTCTGGCCGGCCGCGGAGCAACTGGGAATAGCCACCGCCGTCTTGATCCCTGGCCACCTGGCGCTGCTCGGCGGCATCGCCGCCCGGCACCCGGGACTTTCGATCATCGTCGATCACCTCGGCGTGCCGCGCGGTGCCTGCGGGCCGGACGCGTTCGCCCACCTGCCAGAACTCCTCGCCCTGGCGAGGCATCCCAACGTCCACGTGAAGATGGCCGGCGTCGGCGACTACGCACTCGACCAGTACCCGTTCCGCTCGCTCGACGGCATCCTGCGCCAGGTCGTCAACGCGTTCGGGGCCGCTCGGGTGCTCTGGGCAAGTGACCTGTCGCGGCTGCGCCACCCCTACCGGCAATGCGTCAGCCACCTGCGAGACGAAGCGTCGTGGCTGTCGGCGGGAGACCGCGAATTGATTCTGGGAGAAAACGCCTGCCGGTTGCTCGACTGGCCGTTCCCCGAGGCAGCACCCCCGAAGGAGTGAGATGCACATCAGAAAGCTCAGACAGTTCTCCGTGGTACGGCTGTGCGTGGCGATCGTGGTGCTAGCGCTGGCCGCACTGAGCGGATGTTCAGGGGCAAGCAGCACCACTGCCAGCACCTCCGGTAAGTCCGCTACGCTCACCATCGCGGTGAGCGCCGGCACCGACACGCTGAACCCCATCCTCGGCGGGAATATTGACCCGCTCCTGATCTACGAGGAGCTGGCGTACGCTCCGCTCGTCTACCTCAAGCCCGATGGTTCCTACGCGCCCGCGCTCGCCACCAAGTGGGGATATGCCGGGACCGGCAATCGCGATTACGAGCTCACCTTGCGCAGCGGGGTGAAGTTCAGGGACGGCACCCCGCTTACGGCGGACGCGGTCAAGGCGTTCTTCCAGTACGTCGGGAAGGCCGGGGGCCAGGAGGAGTCGGCCCGCGTCAAGAACTTCACGTCGATGGACGTGACCGGCCCGCTGAGCCTGCGGATCACCCTCGCCCGTCCAGACCCCACCCTCACCTTCGCCTTCTCCCAGCCGCCGGGATACGTGGTCAGCCCGAAGGCACTGCAGCACGCTGATTCCCTGGGGACATCGACGGACGGTGCGGGCCAGTACGTGCTGAACACCACGCAGACCGTCAGCAAGCAGACCTACGCGTATGATGCGAACCCCGGCTACTGGGATCAGTCCGCGGTCCACTGGAAGCACGTCATCGTGAAGGTGCTGCCCAACGCGCCGGCGGCCCTTGACGCGGTGCGGACCGGCCAGGCGGACTACACGATCGGCTCGCCGCAGGAGGCGGGCGCCGCCACGTCGGCCGGCCTCAGCGTCGTCTCGGGCCTGGCGAACTTCGGCTTCGTCGACCTCTTCGACCGCACGGGATCAGTCGTCAAGGCGCTCGGCGACATCCGGGTGCGGCAGGCGCTCAACTATGCCATTGACCGGAAGGCGATCGCGTCCGGCCTGTATGGGCGGTACGCGACGCCAAGCGCCCAGATCCTCGTCCCCGGCACCGACGGGTACGTCGACTCGCTCAACGACTACTACCCGTACGACCCGGCCAAGGCGAAGCAACTGCTCGCCGCCGCTGGTTACCCTAACGGCTTCACGCTGACCCTCGGCGCCTACAACATCCTCCCTGGCCTGACCAACGTCGCCCAGGCGATCGAGTCCTACTGGGACAAGGTCGGGGTCAAGGCCGTCGTCACCGTTCCGGTCAGCACGAGTGACTGGGCGGCATCGGTCACCGGCAAGAAGTTCCCGGCGGCCGTCATGCAGTACAACAATGCGCCGGCGTACGCCGTCAACACGTTCTTCCAGACCCCTGATGAGTTCTTCAACCCGTTCGGGATCGTCGACAACACCATCAACCAGTTGCTGCAGCAGGCCGCCGGGGCATCCGGCTCGCAGGCTACCGCCCTCTACCAGCAGATCCAGCGCCGGCTCGTCGAGAACGCCTTCTACGTGCCGTTCGCGAGCCTTGACAAGATCGTCATCTTCCGCAGGGGCCTGCAGGGCGTGGCGGTCAGCCCGGCCGCGCCGAACCCGAATCCAATCTACTTCTCCTCCGCCGGGTAACGGGAAGACGCACGGGCCATGTGGCGACTCGTCCTGCGGAGGCTACTCGTCTCCGTACCTCTGTTGTGGATCGTCTCGGTCATCGTTTTCGTGCTGGAGTCGCTTATCCCCGGTGACGTCGCTCGCGGCGTCCTGGGGGTGAGCGCCACCCCGGCGCAGATCGCCGCGCTGCGCCGGGCGGCGGGACTCGACCAGCCATTGTGGCGTCAGTACGCCGACTGGCTGGGGAACGCGCTGCATGGCTCGCTCGGCAGGTCCCTGGTGGACTACAGCCCGGTGTCGGCGGGGCTAAACCAGCGGTTGCCGGTGACGCTGTCGCTGGTCATCGGGGCGACGCTGGCCGCGACCCTCGCGGGGGTGGTGCTCGGCGTGCTGAGCAGCCGCGGCCACCCGCTCATCGCGCGCCTGATCGACGTGCTGTCCATCGGCGGCCTTGCCGTGCCCGGCTTCTGGCTGGCGCTGATCCTCATCTCGGTGTTCAGTGTCCGGCTGGGACTGCTGCCGGCCACCGGTTACGTCGCATTCGGGAATTCGCCGTCCGGCTGGGCCCAGTCGCTGGTGCTCCCGGTGATCGCGCTGAGCATGAACGGGATAACGGCTATCGCGAAACTGACCCGCGAGGCAATGCTGGACGTGCTCGCCAGCGAGTTCATCCGGAACCTGCGCGCCAACGGGATACCGGAGCGCTCGGTCGTGTACCGGCACGCATTGCGCAGCTCGGCGATGCGCATCCTCACGATGTCGGGCTTGCTGTTCATCGGCGCGCTCGGCGGGTCGGTGGTGATCGAGCACGTCTTCGGGATTCCTGGTTTGGGCAGCCTTGCCGTGTCGGCTACCACGGCGAAGGATATTCCGGTCATTCAGGGGGTCGCTATCTATTTCACGCTGCTAGTAATCGTGGTTAACCTGCTCACCGATATCTCCTACGCCTGGATCAACCCGAGGGTGCGCGGGTCATGACCACGTTGCTACCCGCCGCCGCGCTACCCGGCGACGTGTCCCGCGCGGGTGGCCCGGGGGCGACGGGCCGCTCTCAGGGCGCGGCGGGCCACGCCCGCCGGCTGCTTCGGCGCCCGCTGGGGCTGGTGTCGATCGCGTACCTGCTCCTGCTCGCCGTGGCCGCGATCGCACCGGGCCTGCTCGCGCCCGGCGATCCCCAGGCGCCCGATTTCGCCCACGTGGCCAGTGCGCCGGCCCCGGGCCACATCCTGGGCACCGACGCGCTGGGCCGCGACATGTACACCCGCATCGTCTACGGAACCGCACCGGAGCTGGCCGGCATCCTCATTGCCATCGCGGTCGCCGCGGCGGTCGCCGTCCCGTGCGGCCTGGCCGCCAGCTTGTCCAAGCGGGTCGACGGGGTCGTCTCGAGCGCGGGCGACCTGGTCCTCTCGATACCAAGCATGGTGGTCCTGTTGATGGTGCTGGCATTCAGCCAGAGCCTCAACGGCGCGATGGCGGCGCTCGGCCTGCTCACCGCGCCTGGGCTCATGCGCGTGACGCGGAGCGCGGCTCTCCCGGTGGCCGAGGAGCCTTATGTCGCGGCGGCGAAGGTATTCGGCCTTGGCCGGGTATCGATCGCCGTCCGGCACGTGCTCCCGCGGGTCACCGGCCCCATCGTGGTGAACCTCGCACTGATCGCGGCGCACGCGCTGATCATGGCGGTGGGATTGAACTTCCTCGGGCTCGGCCTGCACCCGCCGGCGCCCAGCTGGGGGTCCCTGCTGTCCGACGGGGCCGCAGCCCTTGACCAGCAAGCCTGGGTCATCATTCCCCCGGGCGGCGTCGTCGCCCTCACCGTCATTGCCCTGGTGCTCCTGGGCGACGCGGTCCGGGACGTCGCCGCCGAGTCCTGGGCACCACGCCACCACACCCCGAGGATCAACAGCCGGGGCCGCCGCCGCGACGACCGGCGGCGGGATGCACCGGGCGAGCAAGCTCCGGGCATGGCGGACGCGCTGCTCGCCGTCCGCGACCTCCGCGTCGCCTTCCCCGCCGTGGACGGCGGCCTGACAACGGTCGTGCAGGACGTGTCGTTCGACATTAGGCGAGGCGAGGCCGTCGGCCTGGTGGGCGAGTCCGGATGCGGGAAAACCATGACTGGCCTCGCCGTGCTCGGCATGCTGCCGGCTGGGGCGCGGATCGTCAGCGGCGCCATCTGGGTCAACGGGCGCGACGTTACCCGCCTGCCGGACCGCGAGCGCGCGGCCCTGCGCGGCAAGACGATCGCATTCGTTTCCCAGGAGCCGATGGTTGCCCTAGACCCGCTGTTCACCGTGGGCTTCCAGGTCGCCGAGGCGGTCCGGGCACATGCCCGGGTGTCTCGGGCCGCCGCCCGTCAGCGGGCGGCGGACCTGCTCGCGCTGGTGCGGATAACCGACCAGCAGCGGGTGGCGAAGTCCTATCCGCATGAGATCTCCGGGGGCATGGCGCAGCGGGTGGCCATCGCGCTCGCGCTCGCGGGCGACCCGGAGGTCCTCATCGCGGACGAGCCGACGACCGCCCTTGACGTGTCCGTGCAAGGCGAGATCATCGAGCTGCTGTCGGCCCTGCAGGCGGAAAAGGGCCTTGCCGTCATGTTGATCAGCCACGACTGGGGAGTCGTGTCGGGACTGTGCGCACGGTCAGTCGTCATGTACGCCGGGCAGGTCGTCGAGTGCGCGCGCGTCGCTGACGTCCTGAGTGAGCCGCTGCACCCCTACACAGCGGGCCTGCTGGGTGCCGACCCCCATCTCGCCGTGCCCGGGGAACTGCTGCGCACCATCCCCGGAACCGTGCCGCCACCATGGACATGGCCGCAGTCCTGCCACTTCCAGGACCGCTGCAGGTACGTCCAGCCCGACTGCCGTGGCCAGGCGATCCCGCTGGTGCCTGCCGGAATCGAGCGCGTGAGCCGATGCCTGCACGTCGAGGTGCTCGCCGGCGCCGAGGCGGCATCGTGACAACGCCCACCGCCGCGGAACCGCTGCTGGCGATCAACGACCTTCGGGTTACCTACCGACGGCGTCGCGCGAGCGTTGATGCCCTCAAGGGCATCAGCCTGAGCATCCAGCCAGGGCAGGTTGTGGGCCTCGTCGGGGAATCCGGCTCCGGCAAGTCCACTATCGGCAACGCCACGCTTGGCCTGGTCCCGGTTACCAGCGGCTCGATCCGCTTCGACGGCCGTGACATCACCCGGGTCCGCCCGCGTGAGCGCAAGGCACTCGCCCGCAGCCTCCAGGCCGTCTTCCAGAACCCGTACGGCTCGCTCAACCCGACTAAGACCATCGGCTCGACGCTGGCTGAACCGATGCGGGTGCAGCGGGAGTTCGGCCGCGCTGAGATCGACCAGCGGATCCGGGACGTCCTCAACGAGGTCGGCATGCCGGACGACGCGGCGAAGCGCTATCCGAGTGAGTTCTCCGGCGGCCAGCGGCAACGCATCGCGATCGCCCGGGCACTGGTCCTTTCACCCAAGCTGATCGTCTGCGACGAGCCCGTCAGTGCCCTCGACCTGTCGATCCAGGCTCAGATCCTCAACCTGATGTGCGCCCTGAAGGCGGAGCGGGGGCTGAGCATGCTGTTCATCTCCCACGACCTCGCGGTCGTGCGCTACATCTCCGACTCCATCGTTGTGCTGCGGCACGGCGAGATCGTGGAGCAGGGGCCGGCCGCCCGCGTGTACGAGGATCCGCGGGTCCAGTACACGCGCACGCTACTGGCGGCCGCGCCCCGCCCGCATGGCACCTGAGATCGCCCCGGTGCCCGCTGCGGTGCATGCCGGAAACCCGGACGCCGCTGCCCTCGGGAGTGTTCGACTACGGGTTCTTCGTCGACTGCCGCACCGCCGGGCACCACGCTGACCGCCGCGCAGATCGCGTGGCATTCTGGCCCTCGGCCGCGGCAACCTGGTAGCCAGCTAGCCGTGCGGAGTCGTTTCCCGTCGAGCGGGGGCTAGCGCCTGACGCGCCATTAAGTAGAATGGCATTCTCGAAACTTGCCAGGCGAATTCTGCACCCGAGAGGACGATGAGCCCATGACCCAAGTGCCGATCGCGGACGGCCTGCTCACCCTGGAGCCGGGGCCGCCGCGGATGCTCGCGTCCCGCTGCCCCCGGTGTGACGCGCTGGCCTTTCCCGTCCAGTCCGGCTGCGCGCGCTGCGGGTCGGTGGGCCTGGAGACCATCGGGCTGTCGCCGCACGGCACGGTCTGGACGTGGACCAGCCAGGAGTTCGCGCCCAAGTCGCCGCCGTACGCCGGCCCGGAGACGGCCGAGGCCTTCACCCCGTATTACGTCGGGTTCGTCGAGGTCGCCGACGGGCTGTGCGTGGAGGCCAGGCTGGCCGGGTTCGGCGCCCGCAAGCCGCGGATCGGCGAGCGGGTCACCCTCGTCGTCCTCCCGTTCCGTACCGATGAGGCGGGCAACGAGGTAGTGATCCCCGCCTTCACCCCGAACGACCTGGCCGCACCCGAGCCGCAGGGAGAGACCAGTGCCTGACGTGGCGATCATCGGGGTGGGCCTGCACCCGTTCGGGAGGTTTCCCGGCAAGTCCGCGATCGAGATGGGCGCCGACGCCGTGCGGCTGGCCCTGAAGGACGCGGGCATCGAGTGGCGGGACGTGCAGTTCGCGTTCGGCGGCAGCTACGAGGCGGACAATCCCGACGCGGTCGTCAACCAGCTGGGCCTGACCGGCATCCCGTTCACCGACGTCTACAACGGCTGCGCGACCGCGGCCAGCGCGCTGAGCCTGGCCGCCCGGGCAATCACGTCGGGCGAGCACGAGATCGGCGTCGCCGTCGGCATGGACAAGCACAAGCCGGGCGCGTTCGCGGCCGACCCGGTGGACTACAGCCTGCCCAGCTGGTACGGCGAGGTCGGCTTCTTCCTTACCCCGAAGTTCTTCGCCATGAAGATCCAGCGCTACATGCACGACCACGGCATATCACCGCAGACGCTGGCCAAGGTCGCGGCCAAGGCCTACCGGAACGGGAGCCTGAACCCCGGCGCGTTCCGCCGCACCCCGCTGGCGGAGGACGCGATCCTCAAGTCGCGGATGGTGAACGACCCGCTGACGCAGTACATGTTCTGCAGCCCGGACGAGGGCGCGGCCGCCGTCATCCTCTGCCGGGCGGACATCGCCGCGCGGTTCACCCGCCACCCGGTCTACCTGCTGGCATCCGAGGTGCGCACCCGGCGTTATGGCGCCTTCGAGGTGCACAGCCCCTACTTCCCCGTCGAGCGCGCGCCGGCCCCGACCGTCGACGTGTCCAGGGCGGCCTACGAGCGGTCCGGCGTCAGCCCGCAGGACGTCGACGTCATCCAGCTCCAGGACACCGACGCCGGAGCTGAGGTCATCCACATGGCCGAGAACGGGTTCTGCGCGGACGGTGACCAGGAGCGGCTGCTGGCCGAGGGGGCCACCGAGATCGGCGGCCGGCTTCCGGTCAACACCGACGGCGGGCTCATCGCCAACGGCGAGCCCATCGGCGCCTCCGGCCTGCGCCAGGTCCACGAGCTGGTCCTGCAGCTGCGGGGGGCCGCCGGGGACCGGCAGGTCCCCGGCACGCCCCGCGTCGGCTACGCCCAGCTCTACGGGGCGCCGGGCACCGCCGGCGTCTCCATCATCTCCACCTGATCGCCGATCCGCGTGATGGCAGGCAGTGTTATGGAAGGCACAGGGGAACCGGCGGCGGGCATCGAGTTCGGCATCTACTTGCCGCAGGTGGCGATGAGCTTCGAGCAGGTGCTCGACCGGGCGCTGGAGTGCGAGCGGCTCGGCTTCGACGCCCTGTGGCTGTATGACCACCTTTACTCGCCTGGGCAGCCGGACAAGCCCTCGCTTGAGGCATGGACGCTGGCGACGGCGTTGCTTGCCCGGACGTCGCGGCTGCGGGTCGGGCAGCTGGTGTTGTGCAACAACTTCCGCCATCCCGCGCTGCTGGCGAAGATGGCGGCCACGCTGGACGTCATCTCCGGTGGCAGGCTGGAGCTCGGCCTGGGCAGCGGGTCGGTTGCGGAGGAGCACCACCAGGCGGGCATCGCCTGGGGACCGGCCCGCGAGCGCGGCGAGCGCCTTGGCGAGTCGCTGGAGATCATCACGCGGATGTTCACCGGGTCCGTGACGACCTGGCAGGGGCAGCACTACCGCGTGCGCGACCTGCCCAGCTTGCCGCCTCCGGTGCAGCAGCCGGGGCCGCCCATCCACATCGGCGGCGCGGGGCCGAAGTTCACGCTCCCGCTCGTGGCCCGCTACGCCGACGTGTGGAACGTCCCGACCTACGCGCTGGACCGCATCGCGGAGCTGAGCTCCGCGCTGGATGCCGAGTGCGAGCGCATCGGGCGGGACCCCGCGTCGATCCGCCGGTCGGTCGAGGCCGTGCTCGCGGTAGCGCCGCCGGGCAGGCTGGAGGACGCCCTCGCGCTCGCGCGGCGGCGGTACGGCTGGCCGGGGTTCGGGCTGGAGGCCGGCGGCTTCGCGGGCCCGCCGGCCCGGGTGGGGGACCGGATCGCGGAGCTGGCCGAGGCCGGGTTCTCCTCCTTCGTGTTCTTCACCCACGACCGGGCGAGCACCGAGACGCTGGAGCTGTTCGCCAGTGAGGTCATGCCACGATTCCGGCCTTGACCCCCGGCTGATGCGCTGTTTAAGTAGAGCGGCGTTCTCCAATTCGTTAAATATCGTTCTGTGAGGCAGCGTGGCGGACCAGGCTGTGCCCATTCAACCGGCTGTGCCCATTCAAGAGGGGGCGCCGTCGATCGTGGCCGTGATCCGGCGGCTTGCGGCGACCCATGGCGAGGACGCCGTGTACCGGCACGTCGGCCTCGATGGCTCGGAGCGGGCGGTGGCCTGGGGGTGGCTGGACCAGCGCTCGGGCCAGCTGGCTGGCGCGCTGCGGGAGCGGGGCGTGGGCCTTGGCGACCGGGTCGGGCTGGGGCTGCGGAACTCGCCCGAGTTCGTGATCAGCGTCATCGCGGCGTGGAAGCTGGGCGCGGTCCCGGTCCCGGTGCGGTGGGACGTCCCGGACTGGGAGCTGGCCCGGCTGCGCGCGGTCATCGGGCCGCGCGCCTACCTCAGCGCCGGCGACCTGCCATGGATCGAGTCCACCGTGGACCTGCCGGTGCCGGACCTGCCCGGGGTCGTGTCGCCTCACCTGCAGGGCATCTGCAGCAGCGGGGCGACCGGCACCCCGAAGATCATCCTGAGTGACCTGCCGGCGGTCCTGGCGCCGACGTTCGCGGCGCCGATCATGGAACTGTGGACGCCGGTCGTGCGGCCGCAGGTGGTCCTCGTGCTCGCCCCGATGTACCACGTGAACGCGTTCGCCACGCTGCATGCCATGATCGCCGGGGACCGCCTGGTGGTGCTGGAGAAGTTCGACGCGGCGCGGGCGGTCGACGCCATCGAGCGGCACCGGATCACCACGTTCACGGCGACGCCGACGATGCTGCAGCGGATCGCCGACGTGCCCGGCGTCGACACGCGGGACCTGTCCAGCCTGGCGTGGATCTTGCAGGGCGCCGCGCCGATGCCGCCGTCGCTGGTGCGCCGGTGGGCCGGCCTGATCGGGGCCGAGCGGATCGTGATGGCCTACGGGTCGACCGAGGGCTTCGGGCTCACGTCGCTGCGCGGCGATGAGTGGGTGAGCCATCCCGGCAGCGTCGGCAGGCCGCTGCCGGGCACGGAGGTGAAGATCCTCGGCGACGACGAGAAGGAACTGCCCGCGGGCCAGATCGGCGACGTGTTCCTGAAGTCAGCCCGGGCCGGGGGGTCGAGGTACCTGGGCGACGTCCCGCAGGCGCGGCGGACGGCCGACGGGTTCGCGACCATGGGGGACCTGGGGCACCTGGACTCCGACGGCTACCTGTACCTGGCCGACCGGCGCTCGGACCTGATCATTACCGGCGGGGCCAACGTGTTCCCGGCCGAGGTCGAGTCCGCGCTCATCGACCACCCGAAGATCGCCGACGTCGTCGTCATCGGGCTGCGTGACCCGCAGTGGGGCCGCCGGGTCCACGCGGTCATCGAGCCCGCCGACCATCAGGCGCCGCCGGCGGCGCATGAGGTCATCGCCTACGCGAAGAGCCGGCTCGCGGCCTACAAGGTGCCCAAGACGATCGAGATCATCGACGCGATCCCGCGCAGCGAGGCGACGAAGGTCAACCGCGGCCGGCTGATCGAGGAACGGGGCGGCTGACGGGGAGCGCCCGCTCAGAAATATTATCTTTGGGTAAATGCCGGGATCCGGGCGGTGCCGCGGGGGTCACCATGAACGGGTGCGTCGTTACTGGCACGTGATTGTCCTGGGCTGCTGGGCGCTGGCATGCTTCGCGTTCTTCGCGCGGCACGGGGGGAAGGCCTGGCATTTCTTCACCTCGGGGAGCGCGCTGTTGTTCGGCGGCGCGGGCGCGGGCGCGCCGCCGGGCGGGCTGCACCTGTACGCCGGCTACCCGCAGCTCCAGATCGGCCCGGCGGCCTTCGTCGTCGCGGAGGGCCTGCGCCAGCTCGGCCCGCACCAGGGCGTGCTCGCGGCCGAGGCGGTGCTGATGGCCCTGGGGCTGTGCCTGCTGCGCGAGATCAGCCGGATCGCGCGCATCGCCCGCCCCGGCCCGGCCGGACGGCCGGCGGTGCCCGGCGTGGCCGTCCTGGTCGGCGGGGCTGCCTTCCTGGCCGGATGGGCCGAGCTCGCCGCCACGTTCACCCACCTCGATGACGCCTTCGCGCTGTTCCTGGCCGTGCTGGCGGTCCGGTGCGCCATCGCCGGGCGCCCGGCCCTGGCCGGCTTGTGCATCGGGCTGGCGGCCGGCTTCAAGCCGTGGGCGCTGGCCTTCTTGCCGCTGGCGTTCCTGCCGCCGGCCCGTGCCTGGTGGCGGGCGGCGGCCAGCGCGGGGGCGGTGATCGCCGCGGCGTGGCTGCCGTTCGCCGTCGCCGACCATCGCACGGTGGCCGCGCTGCACTACACGATCAGGAACATGCCCGGATCGGCGCTGCGCGCGCTGGGGGTCCTGGACCCGCGCACACCATCCTGGGACCGGCCAGCCCAGCTCCTGATCGGCTGCGCGCTGGGCGCGATCGCGCTGCGGCGCGGCCGCTGGCCCGCGGTGATCTTGCTGGGAGTCGGGGCGCGCATCGCGCTGGACCCCGCGGACCACGGGTACTACACCGCGGGAGTCCTGGCGGGCGCGCTGCTATGGGACCTGGCGGGCGCGCGCCGCCCGGTCCCGCTGTGGACGGTCAGCTCGCTCGTCGCGCTGACCCTGGTCCACGCGGTAACGAAGGACAGCGCGCTGCTCGGACAGCTCCGGCTGGGCCTGGTCCTCGCATTCACCGCGGCGATCCTGCTCGGCCCGCCGTGGCGGTCGCGCGCCCCCAGCGCCACGCACCCAGTGCTGCTGTCCTGAGGCACTATCTCCGGCGGCCAGGCTGCTGTCAGCGCTGGGCTAGGAGCGCCCAGGTCCAGATGGCGGTCAGGTAGAACCACAGAGCGCTGCCAGCGATGGACAGGGCACGCCAGGTCGCCGACTCGCGGGCGTGGTGGTTGAAGACCACTAGCTGGATGACGAGGCGACAGGCCCAGAAGGTGACGGCGCCGGTGAGTACGAGGCGGGTGACCGGGCCGGGGTCGAGCAGCAGCCGGCCGGCG
>Ga0137407_10000523_pt1 | contig 25670 bp, 30 predicted proteins | sample CZOMad2_2_16fung_FD_108410 | JGI IMG/M metagenome (GOLD analysis project Ga0137407, IMG submission 108410) | Vadose zone soil fungal communities from Angelo Coast Range Reserve, California, USA - CZOMad2_2_16fungal (Illumina Assembly) | ecosystem: Environmental > Terrestrial > Soil > Vadose... | reverse complement strand
CAAGGCCATCTCCGCCGTCGGGATCCAGCTGCCGCCGCCGCCGGGCTCCACGCGCGGCTTCATGGTCCAGATCTTCGTCGTCCCCGCGGTGCTGGCGCAGGCGTTCCAGCTCTCGATCGTCGCCGCCACCCTGGCCTCGCTCTATCCCGCCTGGCGCGCCGCGCGCCTGGACGTCGTGGAGGCGCTGCGGCATGTGTAAGCTCGCGCTCGGGCTCGGGCTCGCGCTCGTCCTCGTGTCGGGCGCGAGCGCGGACGAGGCGGCGGACCTCGTGCGCGAGGCCGACCGCGCGCGGCGGCCGGCCGACAGCTTCGTGTGGAAGATCGCCATCACCAGCCAGGAGGCGAAGAAGGCGCCCTCGGTGGACGGCTTCGAGGTCTTCGTGAAGGGCGGCGGCCGCGTGTTCGTCAGGTTCGTGGCGCCGCCGCGCAACGTCGGGCGCTCACTGCTGGCGCTCGGCCGCGATCTCTGGATCTATCTGCCGGACGCCGGCAAGCCCGTGCGCATTCCGCTCTCGCAACGCCTGGTCGGCCAGGTCGCCAATGGCGACATCGCGCGCGCCGACTACGCGGGCGACTACGACGCCACGCTGGTCGGCGAGGAGTCCGTCGACGGCGTCGCCTGCCACGTGCTCGACCTCAAGGCCAGGAGCAAGGACGTCACCTACTCCGCGATCAAATACTGGGTCTCGAAGGAGGGCCGGCGTCCCATGAAGGCGGAGTTCTACGCCGGCACGGGCACGCTGCTCAAGACCGGCGTCTTCGACAACTTCAAGGACGTCGGCGGCCACCGGCTGGCGACGCGGCTCACCCTCACCGACGCGATCCGCAAGGACAAGCGCTCCGTGCTCGACTACGGCGAGGTGACCGTCCGCGACCTGCCCGACAAGTACTTCGACAAGAACTACATGAAGACGCTGGACTGAGATGCGCCGCGGGCTGGCGGCGGCCCTGCTCCTGGCCTTCGCCGCGTCGGCCGGCGCGGAGGAGGGGGAGCCGCCCGCGTGGGCCAAGGCGCTCCGGCTTCGTGGCCGGCTGGCCGAGGAGTTCGCGTACCGCCTGCACGATCCGGGCGACGTCAGCAAGATCAAGACGCTCGGCTGGCTCGAGGGCAAGTACGCGGTCTCCGAGTCGGTGGCCGTGCGGGCGGCGGTCCGGGGCTGGTACGACGCCGTGTTCGAGGCCACCGACCGCTATCCCGCCAACGTCGAGCGCGACCAGAAGACTGACCTCTCGTTGCGCGAGGCGTTGCTGCTCGTCGGAGGCGGCGACCTCGATGTGAGGATTGGCCGCCAGCAGATCGTGTGGGGCGAGGCGATCAGCACCTTCGTGACCGACGTCGTGAACCCCAAGGACTTCCGCGAGTTCGTGCTGCCCGACTTCAGCGAGCTGCGCATCCCGATCTGGGCGCTCGATGCCACGTACCGGGTGGCCGAGGGCGTCAGCTTCGAGGGCGTGTGGACGCCCGACACACGGACGAACAAGCTGCCGAAGCAGGGCGCCGAGTTCCAGTTCGCGCGCTTCCCCTACCGCTTCCGCAACCCCGTCGTGCGGCTGCCCGACGACGCCGACGAGTTCAGTCTCGCGCGCAGCGAGGGCGGCTTCCGGCTCTCGGTGCTCCGTCAGGGCTGGGACGTCTCGCTCATCTATTACGACGAGGCCGACAAGTCGCCGGTCCTCTTCCAGCGCCGTGTCGCGCAGCCGCCGGGGCCCGACGTGATCGTGCTCGACCCCCAGCACCCGCGGCTACACATCCTCGGCGCGACGCTGGCCAAGAGCTTCGAGCCCGTGGTCGTGCGCGCCGAGGCGGCACTCACCCTCGGCAAGCGCTACGAGACGGCGGACCCGCTCGATCCCGACGGCGTCGTCCGGCGCGACACGCTCGACTGGCTCGTCGGCGTCGACTACACGTTCTTCGAGACGGTCGACACGGCGCTGCAGCTCAGCCAGAAGGTCCTGACCGGCTCGGCGACGAATCTCGCACGGCCGGGCGTGGCCGCGCAGGTGACGACGTCGGTGACGCTGCGCGTGACCACGGGCTTCTTCGACAACACGCTGAACCCGACCGTGCTCGTCGTCGCCGGCCTCAACCGCGGCGACTTCCGGCTGAGCCCGCGGATCGACTACCTCGTCAGCGGCGCCGTCACCCTGTCGATCGGCGCCGACATCTTCGAGGGGCCGCACCGCACGCTGTACGGGCAGTTCGACAGGAACGATCGCGTGACGTTCACCACCACCTGGAGGTTCTGACATGGCATGCCGAGGCTCCGGATTCGGTCTGATGCTCGCGGGACTGATCGTGACGCTCGTGGGGCTCGCGGTGGCGCTGACGGCGACCTTCGAGATTCCCCGCCACTGGACGACCGTCGGCGTCGGCGTCGCGCTGCTCGCGGCCGGCGCCGTGCGCGCCGCGCTCCGCGACCGGCGGCCGGATGCGGGCGCGTCCTGATACGATCGGCCCGTGCCCACCGCTGAGACGATGCGCCGCCTGACGTCGACGCACTGGTTCCGCGTCGGCGTCGCCAGCGTGAGCGCCGCGATCGTGCTGACGGCGCTATTCGCGCTGGCCGGCGCGAGCCACGTCTCGATCACGCTGCAGAGCGCGCTCGTCCACGCCGCCGGCATGACGGTGCTCGTGTCGCTGACGATGCCGCGGCTGCGCGCCTGGTGCGAGCACTGGCCCGCGCTCGCCCGATGGGGGGTGCGGATCGTGATCTTGTCGATGCTGGCGCTCGTGGGGACCGCGCTCGCGTGCGGGATCCTCACCGGCCTGGGGCTGCGTCCGGGCGAGCCGTTCTCGGTGTGCTACCGCCACGACCTGAGCATCTGCGTCCTCATCACGCTGACGCTGGGCATCAGCATGACGCTCTACGACACTCAGCGCCGGCGCCTGGACGCCGTCACCTTCGCGCTGCGCGAGCACGAGCTGGAGCGCGAGCGGGGGCGCAAGATGGCGCTGGAGGCGCGGCTGGCGTCGCTGGAGGCGCGGCTGCAGCCGCACTTCATGTTCAACACGCTCAACGCGATCACCGCGCTGATCCAGGACAACCCCGACGAGGCCGAGCGGACCGTCGAGCGCCTGGCGGCGCTCCTGCGCTTTTCGCTCGACGCGACGGAGCGCGGCCTCGTGCCGCTCGAGCACGAGCTGAAGATCGTCACCGACTACGTCGAGATCGAGCGCACACGGTTCGGCGAGCGTCTCACGTACTCGATCGACGTGGATCCCGAGGCCGCCGGCTGCGAGGTGCCGCCGCTGGCGATCCAGACCCTCGTGGAGAACGCCATCAAGCACGCGATCGCCCCGCGCCCGGGCGGCGGGCGGCTCCGCGTCGAGGCGGCCGCGCACGGTGATCGCGTCATGCTGTCGGTGTGGGACGACGGCGCGGGGTTCAGCGCCGATGCCCTGCGGGCCGGGCACGGCCTCGACAACCTCCGCGACCGCCTCGCCGCGCGGTTCGGCGCCGACGCGAGCCTCGAGATCGGGCGCCGCGACGGAGGCACGCTGGTGACCGTGGCGCTGCCGCGCCCCGGACTCTCGTGAGCGGGCGCGCGTCGCTCCGCGCCTTCCTCATCGACGACGAGCCGCTGGCGGTCCGGCGGCTCGCGCGCATGCTGGAGGCCACCGGACGCGTGGAGGTCGTCGGCCGCGCCACCGACCCGGTCGACGGCCTGGCCAAGGTCGCCGCGCAGCCGGTCGACGTCTTGTTCCTCGACATCCACATGCCGGGGCTCAGCGGCTTCCAGGTCGTCGAGCGCGTCCCGCCGGGGCCGATGGTCGTGTTCACGACCGCCCACGACGAGCACGCCGTACGCGCGTTCGAGGTCAATGCCGTCGACTATCTGCTCAAGCCGGTGGAGCGCAAGCGCCTCGACGACGCGCTCGACCGCGTCGCCGCGCGGCGCCCCGGACCCGGCGACGACGACGTGCGCGAGGCCCTGGGCCGGCTGGCGCAACACCTCCGCGCGGCCCCCTTCCTCGGCCATCTCGCCGCGCGCGTCCGCGACCGCGTGCAGCTCATCCCGATCGAAGAGGTCACGCACGTGCTGGCGAAGGACCGCGCGACCTACGCGGTGACGGCGAGCACGCAACACATGCTCGACGTGACGCTGGCCGAGCTCGAGCGGCGGCTCGATCCGGCGCGCTTCCTGCGCATCAATCGCGGAATCCTCGTGAACCTCGCGTGGGTGGCCGAGCTGCAGGCCGATCCCGACGGCCACCTCGCGGTGCGGCTCAAGGACGCGGCGCGCAGCGAGCTGGCCGTCTCGCGTGATCGCGTGCGCCCGCTGAAGGAGCGTCTCGGGCTGGCATGACCGAGGGGCGGCACGGGTTCCCCGGGCCGCCCCGGGGCGGGGTTCGAGACGGCCACGGCTTTGCCGGGGCCGGCGAGCGGTGGGGGGGTTGGGGGCCATGTCGGGACCCCCACGTAAATCAGAGACCGAGGCCGCCCATGGCGACGGCCGTCTCGACGCTCTCGAGGAGGCGATTCAGGTCGACGGGCTTGGTCACGTAGTCGAACGCCCCGGCGGCCAGTGCCCGTCTGGCGACCTCCGCGTCGGTCGTCCCGCTCACCATGATGATCGCGGTGCCCGGCGCGAGCGCCTTGAGCGTCGGGAACGCATCCACGCCGCTGAGGCCTGGCATGTCGATGTCGAGCAGAACGACGTCCGGCGCCTGCCGCGTCAGCTCCCTCACCGCCGCCGCGCCATCGACCGCGGAGCGGACCTGGTAGCCCTTTGCGACGAAGAATTCCTCGAACAGCTCCCGCATCGCGGGATCGTCGTCCGTCACCAGCACCGTCCGCTGCCGCGCGGGCCGTGTGTCGCTCACGGCCTCGGCGGTGGACGGCGGGGAGGGCGCCGGGACGGGCGGGGCCTGCCCGCCGAGTGCGGCGAGGAGCCGAGCCAGATCGAGCGGTTTGTCGAGAATGGCCCGGGCCCCCAGGGCTTCAGCCTGCCGGCGCACCGCGTCGTCGACGTTGGCGCTGACCACGACGACGCTAATCGAGGCGTCGAACGTGCGGATGCGCTTCAGGGCATCGATGCCGCCGAGGCGCGGCATGTTGAGATCGAGGACGACCGCCGCGGGACGCTGCTGCTTGACGTGGAGCAGCGCCTCGAGACCGTTCGCGGCCCGGAACGTCTCCCACCCGTGTGTCTGGAGGTACTCGGCGAGGAGGTCCCTGATCTCCGCCTCGTCGTCCGCGATCACGACTTTCCGTAAGCGGCGCGCGCTCATGTGCCGAGGGCGACCGGCGCCGCCAGGCGCGCGCGCAGACTTCCGAGCCATCCGCGCATCGTGAACCTCTAAGAACCGCGTCGGCCTCGGCCGACGTCGTTTTTCGTTCCAGGAGCTCGACGGGTCTCGTGGGCGCCCAACGCGCCTTCCCTGAGGCTAAACGGGTCGGGCCAACCGCGCCAACTTAAAATGAGGGACGCGAGCGGGAAGCTTGACTATCGATCGTCTGCCATGAGCCGCTGAGCGGCGGTGAACACGGCGCGGAGCATCGGACGCGTGAGCTTGCCGGTGAACGTGTTCTGCTGGCTCGGGTGATAGCAGGCGATGAGCGTGACGCCATCGCCGAGGTCGCTGGCGGCGCCGTGGGCGAAGACCGGCCGCGCCGGCGGCGGCGCCTTGCCCAGCGCGCGGCGCGCGCGCAGATACGCGTCCCAGCCGATCCGCCCCAGTCCGATCACCACGCGCACGCGGTCGAGCAGGCGCAGCTCCTCCAGCAGGTACGGACGGCACGCGAGGATCTCGGCGAGCAGCGGCTTGTTAGCGGGCGGGGCGCAGCGGATCGTCGCCGTGATGTAGGCGTCGCGCAGGCGCAGGCCGTCGGCGGCGTGGACGGACGTCGGCTGGTTGGCGAAGCCTGCGTGGTGGAGCGCCTCGAAGAGCCAGTCGCCGCTGCGATCGCCGGTGAACATGCGGCCCGTGCGGTTGCCGCCGTTGGCCGCGGGCGCGAGCCCGACCAGCAGCAGCCGCGCGCGCGGGTCACCGAAGCCCGGAAGCGGACGCGCCCAGTAGCGCTGGCCCCGATAGCGGAGCGGCGGCGCGGCGGCGGCTCCCTCGCGATGCGCGACGAGTCGCCGGCAGCGCCGGCAGCGCACGATCCGCGCGTTGAGACGCTCGAGCGCCGTCGGGCTTTGCAAGGCGGCCGGATTGTGCCACGGTGATTGTCATGGCGCCACCTCACGCCGCGCGCGCGCGCGGTCGTCGCGTGCCCTCGATCATCGTCCACGGCGGCGCCGGCGCGGCGGTGGCGAACGCCGACGAGTTCCGGCCCGGCATGCGCGCGGCGGTGAGCGCGGGCTGGGCCGTGCTGGCCGGCGGCGGCCGGGCGCTCGACGCCGTCGAGGCGGCGGTGCGCAGCCTCGAGGACGACGAGCGCTTCAACGCGGGCCGCGGCTCGGTCCTGACCGAGGACGGCACCGTCGAGATGGACGCCTCGATCATGGAGGGCGATCGCCTCGGCTGCGGCGCCGTCGCCGCCGTGAGCCGCGTCGCCAATCCCGTCACGCTGGCGCGCCGCGTCCTCGACGACGGCCGGCAGATCCTGCTGGTCACCCACGGCGCCCACGCCTTCGCGCGCGCCGCGGGGCTGCCCGAGTGCGACCCGGCGTCGCTGATCACCGAGCGCCAGCGCCGACGGCTCGCCGAGCACCGCGCCGCGACGCCGGGCAAGACGCCGAGCGGCGCGCTGCCCGGGACGGTTGGCGCGACGGCGCTCGACCGCCACGGCACGGTGGCCGCCGCGACGTCCACCGGGGGCATGATGGGCAAGCGGGCGGGACGCGTGGGCGACAGCGCGCTCATCGGGTGCGGCACCTACGCCGACAGCTCGCTCGGCGGCGTGTCGTGCACGGGCGACGGCGAGGCGATCATCCGCGTGGTGCTCGCGCGCCGGGCGCTCGAGTACCTCAAGGAAGCCGACGACCCCGACTACGCGGCGAAGGTCTCGGTCGACCTGATGGTGGAAGAGGGGCGCGGTGAGGGCGGCCTCATCGTGGTGGACTGGCGCGGCCGCCTCGGCTACGCGCACTCGACACCGCTCATGCCCGTGGGCTGGATGACGCCGACGCTCGGCGAGCCGGCGCTGCCCTTCTGATGGACGCCCTGACCGGCACCGTGGACGTCGCCGCCATCGAGACCGCCCGGCTGCGCCTGCGCGACGCCATCGTCGAGACGCCGTGCCCGTACTCGCAGACCCTCTCGGAGCTCACGCGCGCGCGCTGCTTCGTGAAGCTCGAGAACCTCCAGATGACGGGCTCGTTCAAGGAGCGTGGCGCCGCCAACCTCCTGCTCCAGCTCGGCCCCGACGCGCGCACCACGGGCGTCATCGCCGCCAGCGCCGGCAACCACGGCCTTGCCGTCGCCTTTCATGCCGAGCGACTCGGCATCCCGGCCACGATCGTCATGCCCGAGTACGCGCCGCTCATCAAAGTCACCTCGGCGCGCCGCTATGGCGCCGAGGTGATCCTTTACGGAAGCAACTATGATGAGGCCTACGAGCTGGCGCGCAGGCTCGGCACCGAGCGCGGTCAGCTCTTCGTCCATCCGTTCGACGATCCGCGTGTGATCGCCGGCCAGGGCACGCTCGGGCTCGAGCTGCTCGAGCAGCTGCCCGACCTCGAGGCCGTGCTCGTCCCCGTGGGCGGCGGCGGGCTCATCGGCGGCGTGGCGCTGGCCATCAAAGCCAAGCGGCCCGACATCCGCGTGATCGGCGTGCAGTCGGCCGCGCTGCCGGCGATGTCGCGCTCGCTCGAGCGCGGCGAGCGGCTGCGCGTGGACGCCGGCGCGACGATCGCCGACGGCATCGCCGTGCGCCAGGTCGGCGAGCTGACGCTCGCCCTCGCCCGCCAGTGGGTCGACCGCGTGGTGACGGTGGACGAGGAGGAGCTGGCCAACGCGGTGCTCCTGCTGCTCGAGATCGAGAAGACCGTCGTCGAGGGCGCGGGCGCCGCGCCGCTGGCCGCCCTGCTCAACCGGGGCCTCGACCTCGAGGGCCGCCGCGTGGCGCTGGTCCTCTCGGGCGGTAACATCGACGTCACGATGCTCGCCCGCATCATCGAGCGCGGCCTCGTGAAGGACGGTCGCCTCGTCCGTCTCGGCGTCCTCCTGCGCGACGTTCCCGGCGCGCTGGCGCGGCTCACCGCAGTGATCGCGGAGGAGCGCGCCAACATCCTGCAAATCCTCCACGACCGCGCGTTCTCCCCGCACGCGGCGATCGGCCAGACGGAGGTCGAGCTGACGCTCGAGACATCCGGCCCCGAGCAGATCGCAGCGGTCAGGCGCCGCCTCGAGGCGTCCGGCTACCGCGTGGAGGAGAGGCAGTAGCGAGCGCCAACAGCTAGATACCAGCAGCCAGATAGAGGAGCGCCCAGGCTTCGCCGGGGCGCTCTGAACGTTGGGGGGTGTGGGGGGCCATGTCGGGGCCCCCCACATCAACGGCCAGGCAGCGCGCTGGCGATCGCGGCGCGCGCGCGCTCAGCGAGATCGAGCGCGGCCGCGCGCGAGTCCACCGCCGCGTTCACGGCGAGCGGCGGATGATAGGTGATCGTGATCCGGCCGCGGCGCGGCAAGCGGCGGCCCGGCGGCCAGGACTCGTGTCCGCCCGAGATCGTCACCGGCAGCACCGGCACTCCGAGCGAGGCGGCCAGCCGGAACGCGCCGAGATGGAAGCGGCCGAGCGCACCGTCCACGCTGCGCCCACCCTCGGGAAAGATCATCACGACGGCGTCCTCGTCCACCAGGCGCCGGCGCGCCGTACGGACCGCGCCGGGGTCGCGCCCGTCGAGATCGACGGGAAACGCGCGCAGCAGGCGGATGGCGCGACCCAGGAGCGGCACCTGGAACAGCCGCCGCCAGGCCATGTAATAGACGCGGCGGCGGATCGGGATCGTGACGAGCACCGGATCGGCGAAGGTCTGGTGGTTGGGGACCACGACGAGCGGGCCCCGGTCGGGGATGTGCTCGGTGCCGCGCAGGTCCAGGCCGAAGTAGAAGCGGGACGCGCCGCGGACGAGCGGGCGGACGGCGTCGATGAGGGGCGTGCGCACGGGCCTAGCCTACAGAAGAACCGGGCCGACAAAAAAGCGGGGCCGGGATCGCTCCCGGCCCCGCGGTAGGTTTCCGCGTCTGGTTTGTGCGTCTAGTCGTCGTCGACGCCGGCCTCGACCTCGACGGGCTCGAGCTCGAGCTGGCGGCCGCGTCGCTCCAGGCGGTCCTGGCAACGGACGCAGGTCTGAACTTCCGGCAGCGCGCGCAGCCGAGCGGGGGCGATCTTCTCGCTGCACTCCACGCACGTGCCGTACTCACCATCGTTCAGGCGGTCCAGCGCGGCGGTGATGCGGTTGACCCGCTCCACCAGGAGCTCGCGCGTGGCGAACCCGATCTCACGTCTCTCGTTGGCCTGGATCTCGTCCACTTCATCGGCGAAGGCCCAGTGCTCGCCCGGGCCCAGCAGCTCTTCGAGGGCCGCCGACCCGCCCATCTGGCGCAGCCGACTCACCACTTCTTTCAGGTCCGTTTCCAGCCGCTTCCGGATGTCCATGTGTCGCCTCCGTGTACCTCGGGGCCGCGGTAGGTGCAACCGCAATGCCGAACTTGAGACGCGGCATATAGGTTTCGGATTCACTGTAAAAACAATAATCTCTGGCCCGACCACGTGTCCGGCCAGGCTCGGCCGACGGGCAAATTGTCCGGACACCGGACACTTTCCGTAGTGCTGCTGACACAACTGGCTAGAAAATGGCCAGCATGACGACGCGGAGAGCACCCCAGCAGGCCCCGGAGGGCCGCCTACCCTTCCTGATCCTCTGACTTCGTCTTGAGCGAGGCGGAGAGAAGCGATCAACAGACGCGGAGAGAGGAGCGGCCCGGGCAACCCGGGCCGCTCCGAACGTAGGCCGGCGTCCCTACATCACGCCTTCGCGCGCACGCGGGTTGCCTCGATCGCGCCTTCCTCCCAGATGCTGTGCTTGCGTGTCTCCGGCATCACGAAGATCGCGATCAGGAACATCACTGCCGGCACCACGATGGGATAGATGAGGGCATACCCCACACTTCCCGTGGAAAGGTACATCGAGGTCGTGACGATCGGGACCAGGCCGCCGCCCCAGCCGTTGCCGATGTGATAGGGCACCGACACGGATGTGTAACGGATGCGGCTCGGGAAGAACTCGGCGAGAAACGCGCCGATCGGACCGTAGGTCATGCCAACGTAGTTGACCAGGATCACGACGATGAGAATCGCCATCGTGTAGTTGACGGCACCGGGATTGGCATAGGTGCCGAGCGCGCTGTAAAGCGGATAGTACGTCAGCGACGCCAGCGCCATGCCGCCGAGGATGATCGGCTTGCGGCCGATCTTGTCGGAGAGCCAGCCCCAGAAGATCAGGGTCGGCGTCGCAATCAGCAGGGCGATGCCGACGATCCAGCTCGACGTCAGCACGTCGAGCTTCTTGACCGTCTGGAGGTAATAGAGCGCCCAGAACTGCCCGCTGTACCACACGCAGCCCTGTCCAAGCACGACCACGCTGGCGATCGCGACGTACTTGAAGTTGGCGCTCATGAAGGCTTCGCGCCACGGGTTGGTCGTGGTCCGGCCCCTGGCCTTCATGTCCTGGAAGATCGGCGTCTCGCCGAGCGAGAGCCGGATCCAGATGGCGATCGCGACGAGCAGCAGCGAAATGATGAACGGCAGCCGCCAGCCCCAGTCGTTGAAGGCGTCGACGCCGAGCCAGGCCCGAATGCCGATGATCGTCGCCAGCGACACGACGATGCCGAGCGTCGGCGAGGTCTGCAGCCATCCGGTGTAGTAGCCGCGATGCTCGTCCTCGATGTGCTCGGCGACGTAGGTGATGGCGCCGCCGTACTCACCGCCCAGGCAGAGTCCCTGGATCAAGCGGAGGCCGAAGAGGATGAAGGCCGCGGCCAGACCGATCGTCTGGTATGTGGGAACGAAGCCGATGAGGGCCGTGGCCACCCCCATACCGGTGAGCGTGACGATGAAGGTGTACTTGCGACCGGTCTTGTCCCCGAGCCAGCCGAAGAAGAACGCCCCCAGCGGCCGGATGAGGAAGCCGACCGAGAAGATCGCCACCGTGCTGAGGAAGGCCGCGACCGGATGCCCCTTCTCGAAAAACTTGACCGCCAGGATCGAGGCGAGGCTGCCGAAGATGTAGAAGTCGTACCACTCGATGATGTTGCCGACGGATGCGGCGACGACGACACGGCGGAGCTCTTTGAGCGGGACCTTGGAAGCTCTAGCCATGGGCCTCCCCTCGTGTATGACAACGCATGTTATTCATCATGCCTGGATGTTCGGGCATCGCGCTCCGGCACGCGGCCGGGCTGAATTGCGGCACAACATACCGGATTTCCGTCCAGTAAGGAAGTATTCCGACACGGCCGGGAAGGGTCCGGCGGGGGGCGATGACGCGATGCGCGACTCGCCCGCCCCGCCGGGGCCCCGAGGATTCAGCGCCGCTGCTTGCGCGCCACGCCCGTCTTGATCGCCGCCGCGGCGACCGCCTCCGCCACCGCCGGCACGACACGGGCGTCGAACATCGACGGCGTGATGTACTCGTCGCTCAGCTCGCTCTTGGCCACGATCGAGGCAAGCGCGTGGGCCGCCGCCAGCTTCATCTGATCGTTCACGCGCTTGGCGCGGACGTCGAGCATGCCGCGGAAGAAGCCCGGGAAGCAGCAGGAGTTGTTGATCTGGTTCGGATAGTCCGAGCGGCCGGTGGCCATGACCCGCACGAACGCTCCCGCCTCCTCCGGCTGGATCTCCGGCACGGGGTTGGCCATGGCGAACACGATCGGGTCGCGGTTCATCGTCTTGATGTCCTTGAGCGAGACGACGCCCGGCCCGGACAGGCCGATGAAGACGTCGGCGCCCTCGAGCGCCTCGCCCGCCGTCCCCCGGATCTTGCGTGGATTCGTGTGCTTGGCGAACCACTCCTTCATCGAGTTCATGTTCTCGGTGCGGCCCTGGTAGATCGCGCCCGCCCGGTCGCAGCCCACGATGTGCTTCGCGCCTTCCTTCATGAGCAGCTTCGCGGTGGCGATGCCTGAGGCGCCGGCGCCGGTGAAGACGATGCGCGCGTCCGACAGCCGCTTCTTGACGACCTTCAGCGCGTTGAGCAGCGCGGCCAGCACCACCACCGCCGTGCCGTGCTGATCGTCGTGGAACACGGGGATGTCGAGCGCCTTCTGCAGCCGCTCCTCGATCTCGAAGCAGCGGGGGGCCGAGATGTCCTCGAGGTTGATGCCGCCGAAGGCCGGCGAGATCGCCTTGACGATCATCACGATCTCGTCGACGTCCTTGGTGGCCAGGCAGAGCGGCCACGCGTCGACGCCCGCGAACTCCTTGAAGATGAGTGCCTTGCCCTCCATCACGGGCTGGGCGCCATAGGGACCGATGTCGCCGAGGCCGAGCACGGCCGTGCCGTCGGTGACCACGGCCACCGTGTTCTGCTTCGTCGTCAGCGTGTAGGCCTTGTCGGGATCGTGGTGGATGGCCATGCAGACGCGGGCCACGCCCGGCGTGTACGCCATCGAGAGATCGTCGCGCGTCTTGACCGGGATCTTGCCCTTGATCTCGATCTTGCCGCCGAGGTGCATGAGGAACGTGCGGTCTGAGACGTGGATCACCTTGATGCCTTCGATCGCCTTCAGGCGCTCGACCACCTGCTGCCCGTGCGGCTCGTCGCTGGCCTTGAAGGTCAGGTCGCGAATGATCGTCTTCTTGCGGACCTCGACCAGGTCGATCGCGCCGATGTCGCCGCCGGCCTTGCCGATCGCGGAGGTGACTTTGCCGAGCATGCCGGGCTGGTTCTGGATCTCGAGCCTGATCGTGAGCGAATGACTCGCCGTCGGAGCGTTGCCCATCTACCGCCTCCCTGCGTCTGATGCGCGGCGGGCGACGGCCCGCCGAGTGGGCGGTATTTTACTCCAGGCCGCCGCCTCCCATAAGTATTCGTTGTGCTTACGTGACGGGACTTTCGGCCACGCTTCTACGTTGGCGCTCGTTGGTCCCAGGTGGCGCCGATTGCCCCCTCGTGGGCACAAACTCGGGCACACCAAAAACGAGGGGCGCCGGCCGACGTGGGCGCAGGAGTCACAGGCCGACACCGCGACGGATCAAAAGGCCCCGGGGGTGGGTCTTCACGCTTGAGGCTCCATGAATCGCCCGCGCTGTGCTGCGCCCGCCCGTGCTCCGGGGAGCGTAGACGCGGGCTAGTGGTGGGGCTCGGGACTCTACACGCCCGACGGCCCCGGGGGGGTGGGTGCCCTCGGATGAGACTCTGAGCGTCGTCCGCCGAAGGGGAACCCTGCTTGGGCGTCGCCTGATGTTGACGACACCGAATCGCCGCCCATATCCTCGACGGCGTGGAATGGGCCGGTGTCTGGTTCAAGATTCACGAGGCGGGCTTCTTTTCTCAGGAAGATGACAGACGCGGTGATGAAGGATCGCTCGCGTCAGCTCACCGCCCACGAAGTTGCGGCCATGAGTTCCGGCGCGATGGTCGGGTTACCGTGGCGGCAGGATGAGTTCTACTTCTACCTCGACGCCTTCCTCTCCGCGGGGCGCAGTGTCCCCGATGTGATTCAAGCCTCGTTCGGCTGAAGCGGCGATTCGAGCCTATTTTGTCCAGCGATGGGTAACTGAGTTTACGGCCGTTCGGATTGTGCCCGTCTGGCCCACTTTGGGTGTTTGAGGTAGAGTACCGGGCCATCGCGCCTTGCTGTGAGCGGGTTCGGCCAGTGGAGCCTTCCCATGCATACCTGCCGCATCCTCGTCGCGGTGCTCGCACTCTTTCTGCTCGCCGCCTGCGCCACGTTCAAGAACACGCCGCGCCAAGACTACATCTGGGAGCTTGGCCGTGTCTGCGATGGGCGCGTCGCGTTCTGGAAAATGGACCGCGTTGAATCGGATGGTCGCTTCTGGATTCTCAGCGCAGGCAACGTTCCTCCAGGGAAAGACGACTATTTCGCGTGCATGCAAGAGGGGTTTGCGAAGACTCCATATCGCCAATGGCTCGAGCAGCACAAGGCCGAGTACGACGCGGCGGCGCTGCGATAAGGTCCGATCCGAACGAGGAGGACTCACGCCGAGATCCCGCCGCCGCGCTCGTCGCGGCCGAGGAGCTGGCGACCGTCGAGCGGATCCGCGCGCGCTTGGCGCGGCAGGGCTGGTGGAATTGAGACAGGCGCGTGACGACCGGACGGCGAGGGCGTTTAACCGCTGTCGTTTCGGCGGACCGAGAGAACGACCCCGATCACGATCGCGATGGTGAGCACGACGACGGCGGCGAGACGCAAACCGCGACTCGTTGTGAGGTCGGCGTACACGAAGAGGGCGAGGCCAACGATCGCGAAGAGGACATCAAGCGCGACCCAGGCGCGCCGGGTCATGGCGAGCATTTCGCGAGAGTCGGGATGGTTTTCGATTATGAGAGTTGCTCCGAACTGAGTGTTCGCGGGAATGTCGACGAACGTCGTGCTGCCCTTGCCGCCAAGGCCGAGGCGGGCGAGACGCCGATGGCTTCGGAGAACTCCAGGTACGTCGCGATCGACGCGACAACGATGCGTGCCTCGACGGTCATCAAATCGATGCCGACAAGAGAAAGCCGTACCCAGGCGTCGATCACGATTCCCTTGTCGAGGACGCGATCGAGAAGTTCGATAACGTTGCTGCCGGCCGAAGTGCGCTCGACGGCCATTCGCGACTCTTTCGCGGCATCACTGCCGTAGACGGTCACGTAGTGCCGCATCGTATCTATACGCAGGCGGAAGTCCAGACGGAGAACTTTTTCCCAGCCGCTGGAGGCGGCGGGGACAGCCCAGGCCGCGACGCCCTGGAAGGCCGTTGAGCAGGCCGCATTGCAAGCCGTGAGATAACGGATCGTGTCGCGCGCGCGATCGCAATATCGTCAACGCCGACGGCCCATCGTTCGGCTACAGCCGATGGCCGTAGAACGCTGCTACCTCTGCGATGCCATGGTCAAGCGCAACGACGAAGTCGTCCGTCATCACGGCCTGATGATGCACCGTCAGTGCTACGAGGAGGACCTTCGGCGAGGGCGATGGTGACTGGCGGGCCGCGCTCGTAGCTTCACGGCACTGAGGACACAGCCCTTGTCCCGCTCAACTCTGTGCGGGTCGCAGAACAGACCTTGCCGGGGACGTCGGGGATACCTCAGCGAGGGCTTCGGCGTGCGAGAAGTAGGTCGCTATCGAGGCGACGACGACGCGGGCCTCGATCGTCACGAGTTCTATTCCGACCACTGACACGCGGACCCAGGCGTCGAACACAATGCCCTTATCGAGGACGCGGTCAAGAACGTCGATGAGGCTACTGTTGCTCGCAGCCCGTTCAACCACCATCCCCCACCCCCTTCGGCGAATGCCCACCGGAAGCCCTGACCCTGTTCAAGCCGGAACTCAATGACAAGCCGAGGGGCCGTCGCCGCGCGCTCGGCGCAGTTACGGGAGGGGGCGACAAGCTTGGCGGATCGCATGTCAGCGCGGGGGCCACGGCAAAGCGTAACCGCCATCGTTGGAGGGGCCGTATTGGACCTTGGTCCAATGGGTACCTCAGAGTCTTTCGTCTCGGTGCCCCGGACGTGCCCGAGACGCCAGCAGGATGTCTTGACAGCCTCATTATCATCATCGCCGAGGGAATGAGGAGGGGTCCGTGGCGCAGTCCTCACGGCGCGGTCGTCCCCGCACTGGGGCCATAGTCCGCCAAGACTCACTGCCTGAAGATCGCTGCTATCTCTGTGAGGCCATCGTGGCGCGCGACGACGAGATCGTCCGTGTGCACGAGGCTACGATGCACCGCCGCTGCTTCGAGGAGGACATCCGGCGTGGGCGGTGAGGGTCCGCCTCTCACTCTCTCGACCTGCTTCTATGTCTCGGGAGGTGCCACACCCGCAGCAGCGGCGATCGCCTGCTTCAGATAACCGACATCGACGGGCTTCATGACATAGTCGAGGGCACCGCGTTGTAGGAGTTCCCGCGCTTCGTCCTCTTGGTGATTGCCGCTGACGATGATGACGGTCGGTGGTTGCGGGCTCCCTCGCAGGTGGTCGAGCACGGTATGGCCGTCGATACCTGGCATCCGAATGTCGAGCAGCACGACGTGCGGAGCAAATTCGCGTACCGCCCGGATGGCCTGGACGCCGTTGTGAGCCACGGCCGTTTGATGACCGAACGCCGTCACCATCTCGTCGAGGACCTCGGCCACTTCCGGCTCGTCGTCGACGATCAGGACGCGGATCTTCTCGTCGGGCACGCCTGATTCTAACTCATGGTCGCCCACCGTCTGCGCTCCGGATGGCCCCGCTGATCGGCTCGGGCCAGTGGATCGCGGTGTTCTACACGGGCCACGGGGCGGCCAGCGGCCGATTGAGGCCGCGGGAACGGTTCAGGCGGCGACACCGTGGGCCGCGGTCCCAACGGGCAGCACAGGAGGCGCTATGGCGATAAGTCCGCCTGACTCGATCTGAGCATGGGCGAAAGATGTCCGGTTTCTTCCTACTGGAAATAGCGGCGCGGCTTCTGGTCATTCAATGATCTGATCCGCCCGCAACAGCAGCGAGGGCGGGATAGTGAGCCCGAGGGCGCGAGCCGTCTTGAGGTTGATGACGAACTCGAATTTCGTGGGCTGTTCGACAGGAATGTCTCCAGGCCTTGTACCCTTCAGAATTTTGTCGATGAAAACGGCGGCGCGCTTGTAGACAGCAACCAGGTCCGGTCCATAGCTCACGAGTCCGCCGGCCTCCGCAAACAGTCGCGAAGCCGCGACGACTGGAACGCCGCCCTTTGCGCGCAGGGCGTCGATGATGCGAGTGCGATTGCTGAGCGTCCATGAGTCTTGTGCCACGATCACAGCCTGGGGCCGCTCTCGAACCGCGGTCTCGATCACCCTTTCGAGCTCATCGGCTCGGCTTACCCGGATCGCGGTGAAGGTGAGCTTGCGCTCATTGGCCAAGCTACGAACGGTCTCCGCGAGCCTCAGCATGCGGGGATTGCCCCCGTACCATAACAGCGCCACGCGCTGAATCCCCGGCGCGAGCTCGGCCAAGAAGTCGAGCTGCTTCAGGAGCGTTTCTGTGGCTTGATCGCTGGTACCCGTCAGGTTCCCACCGGGACGCGCGAGGCTTGGCACTAGACCGGCCCCGAGGAAGTCGGAGGCGGTGGCGACCACGATGGGGAGCGTCGTCGTGGCTTTCATTGCCGCACGGCCGCCCACCGAGCCGTGCGTGACAATCACGTCTACCTTAATCCGGACAAAGTCCGCCGCGTCCCGTAGTAATCGCTCGGCATCGCCCTCGGACCAGCGGGCGTCGATGAGGATGTTCTTGCCTTCGACGTATCCGAGTTCGCGTAGGCCTTCGCGCAGAGGCGTCAGCGTGTTGGCCTCTCGCGCCGCGCGGTTACCGTCACCGAGCCATCCGATCTGCCACGTCTTCCCCGCCTGCTGCGCCTCGGCGGCGAGCGGAACGGCGAGCAGAGTGGCGGCGCCAGCCAGGAACCCGCGTCGAGAGATCATGTGGCCTGAGACTATCGCGCTGTGCGGGCTCGTCAGCAACGGGCCCTGCGCATCGGGCACAGTGCCCTGGGCTCCGGCATCTTGTTCCCAGGAGGGACGCCATGGAAAAGAAGAGCGGTAAGGGCAAGCGCGCGGCCAAGGATCTCCCCGTCTCCGACGCGGCGACGCGTACCGTGAAGGGGGGCTCACTCCTCTCGAGCATCGGTAAGGCCATCACGGCCCCGATCACCCTACCCTTCCAAGTCGCCAAGTAGCCGACGTGGAGGGGACGGTGAAGCGCCACCGTGCGGTGAAGGACCTCTCACCTCGCAACACGCAGGACGTCAAGGGCGGAAAAGGAATGTACGACTGGATTCGATAACCGGCGGGCGGCGAAGGTGCGGATGAGCGATCTCCAGGTGACGAAGCGCGTGGACGCGTCTTCGCCTATTCTCTGAGGCGGCATCGACCGGAACGTTGGGTCAATCTCTCCGAGGAGGGGACGCCATGAAGGCGAAGAAGAAGAGCGGCAGCACAAAGGGCAAGTCGTCGAGCAAGCGCGCGGTGAAGGATCTGCCGGCGCGTACGGCCCAGAGCGTCAAGGGCGGGGCGCGACAGGCCGGCAGCCTCGACGCCAGCGTTTCTATCAAAACCCCGCCCCGGGAGTGAGCGCCTGAACGATTCGGCGATGCGGCCGGAGGCCTTGGCCGGCCACAGTTCGCCGGCCCCTGGACGCTGGAGAAGGGCCTGTGCGACCGGGGCTCGGACCGCGCGATGTCGGTGCACCATCCCAGGCGCCGTCCGTGCTACTGCCTGGGCGTGGAAGACGGGCTGCGCCGGTCGCCATTCACGCGCCCCCCTTCTCGAGCGGGCGGCGGAGCCAAGCCGGACTTGCGGGCGTAGACGGCGGCGATCATGCCGCGCCTCCGGCCTGCGTCGACTCGGCAGCGCTACGAAAGGCGCGCAGCTCCTCGAGCGCCTCTACCACGGTGAGCGCTCGCACGTCGACGACGATCGTTGCATGCCCGCCCCAGCCGTCGAAGAACCTGTCGAGCTTCTGCGAGGGGACGTAGTAGACGTCGCGATGCAGCGGCGTTGGCTTCTCGAAGGCGATGTAGGTCTCCACGCGATAGACTGCGGCTCCGGCCACCGGCGCACCGTCGACGTGCTCGTAGGTGTAGGGCACACCGGCGTCCTTGCCGATACCAGTGTGGCGGTCGCGGGCGCGCCACTTCTTCACGTCGGTAAATGGTGCGGCCCTCCGCATCGCCATCATGCGCCCTCCTTCTACTTGCCGACCATCTCCCGCCACTCGCGGTAGGTCGGGATCGGCGTTGCCTGGAGCGCCGCCAGTTCTTTGCGATTCGTGTTCCGCTCTTCAACTGCGGTCGTAATGTACTCCCGCTTGCCCTTCAACACGGAGGCGCTGTACGGCGTGCCGGTGCTGGCGACGCCCCGATCAATCGCCTTCTGATAGGACTCCGCGACGCTCTCCTGCCACGCGATGCGCTCCATCAGCGCCTTCACTTCAGTGCGGCGATTCCTGACGAGGTTCCACCACACGATGCGTCGGGCGGCGGCGGCATCAGCGTTCTTGTCCTTCGGCGGGTCGGTTTTCCAGTGCCCAGATTCCGCATTTGCAATCCTCGGCAGGAACGTCGTGGAATTCATCGGGACAGACCGCCTTCCACACCTCACGCGGCTTCGCCACCAACCCGCGTCTGTAAATCGGTCTCAACCATAGCTCGTCGGGGAGCACGAACCAGCACCGCCAGCCGGTGAGCGGCTCCTTGTCATCCCGCTCTGGCATCGGCACTTGTTCGGCCGCCGGCCCATCATGGCGTGACCTCGGCCGGTTCCAGCTCAGGCTCGGCGGCCGGCTTGGGCGCCGGCGTTGGCGTCGGCGCCTTCGGGATTCGGATGGGCAGCGGGAACTCCTTCGGCCGGATCCCGGAACGGTCGGCCGATCAAGACGCTCTATGTCTCGTGGGCGGTGGCGTGCAAGGCGGCCGGAGTGCCGGGCCGGATCATGCACGACTTCCGGCGCACCGCGGTTCGCAACCTCGAGCGGGCAGGCGTGTCGCGCTCGGTGGCGATGAAGATGACCGGGCACAAGACGGAGGCGGTCTATCGCCGCTACGCGATCGTGGGCGAGAGCGATCTCCACGAGGCGGCGGCCGAGCTCGCCCAGGTCGCGCCCCGCGCGGGCACAGGAACGGGCACACTCCGCGCGATAGGCGCGCGGCCGACCTCGTAAGTGCGCGACACCACAGAGGCGGCGGCCGGAGTCAGGCCGAAAGGAAGCGCCGTTTTACTCCGGCGGCGGCGGGGCGGTCGGCTATTCGGCGGCGCGGCCGAGCGAGCGAAGCGCGAGCTGCCGGCGATCGGCGTCGACGGTGACCAGGTAGTGGCTGAGGAACGTGTTGCCGAGGATCCCGTCGACACCGGGGCCCGGGTCGTGCAGGACGACGGGCACGTCGCGCAGCACGGCGTCACCCACCTCGACCGACGTGACGATCGCCGACGGTCCGCGGGTGCGGCCACCGAGCGTCTGCAGCGCGATCGCCTCGCGGCCCGCCGCCGCCTTCAGGCCGGCGGCGGCCGCCAGCGTGGGGCCGATCACGATCACGCTGGAGCCCGTGTCGAGCAGGAAGCGCCCGCGGTGGCCGTTGACGAGGGCCGGCACGATCCAGACGCCGAGCCCCGACTCGAGCGGCACCAGGATTTCGCCGTCAACGGCCGACGCCGGCTGCAACCCGGCCAGGCCGTCCATGGCGTCGCGGGCGATCGTGGACTGGGGTTCGAGCAGCAGGGTCACCTGGAAGGCGTCGGCGGCGGAGGCGCGCAGGCCGAGCGCGGCCAGCGCCCGCCCGCGCAGGTAGTGCAGCTCGGCGTTTCCCGGCTGCAGGGTCACCGCCTGGCTCCAGAGCCTGAGCGCCTCGGGATAGTCGTGATGCTCCCAGGCGGTGGCGGCGCGGATGTGCAGGTCGGCCGGCGACAGGGCGCCCCCGAAGACCAGCCACTGGCCCACCAGGATGCCCGCCAGGAACCCGAGCACACGCCGCATGAGGCAACGCGTCGCAAATGTCATACCGCCGTGGCGGGAAAAGACGTGCATGGCGTTGCGACCGCGCGAGGGCCCGTAGTAGGCTCGGCCCAGGCCGTCGGCGCGCGGCGCCGACGCAGGGCGATCACGAGTCAGAGCAAACCGTTGCAGTCTGGGAGGGTGCATGATCGACGTCAAAACGGCGGACCGCGAGCTCCAGACCTACATCCGGCCGCAGACTTTTCCCGTCGCCATCCGGATGCTGCGGCCGGACGAGCCGATCCCCGACCGTGCGCGGCGACCCGCCCGGGACTTCAAGAAGCTCTCCATGAACTGCCAGGTCATCGACATGGCCCGGCGCTACGGCTGGACGCTCGTCCTCACGCGTGAGGACTCGATCTGCTCCCTGGGCATCGCCGCCCTCGGCTTCGAGAAGCCCACGCACCTGCACAACTCCGGCACCCTCTGCGAGGGCATGTACACGGAGACGAAGGAGGCGGGCCAGCGCTCGGAGACCGCCATCGACCGGTTCAAGGAGGGCGAGTACGGCGCGCTGCTGGTGGCGCCGCTCGACCGGACCACCTTCGAGCCCGACCTCGTCTGCGTCTATGCGAATCCGGCCCAGGTGATGCGGCTGACGCAGGCCGCCCTCTGGAAGCGCGGCGGCAAGCTGGCCTCCGCGTTCGGCGGCCGCGTCGTGTGCGCCGACATCATCGTCACCACCATGCGCACGGACCGGCCGCAGGTGATCCTTCCCTGCTCGGGCGACCGCATCTTCGGCCAGACGCAGGACCACGAGATGGCGTTCACGATTCCGTGGTCGCAGATGGAGGAGATCATCGAGGGGCTGCGCGGCACCCACGCCGGCGGCATCCGGTATCCGATCACGCAGTTCATGGAGTACGAGGCGAAGATGCCGCCGCGCTACATGGAAGCCAACCGTGTGTGGGACACGGAGAAGGGCAAGGCGACGTACACCAACCGCGACCGCGTGGTGGCCGCCTACAAGCGGTCCTTTGCCGACCGGGTGCCCGTCTATCCCATCGTCGCGTCGTTCGCGGGCACGCTCGATGGGCTCTCGATCGAGGAGTACTGCACGAACGTGCCGAAGGCCATCACGGCCATGATGAACTACTACGAGCGCTACCAGCCGGACGTCGTGCTCGCCTACAACGACCTGGCGAAGGAAGCGGAGGCCTTCGGCTGCCGCGTGAAGTACTCCGACTACGTCGTGCCGTCGATCGACGAGCACGTCCTCACCGACGACAAGTCCGGATTGGCCAGGCTGACGATGCCCGACCCGTACAAGACCGCGCGGCTGCCGGGCTTCCTCGAGCAGTGCGAGGCCCTCGTGAAGGCAAAGCCGCCGGCGGCCATCGGCGCGGTGGCCGTCGGGCCGTGGACGATCGCGATGCTGATCCGCAATCCCGAGACGATGCTGCTCGACACCTTCGAGGACCCGCAGTTCATCCACGATCTCATGCGCATCACCACGGACTTCTCCAAGATCTGGGGCGACGCGATCGTGAAGACCGGCATCGGGCTGTCGTTCTCCGAGCCGACGGCCTCGATCAGCCTGGTGTCGCCCGACAACTATCGCGAGTTCATCGCGCCGTACCACAAGGAGCTCGTGGACTACTTCAAGGCCAAGAAGGTGGGGGTGACCACGCATATCTGCGGCACCACCTATCCGATCTTCGAGGACCTGCTGCAGGCGGGCTTCAGCACCATCTCGTTCGACCTCGACCAGCAGGGCGATCCGAAGCTCTACGTCGACCAGCTCGAGCGCTTCGTGCAGGTGGCCAAGGGCCGCGCGGTGGCCATCGGCAACGTCGACGCGACGAAGTTCGAGAAGACGTCGAAAGACGCGATGTACGCGGACGTGAAGCGGTGCATCGACACCGCCGCCCGGCAGTCGGGCTTCATTCTTTCGACGTCGTGCGAGATCCCTCCCAAATCAGACCCCGAGATCGTGAAGTGGTTCATGGACGCCGCCCACGACTACGGCCGCTACGACCGGATCTTCTGAAATGGGGGGCCCCGACATGGCCCCCCATACCCCCCATCGCTCGGAGCGCCCCGGGAAACCCGTGGCGCTCCTCGATGACCGGCTTCGACTCGGTCTGGGATACCCTCGTGCACACCATGGGCGCGCAGTGGGTGTTCGTCGGCCACTGACATCGGGCCCCGACATGGCCCTCCAGATTGTGCAAGCGAGGGGGGCTACGCCCCCCTCGGACTCCCCCGGCCCACGCTCGTCGCGCCCCGGGGAACCCGTGGCGCTGTTCGGTCTCTGACCACGTGATCGGCGAGTCTCATGTGCGGTTGGGCGGCGAGCGGCTGGTGTCGGGCACCGGCCGCTTCGTCGAGGACGTGCGTGTGCCAGGGATGCTGCACGCCGCGGTGCTGCGCTCGCCGCACGCCCACGCGCGCCTGCTCAGCATCGACGCCAAGCGCGCCCGCGAGCTCCCCGGTGTCCGGCTCGTCCTCACGGCTGCCGACGTGCCGGCCGCCGCCATCATCCCCAACCGCGTGCCGGCCCCCGCCGGCGCCGAGCGCTATCTGCAGCCGGCCATCGCGCGCGACGTCGTGCGCTACGTCGGCGAGCCGGTGGCGCTCGTGGTCGCCGCCGATCCGTACGTCGCGTGCGACGCGCTCGCGCTCGTCGACGTCGTCTACGAGACGCTGGCCGTGTGCCCGTCGGTGGCCGCCGCCGTGGCGCCCGGGGCGCCGCGACTCTTCGCCGGCACGGAGACGAACAACGTCGCCACCATCACGATGCGCGTGGGGGACGCCGACGCCGCGCTGGCGCAGGCGGCCGTGGTCATCCGCGAGCGCTTCCGCTATCCGCGCCAGACGGCGGCCGCGCTGGAGACGCGCGGGCTGGTGGCCGTGCCGCCCGATCCGCGCGGCGGCGAGCTGCACCTGATCGGCTCGACGAAGTGCATCCACATCAATCGCACGATCCTCGCGCCGATCTTCGGCATCCCGCTCGGCGCGCTGCGGCTCACGGAAGTCGACGTGGGCGGCGGCTTCGGCGTGCGGGGCGAGCTCTACCCGGAGGACATCCTGGTGCCGCTCGCGGCCATGAAGCTCGGCCGGCCCGTGAAGTGGATCGAGAGCCGTCGCGAGAACCTCATGGCCGCCAACCACGCGCGCGAGGTCGGCTACGAGATCGAGATCGGTTTCGACGCCGACGGGCGCATCCTCGCCATCCGGACGGTGATCCGCGCCGACATCGGCGCCTACGTGCGCACGGCGGCGCTCGTCCCCGCGGAATTCGGCGCCGCCCTCCTGCCGGGTCCCTACCGCGTGCCGAACTATTCCTGCGACCTCTGGTCGGTCGTGACGAACAAGACTCCGGCGGGCACGCTGCGCTCGCCCGGCCGGCCGGAGTGCAACTTCGTCCGCGAGCGACTGCTCGACGCGGGCGCCGCGCGCCTGGGCCTGGATCCGGTCGACATCCGCCGCCGCAACCTCATCCGCGCCGACGAGATGCCCTACGACTGCGGCACGAAGTCGTTCGGGGTGACCACCGTCTATGACTCCGGCGATTTTCCGGCGCTCTTCGACGAGCTGCTGCGCCGGCTCGACTACCCACGCGAGCGCGCCGAGCAGACCGCGATCAACGCGCGGCCCTCGGGGCCGCGCCGGGGGATCGGTCTCGCCGTCTACGTCGAGAAGACAGGGCTCGGCCCGTTCGAGACGACGCACGTCGAAGCGCACCCGGACGGCCGCCTGGTCGTCGACACGGGCGCGTCGTCGATGGGCCCCGGCCTGGAGACGGTGCTGGCCCAGATCCTCGGCGAGGCGCTCGGCGTTCCGGCCGCCCGCTTCGACGTGCGCCACGTCGACACCGCCGGCGTCGAGAGCGGCGTCGGCACCTACGGCTCGCGCGGCACGCTGACGGCGGGGAACGCCGCGCACCTCGCGGCGCAGAAGCTGATCGCCGAGGCCAGGACGCGCGCCGCCGTGAGCTTCGCCGTGGCCGAGACGGACGTGACCTACGCGCACGGCGCGCTCGAGGCCGGCGGCCGCCGCGTGACGCTCGCCGAGCTGGCGGCCGAGCGGCGCCTGGCCGCGGGCGCGTCGTTCGAGGTGAAGAAGATCACCTACGCCAGCTGTGCGGCGGCGGTGGTGGTGGACGTAGATCGCGACACGGGCGCGGTGCGGCTGCGCCGCGTGGTCGTCGGCGCCGACGTCGGGCGCGCGGTCAACCCCGCGCTCGTGGATGGCCAGCTGGTCGGCGGTGTCGCGTTCGGCATCGGCAACACGCTGCACGAAAGTCTGGAATATGACGCGCGCGGCCAGCTCGTCTCCGGCACGCTCATGGACTACGCGCTGCCGTACGCGACCGACGTCCCGCCCGTCGAGGGCTTCTACCAGGAGGTGCGCGCGACGACCAATCCGCTCGGCCTGCGCGGGCTCGGCGAGTGCGGCAACCCCGGGCTCGGCGGTGCCATCGCCAACGCCGTCTGCGACGCGCTCGGCCTGCGCGCCGCGTCGTTCACGGAGTTGCCGGTGAGGCCGGAGAGGGTGCTGGCGCTACTCCGCTGAGGTGCCGGGCAAATCAACAGGCCGACCCTGGCGGGTCGGCCCTTGATTGCGCCTCACCTCGCGAAGCCGCCTACCACTTCACCGGCTTGCTCGGCCTGTGGGCGTAGCCGCTCTCGCGGCCGCCGCCGCCCGGACGCCCGCCGCCAGGACGACCCCCGCCGCCGGGACGACCGCCGCCGGGGCCCCCGCCCGTGCGCGGCGCCTGCGGGTTGGACACCTCGACGGTGATACGACGCCCGTCGAGCTCGCGGCCGTTGAGCTGCGAGATCGCGTTCTGCGCCTCCTCCGCCGTTGCCATCTCGACGAACCCGAACCCGCGCGACTGGCCCGAGAATCGGTCCGTGATGACGGTGGCTGACAGCACGTTGCCGCTCTGCGCGAAGAACTCGCGCAACCCTTCACTCGTGGTGGAATAGGCGAGACCGCCGACGTACAGCTTGGACGCCATAGGACATTCCCCCGAACTCTCTTCCGCTGTCGTGCTCGCCCCGCGAACCGGAAGAGTCCGTTCTCGTCGGGGGCGAGGT
>Ga0137407_10000520_pt1 | contig 25711 bp, 31 predicted proteins | sample CZOMad2_2_16fung_FD_108410 | JGI IMG/M metagenome (GOLD analysis project Ga0137407, IMG submission 108410) | Vadose zone soil fungal communities from Angelo Coast Range Reserve, California, USA - CZOMad2_2_16fungal (Illumina Assembly) | ecosystem: Environmental > Terrestrial > Soil > Vadose... | reverse complement strand
GCTCAGATGGCCGGCGGGCTCGACTATCTTCTGCGCCAGGCGTCGCAGTACGCGACCGAGCGTCGCCAGTTCGGAAAACCGATCGGCTCGTTTCAGGTGATCCAGCAGAACCTGGCGGTGCTCGCCGGGCATACCGCCGCCGCGGGCACGGCGTCGGCCAACGCGTTTCGGGCCGCCGACCGCGGCGATGCCGCGTTCGAGATCGCGGTCGCCAAGGTGAGGGTCGGCGAGGCGGCCGGCATCGGCGCCTCGATCGCCCACCAGGTGCACGGCGCGATCGGCTTCACGTACGAACACGCGCTGCAGTTCGCGACGCGCCGTCTGTGGTCGTGGCGCGCCGAGTTCGGCGGCGAGGGCGACTGGGCCACCGAGCTCGGGCGCTCGGTCGCCGAGCGCGGAGCCGACGCGCTGTGGCCGCATCTGACCGCGCGATGAACCGTACCGACATGATTGGAGTCCTCGAGTGAAGATTACCGACGTCACGCTCACCCTGTTCGCCTGGACCGATATTCCCGCGACGACGTACGGCCGGCACACCGGACGCTTCAGCGGCAAGAGCCAGCTCGGCCTGCTCGCGATCAAGACGGACGACGGCGTCGAGGGCCACGCCTTCCTGGGCTCGGCCCAGCGCGGCGCCCATCTCGACGGCGAGTCGCTGATCCAGTTCCTCAAGCCGGTCGTGATGGGCCAGAATCCGCTCGATCGCGAGCGGCTGTATCAAGGGTTGTGGCAGCGCAACCGCGCGACGACGTATCGCGCGATCGGCGCCGTGGACATCGCGCTGTGGGACATCGCGGGCAAGCTCGCCGGACAGCCGATCCATCGGCTCCTCGGCTCGTATCGCGACAGCGTGCCCGCCTACGCGAGCTCGGCCGTGCTCGCCTCGAAAGAGGCGTATGCGGAAGAAGCCGCCAAGTTCAAGGCCGAGGGCTGGACCGCGTACAAGATCCATCCGCCGACCGACCCGAAGGTGGACATCGAGGTCTGCGAGGCGGTCCGCCGGTCGGTGGGCGACCGCTTCACGGTCATGCTCGACTCGACGTGGGCGTACGGGTACCCGGACGCGCTGCGAGTGGGGCAGGCGGTCGAGCGGCTGGGCTTCCACTGGTACGAGGACCCGCTGGCCGACGACGACATCTACAACTACGTCAAGCTGAAGCAGAAGCTCTCGATCCCGATCCTGGCGACCGAGTATGCTCCGGGCGGCTTCACCGCGTTCGCGCCGTGGCTCACCGCCCAGGCGACCGACTACCTGCGCGGTGACGTCGCGGTGAAGGGCGGGATCACCTCCCTGGTCAAGACGGCGCACCTGGCGGAAGGCTTCCACATGAACTTCGAGGTGCACCACGGCGGCAACTCGCTGAACAACGTCGCGAACCTCCACGTGATCATGGCGATCCGAAACTGCGAGTTCTTCGAGGTGCTGCTGCCCTCCGGGGCGCAGAAGTACGGCCTCGTTGAGGACATCGAGGTCGACAAGAGCGGGTTCGTGCACGCGATGAACGGCCCCGGGCTCGGCGCCGCGATCGACTTCGCGTTGATCGAGCGGAAGAAGACCACCGTCCTGTCCTAGCCCGGTGCGCTCGGTCCTGTTCGATCACATCGCGATCGCCGTGCCGCGCCTGGCCGAGGCCGAGGCGGTCCTGGCCGGCGCGCTCGGCGGGCGGTCGACCTTCGGCATGACGACCGACGAATACCGCTTCTGGCACTGGCGCTACGAGGGTGGCGGCGACCTCGAGGTTCTGGAGCCCGCGGGCGCGGACGGCTTTCTGCATCGCTTCATCGCGCAGCACGGCCCTGGGATCCACCACGTCACGTTCACGGTCCCGAGTCTCGCCGAGGCGTGCGACTGCGCCCGCACGCACGGCTACTCGATCGTCGGCTACGACGACTCGGACCCGGAGTGGAGCGAGGCGTTCCTTCACCCCAAGCAGGCGCAGGGCATCGTCGTCCAGTTCGCGGAGACCAACGCCGATCGAACGATCGTGCCGCCGAGCCACGAGGCTCCGCCGACGCGCGAGCCGCCGCCGGCGCATGCGTCGGCGACGCCGATCAGGATCCTGGGCCTGCGACTCAGCGCGCGCTCGCGGGAGCGCGCTCATACTCAGTGGGGCACGGTCATTCAGGGCGAGCGCGCCGACGGAAGCGACGACACGATCGTGTACCGCTGGCCCGGGTCGTTCCTGCGCATCGTGGTCGAGATCGATCCGACCCGCGGCGAAGGGCCGCTCTGCATCGAGTACTCGAGCCGGAGGGCGGTGCCGCTCTCGGCCGATCCGCATCCGGTTCTGGGTGCCGTGTTCAAGCGACAGCCGGCCGACTAGGCCGGACGAGGCGGCCTTGTCGGGTCAGGGCCGTCTGGGCTATGTTCGGCTTGCTCTCGATCACCGGGAGTCTCCTCAGGAGCGAACGCTGAGCGACCCCGAGCTTCGAATGCGACGAGCGCAGCCCGGCGACTCGGAACGCCTGTCCCAGATCGCGCGGGCCGCGAAGGCGCACTGGGGCTACCCGGAGGCGTGGCTGATCGCCTGGGAGCCGGTTCTCCGTATCAAGCCGGAGTACGCTCAACGCGAGCTCGTCTACGTGGGCGCGCTCGGTCAGGAGATGGTCGGGTTCTACGCGCTGGAGCAGCGGGGCGATCGCTGGTCGCTCGAGCACTTCTGGATCGACCCGCGTTGGCACGGACGGGGGGTCGGGCGACACATGTACGGCCACGCGCTCGATCAAGTCCGAGCCGTGCAGCCTGGTGTCGTGGTGATCGAGGCTGATCCGTACGCCGCCGGCTTCTATGCGCGAATGGGCGCGCGACAGACGGGAACCGTTCCCGCGCCGGTCGAGGGCGATCCGGGCCGTATGCTGCCGGTGTTCGAGGTCGAGGTGTAGGCCGCCTCATCATGACAACGCGGAGGTGTCCGTGACGTACGCCGCGATCGACTTCGCCGGCGGCGTGCAAAGCGAGTTCACCGCGAAGGACGGCGTGTGGATGTGAGATGAGGCGGCTCATCCTGTTGTCGGCGCTACCGGCCGTGCTGCTATCGGCGCTGACCGCGGCGGCCGACGTCGGTTTTCAGCGGGTCACGGTTCCCGATTCGGACGAACAGCCGCGCGAGGTCGGGATCTGGTATCCGACCGACACGGCCGCCACGCCGCAGTTACTCGGGCCCTACCGACAGACGGTGGCGCCCGGCGGAACGGTGGCCGGTCGCCAGCTTCCGCTCGTCGTCATCCTGCACGGCGTCCAGGGATCGTTCGCCAATCACTACCACACGGCGCTCGCGCTGGCCGATGCCGGCTTCGTCGTGGCCGCCGTCACACAGGGTGACGACATTCGGCTCGTCGAGCGGCCTCGCCACGTCGGGCGTGTCCTCGACTACATGCTCACCGACTGGCCCGCGCACGAGCGGCTCAGTCCCACCCGCGTCGGTATCTACGGATTCTCGGTCGGCGGCTTGACGGCCCTCGTCACGATCGGCGGCACGCCCGACCTGGGGCGGATCCCAGCGTATTGCGCGCAGTTTCCGGACCGTGTCTGCGCCTTGTTGAAGGAGCGCAACACCGATACCTCGGTTCCCGCATCGGCCTGGGTTCACGACCCGCGCATCAAGGCCGCGGTGGTCGCCGCGCCGACGCTCGCCTTCACCTTCGCTCCGCCGGCGCTGGCGCCGATCACGGCGCCCATTCAGCTCTGGCGCGCGGGGAGTGACCTGATCACGCCCCATCCGCGAGCCGCCGAGGCGATCTACACTGTGCTGCCGACCCGGCCGCAGTACATCGTGGTTCCCAACGCGAGCCACTTCGTCTTCGTGGCATGCAGCGCGGAATTGACGCAGAGGGCACCGGCGATCTGTCGGGACGCACCCGATTTCGATCGGCAGGCGTTTCATCACGACCTCAACCGGGCGATCGTGGGCTTCTTCAAGGCCCAGTTGCCGTCTCCATGACGGATTGACCGGGATGAGCCCGGATCAGCCGGTTCTCACGGGTCCGACCGTCACCTTGCGTCCCGTGTCGATGGCTGACGCCGGCGCCCTGGCCGAAGCCGCCGCCGAATCCAGGCAGCACTACACCTACACGCGCGTCCCCGAGGGGATCGTGGAGGCGGAGAGCTACATCGCGGCGGCGCTTCGCGAGCGCGAGAGCGGCCACCGAATGCCTTTCGTCACCGTATGGTACGACCGTGTCGTCGGCTGCACGAGCTATCTCGATCTGCAGCAATGGCGCTGGCCCACGAACTCGCCGCTCCAGCGCACTGACGGACCGGACGCGCTCGAGATCGGGGCGACGTGGCTATCGGCCGCGGCCCAGCGCACACGCTGCAACACCGAGGCGAAATACCTCATGCTGACCCACGCCTTCGACGTGTGGCAGGTGCATCGGGTCACGCTCAAGACCGACGAGCGCAACTCGCGCTCGCGACAGGCGATCGAGCGGCTCGGCGCCAAGCTCGACGGTGTACGGCGCGCGGATATGCCCGGCCAGGACGGCTCGGTCAGGAACTCCGCGTACTACTCGATCGTGCGGGCCGAGTGGCCGGCGATACGGGCCAGGCTCGAGGAAGCGCTCGGCAAGCCATGGTGAAAGCCCTTTCGTTTTTCAAGCGCCGGGCCGGGATGCCGGTCGAGGAGTTCCAGGCCTACTGGCGCGGACGACATCCCGACGCGGTCACGAAGCTCCCCGGTGTGCGCCGCTACGTCCAGTCGCACACGCACCAGGCCGCATACGAGAGCGGGGAGCCCGTGTACGACGGCATCGCGGAGGTCTGGTTTCAGAATACGGCGGCAATGCACGTTCTCCGGGGCACGGCCGAGCTCGCGGCCGTCCAGGCCGACGAGGCGCGGTTCATCGATCGGTCCACGATGGGGCTGATCATCGCCGACGATCACGTGGTCAAGGACGAGCCCACGCCGCCCGGCGCGGCCAAGGGCGTCGGCTTCGCCCGCCGAAAGCCTGACATGACCGTCGAAGCGTTCCAGAAACACTGGCGGGAGGTGCACGGGCCACTCGGCGCGGCGCTGCCGGGCCTTCGGCGCTACGTCCAGAGCCACACACGGCTTTCGGCTTACCACCGCGGGCGCGATCCGGCCTGGGACGGCATCGCCATCATCTGGTTCGACGACTCCGCGGCGCTGCGCGCGGCGACGACCACGCCCGAATGGGATCGCGTCAAAGCCGATGAGGCCAACTTCGTCGCGCCCGGTCCCGTAGCGTTCATCATCACGACGGAGCACGTGATCGTCGCCTGACGCCCATGACGCCGCTCGTGCTCCTCTTCGATCTGGACGGCACGCTGACCGATCCCAAGCCCGGCATCGTGCGGTGCATGAAGTACGCGCTCGACAAGCTGGGCGCCCCGTGCCCTGCCGACGAGGTGCTCGCGTCGTGCATCGGGCCGCCGCTTCGGGGAACGTTCGCCGCGTTGCTCGAGACGTCTGATCGGAGCTTGATCGAGCGGGCGGTGGCGCTCTACCGCGAGGAGTACGGAGACACCGGGCTCTTCGAGAACCACGTCTACGCCGGGGTCACCCAGATGCTCGACCACGCGCGCCTCGTCGCGTCGGCCGCGTTCGTCGCGACCTTGAAGCCGAGCGTATACGCCCACCGGGTCGTGCGCCGCCTCGGGCTCGAGCCGTACTTTGCCGGTGTCTACGGACCCGAGCTCGAGGGCCGGTTCGACGACAAGGCGGACCTGCTCGCTCATCTGCTGGCGACCGAGAACGTCTCACCGGAGCGCGCCGTCATGATCGGCGACAGGGCGGGCGACATCGTGGGCGCCCGGGCCAATGGCGTCCGGTCGATCGGCGTGCTCTGGGGCTACGGATCCGAATCCGAGCTCGTCGACGCCCGCGCCGACGGGCTGTGCGCGTCACCCGGTGAGCTGGCATCGTGCCTGGGACGACTCGCGCTGTAAATCTTCGCCGTGGCGCGCATGTGGATTACGCTTTAGCCCGTGGGTGCCCTGTCGTTCTTCTATCTTCAGCACGCTCGAGCCCATTCCTCGAAGGTCTCGTCCGGCTCGTCGCTGGCTGGCGCGGGTCGAAGACGTGGCGGTGAACCTCGTTCTCATTGCGGGACGGCAGGTGCTCGACGACGGATGGTCGTCTCGCCTCGACGTTCCTCGCACCGACGTGGGGAGGGGTATGACGGAGGATGAAGTGGTCGATCTCACAGCGCGCGCCGATATCGAGCTCGGGACCTCGGCGATCACGCACAATGCCGTGCATCTCGGCGAAGCAGCCACCATCCGGAGTCTGGCGGGGATTTCCCTTGGTATCTGAACGTCGCTCACGGATCCTCGTATCGTTCGTCGCGGTGTGGCTCCTGGGGTCGCTCGCCCTCGCGGCCGCGCCGTTGGTCGGCCAGGAACGTCTCGTCAGCAAGCAGGACGCGGACCGGATCTTCGGCCTGAGCCGCCCCGAGTGGGAGGCGGAAGTCAGGCGCATGGTCGATTCGCGGACGTGGAAACTCTGGCCCGGGCCCGGCGACCAGGGCACGGGTGTCATGGCCACCGATCCCAAGACCGGCGTGGGGCTCGCCGTTCGCCCGTCGTTCAGGGACGGACAGTCGCCGCCCGAGACCCTCGTCGTCGGCAGCTACTATCCCGTCGGGACGTTTCGTCGGTTCAGCGACCAGACGAGGCGGGAGGTGGAAGCGGTGACCGGCTCCGACTTCGGGCCGGCGTATTCTGTGTCGGTGTCCTTCAGCAGTACCGCGTCACCGTCGCCCGGATTCGACGTCGTCGAGGTCGTCATCACCCGCAGCCGGCGATGACGGAGGTCGGCGGCTCGATTCACCGGCCGCTCCGAGGCGGGAGCGCATCCAGCCCCGCGCTCGTCGAGCGGCTGCGTGACCTGCCGCCGGACCGCGTTCGAGACCTGCTCGGAGAAAGTGAAGAGGCCGGATCGCGGATCGTCCGCCGCCTCGTCGACGAATGGGCCGAGCGGACCAACCGGTTCGACCGGCCGGGAGAGGCACTGTTCGGCGCGTGGATGGCCGGGCGGCTCGTCGGCGTGTGCGGGCTCAACATCGATCCCTACGCTCGTGATGCTGGTGTCGGCAGAGTCCGCCACCTCTACGTGCTGACGTCCTTGCGCCGGCACGGTGTGGGCCGCCAGCTGGTCATGCATGTCATCGAGGCTGCGCGAGATCGATTCGAGAGCCTTCGCCTGCGCACCAACAATCCGGCGGCGGCGCGCCTCTACGAGATCCTTGGCTTTCGGGCGCGCGCTGACGCGGGGGACTACACGCACGTGATGGATCTCGAGCGCAGGCCGAGTTGCGCGCGATAGGACGATCGCGATGACCCTGCCCGCATCGCCCGCAAATCGCGGAGCGCGCAACGTCGAGATCAAGGCGCGGATCGAGAGCGTCGAGAAAATGGTGCCGAGGGTCGCCCGGCTCGCCGATCAGGGGCCGATCGAGATCGAGCAAGACGACACGTTCTTCGCCTGCGAACGCGGCCGGCTCAAGCTGCGCGCCTTCTCGGACACCGAGGGGCAGCTCATCTTCTATCGGCGTCCGGATCAGACCGGTCCCAAGGAGTCGTTCTTCGTCATCTCGCCGACCGGGTCGCCCGACTCGCTGCGCGAGGCGCTGTCGCTGGCTTTCGGCAGCACCGGACGCGTGCGCAAGCACCGCACCTTGTATCTCGTCGGCAGGACACGCGTGCATCTCGATCGGGTCGAGAGCCTGGGGCATTTCCTCGAGCTCGAAGTGGTCCTGACCGAGGGCGAGAGCGCGGAGGCTGGTGCGAAGGAGGCGCGGGCCCTGATGGCGGCGCTCGGAATCACCGACGACCAGCTGATCGACGGGGCTTACGTCGATCTGCTTTCTCGCGCGGGTGCGCCCGTGACGGTCAGCGGCTATCGCCTCGACCTCGAGGAAACCGGATGAAGATTCTCGTCAAGAGCGCCTGGGGCTCGGCCGATCCCACCCAGGCGGCGTTTCCGTTCCATCACGCGAACGCGTTCGCCGAAGCCGGCCATCAGGTCCAGCTCTTTCTGCTCGGGGAGGCCGTCACCCTGATGCGCACGGTCGTCGCCGAGGCGGTCGTGCCGGTGGGGTGGGCGCCGCTCTCGGAGGCGCTCGCGAAGCTGATCTCGTATCGCATCCCGATCCACGTCTGAGGCGCCTGCTCGCGGGCCCGGGGGGTCCTGATCGACGACCTCGCAGGAAAGAACGCCTCGTTCTCGGACCCGGCGAAATTCGTGGCGCTCGTCGAGTGGGCCGACAAGATCCTCACGGAGTAGGTGGTCGCCTGCGTCGCCCCCCGGTGCGGTATACTCCGGGAGAACGCGATCCTGCCCGCAGGAGATGGAAGATGGCTTACAAACCGGTGTCCATCGATCACGTCAACATCTTCGTCCGGAATGCCGAGCGCTCTCACAAGTGGTACACGGACGTCTTCGGCTTTCATACTCAGGACACCATGATGTTTCCGGGAACCAATAGATTGCGGGCCGCCTTCCTGTCCTGCGACCCTGGGCACGCTCACGACATCGCCCTTTTCGAGGTGGGTGAAGAGGCCATGGGCCCGCAGAAGAAGCAGGTCGGCCTGAATCACGTCGCCTGGCGCATGGCGAATCTCGAGGACCTCGGCGAGATGTACAAGCGGCTCAAGGCGAAGGACGTCCCGGTCAGCGTCTCGGACCATACGGTCTCCATCGGGATCTACTTCTCCGACCCCGACGGAAACGGCCTCGAGGTCTACTACGAGCAACCCCGGAGCGAGTGGAACCGCCAGCGGCCGTTCTCGGAGCAGGGCGCCAAAGGCCGCTTCCCCGGGCCCTGGGACGAAGCGCTCTCGCCGACCCCGGCCTTCCTGCAGGCGTAGTCGGCGGCGCGGGCTCGCGCGCGGGCCCGAGCATCGTGAGCGGAATCACCGACCTGCTCGGCGCGGTTCGGCGCGGCGACGCGAAGACCGCCAGCGACCTGCTCGCGGTGCAGCCCGATCTCGCGAATGCCCGGGACGAGCGCGGCAACTCTCCCCTCCTGATCGCGACGTATTCCGGCCAGCACGACATCGTGCGTCTCCTGCTCGAGCGCGGCGTGCGCGCGAGCTTCTTCGAAGCCTGCGCCGTCGGGCTCGTCGCCGACGTCCGCCGGCAGCTGCGCGAGAATCCCGCGCTGGTTGAACAATGGGCGCACGACGGCTGGCCGCCGCTCCACCTGGCGGCGTTCTTCGGCCAGCGCGAGATCGCCGAGGTGCTGCTCGACGCGGGCGCCGACGTGCGCGCGGTCGCCCGGAATTCGGAGGCGAACCTGGCGATCAACGCCGCCGCTGCCGGACCGCGCGCCGATCGGCGCCCGGAGATCGTCGCGCTCCTCATCGCGCGTGGAGCCCCGGTCGACGGCCGAGGCTCACCCGACGCCCACACGCCGCTGCACGAAGCCGCGTTCAACGGGGATCTGCCCTTGGTCCGCGTGCTCCTCGCCAGCGGCGCCGATCGGTCGCTGCGGACCGGTGAGGGCGAGACGGCGCTCGACATCGCGGTGAAGCACGGACGCGGGAAGGTCGCTCGCTTGCTCGGAGGATGACGGTACCGCCCAAGGAGGGTTCGATGTTCAAGAAGATCGACCACGTCGAGATCGTGACCGACCAGCTCGACCGTGCCGTGCAGTTCTACACCGACGTGCTCGGGTTCAAGCTCCGGGCGCGAGACCGGATCGACCGCTCGACCCTGGGCGTCTCGCTGGACCTCGCCTATCTCGATCTCGGGGCCACGGCGATCGAGCTGATCGCCTACGGCGGCCCGGTGGCGCCGGCGCCCACGCAGGAGCACCTGGGCTATCGCATGATGGCGCTGGAAGTGACCGACATGCAGAGCGCCATCGACTATCTGAAAACGAAGAACGTCCCGATCACGTGGGGGCCGAGGGTGCGGGAGGGCGAGTACGCGAGGGCGGAGATCCGCGACCCCGACGGACACAGCATCGAGCTGAGGCACTGGTTCGGTCGTACATGATTCTCGACGAGCGAGCCGTGCACGACCTCCTGAGCATGGAGGAGCTGATTCCGGCCATGGCGAAGGCGATGGCCGACCTCTCGAGCGGCAAGGTCGTCCAGCCCGGCCGGGTGATGCTTCCGGTCGCCGAGCACCAGGGATTCCTGGGACTCATGCCGGCCTACGGCGGCGCGCTCGGCGCCAAGCTGGTGACGTTCTATCCGAACAACCGGGGCATCCCGAGCCACCACGCGATGATCCTGCTCTTCCGGCCCGAAACGGGCGAGCCGCTGGTCACCATGGACGGCCGGCTCATCACCGAGATGCGCACCGCCGCGGTGTCGGCGGTCGCCACGCGGCTGCTGGCGCGCCCCGAGGCCTCGGTGCTCGGCATCCTCGGCTCGGGCGTGCAGGCGCGCAGTCACCTCGCGGCGCTTCGCCTGGTTCGCACGTTGCGCGAAGTCCGCGTGTGGAGCCCGCGCAACGCCGCGGCGTTCGCCAGGGAGTTCGGGGTCCGCGCGGCGGCGTCGGCAGAAGAAGCGGTTCGCGGCGCCGATGTGGTCGTGGTGGCGACGGCGTCGCAGACGCCCGTGCTGTCGGGCGCGTGGCTCGCGCCGGGCACGCACATCAATGCGGTCGGGGCGCCGCGACCGACCTGGCGCGAGCTCGACGACGACGCGCTACGAAAGGCCCGGCTCTATGTCGAGCAGCGCGAGGCGGCGACGCGCGAATCGGGAGACGTCATCGCCTCAGGCAAGATCTTCGCCGAGATCGGCGAGGTCGTCGCGGGGACCAAGCCCGGCCGGCAATCGGCGGACGAGATCACTCTGTACAAGTCGGTCGGCGTCGCCGTCCAGGACGTCGTGTCGGCCGATCTCGTGTATCGCAAGGCCGTGAAGGCCGGGATGTGATCTGCTCCTTCGAGTGCACGTTTTGCCGGTCGTGCGCCGCGACGGCGCTCGGAGGCACGTGCCCGAACTGCGGCGGCGAGCTGGTGCCACGTCCGCGCCGGCCGGCCGACAAGCTCGCGAAGTTCCAGGCATCGACCGAGCGCGTTCACAAGCCGGCCGGATGCCGGAAGGTCGCCTAACGAAGGGTCTGCTGCGGCAGATCGAGAGCCTTCTCGGCGAGCGTCGTCAGCATCCGCCAGACGGGCTCGTGATGGCGCGTCGCCTGCGGATCGTCGCCGGCGCTGTCCAGCAGCACGTACTCGGCGCCGAGTGATTCCAGCCCTTCCAGGTCCTTCCGCATCTGATCGAGCGTGCCCTGGCCGGCCAGGCGCTGTTCGTCGGGCCGTGGCGAATCGGTCAGCTCGAGCCTGATGCGGGGGCAGAAGGCGGGCACGGGCCTGCCGGCGGCGTCGGCGATCGCCTTGAGCTTCGGAAGACCGGTGTCCCTGAGCCAGTCCATGCGGACCCGATTCGGGTGCCAGCCGTCGCCGTAGCGCACCGCCCGACGCAATGCCGCCTCGCTCGCGCCGCCGATCCAGATGGGCGGATGCGGCGAGCGCACCGGACGCGGCGCGGTGTGGACGTCCTGGAACGAGACGAACGCGCCCGCGTACGACGCGACGTCGCGGGTCCAGAGCGTCTTGATCGCGGCGAGGTAGTCGTTCGAGATGGCGCCGCGCCGAGCGAACGGCACGCCGAGCGCTTCGAACTCCTGCTTGGCCCAGCCGACGCCGACTCCGAGGATGAAGCGGCCTCCGCTCAGCTGATCGACCGTCGCGGACATCCGCGCTGTCAGGACCGGGTTGCGGTAGGGAAGGATGATCACGGTGGTGCCGAGCTCGATCGTGCGCGTCGCCGCCGCGAGCCAGCCGAGCGTGGTGAACGGATCGTAGATCGGCGCGGGGTACTTCGCGGCGACGTCGGGCGTGGGCGCCACGTGATCGGAGATCATCACCAGGTGATAGCCGAGCGCTTCGACGAGCGCCGTCCAGCGCGCGAGCGAGTCCGGGCTCACCCCGGGGCCCCAGTTCAGGAGATTGACCCCGACCTTCATCTTCAGCCGATCGCGGGGCGTTGCTGCGCCCACGGGTGCGCCGCTTCGAATGCGGCCGAGGCACGCAGCACGGTCACGTCGTCGAAGCGTCGGCCGATGATCTGCAGCCCGATCGGCAATCCCGCCTTCGTGAAGCCGCACGGGACCGTGGCCGCCGGCTGGCCCGTCATGTTGAAGATGTACGTGAAGGCGCTCGCTGCCTCGCGCCCGACCGCGACGCCGCCGATCTCGTCCGGATAGAACTTGCCGATGGGCAGGGGCGGGCAGGCGACGGTGGGCGTCAGCAAGAGGTCGTAGCGCTCGAAGAACGCGCGCGCGTGCTGCCACCAGGCGAGCCGTTCGAACCACGCCTGGACGTACTTCGTCGGTGGGATCTTCGTGGCCTCCTCGACGATCGAGTAGAGCCCCGGGTCGATCTGATCGCGCCGGTCGAGGTAGGGCGCGAGGCGCGCGCCGATGCCGCCGAGGAAGATCGTCCGCCAGCACTCGTAGGGGGATGGCCACGTGGGCTCGACGCTCTCGACCTTGCAGCCGAGCGCGCGGAAGGCGCGCGCGGCCTTCGCGGCCGCGGCACTCACCTCGGGGTCGACCGCGGGCGCGACGCCGAGCTTCTCGCTCCACGCGACGCGCAGCCCTTTGAGGCTTCCCTTGAGCGCCTTCACGTAGTCGATCTTCGTCGCCGGCAGCGAGTATTGATCGCGCTCGTCCGGCCCGGCACACGCGTTCATCATCAGCGCGGCGTCCTTCACCGTCCGCGTCATCGGCCCGGCGTGCGAGAGGCTCCACGCCGCGCTCGACGGATAGACGGGAATCCGGCCCCACGAAGCCTTGAGCCCATAGATCCCGCACCAGGCGGCCGGCTTGCGGATCGAGCCGCCGCCGTCGGTGCCGAGCGCCAGCGGCGCGAGACCCGCGGCCACGGCGGCGCCGGCGCCTCCAGAGGAGCCGCCGGGCGTGTGGCCGAGGCTCCACGGATTGCGCGTGGCGCCGAAGAGGAGATTGTCGGTCACGCCGACCCAGCCGAGGGTCGGCGTGTTGGTCTTGCCGAGCATGATCGCGCCGGCGGCCTTGAGCCGCTCGACCGACGGCGCGTCCTCCGTCGGCACGTTGTCGCGGTAGATCGGGGTGCCGAACGTCGTGCGGACGTCCTTGGTGATGATGAGATCCTTCACGGAGAACGGCACGCCGTGCAGCGCGCCGAGCTTGGCGCCCCGCCGCATCACCGCGCGCTCGGCGGCCTTCGCGCTCTGTCGCGCGCGCTCGGCGTCGAGCGTGACGTACGCGTTCAGCTGCTTCAAAGTATCGATGCGCGAGAGCACCGCGTCGACCGCGTCGACCGGCGAGACCTTCTTCTTCGCGATCGCGGTGGCGAGATCGGATGCGGACATCCAGCAGAGGTCGCTGTCATTCATGGTGCCGGCTATTGTATGCTGCCCGGGCCATGCCCGCGGCGGCTTTCGCGGGCGCTGCGGAGCCGCGACGACGTGAGGCCAAATTCTCGAGCGCCGCGGGAAATGTGAGCGATAAACGGGTGCGGGCGTGATCGAGACGCCGCTGGATCGGTATCGGGACGTGGTGCGGCCGGAGTGGATCGACCACAACCGGCACATGAACGTCGGATACTACCTGGTCGTGTTCGATTTTGCGACCGATGAGTTCTTTCGCTGGGTCGGGCTCGGCGAGGCGCATCGACGGGAGCAGCAGGTGACCACGTTCTGCCTCGAGGCGCACGTGACCTATCACCGCGAGGTGCGGGAGGGCGATCCGTTGCGCTTCACCACGCTGCTGCTGGGGCACGACGCGAAGCGCCTCCACTACATTCATCAGATGTATCATGCGAAGGAAGGCTATCTGGCGGCGACGAACGAGCTGATGTCGCTGCACGTAGGTCAGGCCACGCGGCGGAGCGCGCCGATGGCGTCGGAGATTCTCGAACGGCTCGCGCGGATCCAGCAAGCGCACGATGCGCTGCCGCGACCGCCGCAGGTGGGACGCACGATCGGCCTCGCAAGGCCGGCTCCTCAGGGAGGGTGAGATATGACGACGATTGGGCTCCTGAATCCAGGTGAGATGGGCAGCATGGTCGGCGCCGCGGTGCGGTCGGCCGGAGCCCGCGTGCTGTGGGCGGGCGACGGACGAAGCGCGGCGACCCGCAAGCGCGCCGGCGACGCCGGGCTCGAGGACGCGGGCTCGGTGGCGGCGGTGGTCGGCGCCAGCGAGGTGATCCTCTCGGTCTGCCCGCCCCACGCCGCGGTGGACGTCGCCAAGCAAGTGGCCGCGCTGCGCTTCGCCGGCACCTACGTCGACGGCAACGCGGTCTCGCCGGACACCGCGCGCGAGATCGGCGGCATCGTCGAGAAGGGCGGCGCCACGTTCGTCGACGGCGGCATCATCGGGCCGCCGCCGGTGAAGCCGGGCTCGACGCGATTCTACGTCTCGGGCACGAGCGCCGAGCGCATTGCCACGCTGCTCACCGCCGGACCGCTCCAGGCGATCGTCGTCCCCGGCGGGCCGGGCGCCGCCTCGGCGGTGAAGATGGCGTACGCGTCATGGACCAAGGGCAGCGCCGCGCTGCTCCTGGCGGTGTGCGCGCTGGCCAGCGCCGAGGGTGTCGAAGACTCGCTCGCGCGCGAGTGGAAGATCTCGCAGCCCGATCTCTCGCCGCGGGCGGAGAGCGCCGCGAAGTCCAACGCGAAGAAGGCGTGGCGGTTCATCGGTGAGATGGAGGAGATCGCCGCGACGTTCGCCGCGGCCGGGCTTCCCGACGCCTTCCATCAGGGCGCCGCGGAGATCTATCGCCGCATGGAGATCTACAAGGACGGCCCGTCGCCCTCGTTCGCCGAGGTGCTGCGCGCGCTCACGCCGCGCCGGCCGGCCTGACGGCGCTCCTCCAGCTCCTCGAGCGTCCGCGGCCAGTCCTGCTTGAGGAGACGTGACAGCGCGCGGTCTGCCAGGAGCCGGCCGCCGGTCTGGCAGACCGCGCAGTAGTTGGTCTCGTTGTCGGCGTAGGCGATTCGTTGCACGGGCGATCCGCACACCGGACACGGCTTGCCGTAGCGGCCGTGCACCGCCATGCCCTCGCGGAACGCCGTGACACCCTCCGGGAAATCGCCCGCCGCCTGCGCGCGAATCCGATCGCACCAGTCCAGGAGCGTGGCGCGGGTGGCCTCGAAGAGGCGCGCGGTCTCCTCCACCGAGAGCTGCCGGGTCTGCTTCACGGGTGAAAGCTTCGCGCGATGCAGGATCTCGTCCGAGTACGCGTTGCCGATGCCGCTCAGGATTCCGGGATCGGTCAGCGAGCGCTTGAGCGTGTGATTCTCGCGCGCCAGCGCCGCGCTGAACGCCGCCAGGTCGGCGACGAGCACCTCGAGCCCTCCCGGATCGTGCTCGCGTAGACCCGCCTCGCCCCGCACCAGATAGAGCGCCGCCCGACGCTTCGTGCCCGCTTCGGTCAGCACGAGTGTCCCCGACGAGAAGTCGAAGGCGGCGAGGCCGATCTTGCCCGGCGGTTTGGCGCCGGCGCTCTTCCAGTGCAGCCGTCCGGCGATCATGAGGTGGAGCATCAGGAACAGGTCGCCCTCGAGGCCGATCACGATGCGCTTGCCGAGCCGGCGAAGCCCGATGACCTTGCGGTTGGTCGCCTCGGCGAGAGGCGGATCGACCGAGCGGAGCAGGAAGGGGCTCGCGAGCCGCACACGCCCGAGACGGGCGCCCGCGACGCGCGCTTCGAGAGCTTCGATGTAGACGACGACGTCGGGCAGCTCTGGCATTTCTGTATACTTGGCCGACGAAATTTTACGCGTCGTTCGAGCTTAACTCGCCGCCGCAGACAGGGAGACACTCATGGCCGTTAAAGACATGGTTCTGGACCTCACAATCCGTTACGGCTTCCAGGTGCTCGGAGCACTGCTGATCCTGGCCATCGGCGCGCTGGGGGCCCGATCGATCGGCCAGTTCGTGGATCAGCGGCTCCAGAAGCAGCTGGAGCCACCGATGCGGCTCCTGATCGTCCGTGCCCTCAAGGTCGTCGTCATGCTCTTCGCGGCGGTGGTGGCGCTCGACAAGTTCGGCTTCCAGATAGCTCCGTTGGTGGCCGGCATTGGCGTGGCTGGCCTCGGGGTCGGCTTCGCGCTGCAGGGCGTGCTGAGCAACCTCGTGGCCGGCCTCACGATCATCTTTACCAAGCCGTTCCGCGTCGGGGAATACGTCGAGCTCCTGAGCGTGCGCGGCGACGTCTCCAAGATCGAGCTCTTCTCGACCACGCTGCTGCATCCCGACCGATCTCGCGTCGTCATCCCGAACCGGAGGATCGTCGGCGAGATCCTCCACAACTACGGCTCGATGCGGCAGCTGCATCTCGCGGTATCGGTTCCCCACGAAGCGGACCTGGCGAAAGTGGCGGCGGTCGTCGAAGGCGTCGTCAACGGCAATGCGCGGGTGCTGAAGGATCCCGCGCCCGTCATCGGGATCGCTCAGGTCACGGAGTCGGGCATCCGGGTCGCCATCGAGCCGTGGGTCCGCGTCGTCGACGCCGGCGCCGTGGATGCCGAGATCTATCGCGCCCTCGTCCAGGAGTTCCGGGCTCGTCAGATCGACCTTGGGGTCATGCGGCAGGAAGTCCGGCTCGTCAACGCCTGAAGGCAGGAGCCGCCCTAGACGAGGGGCCAGGGATAACGGTGGCCTTCGGTGTCGACGGGGAAGCACTCGGCGTTGGCGAGCGCCGACGCCCGGGCGCGCAGTGCCTTTTGCTCGGCCGGATCCAGCAGCGCCGCGAGCGGTTTCGGCAGCTTCGCGCGGGCGAAGCGTCGAATGTCCTCCAGCATCCCGGGCGGGATCGGCTCCCCCCCGAAATCCCAGATGACCGTGCGCAGCTTCGGCTCGACGTGGAAGCAGAGGCCGTTGTCGACGCCGTAGATCCCGTCCGGACCCATTAGGCAATGGCCGCTCTTCCGGTCGGCGTTGTTGGCGACGAGATCGAAGAGGCAGATGCGCTGGAGCTGGGCGTGGTGCTCGGGATTCTCGCGCAGGGTGAAGTAGTGCTGCTCGAAGTCAGCCGGAATGAAGAGCTGGAACGAGCCCTCACCGTAGGGACCGTCGCGCTCGATCGTGAGCGGCACGAGCCCCCAGCCGAACGCCTCGGAGAGATGCCACGCCGCGAGCTCGCGCTTGTAGAGCCCGCGCGGGAAGTCCCACAGCGGCCGCTCGCCGCGCTCCGGCTTGTACACGGCGAGAGTCGTCGTGCCCGCGCGCGCCAGCTCGACGAGAAACGTGGCGTTGGAGCTCCACGGCATCCGACCCTTCAGGGTGACCTCGCCTCGGGTCAGAACATCCAACGTCTCAGTGGACGACGTGACCGTTGCTCCGCGTGCAGATGTGCCCGCTGAGATCCTTGGGTTGGCTGCACCAGGGGCAGATCTGGCGGCTGGCCTTCATCAAGGCATCCGCCTGCTTGACGAACGCCGCCGCCTGGGCGCGCGTGATCAGCACGCGCGCCGATGCGGGATCGCCGCTTTCTTCTTCCTCCAGAAGCTCGTTGGCGACGACCAGGATGCGGTCGCGCGCCTCGTCGTAGCCGACGGCGATCGAGGCGACGATCCACGCCACGTCGACGGGCTCGAGGAGCGACAGATCGCGCGGCGCCCGCTCGCCGACGGCCGGCAGCTTCTCGAGCAGGCCGGAGAGGTACTGGGCGAGGGCGCGCACCTGTTCCTTCTCGCTCTTGAGGGTGACGAGCGTGCCCTTCTCGCGCGACTGGAGATAGAACACGCGCTGTCCCGGCGCGCCGACGGCGCCGGCGGTGAAGTGATCAGGGGCGACGAATTCGAACGACGCGCTCATGAGCCTCCAAGCCAGCCGAGGTCCCCGTCGACGGAGTTCACGGTGAGCACGACCGGTCCATGGCGATGGTACCCGATCGCCGTGACGGAGCACGGGGCGATCATGATCCGCTGGAAGAGATCGAGGTGGATGCCCAGCGCGTGGGCCACCGCCGCCTTGATGGGGTCGGCGTGCGAGACGGCGACCACGACGGCGCCGGGATGGCGTTCCACGATCCGGGCCAGCGCCGACACGACGCGGGTCTGCATCTCGGGAAAGGACTCGCCCCCGGGAAAGCGAAAGCCACTGGGGTGGCGCTGGACGATCTGCCACTCGGGCTTGCGGGCGAGCTGGCGGAGCTTCTGGCCGGTCCACTCGCCGACGTCGCCGTCGGCCAGGTCGCGGTCGATGCGAACAGCCAGGCCGTGCGTGCGGGCGATCGGGAGCGCCGTCTCGCGCGCGCGCTCGAGCTGCGAGGCGTACACCGCCGCGACCTTGGGCAGCTTGTCGATCCGCGCGGCGACGACGTTCGCCTGGCGCTGGCCCTCCTCGGCCAGATGCAGACCCGGCGCCTGGCCCGGGAGAACCTTGCCGGTCGTCGGGGTCTGACCGTGGCGAACCAGGAGGACGAGAGTGGGGCGCATCCGCAGATTATAGCCGCGGCTCGACGTCGGCGACGGTCCGGCCGCGACCTACCGATAATCGTCGTAGCGTGCCTCGAGACCGCGCTCGCGAACCTCCTCGATGAATCGCCAGATGTCGGGCCGTGATCCGTCGAGGTCGGTGAACCCGTATTCACGCGCGAGCTGACCGGAGCTGATCGATTTCTTGTTCCACCGGGCCCGATCGGGGTCCGAGGCCAGCGCGACGACGGCGCGCCCGACGTATCGAGGCGATTCAGAGAGGGCGAAGTCGGCGGGGGCGGACGGGCCGCGATCGGCACGCGCCGGATCGAGGGCGTCGCGCCAGTTCTCCTCGGAGACGCCGAAATTCTCGAGCATCATCTCGGAGCGAAGCCATCCCGGCGTGATGGCGACCGCGGAGACGCCATGCGGCGCGAGCTCATGTCCCTGGGAGAAGGCCAGCCGGGTGACGGCGACCTTGGCCAGGTCATAGAAGACCGAGATCCGATAGTGCGACGCGTTGTAGTCGGCGGTGCCGTCAGTGACCTCGACGAGCAGGCCCCCGGGCTCGTCGATCAGGAGCGGGAGAAGGTGATGGGACGTCGGTCCGCCTTTGAGCAGCTCCGCGCCCCAGATGTTGTTGACGAGCACATCGACGCGGCCGTGCTGTGTCCGGATCTGGTGGGCCAGGGTTTTCACCCGGTCGTGATCGAGATGGTCGGCGGCGACGGCGAGCCCGGTGCCGCCGAGCCGCGTGACGAGCTCGGCAGTCTCTTCGATCGTCTCGGCGCGGTTGTATTCGGACCGCCGCGATCGGGTCGTGCGACCCGTGCACACGACCGTGGCGCCGGCTTCGCCCAGGGCCGCCGCGATGCCGCGCCCGGCACCTCGGGTCGCGCCGGCGACCACGGCCACGCGACCACGCAGCGCGTCTCGTTTCGGCGACCAATCCATGACGCGAGTGTGCCAGACGCCTAGTAGTCCCTGGGATCGAGCAGATCGCGCAGGCCGTCGCCGGCGAGATTGAACGAGAGCGCGAGCGAGAAGATCGCGAGCCCCGGCCACCACGCCATCCAGGGCGCGGTCTCCAGGAACTGCTGCGCCGTGTTCAGCATCGTGCCCCAGCTCGGCGCGGGCGGCTGCACGCCGAGCCCGAGGAACGAGAGCACGGCCTCGGCAATGATCGCGATCGGAATCGAGATCGTGGCCTGGACCAGGAGCGAGCTCACGATGTTCGGCAGGACGTGCCGGCTCATCAGCCGCACGTCGCCGGCGCCGAGCGCGCGCGCGCCCTGGACGTAGTCTTCGGCGGCGGTCGAGAGCACGAGGCCGCGCGTGAGCCGGATGTACGTCGGGGTCGCGCCGAAGCCAATCGCGATCGTCGCGTTCGTGAGCGAGGGCCCCATGATCGTCACGAGCCCGATCGCCAGGATCAGGAACGGGAACGCGAGCCACGCGTCGGTCAAGCGCATGATCGCCTGATCGAGGGCGCCGCGGTAGAAACCGGCCACGAGGCCGAGCGGCACGCCGACGGCGATCGCGAGCACGATCGAGAACACGCCGGCCTGCATCGAGATGCGCGTGCCCCAGACGACGCGCGCGAAGGAGTCACGGCCGAGATCGTCCGTCCCGAACGGGTGCGCGAGGGTCGGCGCCTTGCGCACCTGCTTCCAGTCGGTCTGCATCGGATCGACGCCGGCGATCCACGGCGCCCCGATCGCCGTGACGACGAAGAGGAGCACGACGGCCGCGCCCAGCACCGACGCCGGCCGCCGTCGCGCCTGCCGCCACGCGCGCGCCAGGCGGCCGGCTTCCGCCGGCGGCGCCTGCGCCAGCACCGCGGTCGTCGCGGTCGTGCTAGGACTCACGGAGCGTGCCTCCGATGCGGATGCGGGGATTGAGCAGCGAGTAGGACACGTCGACCAGGAGATTGATCAGCACGTAGGAGCTGGCCGTGATGAGCACCACGCCTTGCACGAGCGGATAGTCGCGCGTGAACACCGACTCGACGATCAAGCGCCCGAACCCCGGCACGACGAAGATCTGCTCGGTGACGACCGCGCCGCTCATGAGCGCGCCCATCTGGAGCCCGAGGATCGTGACCACCGGGATCAGGCTGTTGCGGATCGCGTGGCGGAAGACGACGGCCCGGCCGGCGAGGCCCTTACTGTAGGCGGTCCGGATGTAGTCGGCGCTCATGACCTCGATCATGCTGTTGCGGGTCTGGCGCATCAGGACCGCGGCGAGCGCCGTGCCGAGCACGAAGGCCGGCATGATCATGCGCCGGAGGTTGTCGAGCGGGCTCTCCCAGATCGGGACGAACCCCGAGGCGGGCAGCCAGCCGAGCTGCACCGAGAAGAACAGGATCAGCATGATCCCCAGCCAGAAATTGGGGATCGACACGCCGCCCAGCGACGCGCCGCTGGCCAGCATGTCCCAGAACGTGTTGCGGCGCACCGCCGCCAGAACGCCCGCCGGGATGGCGGTGCCGACCGCGATGAGCAGCGACAGGAACGCGAGCTCGATCGTGATCGGCAGCTTCGTCGCCACCGTGGTGACCACCGACTCGCGCGTCCGGATCGAGTGCCCGAGGTCGCCGCGGAGCGCCAGCGCCACCCACCGCAGATACTGGAGCGGAATCGGATCGCCGAGCCCGTACTTCTCGCGAATCGCCTCGATCCCGGCGGCGTCCGCGTCGGTCCCGGCCAGGACCCGCGCCGGATCGCCGGGAATCATGCGCACGCCGGTGAAGACGACCATGCTGATGACGAAGAGGGTCACGACCGAGATCGCGGCCCTCTGAACCAGGAAGTCGAACACCGGCGCCGCCGACTACCGGGTCAGTTCCAGGACGTGCCCTTGATCCGGATCAGGCCGTCGGGGACAGCCTTGTACCCTTTCAGGTTCTTGGGGAAGGCGACGATGTAGTTCGGATGGTAGATGTAGATGATATTGCGACGGGCCGTGAAGAGATCGATGGCTTCCCGGTAGAGGCCTCGTCGCTGATCGACGTCGCTCACCTCGCGCGCCCGATTCAGGATCGCGTCGATCTTCTCGTCGCAGGCGAGCGTGGCGTTCAGGCTGCCCTTGCAGGTCTGGTTCATGTGGATGTTGCCGTCGGGATCCACGCGCCCGCTCCAGCCGATCTGGAACGCCCGGAGCTTTCCGTCGTCGTCGTCGGTCAGCGCCGAGGCGAACTCCTGGGCTCGCAGCGAGATGTTGAAGCCCACCTCGCGGGCCATTTGCTGGATCACCTCGGCCACGCGACGCTCGCGGGGGTTGTTGATAACCGTCATCTCGAAGCTGTAGCCGCCGGCGAGCCCGGCGTCGGCCAGGAGCTTCTTGGCCCGGGCCACGTCGCGACCTGGACACTTGCGGCTCTTGTCGAAGAAGACGCTGATCGGCGGGATCGGCGTGCAGCCCGGCGTGAAGAGGCCGTCCCACGCCACCTGGTTCAGGGCCTCGCGATCGATGCTGAGCTCGAAGGCTTCGCGTACGCGCGGGTCGTTGGCCAGCGGCGTGCCGAGATCACCGGGCGGATTCTGCTTGCCGGTCTTGTTGCGGAGGTTGATGGTGATGCCCTGATAGCCCAGCCCGGTCACGTTCGACAGCTCGAACCGTCCCTCGCGCTTGATGCCGGTCGCGTCGGTCGGCGAGACCATGTGCATGAAGTCGATGTCGCCCGAGCGCAGATTGGCCAGGCGCACGTTGTCGTCGGAGATGATCCGAAAGATGATCTTGTCGAACTTCGCCTGCGCCGGATCGAAGTAGTGGGTGGATTTCTCGACGACGATACGATCCTGCGCGACGCGCTCGGCGAACTGCCAGGGCCCCACGCAGACCGGCGCGGTGCCGAATTTCTCGCCGAGCTTGTTGACCGCCGCGGGCGACAGCGGCATTCCCGCCCGGTCCGTGAGCTGGGCGACGAGCGGCGAGAACGGCGCCTTCAGGCGAAGGCGAATCGTGAGCGGATCGACGACCTCGACGGCCTCGACCGGCGCCAGCTCGCTCGCGCGGTTCGAGCCCTTCAACGTGCGGTGCCGCTCCAGCGAGAACCGGACCGATTCCGCGTCCATCGGCGTGCCGTCGTTGAACTTCACGCCCGAGCGCAGCTTGATCGTGACCGTCCGGCCTCCGTCGGTGATCGCGGGCATGCTGGCGGCGAGCTGCGGATGGATCCGGAGCCCCTCGTCGATCTCGTAGAGTTTTTCGCAGATCTGGGAGAACACGATCCGCCCGACATAGGTGCGGGCCAAGGTGGGATCGAGAAGGTCGGGATCCTGGTTGAGCGCGACGACGAGAGTCTTTTTTTGCGCATGGGCCGCGTCGGTCAACAGGAGCGCGACGAGCGCGCCGACGAGCCACGCGAGCCCCTTGATGATTCTCGGCATGGTCAGCTCCTCCGGAATTTCGAATATGCCGCACCGGGTGGCCGGGATGGAGCGCATCATACCTCACGCGGGCGGGAGGCGTCGCAGGGCCTCCTCACGCAGCTTCATCTTCTGGATCTTGCCCGAGCTCGTCATCGGAAAGTCGTCCACGAAGATGACGTGGCGCGGGATCTTGAAGCTGGCGATCCGGCCCTTGCAGTGGGCGAGCACCTCGCCGTCGGTGAGCGCGTGACCGGGCTCGCGCCTCACGAAGGCGACGCCGACTTCCGACAGGCGCGCGTCGGGAAAGCTCACGACGGCGGCCAGGTTGATTCCGGCGAGGCCCATCAGGAACGCCTCGACTTCCATGGGGTCGACGTTCTCGCCGCCGATCTTCAGCATGTCCTTGTAGCGGCCCATGAAGCGGAGGTGCCCGTCGGTTCGCACGATACCCATGTCGCCCGAGTGCAGCCAGCCCTCGCGGTCGAGCGCCCGCTCGGTCTCCGCCGGCTTGCCGTAGTAGCCCTGCATGGTCATGTAGCTCCGCACGAGGATCTCGCCGGGCACTCCCGACGGCTGATCCAGCCCGGTCGCGGGATCGACGACGCGGATCTCATAGCCCGGCGCCGGGAAGCCGGAGGCCTCGGTGCACTGCTCCTCGGTCGAGTCGAGCGCGCTGAGCGCGGCGCCCACCCCGAACTCGCTCATTCCGTATCCGGAGAGAAATCGGCCGAGTACCTTGCGTGCCTTCCGGGCGATCGCCACGGAGCTCGACATGCCGGTGGCGAGGATGCCGGTGCGGACGCTCGACACGTCTCGGGGAAAACGCTCGTGCGCCTCCATCAGTTCCTTGAAATGCGTATCGAAGCCGTGGAGGATCGTGGCGCGCTCTTGCTCGACGAGGCCGAGGCTCTCGGCGGGGTCGAAGGTCTCGGTGAGTACCTGGCGGGCGCCCGTCAAGATCGACATGAGCGCGCCGTCGGAGAAGCCGAACAGGTGGAACAGCGGCAGGTACATCATGATCGTGTCCGCCGGGGTGACGGCCATGCGAAAGGCGCGGTCGACCAGGTTCCGGATGATCGCGTGGTCGTGCATCGCCCCTTTGGGGAACCCGGTCGTGCCGGACGTGTACATGAAGAACGCGGTGGCGTCGGGGTCCACCGCGTCGGCTCGGGCGCGGAGCGCGACCTCGTCGACGGCGTCGCCGGCGGCCTGCGCCGCCGACCAGTGGAGCGTCTCCGCGCGCGGCTCGTCGCCGGCCGAGACGACCAGGCGGAGGTGCTCGAACCGATTCTCGCGCACGGCGCCGCCGCGCAGAGACGGCGCCAGCTCCTTCACCATGCCGAGGTAGTCGACGGGAACGGAGCGGTCCGCGATCAGCAGCACCGCCGAGTCGGACTGGCCGAGGATGTAGGCGGTGTCCTCCGTGCGCAGGCGAGTATTGATCGGCACCAGCACGGCTCCGATCTTCATCACCGCGAACATCGCCTCGATGAACTCGGGCCGGTTCACCATCCAGAGCGCGACCTTCTCGCCGCGCCGCACGCCGAGACCGATGAGCCCGCGCGCCAGCCGGTCGACTCCCGCCGACAGCTCGGCGAAGCTCCAGCGCCGTCCCTTGAAGTAGAGCGCTTCGCGCGCTCCCCAGCGCTCGGCCGCACGCTCGGGTAAGGACCCGAGCGTCTGCTTCGGAAACCAGTCGCCCATGAGCGTGTTCGAGCGTAGAGAGTAGCGCGCTTCTGGGCGACGCGCCGCGCGACGATGAAACTCTTACACGCGGACATGAGATCTGTTGCGGGGCCGACACAGAGGTGACTCGCCGTCGCGGCGAAAATTATTGTTGTCGTTGACGTCACGGCCGCCCCTGAAAGGTGGCATCGGGCATGCTGGGGTCTGGGTGGGCGGCTGGGTCAGCGCCCTCAAAGGAGGCCGAATGCCCATGGCCACGTTTCGCGCTTTCGTGCTCGGCTTGGCAGTCTTCGCTCTCGTGGTAACTCCCGCGCTGGCGAAGGGTGGAGGAGGCGGCGGCGGGGGCGGGGGAGCAGGTGGCGGGGGCGGGGGAGCAGGCGGTGGGGGTAACGGCGCGGGACCCGCCGCTGGTGGCGGCCACGGAAACGGCCACGGCATCGGGGAAGGCGCCGGCGGATCGAGCAGCTTCACGACCGGCGCCGGCCGAGGCACGGCGATCACCGCGCCCGGCAGTCGGCACCGCTCCGAGACCGCGAGCCAGCGCCTGTCAACGCCCGCACCTGGTAAGGCCAATCCGACGAGCGGAGTGAAGCCGGGTATGGGAAGAGTCGGGACGGTTCCTACGACGCCCGGGCAGACTCCCTGAACGATTCGCGCGGCGGCAGGCCTCGGTCGCCGCCGCGCGCCTTTCATCCGATCTCGCTCGTCCACGCGGCCCCGTACCCTTGACGGCCCGCCTGTCCACCGTCTAGCCTCCGTCTGACATCGCGCGAGCCGCCGGCTCGTTCGACCGAAGACTTGACTCCGTTTCTCCAAAAGGGAGAGTCGTCATGATGACCGCCCTCGAGTTCATCCACGCCGAGCTGAAGCGCCTGCACGGAATGCTGGACAAGGCGATCGCCGACCTGACACCGGCCCAGCTCCATGCGGTGCCCGCGAGTCACCCCAAAGCGAACACGCTCGCGTGGATCTTCTTTCACTACGCGCGGACCGAAGACAACGTGGTGCGCTTCGTGCTCCAGAATCGCCGCGCGACCGTGTGGGCGGACGGCGGATACGCCGAGAAGCTCGGGCTGCCGCCGGTGGCCCAGGGCACGGGTATGTCGACGGCCGACGCCCAGGCGCTGCATCTCAAGGACGTCGCGCTGTTCAAGGACTACATGCAGAAGGTCTGGGCGAGCACCGAGGACTTTCTCGCGAAGACGGATCCGGCGGCGCTCGATGTGGTCATCACCGTGAAGCCGCTGGGCGACATGCCCGGCATCCG
>Ga0137407_10000519_pt1 | contig 25722 bp, 27 predicted proteins | sample CZOMad2_2_16fung_FD_108410 | JGI IMG/M metagenome (GOLD analysis project Ga0137407, IMG submission 108410) | Vadose zone soil fungal communities from Angelo Coast Range Reserve, California, USA - CZOMad2_2_16fungal (Illumina Assembly) | ecosystem: Environmental > Terrestrial > Soil > Vadose... | reverse complement strand
GCGCCGTCTGGTCGCCGCTCATGGGAACGGACAGCGTCGCCGTCCACCAACTCCCCTGCCCCATCGGCACTGACCCCGTGGCCCGGCGCGCGCTGTGACCAGGCTCGTACGTAGAAGGACTCGGCGCGGGCGGACGCGCCGCTGCAATGCTCGGCGGGTGCTCGTTGTCGGCAACGATGAGGCTGTGGATGGCGGACATTGGACGTTTGGATGAGGAGCGTCACCAGCAAAGTAGACTTGAAATCCAAGATACCGAACAAATGCCGAACCTGCAAGGTACCAACCCTGCCCCGTCACGCACCTCGCTGCCCGCCGTTCCGTCGCGGGTTTGGTCGCGACATGATCGGCGGAAGATGCCCCTCGCGATGGACCGCCGTGCGAGTTTCAGCTATACCTGATAGTGGAGGGCGAAACCTCCGCGACCCACCTGAGCGATTTCACGGGCGCGCATCGAGGCGCGACGCCCAGTGCCGGAATGAGGAGCGGCTGCATGCCCACGGTCGCGGTGATGATGATTGACACTGTAGCGCGCCAACTGGCCAGTGAGCAGATGGGAGCAGCGGTGAAAGCTCGCTTCTGCGAGACGACCGACGCGCTCCTCCGGCTGGTCGCCGGGGGCGGACTGGATGCGGTCGTCGCGGATCTGTGGGACGGCTCCGGTGCCAGCATCCTTCCGGCAATCGGTGCGATCCGCCGCGGCGCGCCCAATTTGCCGGTGATCCTCTACTTCGCGCCTACCCCGGCCGCATTGCGTGAGATCCCCGACGTCATTGCCGCCGGCCGAGGCTTGCACGTCGTGCTCCGGAACTACGAGCATCTCGGACTTGCGCTCCGCCCCCTCCTTCAACCCCCTCGGGTGCCGAGCGCGGCGGAGACCGTAGCGCGGCACGTCGTGCCGCTGGTCCCGGTTCCCTTCCGTCCGTTCTTTCTCGTGTGCGCGCTGAAGGCGTCGCCTCGGCTCCGGGTCGGAACCGCCGTCGCCTGGAGCGGCCTGTCGCGCCGCACCCTCGAGCGCTCGCTCCGTCCGGCGCGCTTGCCCAGCGCTGCCGTCACCCTCGGCTCGTGTACGGCGCTGCATGCGGCGTGGTGGCTCGACGTGCAGGGGTGGTCAGTCAAGCAGGTCGTGGCCGAGATGCGGTTTTCCCACGCCAGCGCGGTGACCCGCGTACTGCAGCGCTACTTCGATTGCTCCCTGAGAACGCTGAGCGAGGTCGGCGGTTTTCAGGAGCTCCTTTACCGGTTTGAAACCACTCTCCTCGCCGGCCGCATCCTCCCCAGCCGGCTCTAGCAGACCCGTTGTCGCGACATAGCAAGACCTGGCGCAGTCCTGCGTATGGCGTGCTCGCGCGCCGATCCCTAGTCTGTCACCCACTGATCATTCCTTTCGCGAGACGGTCAAGTCGAGGCAGCCGACCGTGACAACCGGCATCCCAGGCGAAACCCTGCAGAGATACGCCCTTTCCGAGCGCTTTCGCCCGTTGCGGCACGTGGTCTGGGCCAGGTACGCCGATGCGACCGTGCTGCTCGATGCAGACCGCGGGCAGTATTACACGCTGAAGGAGGTGGCGGGACGGATCTGGGAGCTCTTGGCAGCAGGTGAGCCGCTGATCGAGGTGCTTCGGCTGCTCCGAGCTGAATACGAGGTGTCGGCCGAGGCCCTGGAGGCCGATCTCGCGGCCCAGCTCGACCGCCTGCTGGAAGCCGCTCTGATCGAGCGGGTGGCGCCGTGAGCAGTGGGCTCCGTTCCCCCGCCTGGAAGGAAGCGGCCGCACTGCTTCGTCGGCACCGTGGTTCGCTCGTGCTGGCGCTTCTTCTCGTACTGATAAACCGGGTTGCGGCGCTGGCCCTTCCCTTTGCCTCGAAGTACGTCGTCGACGAAGTCGTTACCCGGCAACGAGCCGATCTGCTCGTGCCAATCGCGCTGCTCGCCTGCGCGGCGGTAGTTCTCGAGGCAGCCACCGCGTTCGGCTCAACCCGGGTCGGCGGCATCGTGGGCCAGCGGGCCGTCGCAGACCTGAGGCGCGAGCTTCAGCAACGCATGCTTGGCCTTCCGCTGTCCCGCATCGATGCAGCTGAGAGCGGTAGCCAGGCCGCCCGTCTGATGGCCGATTCCGATCAGATCCGCTACGTGGTGGGTACGGGGGTGGCGCAGCTCTCGAGTTCAGTGCTCACCGCGGTGCTGGCCCTCAGCGTTCTCCTCTGGTTCAATGCCTCGGCCGCTCTCACGGTTTGCGCGATCCTGATCGCCGTGTTGGTGGGCCTCGCGGTCGCCTTCGGGCACATCACCACGACGCTGCAGAGGGTAGCCCACCTTCGTGCCGAGCTGACCGGCCGGCTGGTCGAGTTGACGGGCGGCGCCCGGGTCGTCAAAGCGTGCGTGGCCGAGCGGCGCGAGGCGCACCGCTTCACGGGGCAGGCCCACCGGCTCCTCCGCGAGAGCATTCGGGTGATCCGCGGGATCTCCCTCCTCAACGGTGGCACCACATTGGTCGCCGGGGCGATCGGCCTGTTGGTTCTCGTCGTCGGCGGCCGGTCGGTCGCACTCGGAGCGATGAGCCTGGGAAGCCTCGTGATGTACGTCTGGCTGACGGGGCTGCTCTTGAGCCCAGTCGTGCAGATCGCGGCGGCGGCCGGCGAGTTGGGCAACGCCGCTGGCGCGCTCCGCCGAACCGCCGAGCTCCGGGCGATGGCCACGGAAGAAGAGGAGGACCGGAACAGCGGCCGACTCCCTCAGGTCCGTGGGACGGTGGACTTCGACCACGTGAGCCATGCCTATGCGCCCGGCCGAGCCGCATTACGAGACGTGACCTTCCACGCGCCGGCGGGCTCGACGATCGCGCTCGTGGGGCCGAACGGATCAGGGAAGAGCACGCTGTGCAGACTTCTCCTGGCGTACGACCGACCAACGGCCGGCCGCATTCTGATCGACGGGCGGGATCTGGCAGGAGTGCGCCGCCGAGACTACCGGTCCCACGTGGGTGTCGTGCTCCAGGACGACGTGCTCTTCGACGGCACGATCGCCGAGAACATCCGATATGGTCGGCCGCAAGCGGCTTGGGCCGACGTGCTGGCCGCTGCGACGTTGGCGCGTTGCGACGAGTTCGCGGAGCGGTTGCCGGACGGGTACGAAACCATCGTCGGAGAACGAGGCGCGCGGCTCTCCGGCGGCCAGCGTCAACGGATCACCATCGCGCGCGCCATCCTGGCCGACCCGCGGATTCTGGTTCTCGACGAGGCGACCTCGCAGCTCGACCGCGAGAGCGAGCTGCTCATCCAAGTGGCGCTTCGGACCCTGTGCCACGGCCGGACGACGTTCGTGGTCGCGCACCGGCTTTCGACCCTCCGCAGCGCGGACGAGGTTCTGGTTCTCCACCACGGACTGTTAGCGGAGCATGGCACGTTCACCGAGTTACTCGGGCATGGAGGACGCTATCTGCACCTCTGTAATGCTAGTCGCTCCCTCCAAGGCCTGCGCCTGCACCAACCGGTGCATGCCGCCACTCGGCACGTGTCGGCGGTCGCCGCGAAGGAGGGATGAGCCATGTCACTAGTCAGCCGCGAGCGAGCTGGCAGCTCCGAGACCAACGCTCACTGGAAGGAGGCACGCCCCGCAGGCGGAGCGTTCCGCGTCAGTGATCGCGTTATAGGCACCAGAGTGCTGGGTTGCGTCGTGCTGCTAGATCGCGCGACCGAGCAATACCTGACGCTGAGGGACGTGGCCGCTCGGATTTGGGAGCTCATAGCCGAAGGCCTTACGCCCGGGGAGATAGTAGATCGGCTGTACGATGAGTACGACGTGACACGCGAGCAGCTGATGGCGGACGTGACGGCGCAACTCAAAACCTGGCTGCACCAACGGCTAATTGAGCCTGCAACGGCCAACCCTGAGCCCAGCCCACGCGTCATCGGGCCTGCACTCATCTGTCCCGCTCAAGAAAGCACGGTCCCAGAACGCGTACGGGGCATGGTCGTGCCACCGGTGATTCAGTGTGCTTTCCTGATCCTTGCATTCAAGATGATGCTCAAAGTTCGAGGCTTCACGTCGACCATCGATTGGATCCGATCACGTGTTCGCGCCGTTCCGGCGTCGACCGGCGCCCCTATCGAAACGGTGCGCGCCGTGCAGTGGCCTGTCGCCATGGCAGCAGCTCTCTACCCCGGGCGCGCTCGGTGCCTGGAACAGTCTTTGGTGCTCTACTACTTGCTGCGCCGCCAGGGGATTGCGATTCGGCACTGTCAAGGCGTGAAGCCGTTTCCGTTCCAAGCGCACGCCTGGATCGAATATCGTGGTGAGCCAATCAACGACGTTCCGGAGCACGCCCAGCAGTTCGCCCGACTGCCGGAGCAATTGCCATGAGGTATTTCGTTTGCCTGCTTGGCCAGGCGGGCCGCGGTATCGGCGAGGCGTTCCAGCGCCAGTATGAGGCGTTGCCACGCGCACGCGGACTTGAATTCGCATGGCAAGAGCTTGGCGCAGCGGCGCATTCCCGGCAGGCGCTTGTCTTGGTCGCCTGGGACGATCCCTGGGGTGATTCGCTGCTGGCTCGCGCCGGCGATCACGTTGCAGTCGGCATGGTGCGGCTGGACAACCGCAAGGACATCGAGCGCTTGACCGAGTGCACGGGCGAGTCAGTTCCGGACTTGGAATTGGTTAGGTGCGCCGTGGCGCGTTACGGGCCCTCCTGCATCAGCCGACTGCTTGGCGATTTCGCCTTCGTCGCCTGGGATGGAACCACCCGCGAGGTCACGGCCGCGACGGACGCATTCGCAGTCAAGAAGCTCTACTATGCCGAGCGTGACGGGGTCATCGCCTTTGCTTCTCGCGCCGAGGCGCTCGCGCTGCAGGAGTGCTATAACGCTCAGTTCTTGGCGGAGCTCGCAACGGGCTGTGTCGTAACGCCGGGGCTCAGTCCCTATGCTGGCGTCCGGCAACTCCCACCGGCCCATGTTGCCGTCAGCAAAGGTGTTGGGATCACGCTTCGCCAGCATTGGTCGCCGACTGATTTCACCATTGAATCGCGTTGGACGAACCGCGAACGCGGGGCAGCCGAGACGTGCCGTGACCTGCTAGCCGAGTCTGTGCGCCTCCGTCTCGACCCTGCAGGCCGTACCTGGTCCCAGCTTTCTGGAGGCCTCGACTCCTCTTCCATCGTGAGCCTGGCTCAGTGGCTCGCGGAACGTGGTGTGGTCAGCCACTGTCTCGCGGGTACCGTTACCTATGTGGATTGGCAGGGCACCGAGTCTGACGAGCGAAAGTACTCAGAGGCCGTCGCTGCGCGATGGCGGATAGACAACCATGCCATCGTCGATCCGCCGATTTGGCAAGACGGCGAGGTCGTTCCGCCGCGCACCGATTGGCCCGGCGAGTCGTTGGCCCTCTACCCACGAGAACGGCGCCTACTCCATATGGTGCGCGGCGCCGGCGGGAGGGTCCTGCTCACGGGCTTTGCCGGCGACGAGCTCTTCACGGGCACCATGTACTTCTTCGCCGACTGGATTGCGCGTGGTCGCACCGTCGCTGCGTTGCGTGAGATGGCCCGGCGCGCCGCCATCGGGCAGGCTTCATTTTGGGAACTCGCGTATCGAAACGCCGTTCTCCCGCTGCTCCCGCAGGCAATCCGACATTCGCTGCTTCGCAATCAGGGGACCGTTTTGCCGTGGGTAACCCGCACTGCCGTCCGCTGGTACCAGCTTCGCGACCGCGTGGCGGCGGCAGCGACCTATGCCGGGCCAATCGGCCAGAAGTATCACCACGGGGTGGTCACGAACCTTGTCGCGATCAGCGGACTGCTTCATTCAGGGTTCTTGGGAGACGTTCTGGATGTGCGATATCCGTTTCTCTACCGCCCGCTGGTCGAGTTTGCGTTGCGGCTGCCTCCAGAGCTCTGCGTGCGACCGCAGGCGCGAAAGTGGGTTCTTCGCGAGGCAATGCGCGGGATCCTCCCGGAAGTGGTTCGCACCCGTATCGGCAAGGGTGGGGTATGCTCCGTGCTGGGTTGGTCGCTCACCGCGCAGCGGTCGCTGCTCGAGCCTCTGCTACAAAAACCGCTCCTCGCGGAGCTCGGCATCATTGACCCCGCCAAACTACGGGCCGCCTTCGACGTCGCATCGCGGCGGCCGTACCGCGATGACCACCTGGAAACCCTCGTCCAATCAACCTTGCTACTCGAGGCGTGGCTGCAGTTGCGATCCGACCGATGGCCGCCGCCAAGGTGCCTCAGTAACGCAGTACCGGCAGCATAGCATGATCAGCAGAAGATTACTGTGACCTGCCTTCCTTGCGAAGGCCATCAAAGGAGGATCTATGAAGAAGACCTACACCGCGCCGACTACGATGGCAAATGGCGGCGTGATTCGTGAGACCATGGGCAATGGCTCCGACTTCGTCGAGAGCGGCTCCCTTCAGCACTCTATCGACGGCAGCGTGGGCTTCCATCTCTAGAGTCACATAGCGCCTGCGCGGCGGCCTCGGTCGGATACGCACTGGCCCACCAACCTCGCCGGGGTCCAGGCTAAGCCTGGTCCCCGGCATCTTTACAAGGTGCGCTCGTTAGCGACCTCCTCGTCACTTAGCTCCGCAGGCCCGCTCACCTCAGAACACCTGTGTCGGCCGGGTAGTCAGTAACCGCTTTTGGCGGAGCGGCAAAGAGATAGACTGGACCGAGCCCTCGCTGGCGCGGCCAGACCTCCGTCAGGTCCTGTGCCTTGTACAGTCGTCCATTCTTCATCACGTACCGGATGCTCAATGAATTCTGGATGTCCTCGATCGGATTACGGTCGAGGACCTGAAGATCGGCTAGCTTACCGGGCTCCAGTGAGCCAAAGTCGCAGGCGTGACCGATGGCCACAGCTCCGACAATCGTTGCTGAGCGCAGAATCGCGTCGTTGGGCATGCCTCCAAGGGCATGTAGCCACATTTCATAGTGGAAACCGAGACCGGGGAACAAGCCATGCGAGCCCATGCCAAGTCGCCCTCCCCGCAGGGCTATCCCGGCCGCACTCGACAGCGTGGCACGCAGGTTATCGAGATCGACCGACTCGCGCTGCTGGACTGCCCTCGGGCCCCATACGTCACGCGCTGACGGCGGAACAAACTGGCGGAACCGCGCGAGAGCTGATGGCGCTCGAAGCGGGTTCAACAGGTATTGCCAGGGGCTCACTTCAGAGCTGTACGTCATGGTCTGGGTGACCCCACTCTTCGCTACGAAGCGCAGCACATCGTCATAGAGCCGGGCTGACGTGGAGAATGGGTGTTCCACGCCAGTGTATCCATCGATCAATGCGGCCAGTCCCGACTCTATGCTGTTTATATGGATAGTCGCGTTGAGCCCTTGATCCTGGGTCGCCTGAACCACGAGCTTCCGGGCTTGGCGCGTAGCACGACCATCGTACTCCTTGAAGGTCTCGCCGCCGAAGTAGTCCGAAATTGGCCTGGCAACTGCAGCCGCGTCCTCGCGGGTTTGAACTGCCAGTTCGGATCCAGAATTGGGGACACTGGTCGAAAACAGGCGCGGGCCGATGATCGCACCGGCCCGTTCGAGCTCTGCCAGTCCCAGAATGATGCTATACGTCTGCTCGTGATCGATTGCGCTCCTGCTGGCGGTCACCCCAGCCGCGAGAACCGCGTGACAGATCCAGCAGTCGTCAGAGGTGATTCCATAGACTGTCGGCAGATGATCGTGAACGTCCACGTAACCCGGCAGAACGGTCGTGCCACGGACGTCGAGCACCTGTGCCCCCAGTGGCAGCGCAACAGCTCCTTCACGGCCCACGCTCACGATGCGGTTATCCCGAACCAGAAGGTCGCCGCGGGGGATGACCTCGTCGCCTCGCATCGTAATCAGCCGAGCCCCTCGCAAGACAACCGTTCCATACGGGATATCGACAGGCACGGGCAACGGGACATCGACGCGCCTGAAATCGGTCCACCTGTCGCCACGAACGTCCCCAACGAACAGCGTCCCGCCTTGAACGAATAGCACACGACTCCCATCCCCTGACCACGAGATCCAGGGAGCTAGAGCCCTGCCCCAGTGCCTCGCCGCGCCATCCGGTGCTGCGAGCGATCGCCGCTGTGCCTTCTCGATGTCCAATGTGTCGAAGGAGCTGCCGGGGAGCGTCGCTTCGAACAGCTCATAGGATTTGTCCAGCAGCACTCTTCGCCGGTCGGGAGACACCACACCAGTTAAGTCACGTAATGGCGCCCACACTGTCGAATCGGTTGCAACAGCCACTTGCATGCGCTGATTACTCGAACCCCACTCGAATGACGTGAGTCCAACGTAAATCCGATCCGGATCGCTGGTGAAATAAACCTGCTCGATAGGAAGGCGCCGAGTCTGCTCTAGGCCTTGTCTGAGAGTGGCCGGAAGCTGGGTCACCCGCCCTCCCGTGAAGGGCGCCCAAACAAGGCTTACCCGCGCCGCATCGGTATTCTCGATCGACTGCGTCAGGAGACCTTCCGGCGGGGCGGGCGCCCGCACTGCGATGATCCGCTTGCCATCCGGGGCAACCGCCGTGTGAAAGTAGGTCGCGGTATCGCTCGTCAGTCGTTCTGATATCCCGCAGCCGCTGTCAGAATGCAGGCACGCCCGCACGCGGCGCACCGCCCCACCCTCTCCATCTCGCCATGTGCTGTATACGATCCACTCGCCATCGGGCGACCAGGAGGGATAGAACTCACTCACTGAGTCCCTGGTAACTCGTCGCGGCACGCCCGCCGCGGCTCCGTTGTATTGTAAGTCCATGACCCAGAGCCGGTTCAGTGCGCTGAAGGCAACCATCATTCCGTCGGGTGACAGGGCCGGCTGCCGGACGCTGCGCGTTCGGACCGAGGTGTCAGGCAATGCAAACTGGTGCACTATCATCGGGGCCAACTCGCGTTTTACGTCGACTGTGAATGGGATGATCGACTCGCGACGGCTCAAGAGGTCGATTTTGTGAATCTTGCCGTCGTACGCCGCAATCAAGGCCTTCGAGTCCGGCGTGAAGGCATAACCAGGTGCCTGGTCACGGGTGTAATGGGGGTACTCGGCGAGATCGAGCCGCTCTCGCACCAGCCAGCGTTCCGCAAGACTCCGCAGATCTCGAATCCGAATCCCATACCGGGAGCCCGTACTCGATACGTAGGCGAGATAGTGTCCATCCGGGCTTACGGCCGGCCGAAATCCGTCGCGACCCGCAAACGAGACCATCTCGGGCATCGCAAGGCCGGTTGCGAGATCGATCCGCTCGATTCGCCAAGCGCCGATCCGGCCGACTGAGGCGTAAGGCTCGGCTGCAGCGAAGATGCTCTTACCGTCGGCACTGAAGGTTGGCCCAAGGGCCTGCTGAGCCTGACCGTACGTGGTATCGGAGATCCAGCGCATCCGCTTCGAGGCAACCTTGTAACTGGCAAGGAGCCATTGCTCTCCGTGCCGGTAGCCCTGGCGCGTGTTAGCTGCGACCGGGCGAGCGGCGCCCAGTCGTTGAGACACGACGATGGTGCGCCCGTCCGGGGACCAGGCGGGCGATGCGATGACACTACCCAATGCCATGGTTCTGAGATCGGAGAGTTGACGCGGACGCTGAGCGTCTCGGTCCATCACCCACAGGTTTGGAGTTCCATTGCGATCACTCACAAATGCCACCAGGCGTCCATCGGGCGAGAACCTCGGCTGCGCCTCAAAGGCAGCTCCGGAGGTCAAGGGTCGCGCCTTCCCACCGTGGATAGGCATTGTGTAGAGATTTCCCAGAAAGTCGAGCACGATGGTCTTGCCGTCCGGCGATATGTCCAGCGACATCCACGTGCCCTCGGTGGCGGTAAACCGGATCGTGCGCGGCCCGCCGATATGCGTGCAAACGCTATCACCCTTAGTTGGGATGCTTGCCGCTGGCGTACGCGATCGGGGCACGGCTGTCGTCGGCCAGCAGGCGAGATGTAGTCCTAGGAGAATGTTGTTGCAGCACAGCCAGCACCGAACCAGCCACGAACGAATGGGCTCTCTAGTGGGCCCGGCGGATCGCATGGCCGGAAACGGCGGTACGTCAATACGTCAGGTGCAGGCCGACCATAGTAATGCGGCCCATGACTGGACTCGAGTTGTTGGCTTCGTACGCCTCGTTGTTGGTGACGTTGTCAACTGAGACGAAGCCTTCGAGCGCTCGCGTGAGCCGTTGAGTGAAACCAGCGTTGAACTTGGTGAAGCCTGGGTAAGTTCTGTTAAACCCTGTCGCCGGGCACGGCCCCGTCCCTCCGATGCATCGAAATAGCGTGATCGCATCAGGGTTGCGGAAGCTACCGACGTAGGTCATCCCGGCCGTGAACGTTGTTCCTGCTAGCGGGGCGACCGTAAGGGCAGCGCCGGCCGTGTGCTGCGGAACGCCCGGCGGCTGATCGCCGACCTTGAGATCGCCTGATGTGGTATTGGACCCCAAATCTTCGATGCGAGACCGCACGTAACTGTATTGCGCCCTTAGCAGGATCGGTTGAATCGCAAGCTTCGCCTCGAGCTCGATTCCACGGTTTGAGACCCGCCCGAGGTTCTGATACTGGTACGTTGGCACGGGCAGGGTCGCTACTTGCACGTAGACGATGAGATCCTTTGCCATCTGATCGTAGCCGGTCACGCTGAATGACGCCCGGTTGCCGAATTCCAGATCTAGCCCTGCATCCCAGCCCTGTTGCTGCTCGGGTGCAAGCCCAGTGTTTGCCAGGTTGATCTGCGTTGGTGTAACAGAGCCAAAGGCCTGCCCGGGCAATGGGGCGCGGATCGCTCGCCCCCATGAACCGCGCACCTTTACCGTCACGCGGCCGACTGGCTGCACAAACGATGCGCCCAAGCGGGGCAAAAGAGGCGTACCTAAGGCCTCGCCGAACGTCGAGTTGTCCTCTGCCCGCAAGCCGGCCGTCAGGAAGAGCGCTTCCTTGACGCTCAACTGAGCCTGTCCGAAGTAGCCGGTGTTTGTGATAGTGATGCGGCTGTTGGAGAACGAGCCAGGCGGCGACGTCTCAATCGTCCCCTCGGTAGAGAGGGCGTCAGCTGTGCTGAAGCTGGTCGCGTCCTGTTCGTAGTGGTCAACCCCCGTCGTCAGCGAACCCCCTATCTGGGAACCCAATTGGCCACTGATGGAGGCATTGTAGCCCACCGACACTTTTCGCGATCCGCTGCTGCTCACGGAGTACAGCGTATCCGCCGGAGTGGTGAACCGCCGCTTTGTTTGAACGCCCTGTTGCGCCTGCCGATCGACGCCGATTGTGAGCTGATTCCACCACCAGGCCGTGGGCCGTACAGTGATGCGGCTGCCGTAAGTCTCGTTAGTGTAGTCGTCTAGCTCATGTAGCGGGCGCGAGAATGGTACGAACCCGCTTGACAGCAGGATAGGATTGAGAACGGCAGGAAGCTTGTTGCGCAAGTACCGTGCAGACAGGTCTGCTATGATGATCCCACTGGCGAAACGCATCCCGCCGTAGATGCTGGGACTTGCCTGGCGGGACAGCTCGCCGGTTGGCAAATAATCACCGAGGTGGGTGTAGCCTCCGCCAAAGTTATAACTCATGTTTGCAGTCCCGCCCTGCACGGATCCTGTGTAGTTCTGTCGCAGCACCCCACCGAAGCCCTCATATGGCGTCTGAGCTACGCCGAGCGCGGCCTGCGCGTCCACTTGAGGGCTAGTGAGCCCGGGGCTGCCGTGTTTCGTGAAGACCTGGATTACTCCTCCCGCCGCATCGGCCCCGTAGATTGCACTAGCCTGCGGACCCCGAATGACCTCGATGCGCTCGATGCTGTTTGGGTCCACGGGTGACAAAGTGAACGTGGTTGCTTCCACGCCGTCCACAAAGATCTTCATTGGCGAGGTTGGGCTGAGTGAGCTGACCCCTCGAGCGGAAAAGAAGGTCTGAACCGGCGCAGCGGCGGGGCGATGAAAGACCACGACACTAGGAACCGCCTGGCGTATCACATCGAGAAACGTTTCGGGCCGTTGCGCCGAGATCTCACTCTTGTCGATCACACTCACCGGCGTCGGCAGCGCCTTCACCTCCGTCGGCACGATCGTCCCCGTCACCACCACCTGATTCAACTCCTGCGCAGCCTTCACCAACGCCAAGTCAGCCGTCGCATCCTCCCCCACCCTGACCTCCACCGACGCACTGGCCGGCGTGTACCCGATGTAGCGGGCCCGAACTGTGTGCGTGCCAGCGACCAGCTTGCCGATCCGATACCGGCCGTCCGCATCCGTCGCCGCGCTCAGCCGCACCCCTTCCACGTGCACGCTCGCACCAACCAGCGGCGAGCCGGTGCCAGCATCGGTTACCCGCCCTGTGACCGTCCCGCTGTCCGGCGCCACTGGCCGCGCCGGCAACCGCACCCGCCGCACCAGCGCCAGCTGCCCGCCCGCCGTCACCGCCACGTCGACCGGCGCGTCGAGCAGGATTTCCGTGAGCGCCGCCGCCACGGTGATCTCGCGCGCGTGGAGCGACACCGGACGATCGACCGCCACCACGCGAGCGCTGTACGAGATCTCGAGCTCCGCTTGCCTGGTGAGTTCCTTCAGCGCCTCGTCGATGCTGACGCCGCTCAGGTTCAGCGAGACCCGCCGCCGGAGCACCGGGGCGCCGCTCGCATCCTGCTCTGCTCCGCTCGGCCACCCTGCCATGACGAAGTGCGGTCCCCGCGCAGCGACCTGCGCCTCCTGACCCATCACACCAGGCGCCCGTAGCAGGACCGCCCACGCCAGCACCAGCGGCAACGAGCGCGCGAGACGACTGGACATGAAGGGGGCCTCCGGCAAGAGTGCCAAGTCGGAATTGGTGGGCGACTAGCGGCCTGAATCAGCCGAGAAGAGCGTCACTATCCGGCCGTCTCGTCGCTCTCGCACTCCCAGCGACGCGGCCAGGTTGTCCAGTACATCGGGAGTCGGTTGGCTCCTGAGGGTCGCGCTGAGCGGAATGCTGCCAAGAGCGGTGTCGGCCAGACGAAACTCGAGATCGAACCAGCGACTCAGCTGAGGCAGCGCGTCCCGGAGCGGCGTCCGATCGAAGACCAGCCGCCCTTCGGTCCAGGCGAAATACGCCACCGTGTCTGCCGGCTCGACCGTCGGCTCCGCACCGGCTCCCAACCGGCCGAGCTGCCCGGGCGCCACCACCCGTTCGGAGCCCGCCGCCGCGCGGGCGGCACGGATCGCCACCCGCCCCTCCCGCACTACGACCCGCGCGCCGGCATCCTCTGGATACGCGCGGACCGTGAACTCGGTGCCCAGATCCTTGGCGACCAGGTCGCCCGCTCGCACCACGAACCCCCGCCGCTGGTCGTGGGCCACCTCGAAATACGCCTCGCCTTCGAGCGAGACGTCGCGCGAGCTCCCCTCGAACGCCGTCGGAAAGCGAAGCATGCTCGCCACACCGAGCACGACGCGGGTTCCATCGGACAGGTGGAAAACCGACCGCTGCCCTGGTGCCGTGGTCGCCACCCGCAGCTGGCCCGCGACGGGCCGCTCGCGGTACAGCAACGCGAACGCTCCGGCCGCCCCCCCAACCGCGACCAGCAACGCCGCGGCAATCTGCGCCCCGACCGACCATCGGCCCGAGGGTGGCAACGCAAAGTCGCGTGACCCCCCGTTGACGGGTCGCGTTGCGGCGCCTCCGGACGCGCCCACCCCCTGCCCCGCCCGACCCAGCTCACGCTCGAGTCGCGCCCACACTTCGGCTCTGGCCTGGTCGATCGTCGAGTCGTCCAAGTGGGCTTGGGCCAACGCGTCCCGCAGCGCGGCCAGCTGCGCCCAGCGCTCGGGATCCTCCGCCAGCCACGTCTCGATGCGCTCGCGTTCCTCGGCGGTCGCCTCTCCCGCCAGATACCGGTTCAGCAACTCCCAATCGATCTCGCTCATCGGGCGGTGTGCGCGTCCCAGGTGATGGTGCCGTATGCCCGCTCATCTATGAACCGTCCGAGCGCGACAAAATACCGACCGCCTGGGGGTCGGCCGCTCGAGAGGGAGCCGCGCGAGTAGCGACGGCTGTGGTGGTGGGCGGAGCTAACGGACCTGGGCGAGCATCTCGCGCAGGTGCTCGATGGCGCGGGTGATGTGGGTCGCCACCGTCTTGGGGGAAACACCCAGAGTCTGCGCGATCTCATCATAGCTGGCACGGTGCTGCCAGCGGAGCAACAGCACCTCGCGTTGCCGCCGGGGCAGCGTGTCGACTGCCCGCTGAATCGCGGTCGCGATCTCGTTGTTGGTAAACTCCTGGTGGGGGTCGGTCGCCAGGGCTGCAGCCCCTTCCAGCATCACGGGATCTGAATACTGCCGCTGCCAGCGGTCTTCGACCCGCCGATGGCGTAGATAGTCCAGCGATTCATAGCGTGCGACGGTGTAGAGGTAGCTGCGGGCGGCGGGGCCGGCGAGATCGACCTGTCCTCGCTGCTGCCAAAGCCGGAGAAAGGCCTCGTGCACCAGATCCTTGGCCGACTCGACCGACTGCACGTAGCGATAGACGAAACGGTACAGCTCGGCGAAGTGCCGATCGAAGAGCTGCCGGAAGGCGACCGCAGCCGCAGCGTCAATGCGCTCGTCGGGCGCGCCGAAATCAGTGCCGCGTTCTGGCTCGCGACCCCCCATACAGCCTCACCTGCCGCGCGTCGGGAACCGACCATGGGCGCTATATGCCACGGGCGACAGTGGTCGGCAAGACTGGTCGCGGTGGCACTGTATATAGTGCCACTCTATGATCTGTAGTGCAATGGGGTGGGATGGTACAGCCTTCCCCCTATGGCATCCGTCAATGCGATCTTCGGGAAGACCGTGCGGGCGCTGCGCTCTGCCGCGGGCTACTCCCAGGAAGGCTTCGCCGATGCCATCCACGTCCACCGGACGTACATGGGCACCATCGAGCGCGGCGAGGGAAATCCTACGCTGGACATGATCGCGCGGATGGCGCATGGCTTGAACCTCAGTCTCAGCCAACTCTTCGAAGCAGTCGAGGCCGGCCAGCCCGACGTCGCCGCCGATATTACACCCTCCCAATCAACCAAGGCTCACCGCACCCCCCAGCGGCCTGGCAATGCCAGACTGCCGCGCGCCGGAGACCGGCCGCGCCGGGGGCCGAAGGCCGACCAGTGAGCCGGATCTAAGTCGTTGCACTATATATAGTGGTACTGTTTACGCTGTCGCGGATTGAGGCGGCAGCATGCAGGCTTCCTGTATGCTGCCGTCCCTCCCGGTCGTCAAGGCAGATCTCGGTCAGGCGATCCGCCGCATCCGGACCCAGACCACCGACTATTCCCAGGACGGACTCGGCCGCGCGATCGGCCGGCACCGCACGTTCATTGGACTCCTGGAACGCGGCCTGGCGAATCCGTCGCTGAAGACTCTGTACCTGGTCGCCACCGGCCTGGGCGTCAGTCTCGCGGACCTCTTCATCTTGGCTATGACTCAGGCAAAAGGGCCGGTTGCCCTACCCGTCCGCCGGGTCGCGGAACCGCGCGGAGGCCTCCCGCGGATCAAAAAGCAGGGAAAGTAGCTGCGCCCAGCAATGCCAAGGCTTCTCCCGCCGAGTGAAGGGCGACCGGCGCCCCCTTGAAGTCCTTCGGGTTTCTGGTAACCAGGCTGTCGGCCCCGACCTGGAGGGAGGCCGCGACCTGGCAGCCGTCCTCGAAATCGCGGAGCCCGAGCCCAAGCGCACGCTGGAAATCGGCGCTGCCGAGCGGCACTACCGCGAGGAGTTGCAGCAGGTCAGACACGGCAGTCGCGGCGAGCGTCCGGTCCCGGGCCCGCTCGACCACGTAATAGACCGTGGTAACCGCGTGGCCGGCGATGTAGCCTTCTGCTCGGCCTTTAGCGATGGCGTCGAGCAAGCCCGTGGCGTCCGCGACCCACGGCGGCCGCTCCAGCACGACGTCCAACAGGATGTTCGTGTCGATGAGAAATTTGAGCTTGCGCGCGGTGGGAAAACCCAAGCTCAGCGCCCGCCGTATTTCCGGTAGAGATGATCCCGGTACTCCTTGCGGCCGGCTCGAGCGTCACCCCCCACTCCCCGCAGCCGGCGAACCAGTGGTGAGAGCTCCCGATCCGAGGGCGACTCGAGGGGAAGTCCACGCAGAAAGTCGTTCACCAGCTGCGACAGATTCTTCCCGTGGCGCCGCCCGTAGCGCTCTCCCCGGGCGACCGCCTCTGGCTCTAGTGACAGGTTCTTCGCGATCTTGCCCATAGCCGCTCCATGCGCACGGTGAGGTGCGAAATATGCGCAAAGCACCGTCGCCTGATCAAGGCGCCCCCCAGCTCAAGGCCCTACCTGCAGTTGTGAAGCTTATCAACAGTCACTGTTGACAGTGACCGTCTATAGACGGTGGAGTTATGCGCCTTCTGGGCGCACGGTTGAAGCCGTATGGCACGCCTGCGCGAGCGCCTCGGCCGGACGATCCGTGCACTTCGGGAGAGGAGGATCGGACTCTCGCAGGAGCGCTTTGCGAACGATATCGGGTTGGACGAAAAGTTCATGGGTGAGGTCGAGCGAGCTGAGAAGAGTTGCGGCATCGAAACGCTCGAGCTCATTGCCGGTGGCCTGCGCATGCCGCTTTGGGAGATCGTGCGGGCTGCCGAGGCCGCGCCCGGGCAGCCGCTCGACCCTGATCCGAGCGCTTCGGAGCCAGCCGAGGGCCGGCGGGAGAGGATTCGTGAGCCCGCAGTGAGGCCGGACCCGGCTTCATCCGGGACGCCTCGCTTCCTCGTGATCGTACAGCAAACCGGAGCCGGCTACGCCGCCCACGTACCCGACTTGCCGGGGTGCTTTACCTCCGCGGAGACCGCGGAGGCAGTCGAGCACCGGGTCCGCGCGGCCATTGCCGCCCACCTCCAGCATCTCCGGATTGCCCAGGAGGAGCCGCCTGGCTCCCGCAGCTACGCGATTGCCGTGGAGATCCCAGTCTCACCAGGCTGATGCGACGGCTTCAAGTGCGTCTGGGCCGGGCTGTCCGCGCCCTGCGCGTGAGCGCCGGCTTCTCACAGGAGAGTTTCGCGGCAGCTATCCAGGTCCACCGTACCTGCATGGGAAATATTGAACGAGGACGCGTCGACCCCCGGCTCGAGACGCTGCAATGCCTCGCTCGCGGCCTTCGGATGCCAACCTGGCAGCTCTTGCTGCTGGCGGAAACGATGGAGCAGTCCGACGAAGAAGCCGGCGCCTGAATGCTCTACCGCAGTCGGGGGGTGTAGCGGTTCAACGTCGCGTAGGACGGCGGCCAGGGGAGTTCGTAGCCCAGGTCGAAGGCGGCATGGCGGGTCCAGTACGGATCCCACAGGTGGGCCCGTGCCAGTACCACCAGATCGGCGCGGCCGGCGGCCAGGATGGTGTTGACGTCGGCGGCCGACGAGATGTTCCCCACGGTCATCGTGGGCACCCGCGCTTCGTGCCGGATCCGATCGCTGAACGGGGTCTGGAACTGCCGGCCGTACACCGGCTTGGCCTCGGGTACGGTCTGCCCGGCGGAGACGTCCACGATATCGGCGCCGGCGGCAACCGCCATCCGGGCTACCTCCACCGCGTCGTGCGCCTCCATTCCGCCGGGCGCCCAGTCCACCGCCGAGATCCTGACCGACAACGGCTTGGCCTGGGGCCACTCGGCGCGGACCTGGGTCACGATCTCCAGCGGGTAACGCATCCGGTTGGTCAGCGATCCACCGTACTGGTCGGTTCGCCGGTTGGTGAGGGGCGAAATGAACGAGCCCAGCAGATAACCGTGCGCCAGGTGGAGCTCCAGCCAATCGAACCCGGCGGCGTCGGCCATCCTGGTGGCACGGACAAAGTCGGCGCCAACCTGGTCCATGTCGCCCCGGGTCATCTCCCGGGGCGTCTGGTTGCGCGACCGGTAAGGGATGGGAGACGGCGCGATCAGCGGCCAGTTTCCCGTAACCAGCGGCTCGTCCTCGCCCTCCCACGGCACCCGGGTCGAGCCTTTCCTGCCCGCGTGCGCCAGCTGGATGCCGATCTTGGCCTCGCTCTCCCGGTGCACGAAGTCCACGATCCGCTGCCACCCGGCGACGTGGGCCGGGAGATACATCCCGGTGCAGCCGGGGGAGATCCGGGCCTCGCGGCTCACGTCGGTCATCTCTGTCATCACCAACCCGGCGCCGCCGATCGCCCGGCTGGCGAGGTGCACGAGGTGCCAATCATTGGGAAGCCCGTCATCCGCCCGGTACTGGCACATAGATGACACCACGATCCTGTTGGGCAGCACCAGCTCACGCAGCCGGTAGGGTGTGAACAATGGCGGCGGGCAGGGATCGAGCGACACCGGGCGTCCACTCTGTCTGCCGGCCTGCTCGGCGAACCAGCGATCCACCTGCGCCACCAGGGCCGGATCGCGGAGCCTCAAGTTTTCGTGGGTCACGCGAAGGCTTCGGGTGAGCAGGTTGAAGGCGAACTGGAGCGGCTCGGTGTCGTGGTAGCGTTCCACCGATTCGAACCACTCGAGGCTCGCCCGCTTGTGACCGGGCGCTTCTCTCCTGATGCCCTTTCAGGCGAGTTTCGTGGGTCGCTCAAGAAGAGCAATGGGTGAGACCTAACTAAGTGTCGTATCCGCACGCGATGTTTGGGGACGTCGAACCACTCACAATGGCGAACTGTCCCCAAATGTGCGTGAACTCATAAAGCGACTCCCAGCGCGAAAACACTGCTGAGTTGCGCTGAGCTAAGCTTCACTGGCGCTTATCTGTTGGCTAAGGAGGCTCAGCGGACTGCGTACACCCCGAACGCTACCGGCCGATCCGGCCACGCGCCGGTGTGCCAGTGCCCCGCTGGGCTTGTAATCGTGGAACGGGGTTTATGGCGTGATGCCAACCAACCATAAGTGGATGACATCAAATAGCTTACTATTATAGCGTCTATATTGCTCTAATCGTGCTCTTGACATGTGGTTAATATAAGCATATAATGAGCACAGATTGATTACGGAGACGGCAAATGCCGAGAGGCTAAGACAGTGGAACAGGTCCCCGCGCCAAGGTCGACGCGCACGCGCGAACGACTTGAGCCTGAGAACTGGGTACTCGATGCGAAAGTCATCGAGCGTGTGGAACTGGATGAGACGATTCGCGATGTTCGGGTCGTCGAGCAGCTCGATCTGGAAGAGATCGTGGATGCCGCTGAAGTTGTCGTCGATGTCATAACGAGCCCACTTAACCCGCTGACGTGGGTAAAGCTGCTGCTCAAAGGGTGGCGGGCATTGAAAGCCCGCCGAAAGAGGCAACGGCAATCGAGCAAGTAGGCACATGAACTGGCGTGGGCTACCCGCCCCGCCCAACAAACAGAGTGACTGATGAGCGTGATTCGGCTGCAGTTCGAGATTGACGAAGACTGGCTTCGTGACCTTGAGGAGCTTCAGAAGCTCGGGGGGCTTAGGACCAAAAAGGAGCTCCTCAACAACGCCCTGACGCTTCTTCGCTGGGCTGCGAGGCAGCGGCTCAATGGCCGCACGATTGTCTCGGTCGGTCAAGACGGGAGCGAGAGAGAACTGGAGATGCCATATCTTGAGGCAGTGGCGTCTTCTGCGGACAAGCAGCGCGTCGATCAGCCGGCTCTCGCTCCCGTCTCCTAGTCCGCGCTGGGCAGAGGAAGCTGGGCAAGGCAGCTGAGTCTAAGCCGTGTCCCGACCACGGTTCGGGTCCAGGAATGACCCGAACCGTGATCGGGACTTAATCATTGGCTCCTACCACACGCCGCAAACCCTGGACTTCCCCCGATCTAGTCTCCCAGTAGGTGCAGTCGGGACAGTCGGGCCAATGTTGCGGCGATCACCTCAGGTCGAAATCCGCGGCGGCGGAGCTTTGCCCTCCACTCTGAGCTCTGCGCCAGGAAGGCCCGAACGCTGTCGACGGTGACCGCCTCCCCGGCGGAAACCAACGCGCGGCCGACCCACGACACGGTGGCCCACGTTTCCAGCTCCTCGTCCGTGAGCCGCGCTAGACATTCCACAAGGCGCCGTGCAAGGGTCTCGGAGCGAATGTAGCGCTGCACGTAGTGAGCGAACTGCGCGGTCACCTGCCCGGCCTCGAGACTGGCGTCCTTAACGCAGATCCAGCCGCTCCGCGCCGCGATCGGCTCGGCGTCTCGGTACCTGGCCTTGTGGTCATAAGGCCCTAGAGGCTTTTGCTGATGCTCGATGAAAAGCCCGAGGTTCAACGCCCTCTCGAGAACGTACGCTACCTTCTGCGCCGCCAGGCGTGTCACCTTCTCCCGCCGCGGGCCCAGTTCCTTGACGATCCACGCGTACACGACAGCCTTGCGGAAAGCCCTCGATGCGTTGCCCTCGACCCGGTAGGGCGTTGCGCGGAGACGAGCGAGTTCCGCCCCCAGGCCTTCTTCAACGGCGGTATCGGAATCGACCGGTTCATCAAGCCATCGGGGGCCGAACGATACGGCCAGACACGCCTGGCGTATCGCCTCTTCGGCGACTCGGTCGTCGGGGTCGGTCATCTCCGCTTTGTCGATCTCGCTCAGGCGCGGCGTCCCCGAAAGCCAAATCCAATAGTCGAGGAGTTCGTCGCGGTAAACCGGAAACCGCGCTGTCCATGCGGCTATATCGATCGGGGCGCCGCTCTCGTACCTCTCCAACAGCTCCTGCTTGATTCGCTCGATGTCATCGGGCATGGAGCTCACCGAAGGGCTGCGGGCGTCGTGCGTCACTGCCGCCATCATCAACGATCCTCCAGATACTTTCGCAGTTCGGGATCCGCCGCAAGGGTCACCTTGGCTTTTCTGAGAAGAGCATAGACCGCCTGCTCCGTCACTCCCATCAGGTTCTTGACGGAACGGGGGTCGTCAGATCCCACGGGCCGCCCCTCTATCCACGTCAGGAAGGCCGCGCGGGCCTGGCGTGGAGGAAGGCGGCGGACGGCCGCTCGGAGATCCTGTTCGACGATCCGGTCCCAAACCTGGGCGTCGAGACCAGGGCGGTCCTCCCCCTCGCCGACCGCGTCCTCCGGAAGCTCCGCCCGCTCGTCGGCCCACTCCAGCTCCTTCAGCCGCCGAACCAACATCCGGCCCTCGTCGATACACGAGTGCTTCAGCGCTAGACCGAACCGCGCCTCCCAGAACGGCTTCTCCGCAACCCCAGCGTGTATTGCCCGCCACATCCCCATGTGGCACTGCTGGCGAAAGTCCTGGAGGGTTTCCGGATCGTTCCGAAAGCCGAAGCTCCTCGCCATGGACCAGACCATCGCCTCACAATGGCCGCCTACCCAATTGCCACCAGGCCCAACGCGACCCGCCAAGGCTATGGCACACCGCTCGAAGAGGGCCGTGTTACCGCTCCCCAAGGCCTCCCGGAGCAAGAAAACGAGGGTCTCCGGCGTGAACCGGTCCGCGTGCGCCCGCACGTACGCCTCGCGCTCGGTTGTCCCGGGTGCGGGCAGGCTGGCGATCTCAGCGGCGGATTCCGGCGGGCGATTCACATTCAACGGGCGTCTCCCTGATCCTCACAACAATAGACCGCCACACGCCGCCGGTATCCTAAACCCCCGGGGGTGCCGGCCCCGGAAGCTAAGGGGTTTAGGACGGGCGCCAGCTGCACGGTTTATTGGAGTAGTAGGAACACGTCACGCGCAAACGGAGGCAACCATGCATACTGATGCCACGACCAAGGACGAGGTGGTCTTCTTCATCGACCAGCAACACTTCAAGCTCGAAGATCGGGAGTACACGGTCCGTGAGCTGCTGGAGCTGGCCGGCGAAGACCCGCAGGAAACGACGCTCGTGCTTCGCCACGGGAACGACCTGACCAAGCTGACGGACCTCGACGAACAGATCCGGATCAAGAACGGGACCCACTTCGTCGTTTTCCACAACGGCCCGACACCGGTTTCTTAATGTACGGGCCCGCCCGGCTGGTCGATGACCTCCGCGCGCTGGGGTACGCGGCCGAGGAGGTGCAGGCAGCTGATGGCACCCGATTCGCCGTGATCCGGGGATTCGTAGTTCCCTGCGGACGCTTTGTCGAGCGAGCCATCGACCTCGGCGTACAGGCGACCGCCGATTTTCCTCGATCCGTCGCCTCCGCCATCCACGTCCTGGCGAACCCGCAGCTCTTCGACTGCGGCGACACGGTGCCGAACGTGCGGAACATCACGGCCAGCGCACTTGGCGCTGAGTGGCGCTACTGGAGCCACAATTTTGGCTGGCAGGGTGAGAAGAGCGCTCGCCGCCTCATGTCACAGATTAACCGGATCTTCGCGAATGCCTGAGGAATACGGTGTCGCCATCCCCGGGTTGGCTGAAGAAGCGTTGCGCGCGCACCTGATTCGGGCCGACGGGCAAGAGGACCTACTTTTCGCCCTGTGGACCCCGTCTGAGGGAGCGCAGCGGCTCGCGGCCCTGTTGCACACACCCCTATGGCCCGAGCACGCCGACCGCGAGGTGCACGGTAACGCGAGTTTCCAGCCCAAATATTTCGAGCGCGCGTGCCGTGAGGCGATTCGCGGCGGCTACGGCGTTGCTTTCCTCCACAGTCATCCATTCCCTGGATGGCAGGGAATGAGCCACGACGACATCGACGCGGAACGGCGACTCGCGGGCGCGACGGCTGCTCTGACCGGGCTTCCCTTGCTCGGGATGACCGTTGGCAGCGACGGCACCTGGAGCGCTCGGACATGGCTGCATCGGGTAGGTCGCACGTACGACAGAGTTTGGTGCACTGCCGTGCGAACGGTCGGCACCCGCCTGCGCGTGGATTTCGCGGAGGAGGTTCTCCCTCGCCCGGTATTCCGTGAGCTAATCCGGCGGACGGTGACCGTTTGGGGCGAAAGGGCCCATGCTGGTATCGCGCGACTGCGCCTAGGGATCGTCGGCTTGGGGAGCGTGGGTGCCCTCGTGGCGGAGGCGCTTGCGCGCATGGGCGTGCAACGGTTCGTTCTGATCGACTTCGATGCGGTTGAGGCCCATAACCTAGACCGCCTCGTTACCGCCTCAGAGGACGACATCGGACGCCTCAAGGTGGACGCCGCAGCGGACCGTATCCGCTCAGTCGCTACCGCGGCAACCGTAGACGTTCGACCGATCCCTTTCAGCGTTGTGGAAGAGACTGGGTACAGGGCCGCCGTCGATTGCGACGTCCTCTTCAGTTGCGTTGATCGGCCACGGGCGCGCTACGTGCTGGATCACCTCGCCTATAACCACCTGATCCCGGTGATCGATGGCGGCATCCAGGTCCGCTTCCGCCGCGGGTCCTTTACCGGTGCCGACTGGCAGGTCCAGACGGTCAGTGTCGGCAGGCCGTGCCTCGAATGTCTCGGAGGTTACGATCCAGGCGATGTCTCGACCGAAGCTGCCGGCAAGATGGATGACCCGTCCTATATGAGCGGCCTACCCGAGGATCACCGCTTTAAGCGCAACGAAAACGTCTTTCCGTTCGCCGCGAACCTGGCATCCCTCGAGATCCTTCACTTAATCGCCTTGGCGACGGGGGCGGCGGGAGTGGACGATTTTGGCGTGCAGCGCTTCCGGTACCTTCCCGGGATATTGGAGCAGCTGCCGCCCCGGACCTGTCGGCCCACATGCGATCGACCCGAGATTATTGCCCGCGGCGACTGTAACTTCACCCTTATTGGCCGCGACCTCGCCGCAGAACGGTCGCGGGCGGCGCGCCGAGGCAACGCGACCGGCTCGACCTAGTCGCCGAGACTTTCGTCGCGGAGATCGGCACGCTGCCCGAACTCGCGCTACCGAAGGAGCTATGCCGGCCCCATTTTTGGAGCACGCTTAAGCGAAAACCTGATCGAGTCAGTCGAGACGACGGATACCACGCGGGAGGAATCATGAGCTCTAGGGAAACCAGCAAGCGAGTGGCTTCAATCGCTGCCCAGGTTCTCTCCAACCCCAAGTCGACGGCCGCAGAAAAGAGCGCGGCCGCGAGTGCGCTGACTCAGTACAAGAGCCAGGTGGAAGCCACGCAAGCAGCGGCAGCCTCGAAGGCGTCGAAGGTATTAAGGGACCCGAGCGCTACCCCGGCTCAGAAGTCGGCTGCGGCAAGCGCCCTTTCACAGAGGGGGAAGTAACGTCTCCCTGGCGCTAAGAAGCACCGCCCCACCAGCTGTCGGCTTGTCACGCCTCCTGTGCACGCCGCCACGCTCCTGCTCGCCATGGCCCCAGCGGCCACTCTCCAGATCCGGAACCAAACTGTTGTCCCGCGGTGGCGCGTAGGCGCGACTGGGGCCAAGGCAACTCTATAGGGCTGACGCAACTCTGCGGCGAACTGTCATAATGCGTCACCGATACGGCTTTCGCGGGCCTCCAGATGCCACCATCGGCTCCGCGAAGAGCATGGACAAATCAGTATGCGCGAGGTCTCGCCAATCGACCGGGTTCCCCTCGGACCAAGAACCATCCGCTTTCGAAAGGAGGACGTCGATGAGTTCATCAAAAAGGCCGCCACCAGCCGCCATTGACCGAACAATTCCGGGCGTCGGGCGCTTAACGATCCGCGCGGGCCGCCTCACGCGCGAGGCACGCGACGCGCTCGATCAGCACATCGTGCATGCGACCCAGGCAGGCCGGCTCGAGCAACTCAGATTGCTGAAGAGCCGGGAGGTTTCCCCGCTGGAGTTCTTGGAAGCGAGCCGGCAGAATCGCCTCCTCGCCTTGAGGCCGGCCACCCCTCTTCGACCCTTGGTGAGCCGGTGGCTGGCCGTGAGCGACATACGCGAGAGCAGTCGCGAGCGCTACGAACAGTCTTGGCGCTTCTTGTACGACACACTTCCGGAGAACTCGACGCTTAAGGATCTCACCAAGGAGTGGTGGGCGACGTTTGTGGAGGAACGCCACGAAGAGGTGGGCAACGCGACCATCAACCGCGATCGCGCGGCTTTCTTGGCGTTTCGCAATTGGGCGGGTGATAACGGCTACGCGGTCGTCGAGTTCAAGTCGAAGCGGCTCACGGAAGAGCCGGCGAAGTCCGAGTTGCTCACGCCTGACCGCATTGAGGCAATGCGGGACAAATGCCGGCCTGATCGTTGGCTCTTCTTCCGGGCTGCGCTGGAAACTGGGGCGCGCCAGGGCGAGCTTCTCAATGCATACGCCCGCGAGATCTCACAGGTGCCGCCGCTCTGGACGGTACCCTCCCGTCCAGGCTCGAAGTCACGCGGCAAGAGCCGGTCGCTTCCCATCTCCCGGGAGTTGGCCGCGTCCATGCTCGAGCGCGGGACCCGCCGCCCGGATGGGAGAGTCTTTCCCCACTCCCGCCACACAATCCGCGATTGGTGGGATGAGCTAACGGAGCAGATCGGGGTTACCGGCGTCACGCTGCATGGCCTCCGCGCGACGTACATCACTGCGGCTCTCGACGCCGGCGTCCCGCCGGTCCAGGTACAGAAGTTGGCCGGACACGCCCACCTTACCACCACGATGGGCTACTATCGAAGTGACGCGGTGAGCCGGAGCGCCGCTGAAGCGGTTGCGCGGGCCCTGGGGCTGGACTGGGCAGCGCAGGCGAGCGCTGAAGGTTCCAGCGTTCGACCCAGCACCGCTTCTGGTATCGAGTCGGCCTGACCTCGTAAGTCGTTATACTTCAACTCTCGCGAACGTGGCGGAACTGGCAGACGCGCAGGACTTAGGATCCTGTGGGGCAACCCGTCCGGGTTCGACTCCCGGCGTTCGCACTTCCCTGTGGAGCAGCACCTTAGAGTGGTACAGCGAAAGCAGCCCGAGACCGCTTCTGATGCCCACTTTGACGAAACTTTGACGCCGATGGCGAGGTCCCAATC
>Ga0137407_10000517_pt1 | contig 25804 bp, 21 predicted proteins | sample CZOMad2_2_16fung_FD_108410 | JGI IMG/M metagenome (GOLD analysis project Ga0137407, IMG submission 108410) | Vadose zone soil fungal communities from Angelo Coast Range Reserve, California, USA - CZOMad2_2_16fungal (Illumina Assembly) | ecosystem: Environmental > Terrestrial > Soil > Vadose... | reverse complement strand
GATAAATTAGTCTATGAGGCTATTTTCAACTTACTACAAGCGGTTATGAGAAAGAATGATTTTTTTTTTATATAGGCCTTATTATACATATTTTTTAGCTCCAAAAGTATATGGTGGAGTAACATTAGAAAATGAAATGTATGAGAAACCTTACGGTAAAATAAAATTAGTAACTTGAATTATGATTATTCTTACAGATTCATACTTAGACTTAAAAAATGAAAAATAAAATATTTCTTTAGATTATTTTTTCTATTACATCTTCTCTTTAAAAGTGGGATATGAGGGCACCATTTTTAAATAATTTTAAATAATTGCCTCTACTTAATAAAAAAAACAAAAACTTATAAATTAAAATGAAAAAAAAATAACAAAAATTTTAGCATAATGACAGCGTTTTCTCTTTCAAAAATATAATATAAAAAATATGACAAATTTAATAGCATCTTCTATTTTATTAGATATAAATGTAAGCGATGAAATAACTAAATCTGAAACTGTGAATTATTGGTGGTTATTAGGTATTAGAAAATTAATTATTATAAAAGTGCTCAAAGGTGAAACAGAAGAAATATTTACAAGAATAGGTAATACTCCTACTTCAGATATAGAAATATACACTGTTTCTTATAGTAAATTATTTACAAATCTTCTTTTTAGAGATCATGTATTAAAAAATACTCAGTTATCCAATAAAATAGTATTCTTATTTGATGAGTCAACTTTGAATGAAGTTGTATCAATGTTTAGACTTTACAACATATTAATTACTGGTGGATCTTCATCGAAACGTCATTTACTATCTCCACTTGAATTGAGATTAAGCAGAGTTATTCTTCCTTTGGAGTTAACTCGGTCATAGAATCTTTCAAAGATAATTAATGATTCATTTCATTCTCAAGACATGAATCTATATAATATAGGGGAAGATTTATCCTCCGAAGAAATAAAAAAAAAATATCAAGAAGTAAGAGAAAAATAAAATGAAAAATTTGCACTTCAATTTAAAAATCGGTCGGAGGTAGAAAACTATGAAAATATATCTAATAATATTGAAGGTGGATTAAATGAGGAGTAAAATAAGATGAATAATTCAGATAGTAAAGAAAAGATTAACGATGGATTAATTAATCATGAAGGAATTTTATCTAATAATTTAAATTCTTTATTTGGTATTAATAATATTCAGAAAAGAAAGTATCATAATTTTTCCTCTTCTTCTATTAAACTGGAGGCTTTAAATAAATTAAGATGGCAGGAGGCATCGGAGGCAAAAAAACAAAGAAATAAAAATAGATAATGAAGGAGATAAGGAAAATCAAATATTTTCTTATTTAGAAGAAGTATCTAAAGTAATAGAAGATAACCAAGAGAATTTCTTTGCCGCTCAAAAACAAATAGAAACATTATGGATTAGCATGATGAAAAATAAATTAGAAGATTCTAAATTTTTAAATCATAGATTGGTTAATCTTCTATTTACTGCAAAAGAAACATTAAGTATTTACTCTAATCATTATACCTTTAAAAAAAGATTTCCTTTATTTTACGATAAATTAAATAAAATAGAATATTTAATGTTAACCTTTTCATTAGTAATAGCATATCATTTTAGAGTAGGTCACACATCGTTATAAATTATTACTGGAAATGGTATAGCATATTTAATGTATAAAGAAATGATTAAAAATAAAATAAAAGGGAATAAAGATTTAGATATAGAAAATCTAACGAGTTATAAACAATTTAAAGAATCATTAGACTTAAATCAGGAAAAAATATTAAGATTGGGAGCTTTTTTTATTGATATGCTTTCTACTTTTCCTGCAGATATCTTTGAGAGAAGTATACAATTTGATGAATCTAAATATGGTGAATTAGCAGTTTTAAAAATTAATTCTGAACATTTAGAAGAAATAAAAAAGAATATAGTTATTCCTCCTTCATCTTTACCTATGATATGTCTTCCTAATCCTTGGTCAGATAATTCATATGGAGGATATTTAGAGAATAAATATGAACAAAAAAGTTTAATTACGGGATCAACTCATCATAAACATGTACTTAAAAATAAATAAAATTTATACAAAGCAGTAAAGAATTTAATTGAATTTAAATAAGTTATTGCCGTATACAGACTTTTTTAAAAAAAAATTTTAAAACGAAATGTTTGTATATAATAAATCAACGCGAGTTTCTAAAATTATTTAATTTTAGTCAATAATTTACTCTATATTGCCACGAAGCTAAGTAAATCTGTAAGTTAAAAAAATTATCGTTAAAAGATAATAGATCTAAAAGAGAAATCTAAAGTTTTTTTTTAATTAAATATACCTGATAGAAAACAAATTGGCTTGTTGCTTACTTTGGGAGTAAGATATTGCTCGTTCGAACCGAGCCTATCAGATTTAGATATAATAAATATAATATAGATAAAAAAAAATATAATATAAATTAAGGCCTAGCCTGCTAAATTTTTATTTTTTTATAAGAGGAAAGGAGTGGAGGCAGAGATATAATATAAATATAAGTACTTAAAAATATTTTTAATAATATTTTTAAGATCTTTAAATAATAGTGCTATGGTACCTTATTTTAAAAAGATAACATACTTTTATGGAAGATAACGACTTACCTTCGGTTAAGGATAACAGGTTTTATCAGTTGTTCCTTCACCCTGAAGCCATGACTGTTATCACAGTTTTATTTATTTATAGGGTTTACTATTTATTTATTCTTTACTAGACCACTATTGAGATATAATAAACTTTAATTGAAGGCTATTATCACTTTTTGTACTAGAATTAGAGGTAACTAGTTCAAATTAACTTTTATTCCTCTTTTCTAAAAATTAAAAAAAAATCTTAAAAATAATGACAAAATTCCAAAATTTTAATAAAAATTCTGACCAAATATTTTTACATATATTCGCTGCTTTTTCTAACTCAAGAAAAATTAATAAATTTTATCATATTATTGCTTCAACTTATTTTAAGATGGATAATTCTCCTTTTGATTTAGAATTAACATTAAGTAGATTAGAATTTCTTAAAGTTAAAAAATTAATTTTAGTTCGTATTTCAGATGAGTCAACGACAGAATCTAAATCAATATAAAGTAGGTAATTATTTATATTTTGATTTAATTGTTTTTGATTTAAAGTTGATAATTTCTTTTCAGAATCATTAATTGATTTATTTTTAATAAATAATAGAGATAAAAGCAGATTTATGATTTTTAATTTTAAAAAGAAACAATAGGCTGAAATATTATCTAATTTTAGAAGATTTTATGTTATTATTAGTGGTGGTTCTCTTACTAAAAGACATATTATCAGTTCAGTTCAGCTTAAACTATCTCAATTTTTAGTATGTTTAGAAGGTATTTCTTCTTCAAATTTATTTAAATAATTTCAATTAGATAAAAATTCTGGAAATAAACCAAGTGGTGATTTTACAATCAAAAGCAGTAGGGGATTTTATAGAACAAATAGATAAAATTATAAAGTTTCCAAAATCGATTGAGTCAATTAATCAGGAAAATAAAAATGAGTAAATTAATAATGAGTCAATTAACCAGTGCTTAGAAAATAAAAACGATTCTATATTTTTAAATTCTAATAATAATTCTTTGTTTTTTTCTAATAAATCTTATACTAAAAATAATCCATTTACTTTTTTACAAGGGCGTAGTCAGATAAAAAGATGATAATTTCTTTTAAATTTAAAAAATTAACTTACTTAAAGATACTTACTTTTTTATAATAATAATCATATTTAAGGTAAGTAAAAGCTAAAGTTAATCGTAAATATTCTTAAACATATAATAATATAACAAATGATAAATCTTCTTAATAATAAATTTAAGTTTAAAGAAAAATATTTAAGTCTCCACAAAAAATTTAATGTAAATCCTAAAAACTTTAATAATATTTTAAAAAAAAAAATAATAAATCTTTACTACTATTCTTATAATTTAAATAAGTTTTTAAAAAATATACTTTTTATAATAAAAGGATTTTGTAATAATTTAATATATCTAAATATAAAACTACCTAAGATTATTTCAGAAAGTTTTATACGTTCAAAGACATTAAACTTTAAATCTAAAGCTATTTCAGCATTTATAAACAGTGCTAGTTTATTTAAGGTTAAGGATGTTGATTTATTTTTAAACAATACAAGTAAACTTGGGCAACATAGGTCTAGTAATTTATCTCCATTAAATTTACATTTATCTAGCACTTCCACTTCAATTATTTTAAAGAGTGGGCGAAGCCAGAGAGTAACTTTTTTAATTCCAGCTCGATATTTTACTACTATTAATAGATCTAGGGTTATAATACTTAGTGACTTTTCTAATACGGTGTTAAAAAGAGATATGGATCAATCACACCCTTATTTTGTTCGTTTAAGTAGCTATAATTTTTTTACTGGCACTAATTCTCTTGGTGAACATTTAAATATCAAAGTATATCCAAAGTCTATTTATTTTCCTCCTAAACCTATTAAATTTTTTAGTACTGAAACAGAAAAAGAAAATAGGGAAATTTGTATAGATACTACTGCTAAAGAGTGGACATCTAAGCACGTGCACGTTAATAAGAGAGAGATAGGTTTTGCTTCCTTTTCCCACCTCGAAAATAAAAAAAATGGTTCAAAACTCTTTGAACAGGTAGAGGGTGCCAGAGAAAAAAATATAAATAAAGAAAAATTAAAATCATCTCTATCTTCTGACTCTAATATAAAAAAATTATTTAAGAAAAATATATCATTAAGAAATTGGGGTCAAGAAAAAAATTGGTCAAAAAAAAAAACACAATATTCTAATCTAGGTATTTATAAACCGCAAGTCTTAGATAAAAAATGGTTCTCTTTTTTAGATAAAATAAGACAAATTATAAAATCAAAATATGTGTTTAATGCTTTTTTAGCTAACTCTCAATCAATAAATTATAATTTTAATAAAAATTTTAAGAAAACAGATTTAAATTCTATTTATAAAATTTTAAAATATTTTTTTACATCTCTTTCAAGTTTAATAAGTAAACCTGTATTTCTATTTTCTTCTGACAAAATTAATATTAGACTCTTTTATTTTATAATTCCTTCTCTTCCTAAATTGAAAAAAGAAAGAAAAATAAACAAATTTATAAGAAATAAAGGTAAATTATACGAAGAAAAAAAAAATAGAAGAGAATTTAGAAAAATTATGAAAAATTTTAAAATGAAACTATTTATAGCTAGGTGGAAGGAAAATAATAATTTAATACGTCTTCCTAATTTACTTGACACTGTTTCTAAATTTATTTCTTCTTCAAATCAGTATAGTGATCTTCCTATATCCCTTTTACCAAATCAACAAACTTCCACGATTAGACCTCTTATTGCTAAGGTTTACAGTATGGTTCCTGTTATTTCATCAAATACAACATATAAAGTTCAGACTGCTGATATTTTTAATTTAAATGATAGACATCTTGAATCTATAGACCTTTTAAATAACATTGTATCTAAAAATAAATTAACAGAAGGGGATTTAAGTGAGTCTAAAAGAGAAATAAAATTTAATAAGATTGAACAAGAAAAAAATTTTTTCATTTCTCCAAGTAACTCATATACATTACTTACGCAATTTGCTGAAGAATCTAATCTTAATGCGCCTGTACGTAATGGAGTAGGTGATAAGTTTAGTGAAGTTGAATTAGAGGAAGCTGTAAGTTCTTATCCTTTTTATAAAGTAGAAGAGGGAGGGAGAGGCGATAACTTTCAATATCAAAATCTTTTAAATGAAGGCTTTAAAAGTCTACAATTATTAAAAAATAGAGATATTTCTACAATGGTTTCTTTAAATAAAGATAAATTAAAGTATTTAGTTTTTATTTTAGAAAAAGCATTTAATAAAACAATTATACTAGATTTAGTTAGATTAAAGTATCCTTATCATGAAAGTAATATCCTTTCACAAATATTAGGTTTAAGTAGTAAAAATAAAAACTTTAGAAAAATGATGAGAAAGTTACTTTATACTGCAACTATTAAAAATCCTACAAAAATGATTAGAAAACAAAATTTTTCTATTATACCTTCTTACTTATCAGGTATTAAAGTTAGATTAGCAGGACGTCTTATTACACAAAGAGTTGTACCAAGATTTACAGTTCAGTCTATTCAAATAGGAAGTTTAGCTAGAGGAAAAATTAATTACGTAGATACCTCTAGATTTACTCATAAGAATAAAAGAGGTGCCTTTAGTTTTACAGTTACAACTAGTCATATTTTTGAAAATTATAAATAATTATTTTGTTTTTAAGGTTAGGTTATTTGCCTCTATCTCATCATTTTTTTAATTTTATTATTTCAATTTTAGAGTTGTTTAAGGTTAACTTACTAAAAAAAAATTTTTTTTAATTTTATAATTTATATCCGTGATATATTTATATAATCCATTTTTATAATCTTTTATTATAAATTATTTTTAGGATAAAAGTTAAAAGTTTTATTATATCTGCGAAGTTAATTATTTAGTAAGTACATATTTTTAGCACTTAATAAAAATGAATAATTTGTCTAATCCTTTAACTTTATTTATTCTTTATTAAAAAAAACTATTTTTCTCCTTATAAATGCTTAGCCTCGCCTCAGCGTCGCTAATACTTAAAGGGAGGTTGGAGAGCTATGGAAAGGGTGCTAGAGAGAGTGTAAAATATTCATATTAAAATATATTATTTTAATCTTTATAATACTAGAAGCCCTTATCTTCTGCCCTTTTAGCTTGCTTTTTTGGGTTTTGAATAAGGCTTGCGGCTTTCCTGAAAGATAGAGGCAGGGATTAAAAATGTAATTATTTTCCTTTTTTACTAAATTGAAGTGATAGAATGTAAAGATTATTTATTTAAAATTTTATTAAAATTTAGACGCTATCACATAATTGTTTAATTTTTTATAATGTTAGCAGCAGCAAAATACATTGGAGCTGGTTTAGCCACTATTGGTCTAGCCGGTGCTGGAGCGGGTATTGGAGTAGTTTTCTCTGGACTAGTTACAGCTACAGCTAGAAATCCTGCATTAAGACCTCAATTATTCGCTTACGCAATTCTTGGGTTTGCCTTAGCAGAAGCTACTGGATTATTTTGCCTAATGATGGCTTTCTTAATCCTTTACTCATAATAAGAATAAATAAAATTAAAATATTTATATTATATGTTTATCTTAACTTTATTTTGAGTTATCTATCTTAATGATACTTAAAAGCAATCAGGTATTTATGTATTTATTTTATTTTTACTTTTACTTTCCCATTTTCGATTATGGGCGGGAAAGTAGTTTCTTACTTTGATTTTTCTAATTCTATTATTCTATTTATGATTTAACCCCTATATAATTTTTTTTACTAATTATTTTAAATTTATTAAATTAACTTTAGATAAATTATTAAAAAAAAAATAATTCTTTAGGTAAAAAAAAAGGATGATACTTATATTATATTTTAGTCAAATAAGGTAAAGTTATTAAAATAAAGATTTTTCCTATTTTCCTCTAAAGGGCGGCCCTTTGCTTTGGGGAGTGGGGAGGCGAGGTTATTTTTTTTTATCACGACCATTAAATTTTTTAAAATATAGAGGTTTATATTAATTTTATATGATACTTAGGTTTAAAAGAGGTATAAATCATTCTATAATAATTTAGTACTAATGTCAAGTTTCTGAAAAATGTTAATATGATAAAGAAAAATGGCAGATTTAGTTTTAATATCCTAAATTTAATATGTTCAAAGATTTTAAGTTACAAAGTATAAAAAAAGATTTTTTTTTTTTAATTTAGGTCTTTTTTCAATGAGATTTTTTTAATTTAATGTATTCTCTGAATCTGTTTATGAAAAAGATTGTAGTGCTAGACTGGTTAGAAGTTTATTTTGAGACTTATCTGTCTAACTCTCTGCCTCTTTAGATCCTAAGTGAAAAAGGGCCACCTTTTCTGCTTTGGCTAAGTTTTTAAGCGGGGGAGAGGGGACAAAGTGGAAGGGCAGTTGATATTTAAGTTTTTTACGATTTTGCTTTTTCTATTTTTATTATAAATATTCCTAGTTTAATTCTATTAAGTGGTTAGGCTAAGAAGGCATTAGAGATTGCTACACAAGCTGCAACTATTATAGGTTTAGGATTACAGACATATCAGATAAAAAAAACCAAAAGGATAAAAAAAAATCAAGATTCTGGTTCAAATTCTTATATAAATACGAACACTTATAAGTGTTCGTATTTATATGCCCCATTTCCCAAAGGGGAGGGATAGAAGAAATCCTTATTACCACTTCTTCATACTAGAAAAAATGAGTTGAATTTTGAATCTAGTTAAAATATTTCTTCTCCAAAAGGCCAAAAAGGCGGAAAAATAAAATTGCAGGCATATGACTTATCCCTCTTAAAAATTTAGGGCGTAAAGTCAGTGCAACAATATTTCCTTTTTTAGGTATAACGCTATCTAAGAGTGCTTCAAGTTTTATCCAGTACGTTTATATTGCATTAGGATTATCTATAGTAAATTTATAGGTTTTAATCAATGTATTAAGATACTTAACAGCTGTACGTTTATTATCAATCTCTAAATTTTAAATAAAATATCCTAAATTATCATTTTTTCCCAAATATTTTAGAGTTATATCATTAATTTATGTAGTTAATTCAAGGGATTATTTGTGTAATATCTATCCTGGTGCTAATCCTAACAGCTTTATCATTTATTTAATAAAATTAGTCTTTACTTTTTGTTTACTTTAAATCAGTCCGGAAGGCGGAGATTTATTAAACCAAAAAATTTAATTTGTTTTGTTTTTTGTTTAATATAAAAAGAAAGGTAATTTAAATAAAAATAGTTATAGTATTTAATTTTACCAGTTTTAGCTTTCAAGTAATCATAATCATGATTATGATTTTAAGTGATTATGATTACGATCAATTAATTTATTTTTATTTATGAATTATCCCATGTTGAATATTTTATTTTTAATATATCTTAAATCTTTTAATTTAAATTTATTAATTTATTTTTATTTATTTAATTTCAGGTCTTTGTCAATAAGATAAAATTAAAGAGTTCTTTTTTTATGAAGAGATGGCTCTTTTCTACAAATGCCAAAGATATAGGAACACTTTATTTAATTTTTGCCGTTTTTGCTGGTATTTTTTTTTATATCATGCTTGCACAATATCTATATATATGCTGGGAACCTTTATCTAAGGTATCAGCAAGTAATTTATTAAATTTTTATACAATAGATAGTTACTTCAGAGATTATACTATAGATTTTTTAAATATTATAGATCAATTTAGTATTAAAATAGATTTTGATACTATACTTTCGTGTGTTTATTTAAATACATCCTCTAAGGTTTTAAATAAAGGCTCTACCTCCATAAGTTATAATTTAAAAGGTCAATTCGGTTCTTACTTGGCTGGTTTAATTGAAGCTGAGGGTAATTTTTTTAATTCCTAAAGCGGATACAAATAATACACCTACAGTAGCTATAAATTTTCATATTAATGATTTAAGTTATGCCAAATTTTTAATAGGAAAATTAGGTTACGGTTCTATTCAAATGGATCACTTCTCACTTCAAGCATTTAAATTAGTAATAAGAAATAAAGAGGGTATATTAGATATAATTTCATTAGTAAATGGAAAATTTAGAACACCTAAGATAAATAAATTACATTCTTTAATAGACTTCATAAATAGTGACCCTACTAAATATAAATAAAATCTAGATCCAATTAAAAATTCTATCCTTATCCCAAAAGGATCTTTAAATGCTAGTTCTATAGCTGATAATAGTTGGTTAGCAGGTTTTTCAGCTGGAGATGCTAGTTTTGGTGTTAGAATGACAGAAAGTTCTGTTGCTAAAAATCATCAAAATAAAGTAAGTTTATCTTTTGAATTGGTTCAAAGTAGATAAAATCTTGAACATTTTAAAGCTTATAAGCCTATTATAGAATTAATTTCAGCTTTTTTATTATCTAATCTTAGCTTACACAAACTCTCTAAATTTGATAGATCAGGTAAACAAAATGCTTTTAGATCTAGAATTACTAGTATGAAAGGTGCTGAAGTAGTTTTTAATTATTTTTCTAAGTACCCTTTAATGAATTCTAAATAATTGGACTTTTTAGATTGGAGTGAATGTTATAACCTTATATTAAATAAAGCTCATTTTAAGATTAATGGACCAGAAGGATAAAATAAGATAAAGTTTATAAAATCTGGTATGAATACCGGTCGTAAAATTTAAAAATGGGATCATTTAAGTAATATGTATGAACGTGAATAATCACATTTAAGCTCTATAATTTTGAAAAAAAAATATAATCCAACCTTAATTTAAAATATATATACATAAATTAGTTTAATAATCTTTAATATTTTAAAAGTAAGATAGTTATTTACTTATTTATTAACATCTTTATTTAGTTTTTTTCCTAGTATAATTACTAAAAAAGGAATAATACACTAATATTAATTGTTCATTTCCATAAGAAAATAGTTTAATTTATCTTCTTTTTATAAAGGGGTAAAGGTAGACAGGGAAAGGATTTGACTCTGTAACCATAAAACAAGATAGATGGATAACGAATAAAATATATTTTAAATTTTAAGGAACAAAGATGATTGGAACAGCTTTTTCTGTTTTAATTAGATTAGAATTATCAGCTCCAGGAGTACAGTTTTTACAAGGAGATCACCAATTATTTAACGTAATTATTACAGCTCACGCATTTATCATGATTTTCTTTATGGTCAAATTTATTTGCACTACTAGTATAAAACTTATAAATAATATATGTTATGTTATTTTTTCATATGTAAATTTTTGGTTACAAAATCTTTATTTTTATACGTTTTTTAATTATTTAATTTCTTTATCAGACAAGTTAGAGTTAGAAACGCATGCTCCTTATTTTTCTACCCATGTTTCTTGATTGTCTACTTTACCTAATAGTAATAGTAATAGTAATAGTAATAGTAATAGTAATGGAAGTGAGAGTAATTTAAATAATAAAAATGAGTTTTACCAAAAAAATACGAATAAAATGAATAGTTTAGAAAATTCATTGTCTTACTCTTATAAAAAAGTGATTATATCAGATCCATTTAACAATCGTTCCAAAATAGTGGAGGTAGCTAAAGGTGCTAAAGGTGTTTACATTTTTGAAGTAGCGGAAAGTAATAATATATATGTAGGTTCTTCTATTAATCTATATAATAGAGTTTGTTCTTATTTTATGCCTTCTATTTTATCTAAGTCTGATCGGTGAGTCCTTAGATATTTTAATAAGTATGGTTTTAAAAATGTAACACTAACTCTTTTAATATTAGAACCATCTAGTACTTGGGATCAAGTAATAAAATTAGAGCAAAATCATATCGATTTAATTTCTCCAAATCTTAATGTAGACTTAGTAGCCGGAGGTTATAATGGTTATCATACTCCTATGTCTTTAGAAGCTCGTGATATTCTTCGAAAATTACGAGGGACACCTATTTATATTTACGATACTTTTACTAAATCACTTATTTTTTTATTTGATTCAAAACAATTATTATACGATATAATTGTAATTCATCATGTAACATTAAATAATTGTATTAATAATGGTAAGTTATACTTGAATAGATTTTTTTTATCTCTAGATATTATTTCAGAGTTTCCTTATGAATCCATAATAACTTCAAAAGAATTAGTTTTATTAATAGGTAAAGTTCAAGATCAATATCTTCCAAATCAACCTGCTAGTAAAAAAATTTTAGCTGATAATATTCTTAAACCAGATTTGACTCGAAGTTTTATGAGTATTGGTGAACTCGCTCGACAATTAAAAGGAGATAGAGGAACTATAAGAAATTATATTTCTGGAAAATCTACCGGTTTATATAGAAATCAATGGAAATTTACTATTATAGAGATTGATTCAAATAATACATAACATAATACATAAAATAAATTTTTATTTTATACTAATTGGCAATGGCATGGCCGGGATACGTAGTAATATGTATCTTTCTTCTAGCTATTTGCTGGAACACCCTTAGAGTTTTACTAACTAGGTCTACCTAAAAGTAGAAAACAGTAACATAGTAAAAATTGGGCAATCAGCAGGAAACCAAAAGACCATATTAGTAAATGTTTACCTTGATTTTTTATTTTAATAATAAATTAGTTGTATAAAAAAAAAGTATACACGAAATGTTCTTAAAATTTAAAACTTTCTTTTATTTTAATTAAAAATATTTTGGCTTTTTACAATAGGGTTCTAAGTAGGATCCTCAGAGACTATACGCAAGATATCCTTAAAGGATAAAGAGATAGTCCGGCTCTATTAGAAATATTAGAGAATAAACGTATGCCCGCAATGGTTGGTGGATTTGGTAATAAAAAAAGTTTTTTTTTAATTCAAATTTAATTACATTATATTCTATTTTATTTTTACTATTATTCTTTTTATTATGAATAGTGATATTATTCAGAAGAGACATTAAAAAAATCTAAATTTTCTTAAATCGTGCCCTTAAAAAAAAAAATCAAAATGATAGTAATAATAGAAGCAGAATATATTAATATAAATGATAAAAACTAAAAATAAAGTTGCCGTAATATATTGAAAAATATATTATTATAATAACACTTTATGCGAGAAAGCTTAAATTTTAAAACAATTGTTATATACAATAATTTAATTCTATTTTGATTTATAAAATTGTAAACTCTGAATAGTTTGTAATATAAGTTTTAAAATCAAATTATTTAAAGAAAGATATTAATTTTATATCTTAATTTATTTTTTTTTTAATCTGAATAAGAAAAGTTAAATTATATTTTATATTAATAAATAATTGTTATATGTTTTATATTTATATAAATATGAATAAGTAAGTTATTCGCAGGGTTTAAATAGATACAATATGATCCTTAGAGACTATACGTGTAACACTCTGTATTAATAAATTTTTATAGTAAATTAAAATATATAGTAAATTTAAATAAAAAAAAAGATCCTTTGTCTTTATCGTTTTTATAATTAAAATAAGATAAACCATTTCTCCTTTATGATTTATCTTAATCGTCATCGCTTAATAAAGAAGATAAAGATTCCCCTTCTCATCTTTTTTACCTTCTCCTAATTCCCCCCTGCCCAAAGCGCATTCTCTTTTCGCTTTTATCTTGGCTAAAAGGATAGGAATGTAAAAGGCGCTTTGGGGAAGGAAAATGAGATTAATAGAAAAAGAAAATTTTTATAACAAAGTTGAAAAAATAGTCCTAAAATTAATTATAATTATTTATAATCATAATTAATTAAGAACATTTATTTTTTAGTATTAACCTTTTCAAAATTAATTAGAAAAACTATAGTAAGATTAAATATTAAATTAACACAATTATTTATGTCTGAAAATAAGTTCATTATATCAGGCTTATTAATAAATCTGGATAGTGATACTACTAATTTAAGTATAAATAACCAATTAAAAATTTTTATTTTACTTATATTTTTTTTACTTATTTGTTTTTTTGCATTAATAGAAAAAATTTTACAAAGTTCCGATAAACCAAAAAATAACAGTAATTATTATTTATCTGGTATAAAAATTAATAGTAATTTAGCTAAAATGTTTACTATATTAGGTGGTGCTGCAGGAGTCGGAAGATACCTTCAAGGTAGAAATGAAATAACTAAAGTTCAAATGTATGATGAATGTATAAATATTACCAAAGAGGCTAAAAAAGAAATAGAGATACAAAAAGATTTAATGGAAAATACTCGAACTAAATCTTTATCTTTGTTGGCTAATTTTAAAGAATCCTTTGAAAGAATGGAGGAATATCGAGTAAGATCTGAGAGCCTAGTAGATAATAATTCTGTTTTAAAAGAGGAAGATTCTGAGTTTCTAAATAATATGCATGATTACTATAAAAAGGCAATAGCTAAAGAAGAAAAAACAGCTACTAGTATTATTGAAGAGCTTCAAAGTATTTATAATTGGCAAGATAAAGGGAATAAATTAGTAAGTTCTAATTGGTCCGATGTTTTTAATAATATGTCTAATGAACAAATAGGTGCTTTTTCTAATTTATTATTTTGTCAAGTGATATTAGCTTCTTTAATTTCAATTGTTTTTGTTTTTTTTGGTGAATATTTAATATCTCGTTTTAAACTAGAAACTCGTTATCCACGTTTAGCTAAATTTATTCAATTACGACGGAAATTTCAACGATATTATTTAATTTTAAATATTTTTTATATAGTAGTAGTCGTTCTAATACAAATATATGTAGATATAATAATACTTTTTACTTAGAAACCAAAAATTATTGCCAATTTTTTCCTTCTTATTTTTTCTTCAATTTTTTTTAATTTAAAAAAAAAAATTTTTTTTTTTAATTAGGATAAATATAATAAGAAAATATATTGTGGCAGAACTAGAAGCATAATTTAAAACATTGTAATATTTTTTCTTTTGATTAATCAATAGATTATTTAATTTTTTAGATAAATTAAAACTAAAATAGAATTTTGTTTAATAAAATTTTTCTTAATTCTTAATTATTGGTCATTTATTTTTTATGCATTAAATAGAGTGAAGATATAGTCCTTTCATAATTTAAAGGTTATGAATTAATGAACTATTTTGTACCTGTACAAATTGGAGCTCCGGATTATAAATTTAACCATTTTTTTAATATTTCTATCTATAGGCTTCCAACCAAAGATATAGCAAATAATTTTATACCTTTTCAATTTTTTAATTTTAATCCAAATAATTCTGTCTGCCTTCAGTGTCGGTCTTTTTTAAGATATAGTGCCTCCGTGCAAAGAAACATAAGCTTTAAAGGAGAAAATAGTCATATTCTATCAACCAACGACAAAACATATAAGTCAATAGCAGAACCATTGAACATTAAAAAACTAGGTCCTTATTTAGCCGGCCTATGGGAAGGTGATGGTCACCTTTCTAATATTAATAGTAAAGAAAATAAAAAAATATATCCTTATTTAGCAATAACATTCCCACTAAAAGATGAGCCTTTAGTATCTTATTTGCAATGCTATTTAGGTGGCAATATTCGACGTAAAGATAAAGAAAATGCTTTAGTATTAATAATTAGTTCTAGACAAGAATTAATAAATATTGTTCAAATTATGAATGGTTACTTACGTACACCTAAACTTTTTGAATTTAATAAATTAATAGAATGGTTAAATAATAGCTCTAATTTAAATATTAAGTTATACTCTGAAGATTATAGTTTACTTGAATCAAATGGTTGGTTAGCGGGTTTTTTTGATGCCGATGGATATTTTAAGGTAAGATATACTGAACAAGTCATAGAATTTAATAAAGTAAAACGTAAAGGAAGAATAGAGGTGCGTATTTCTATTGAACAACGAAAGTTTCATCCTAAAACGAAAAGACCTTTTGAGACTATAATGCGTTCAATATCTGACTTTTTTACTGTCAAGTTAAATACCTCTTGTCATAATGTTGACAAAAGTTATTTTGTTATAGAAGTAACAAGTTTATCTAAATTAAAAAAATTTTGCCAATATTTAAATAAATTTCCTTTAATCACTAGTAAAAAAAATGATTATAAAGACTGGTTAATAGTTTATGATATGATTAGTTTAAATGAACACCTTACTAATGAAGGAAGACTAAAAATTAAAAGAATTAAAAATAAAATGAATAAAAAGCGTACTTTTTTTGATTGGGAGCACTTGAAATAAAAAAAAATAAAATAGTCCTGTTTATAATAATCTTATAAATATAAATTAGGTAAATTGCAAAAAAAACTTTATTAAAGTCAATTTGCAGCGAAGTCTAATTTAGCATTATATATAATATAAGAAATTTTTTATATAAAATTAGAAACGTTCAACGACTAGAAAGTGAGTAGTGTTAACAATAACTTTCCACGAATACCTAACGGTTTTAGATTATTTCTATTTATCCGATAACATAGTCTGAACTTAATAGTAATATTAGGAAACAAGGATAAAGAGCCTTGTGATAACAAAATTGATGGCGTTCCCAAGATTAAATAATGTTTCCTTTTGGCTTTTACCACCTTCACTTATTTTACTATTAGTAAGTTCATTAGTAGAAAATGGTGCTGGTACTGTCATATCCTGTGCCAGCTCAAAATATAAACTTACGCTATTTGCTAGAAGGCAAATTTAAATCAGATTTTATGGTACTAATTTTATAAAATTTATGTCAAAAGCCATCTCTTTCTGTTTTTGTTACTAGCAGGAAATTTACATTTTCTTTAGAGACTGTACGTGTAATAATTTAATTTCCAAATTAAAGAAACAGTCCGAATTAAAAATAAAAAAAGGTTTTATTTTTTAAATCTTGACAGGCTCATTATTGAATATGTCTCTTTTTATAGGAAGTACTCCTTTGGGTCTTTTTTTTTTAAAACTTCCGGTAAAAGAGCTGATCTACTTAAGAGTTTTGTGCTCGTCTCAATAGATGAGAAGTTAAGTTTTTACCTAGCTGGATTAATAGAAGGTGATGGAAGTATAAAAATACCTAAAACTGTCAGATCAGAAAAAGGTAAAATAGTTTATCCTTCTGTAACAAATAGTTAGCCAAAGATTTACCTTTAGCTAATATTTTTATGGAAATACTTAAAGGTACTATAAACAAAGGTCAAGGTAATTATTACGTATTGTCTATTTATAGTCTTTCTGCTTTACACACTTTTGCTAAATTAGTTAATGGTAAATTTAGAACTCCTAAATTAGAGGCATTACATCGTTTGATAACTTGGATAAATAATTATGGCAAATTTGAACACTTAGAACTGTTACCTGTTGATGATTTAAATCTTACATCTAATGCATGGCTAGCAGGTTATGCCGATTGTGATTCTAATTTCCTTATTTCCTTTTCTTCTTAATTTGGAATAGCAAATAATATTCATTTTACTTTTCGTTTATCTTAAAGAAAAGACTATCATCGTTCTTCTTTAATTGGGATTAGTTACTTTCCTATTATTTATTTAATAGCTACGGCGTTTAAAACAAAACCTACATCTTTTGAACGAAAACGGGAGAGTTCTAAGACTGGTTTATACTTTATTGAAGAAGGATATTTGGTCACCGCTAAATCTTTAGCTTCTAGAATAGAGGTTATTAATTATTTTACAAATTTTCCATTATTCTCTAGTAAACGTTTAGATTATTTGGATTGGTTTAAAGCTCACGAATGGGTAGGTGCTAAAAATTTAAAATTTTCGTACTAAAGAAGGTACAGCCAAATTACTAAAGTTAAAATCTTCGATGAATCGTCAACGAACTAATTATGACTGAAAACATTTAGATATATTTTTGAAAACTAATCAATAATTTAATGATTTTTTTATTTTTAAATTTGACTGGATGGACGGTTAATTATAAGCTGTCTTATTATAGTAATATAGTATTTATTAAACTCTACTCGATGCGAAAAATTCTTCTACTCGGAGGTAAATGCTTATTATTCTTCTACTTGTATAAGCAAAGGAATTTTATAATAGAAAAAATTTTACTAACATGGAGAGAATTCGCCTGGTTAAGAGGGTTTAATAATTTATTACCTTTTATCCATCAGAGACTTAACGTAGAGCATCTTATTTCACAATTTTCAACATTTAATATAAATAAAAATTCACTTTCTGAAAATAGAAATATTTTTCATCAATGGTTAGTAGGATTTACAGATGGTGATGGTACTTTTTCTATTGTTCGTCAAAATAATAAATGGTCTTTAATTTTTAAACTTTCGCAAAGCACTTATAACTTAAGAGTTTTATATTTTATTAAGTCTCAATTAGGTATAGGAAGTATTTATGTTGAGAAAAGAAATTCTTTTGCGAGTTTTAGAATTCGAGATCGTTTTGCATTAGAATCAGTCATTTTCCCTATATTTGATAAATATTCTCTTCTTACTACTAAACAATTTAATTATATTAAGTTTAAAGAAGCTTATGCTGTTTTATCTGATACTTCCTTAAGCAATTTAGAAAAAGATATATTAATTTTTAAACTTATTAATACTAAGCCACCTGTAAATTATATTTCTCCAGTATGGTGGATAGTGGAAAATAAAGTATCTAGTTTTGAATCAGCTTCAAAAGTAATAAGTAAAGCATGGTTAGTAGGTTTTACAGAAGCTAAAGGTAGTTTTTACTTAGTGGCGAAGTCTAATACTAGATTAGTTCATGCTTTTGAAATAACACAAAAATTAGATCAAATAGTACTAATAGCTATAAAATCTCTTTTAGGAATAAGTACTAATGTTATACTGAAAAAAGCAGGACGTTATACTATTATAACAACTAATTCTCGGGCTATTGAAAATATTATAAAATATTACAAAAATACGATGAAAGGTATAAAATCAGTAGAATATCGTATCTGGGCTAGATCTTATGTAAAACATAAAGGAGATTTTGTAACTTTAAATAAAATTCGTAATAATGTTCGAATTATGAGAACTTAAAAAAATACTTCTCTTTTACCCTAGCCATCTTTTAAGTATATTTATTAGGATGTAGATAATATGAAATAAGATGAAGGCATAGTCCGATCTCTAGTGAGAATTAGAGCGTGTAATGATAGTATTTGATTTAATTTAGATAAAATATGAGATTACCAACAAAAATGTTATCCACCATTAGCTTCAATACAATCTCATTCTGGAGGTTCTGTAGATTTAGCTATTTTTAGTTTACATCTTGCTGGAGTATCTTCATTACTTGGTATAATTATTGTGCCGTTTATTTTTGTAAAAAAATATATTTATACTCCTAAATGCTTAGAATTACAAAATACTTTATAACCTAATAATTAAAGGTTAAATTAATAAAGTAGTAAAAATAAGCAAATAATAATAATTATTTCAGAGACTTTACAGAGTAGTTAAATTAAAAAAATTTTTATTTTTCAAGAAAAAGTCCTATTAAAGACAGAAAATTCTCTTTTTTTAGAATTTGCATATTTTTTACCTTTAAGACCTATAGTAAACAAATGGAATAAAATTAATACTAATATTTTACCAGTTACTGATAGTACAGCCATCGTACCTTTTAATGGGAAATTAGATAGTACAATAGGTTATCCTAGATTTACTAAATTTATTAGAGATTTGACATACCTAAATACTGACAGTTTAGATGTTTTAGTTGGTCTTTTATTAGGTGATGCTTATTTAAAATTCGGACATCGTAATGTAAATGTAAGAATTGGATTTAAACAGTCTATTATTAATTTCCCTTTTATGTGAGCTGTTTTTAATGATTTAGCTCATTATTGTTCATCTCTACCTCTACCTAGATATGAAGTAACATCTTTTAAAGGAAAAAAGTATGGTGTACTGATTTTAGAGACTCGAACTTATGTCGTTTTTAAAGAAATATATGGATTATTTATATTAAATGGTTCTAAAATAATCTCAGAAAAATTGTTTCATTATTTATCTCCAAAAGCTTTAGCTTATTAGATAATGTGTGATGGATTGTCGAATCAATACAGTTTAACTCTGGGTACTGAGTGTTTTACAATTAAGGAAGTAGTTTGTCTTATTAATATTCTTAAAATACGTTATGACTTGAATTGTAATTTGCATACTATTAAAAGTGGTCCTCGTATTTACATTAAGGCTGAATCAATGAAACGTTTGCGCTTATTTGTAAGTCCATATCTTATACTATTTTAAAATTATAAATTACATAAAGGGAAACGCCCTATTCTTTAAATAATTTTCTTCTTTAAATGGCTATTAATTTTATTACTACTGTAATTAATATGAGAGCAAATGGAATGAGTTTACATAAGCTTCCGTTATTTTAAAGTCTAACTTAACTAATATTAATCTAAATATAAATAACATTAAAAATCTAAATAACAAAAATAAAAAAAAAATGGATAAAACTAAATTTATTGAATGGTTTGTAGGTTTTACAGATGGTGAGGAAAATTTTATGATAGGTTCAGATACTAGAGGTAAATTCACTAGGTTTAATTTTAGATTTATGATTGGCTTACATATAGATGATAAACCTTTACTAGATTTTATACAGAATAATTTAGGAGTAGGAATTGTAAATACTAATAAAGAGAATACTGTATCTTATTTTATTATTTCGGATACTTCGGTTCTTAAATCTGTTCTTATTCCTATTTTTGATCAATTTTCTTTAAATACTTCAAAATACTTAGATTATCTCTCTTTCAAAGAAGCTTTATTGCTTGAATTACCTCATTTTTCTAAAACTGAAATTAGATTAAACCACATAAATAAAATATTAAATCTTAAAAAGAATATGAATAAAACTCGTATAGTATTCGATTTAGCTTTCAAGCATATTAAAATAACTCCTTTTTGGTTATTAGGTTTTATTGAAGCTGAAGGGAGTTTTTTTTTAAGAAGAAATACTTAAACACCTGTATTTTCTTTGACTTTTACCCAATCACAAAAGCCTGTTATTGAATAAATAGTTTTCTTTTTAAAAAAATCTAGATCAATATAGTCTAATTAAAGCTAATAATACTAAATTATTCAATTTAAGTATATAAAAGTCAAGGAATAAAGCTAAATCTAAGATTAAATTAGTAATTTTTAAAATTGATTATCTATTTAATATTTTTATTCCTTTTTTAGATTCTTTAGACTTTAAAAGTAAAAAAGCATTAGATTTCTCTGATTTTCAATTAATGACTACTTTAATTTATCAAGGAAAGCATTTGATACTGGAAATAAAGTTTTTTATCTTATAACTTTCTTATACTATGAATAATTACAGATTGTCTACCAATAAGGATCTTAAAAATGACTCTTACGAGAGTAAAGAAAATTTGACAAATATGGATGATAAAACTGTTTTTTCTCCAACAAATCTTTTTAAAGATAAAATTTTAGCTTTACCTCCATTGTTTGTTAAAAATAATGAAGGACAAATTATTAATATTAAAACGGGTGAAGTTATTAGGGATACTTTTGTAATGGAAATATTAAGAACAAATAGTACGGTATGTATTTATCCTACAATATCAGATTATGCTTCATCTTGTGATATATCTAGAATAATTATTTATGATAAATTGGTAAGTGGTAAATCTTTACCTGAAAAAGGTATAAGAAAAATAATAAAAATCAGAGTTTATGATGGGAAAAAATAAAAGTCAAAGCTCTTCATCTAAAACAGGTAAAAATAGATTAATTTTGGGTTTTTTTTTTTAATTTTTTTAATAAGTTTTATTATTTTTGGTTTATTTTTATTTATATTTTTGGTTTTGTTCTTTTTTACTATTAATAATAATATTACGTTATTAATGTTATAAAAATGATTAGTTTATTTAAGTAAATTTATAGCGGTATTACTTATTAATTAGTAGGTAATATTCTTATTCCTAAATGTAGAAAGTTCTATTAAAATTTTAATACTTTTGCCTTTCGATGGTTTTAATTATAATTAAATCTATTTTTGTTTTTTAATTAAAAAAATAGATTAGGTTCAGTGGCAGTATTATTACTTACAGCTACTTTGATAAGTTAAAATTTAAAATTTTAGATAATCTACAAGTAATATTTTAATCTTTAGCTATTAATAGGATATTTTTAAACTTAAAATATCAGATCTTATTTTTTACTATTATTTATTTATTTAAAAACACAAAGAATATTAAATAGTTATAAGATCATTACTTTAGAGACTATACGGAATAATCAAATTTAATTTTTGATAATAAATAGTCCGAATTTTAAAATAAATTACTTATAAAATATGTTATTTCTTTATTTTTAGAAGTGGCATCTTAATATCTTGTACTTTATTTAGATTTAGAAAAGTTCTTTATTGAGCAGCTTTTTATCGTGGTCCGCGGAGCCGCGGAGCGAAAGAAGATTTATAATATTTATTTTAATTTTTGTATTTGTTTGGGCTATATTTGTTACTGCTATTTTATTATTATTAGCACTTCCAGTATTAGCCGGTAAATTTAGTGTTGTGCCGGCTTTAAATTTGGCCAATTGCTGGAAACCGTTATATAAAATAACACAATCAGCAGGAAACCTTTTAGATTTAAATCTATTAGGGATCTTCAGAGACTATACGCCAGAACTGATCTGTTGTTTAAATTTATGCCTCCGGCCCCCTTTTGTCTTACAAGATACTAAAAAAATGTCTAAGTTTTCTTACTATTTAGCAGGTTTAATTGAAGGTGATGGGACTATTATTGTTCCAAAAACTGAAAGATCTATTAAAGGTAAGCTAAATTATCCTTCAATACAAATAATATTTCATTTAAAAGATTTACCTTTAGCTTTATTAATTCATAAAACTTTAGGTCATGGGTCTATCTTACGTAAGAAGGGTGTAAATGCTTATATTTTTACTATAAACAATACTGAAGGGTTAATTTTAATAGTTCACTTAATAAATGGAAAATTAAGGACACCTAAAATTTATGTTTTTAAAAATTTAATAGACTGGTTAAATAATAAAAATCTTAAATTAAATCTTAAAAGTTTAGAGTTAGATAATAGTCCTTTAATATCTAATAGTTGGCTATCAGGATTTATAGAAGCTGATGGACATTTTTCAGTACGAACTTCAATGGGTGGCCGGAGGCATTCTCGTTATCCTAAATTAGAATGTAAATTTGAATTATCTCAGAGACAGAATGATCACAATGATAGAAATAATCTTTATTTTTTAGAGGATATTGCTATGTTTTTGTTAACTGTAGTTAAATCTATTAAAATGGAAAATATTCACCCACAATATAGAATTAGAACTACTAGCTTAAAAGGTAACATCGCCTTAGAAAAATATCTCAATATTTATCCTTTATTCGGAACTAAATATTTAGATTATAAAGATTGGTTGAAGGTTCTTAAACTTTTTAAATTGGGTGAACACGTTAATAAATTATCTATAGAAAAAATAATTTCTATTAAGTCTAATATGAATGATAAAAGAACTGTTTTTATTTGGGATCATTTACAACATTTTTACAACTTAGATTAATAAGATATAGTCCAAACTAATATGTGAATATTAGAGCGCTCATCTTGAATAAAAAATTTAAAAATTTAAATTCTTTTTTTAATTTTAGGATACTATTATCTCCTTCTCATTTGTATTCTAAGGTCTGTATTACTTTATAAAAGTAAGGATCTTTTTAATCTTTATAAGTTTAATTGATCTAAAAAAATGTCTATGTTTTAAATATGAGATGTTTTAAATATTAAGGTGAAGAAAGATAGTCTTAAATATTAAAATGATAATATATTTTTTTTATTCTTGAGTTAACTTAAAAAAAAGGTTATCATGTTCTTTATGAAAGTGAGACAATATAAAAGGCAATAACTATGCTTCTTACTGATAGAAATTTCAATACTAGCTTTTATGATCCAGCAGGAGGTGGTGATCCAATACTTTATCAACACCTTTTCTTTAAAACACATTATAGTTTTCATCCCTTTATTTTTCTTTATAAAGCTTCGACAGATGGCTTTGGGGCCTCCGGTGCATGTTTATCTATTTCAAAAAAGATATCTAAATTTTTATCTATTCGTCCTATTGTTTTTGGAGCCCACGCCGCAAAGATTAACCGTTCTGATACTAATAAATTTTTTAATTTTACTATTTTTATACACGAATATGAACGATTACTAAATAAAAAGGCTCCTAATTTTTTATTTTTAACTTGGTTAATTGGTTTTACCGAAGGAGATGGAAGCTTCCTAAGGGCAAACAGAGGAGATCTTTCTTTTATAATAACTCAAGACAGCCGTGATATTCAAGTACTTAATATGATCCAAAAAACCTTAGGTTTTGGAAAAGTTATAAAACAAGGAAAAACTACCTCTCGTTTTGTTGTTCAAGATAAAAAAGGGTTATATCTTGTTGCTACACTTTTTAATAATAATTTAGTTACATATAGTAAAATATTTAATTTTTACAAATTTTTATTATTACTTAATATTTATAATAAAAAAGGAACTATCCAATACCCTATTATTCCAAATTCTTCAAATTTTAAAGAAAGCGTTGGAATCTTACCAAATTTACAAGATGAGTGAATTTGTGGATTTACAGATAGTGAAGGTTGTTTTTCAGTTTCTATTTCTAATTTAAATAATAAATATAAAATTGTATTTGATATAGCACAAAGAGATATTAAAAATAAATATATACTAGATCATTTTTTTTCATTATTTTGTGTTGGTTATGTGAGAGCTCATTCTGCTAAAAATACTTATTATTATAGAGTAGGAGGACTGAATGATTTAACTAAATTATTTTATTATTTCGATACCCATCCTTTAAAAAGTAAAAAATTAAAAAGTTATATTTTATGGAAAGATCTTCATAAAAAAATAGAAAATAAAGAACATTTAAATCCTACATTAAGAGAATCATTGAAAGTTTTAGCAAGTAAAGTTAATAATAATTGGGATTAAATAAAAAGAGTTTACTTAAGGAAAAAAGGAAAGATTAAATCGTAAGATTTTATTTAAATAAAGAGCAGGTGTGCCTTAATAATATAATATTAACAGGTTTATTCAAGTTTACTTAATTAAGACTCTTTATACAAAATTCTTTTCTAGTCCTAACAATTAGATTTATATAACTATTAGAAGAAAGTAAATTTTCCTTATATTTTTATTAGGATGAGTTGTTAACCTTTCCTGACAGGGAAGGGATACAGTGAATTAAATTAAAAAATAAAAAAAACACATTTTTTTTATTTATTTTCTGGCTCCGCCGCTTTTCACTGTTGGGCGATGCTAGTGTTTTAACGGTTAATAGATTTCTCAGCTAAAGACCGTCAATTTTCTAATAAATTGCTACAGACTGGGTCACTGGTGGGTACCTGAAATGGTGCTTAATGTACAGTCGGTTTCTTATTCATTTCTGTCAAATTTAATAGATTAGATAAATGCAGTTATGAACACAAGGCTATTTAAGAAGCTAAATTTAAACTAAATCTAACCTATTTAGAGGATGATTTAGCAGAGATAGTACAGGGGCCTAATGTGAGAGATATTATCTTTTAATATTTTAGTTAGGTTTTAAGAAATGGGTTTTTTGGTCAACTTTGGCCCTTAAATATAGTAATATATTTAATGAAATGGACTATATGCTGGGAAACTTTATTTTCTTACTTATTTACTTTATGTATAAGCGGTAATGGTTTTTATTTTTATCCCCATAAAGTAAAAATTTTAGGTATGAAGGTCAATCAGCCGGTAACCAAAAATGTTTTATTAAAAAAAAATAATTTAGTAGGAACCTCAGAGACTATACGTCCACTATCCTCTAAACCTTTTTCTGAATCTGAATTATATTGAAATCAATGGTTAGCAGGACTTATAGATGGTGATGGTAGTTTATTAGTAAGTAAAGCTGGTTATACTAGTTGTGAAATAACTATGGCTTTAGTTGATGAACATGCATTACACCAAATTAAACAAAAATTAGGCGGTTCAATAAAAAAAAGAGCAGGAGTAAAGGCTATTCGTTATAGACTTCATCATAAAGAAGGAATGATTACTTTAATTGAACGAATAAATGGGAATATAAGACACTCAGCAAGATTAGAGCAACTTAGAAAAGTATGTTTAATCCTTAATATTCCTATTATTTATCCTAATACAATTTCTATAAATAATGGTTGGTTTTCAGGTTTTTTTGATGCAGATGGTACTATTACTTATTCATTTAAAAATGATAATCCTCAACTTACTATTTCTGTTT
>Ga0137407_10000516_pt1 | contig 25870 bp, 25 predicted proteins | sample CZOMad2_2_16fung_FD_108410 | JGI IMG/M metagenome (GOLD analysis project Ga0137407, IMG submission 108410) | Vadose zone soil fungal communities from Angelo Coast Range Reserve, California, USA - CZOMad2_2_16fungal (Illumina Assembly) | ecosystem: Environmental > Terrestrial > Soil > Vadose... | reverse complement strand
GGTTTAAGATACTAAGTCTGTTCTGTTAGTAAAAATATGTTCGTCCAGAATATTTCCCAATTTTGCAGTTGTAGAATTATCTGAAGTTTCTTCGTTTGAATTGTCCACCATTTTTGTGTTTTCTTAGTTGATCGCCCGCCATATTGCCAAACCGCCTGTTGCAGGCATGTGCTTATTCCTTTCGTAGGCTTTGTAACTTTTCTCCTTCTTTCACATAAGCATCAAAGTAATCTTTTCTTCATGAATGCTCTTCCTGATCCTGATTTTAGATATTTTTCAAATTCAAGGGCTTTGTATTTGTCTTTGAAAGCGCAATAAAAAATTAATTCTACTGGTAATCTTGGTTTTGTTAGGAATATTGGTATTCTTATCCAGGTTAATAAAATCAAAAAGTTGGCTGTAGATATGCTGATCGCCCAAAATTCCGTTCATTACAACAGACAGGCCATTAAAATTTCTTATTACCTGGTCATATTTCATTATTCTGTCGGAAACTGCTTTATTTCTTATAAGCCTTAATCCACCACTGTTCTTTAATTGTTGAATAGTCCGATCGTTAGATATAAAATCAGGAAAGACTATGTTCTTGCTCCATAAACGATATGCATTATTTGAGTTCTCTATTACTCCGGGAGATGACAGCGCCGTTATTACACTGTCTACACCATCACTTCTGCTATTCAGTAATATCAGTACTTCATTGGATAGAAGCGTATCTGATTTTAAATCTTCGACCAGGGAGTGTATATATTCTTTTTCAATATTATGCTCTACTATTCGCTCTCTTAAATTTTCAGCTAAAAAGCCAAGGAATACTGCAAGAAACAGCATTATAAATTCCAAAAGGTATTCGCCCCATTTCTTTTTATGAGTTACATGGTGAGGATGTTTGTGTACTTCCATATTTTCAGTTCCTTGATTTGAGATTCCTGTGTCAGTCTCGTTAGTAGAAATAATTTCGTCTGAAAAACTTTTCGATTGGGGATTTATCGGATTATCTAAAGCTTCTTCGTTCTAAATTGTCTGCCATTTATATTTTTTGTTAGTCGGTCAAATCATCAGAGTTTTCAATTGCATGACGCACAACACTCAAATTTATGTTATTGGGCTCACTTATCGAATATCATCCCTTGGACCCGGAAATTGAATTGCGCGAATTTAAAATCAGTCAATTGTTAAGTATAACCGCCCAATCTACGGCACATCGATCGCTTGGCGATGAGGATTCCCCTCGTACAAAATATCCCACATGCTATATGTTTTGAATCCACTTTCGAAAATATGGGCTTTTTTCCCCGCTCACTATGATTTCATCTTCAGCAGGCCATAACATTTCCAACCTGATTTTATTATTATCCAGTATGTTGAATTGCTTCAGGTAATTTACATTGATCATATATTTCCTGTTAGCTCTAAAAAATATATCAGTATTGCTAAGTTTCTCTTCCAATTCTGAAAGATTGTTTTCTTTAGTCAGGTATTTTCTTCCTTCCCTGTCGATTAAAAACACCAACTTATTGTTAGTAATAAAATATACAATATCCTTTATCAGTACGGTGTGATATCCGAGGCCTTTTTTTACCACGATGCGTAAATTATTCTTTTCATTTTTATTTAAATAATCCATAAAGGGTTGGTGATTTTTAATAAAATGCCGCTGAAGATTTTTATATTTCTGGATTGCTTTTTTCAGCCTATAGTAATTGAGAGGTTTGGGAAGATAGTCTATGCCGTTATAAGCAAATGCTATCGGAGAAATATTATCAGAAGCGGAATAACAAAAGATAACGGGACAATTAATGGTGGATGATTTGAAAATGCAATAAGAAAAGCCATCAGATAATTGAACATCCGTAATTATCAAATCGGGATGTGGGTTGATTTGCAGCCAATGCGTACTTTCCGCCACGCTCGTGCAGGTCCCGACCACAGAAACATTTTCATCAAGACGCGATATTTCATCTTCAATTTTTTCGCTGGAATCCTTTTGATTCACTATGATTAAAATGGTCATTGTATGGAGAATTATCTGCTAAATATTGATGCAGAAAGAATTCAATCATTTTCAAATTTATTCTCTAGTAATTCTTCTTTAGCTTTTGATCTAAATGAATAAGTAACTGTGAGAAGTATAGCTCTCGTATCTACTTTACCGGTACGATGAAAATTAAAATCGGATGTCAATGTAGTAAATCCATTATTTTGAGTATTAAATATATCGGTAACGACTAAAGCTAATGCTGCTTTATTATTGAATATTTTTTTTTGAAATCCCATATCGACATTATACACAGCGACACGAGTGCCTTGTGCTGTTGCAATGGGCGAGATGTAGTTAGCGGTCAATTGTACTTTAGATGTTTTATCGATCGCATAACTATTGATCCATTTACAGTTCCAACTCACGAGATCTTTTATCGCATCGGTAGATACATTGGAGCCATCGATATGTTGTTTATATAGTGAAAGGCTTAGATTGGTATTCAGATGATTGATGGGTGATCCTGTCAATATTTGTTCGATACCATAGGTGATACCTTTACCATAATTTTGCTGAGTAATCAGAGCTACGCCATTGGGGAATAAAGAAATAAATCGACCGATAATATCTGTAGTGTGACGATAATAAACAGATGATATATAGGTCATGCTTTTCAATTTTTTACTGTATCTTAGTTCAAATGAATGAATGAATTCCGGTTTTAGATAAGGATTGCCTCCATGAGGATTGAGTGAATCTGTAATATCAATGAATGGATTTAAAGAAGAAAATGAAGGGCGATTGATTCTACGACTATAGCTGATCTTTAATAAATCATTTTCATTGATATGGAAAGCAAGATTAGCCGATGGAAATAGTTTTAAATAATTTTTCTTAAAATCAACCGATTGATTTGCATTAGCCCCTTGATAAGTCGTGTATTCACCTCGTAATCCTGCGGAATAAGTTACATTAGGAGATTTTGTATCATCAATGACATTGGAATAATTGAAATATACTGCATGAGTCTGATCAGAATAATTAAATAGATTAGATGCTTTTGCATTGGTGACATATTGTTGGCCAATAAAATCTTCGCTAAGAATATCTGAATTACTTTTTCTAAAAGTAGATTTATAACCGGTTTCTATGAGTGCATTGGATCCGATAGGCAATGTATAATCCACCTTAGCATTGGTGATATGCAAAATTTCATAGTCATGGGTTCGTTGTAGAAAAGCATTTGAGATTGGTATATCTTGTTCGTTTAATGCATTATCGGTGAGATCAGTATTTTGTCTTTCATGACCAATCGACGAATTTACAGATAAACTAAATTTTTCTTTTTTATTATTGAATCGATGTGTATAGGATAATGCACCTTCAGCGTCATTACCATGTTCATATTCCTCATTAAATCTATAGCTATTGTTTTTGAAGACATTATTTATTCTAAAAATTTTAGAGTACAATGCTTCGTGATTAACTTGATTGCCTATATTGCCTATTAACTCAAAAGAAAATCGGTTTTGAGCATCGGCTGTATAGTCTGCATTTAATTTTAAATTATGTGTTTCCACTGATGAATGATCATGAGCCTGCTGTACAAGATCATGATCATCTTGCAGTAAATAATTTAATCGGTCGCTTTGTACTTCCCGTTTTCTTTTAGCAAATCGATTGTCATAGGACAGACCTATATTCCATTTTCCTTGTTGATAACTGAGTAAGATCGCACTATTCGTACGAGGCAAACTACTAAATCCAATACCAAAAGCTAAAGATCCGTTGGTACCATTGGATTTATTTTTTTTTAATGTGATATTGATGATACCACTTTCTGCTTCGGCATCATACTTTGCTCCGGGATTCGATATGATCTCGATGCTTTCAACCAAATTGGCCGGAATACGATCAGTAGAAGTCAGGCCACTATTACGACCATTTACTAATATCAGTGGTGTCTTCCCTCTGATAGAGATGGTTCCATCTTCATCTACAACCAATGTGGGAGTATTGCGCAATAAATCTGTAGCTGTACTCCCTGCCTGGCTGATTTGACCTTTAGTATTATAAATAAATCCAGTGGTAGTCTTTTGTATAATATCTCTTTGAGAAGTTACTTCCACTGTTTTGAGTAACGCCGCATCGCTTTTAATATCAATATCTTTAAATAAAAAATCTTCATCTTTAAGATTTATAGTTTTTACGAATGGTTGATAGCCAATCAATGATGTTTTGATGATATAATTTCCGTTGGAGACATGATCTAAAGTAAACTCTCCTGTTGAATCAGTAGTGCTTGCTTTTAAGATCTTTCCAGTATCCTTGGATGAATACAATAAAACATTGACAAATTCGACGGGAGAATGATCTGATATAATATTGCCATGAATTCTATACCCTAAAACATTTTGTGATTGGACATTAAATACAAAAGCAAATAAGGCAATTATTATTGACGAAAACTTCATACCAAGATTGGTCTTTAGGGCGACTGTCTGACCTTTCAATAAGGTAAGTGTAGCTACAGGCACAATCAGTTATTAGTTAAAGCGGTGATAGTCATTTCAACATTGGCTTTTAACGGCAGTTCTAAAACCGCGATACAGGTCCTTGTCGGATAATAGTCGTTAAAGTAAGTTTTATAAATATCGTTAAGGCGTTTAAAATTCTGCATGTCCTTTAAATATATTGTAACGCTCACGATGTTATCGAACGTCAGCTTTTGTTCCGACAGTACAGCATCAATATTTTTAAATATCTGCCTTACCTCAAGATCAAAATCATCAGCCAGTTTACCGCTTTGGTCAATGCCCACCTGACCAGATAAGAATAAAAAACCATTGGCTTTTACGCCTGTGCTGAAAGGCCCCGCTGAAACAGCTAGTTTAGCTGATTGTATAGATTCAATTTTTTCCATTAGTTTGGTTTATAAAGTTTTAATAGTTACAAATATAAAGTAATTATCTTTAAATTTCCAAATTTTATAACACACTTTTTTCCCCTTTACGAAAGTTAGGTTGCGATATGAGAATATTCTGTGAGAATTATTTATACAGCGGTGCGGCAATCATTGTGGTTTGCCGGGATTTATTGATATAATGTTGGCTGTACCGATGGTACAATAATCTGCATTGTTGGTTATCTGTTAGTGGGAACGAGGTACGACCTCTTTCGGCTTACGCGGTAGACTCGCGCCTTTGTCATTTCAACATTAGCTTTTAACGACAGTTCTAAAACCGCGATACAGGTCCTGGTCGGATAATAGCCGTTTTCATTTGCGTATGTGTTTTTCTGCCGGCAATTAAAAAAGCAGACGAGCAGCGCCAGCTGTATGATCTTCATTTCATAGTAGCTCAATAATTTTTTTATTCCATTCACTATCGGGATGAAGGACGTGTTTGTTTTTCTTTAAAAACTGTATGCCCCACTCGCGTAACAAGGCCAAACCAGGTAATAAAGTCCTACCGTAATCAGTTAATTCGTACTCCACCCTCGGAGGCGTTTCATTGTAGGCTCTGCGACTAATCAACTTATCCTCTTCCATTTCATTAAGTTGTTCTGTAAGTACCCTTGTCGAGATGTCTGGGATACGTGACAGAATATCTTTAAAACGCAACGGTTTTGTTTGCAAATGCCAAAGAAGTAACGGTTTCCAGTGCCCGTCTATTACACGTAAATAAGCTGTAACTGGACACCTTATGGGATATTTTTTCATTAGTTTGTTTTACAAATTTTCAATAGTTACAAATGTAAAGTGAATGTCTTTAAGTTTCCAAATTTTAATGTTGGCAGCAGTTATTAGTTTTCTGGCGTAAAAGGTATTTGAGAATCGTCTGTAAAATCTCTCAATTTTATTAAGGCTCTGTCGTCCAAAACAGTTTTTTTGAGAAATAACCTTTTGCCTTGCAGTGAGTTTTTGCTGTAGCTTTCTTTTGTTCTTTTTACAAAATTTATGTCTTCAATGTAAAAGCCTGATTGCCCTTGCTGATATTGTTCGGTCGAAGCTCCTACCAAATACCAATTATTGTCACGATATTGAAAAAAATAAGAAATTAGATTTCTTAAAGTTCCTCCTGTTGAAAATTGAATTCCTAATGTGTTTCGCCTTGAAAATATTTTGTTATACGGGTCTTGCCCTTGAATTCCCCAATTGCAGTCCCCAAAAAACCTGGTAGCGCTTATTGAAAGTTCAAATGTATTATCTGGTTTCCTGAACATAATTATTAACATTTTAGGATAGAAGGGTTCACTGCTAATACAATCAGTGTCCTTTGGCTGAATTGGAACGCATGTCGATATAACCATCACTAAATCTGTCAAACTATCTTTATCAAAATCACAATAAACCGAATCAACAAGTTTCCACCCTGAAGGAACTATGTCAATCCATTTATTTGCGTGATTTGTAATTTTTGGGAATGTGAAATTAGTTACTTGTGAATCACAAGAAATACTAAGAAAATAAAATGTTACTAATAAGATGCTTTTCATTTAATGAGCAGTTGCTGCCAACGATCCGGCTTGCTGCAGGGTATTACCCATTTCCTCTGCCGAAAACCGCTATTCATTGAAGATACTAAAGTTGAGAAATCCAATTTACTAATCTATATCTGATATTTTATACTTCCATTGTAAAAATGATTGAGTATGATTATAAGAAATATTATAGCGTTGAACTGTTCCTGGTGCATATTCCTGATTCATGAGAGCAGCCATTTGGTCGTTGTGATGCTTAAATATTTCCATTAGCATATGCTTTTCCTTTTCAATTTCTTCTCCTAACAATAACTTTTTAATATTATCAGCGGTTAGCGTTTTATCAATTTCAATGAGTTTTCTTTTTGCTTCAAAAACTTTTAACTGAATGATATCGAGGCAAGCATTTAGTTCTTTCGCGGCATCGGTTTTGCCGCTCATTCTTCCTGCATCTTGATTTCATTTTTCAGGATCGCATTTTCTTTTAATACTGATATTACTACATGTCCCATCACCCGTAATTCTCCCATAAATATTCAGGTCACCAACTTTGTAATTCTGGCATTTTTCAAGAAAAACATGAGGCCAAAACTTTTGTCCATAAAACACTTTTATTAGGTTATAAAATTAGATTCAGTTGAGATCAAAAAACCTAGTTGCGTTCTTATAAAGTGTTAATAGATAATTTGCTGAATTAAGTTTTGTGCGTCATTATAAAGGAAGGTGAACTTCCACGAATTACGCACAAAAAATATCAATTAAGTGGGGCCAATGCAAGTAAAAGCTAAAACGCAAAAAGCCCGCAAACACTGCATTTGCGGGCTCTATTAAGTATAACTTAATCTTAAATAACTGATTTCAGCGGAGAGGGCGGGATTCGAACCCGCGATACCCTTTCGAGTATACACACTTTCCAGGCGTGCTCCTTCAACCACTCGGACACCTCTCCAAAATATTTTGCTAACTGCCTGAAACAGCCGTGGTTTGACGGGCCGCAAAAATACAATTTCGACCCTTAGTGACCGAATATTTTTTCCGCATTGGCAGTTGTGATGGCAGCTACTTCTTCCTTACTCGTTTCTTTTATTGCAGCTAATTTTTCTGCGATGTATTTTAAATAACTGCTTTCATTTCTTTTTCCGCGAAATGGTGCCGGAGTCAGGTAAGGTGCATCTGTTTCCAAAACAATATGTTCCAGTCCTATTTGTCTTATGACATCCGGCAGTTTGGAATTTTTGAAAGTGACGACACCGCCGATGCCCAAAAAAAATCCGAGTCCGATGATTTGCTGTGCCGATTCATAACTGTCGGTAAAACAATGAAAGATGCCTTTTAAATTTCCCCGCTGATGCTCTTTGACTACTTGTATGGTTTGCTGAATCGAGTCGCGGGAATGAATAACAATCGGCAGATCATAATGGAGCGCCCATTCGATTTGGGCATGCATAGCCAGGAATTGCTCTTTTTCAAAGCTCCGGTCCCAATAAAAATCCAGCCCGATTTCCCCGACCGCTGCAAATTTTCTCGCGGCAAGAAATTGCTCAACCAACTTTAGTTCATCCAGGTAATTTGCTTTTACAGAACAGGGGTGAAGGCCACTCATGGCGACACATTGGCCAGGGAATTTTTTTTCGAGGTTAAGAAGAGCCGGCATGGTAACGCTGTCGATCGCCGGCAGGTAAAATTTTTTAACTCCCTCATAATCCGCTTTTTGCATGATTTCCGAAATATCTTCGGCAAAGTCTTCCAGGTATAAATGGCAATGAGTATCAATTAAAATCATACTATAATCGCTTTATATCGTGAACAAAATTCAATAATTATTTAATAGTAAAAAGATAAAATATGGCTGTTTGTTGGCGCTTTATTATTGCCGTTAGTTGATCGGAAAAAAGTAGCAGCTACAAAAATTAAATCAGATTTAGATAAGTAAAAACTTATAGATCAGGGAATGGTGAAGGGCCATCTCGTAAATTACTTTGCACAAATCAAAAAATGTTCTACCTTTAAACCAGTTTTCATAGGGTACGGATTAAAAACGGGCCAGGGTGTCTACCCCGGCCCAATTCATTAGTAGCCAGTCTTCACGAGCAGTCCAAATACTTCTGTACTTAAAATCTTCCATCTTGTTCAGCATATTTTTAAAAATTTTTTTCGCTGATTTCTGCAATTTTTAAGTGTGTTCACTTAATTGATCGCATCAAAACTGTAGCCTTGGGCAGCAAAATGGCTGAGCACTTTTGGCAATGCCACACTCATTCTTTCAAATGCTTTTTCACTGTCATGAAAAATAATAATTGATCCCGGGCCCGCATTGGCAATGACATTCATTGCGCATTTTTCGCCGGACAAAGCGCGGTCAAAATCAGCACTCAGTATATCCCACATGACAACTTTATAATCAAATGCGGTTTTTAAATTAGCGAGTTGAAAACGACTGATCCTTCCATAAGGAGGTCTGAACAGGTTCGTATCAATATAAGAAGCTGCCTGCAGTATATCGTCGAAATATGTTTTATCAGGTGTTTTCCATCCATTGAGATGATGATGTGTATGATTACCCACCCGATGACCTTCCGTGAGTATCCGCTTATACAGATCATGCTGCTCAATAACGTTTTTGCCAATGCAGAAAAAAGTTCCTTTGGCATTGTATTTTTTTAATTCCTCCAAAATAAATGGAGTGGCAACAGGATGCGGACCATCATCAAAAGTTAAATAAATTATTTTTTTGTCATTGGGCATGTTCCATATACATCCGCCGTAAAATTTTTTTAATACCCAGGGGGTTTTTATGAAATAAAACATGATGTAAATTATGCAAATGTGCGGATGTGCAAGTGTGCAGATGTGCGAATTCTTTAGTTCAGGTCTGCTTAAAGGAATTTGCACATCTGCACACTTGCACATCCGCACATCCCTACAGTATGCTCAAAAAGTATTAACATGCACCACCTTCCCATCCTGCCGGAATATTTTGCCATTGGATTTCACAAACTCTTCCTGGCTCTTTTCATCTTTCAAAAGCTTGTCCATATATTCTTTCAGAGATTTATCAGGAAAGGAAACCGGTGCGCCAAACAAAACGGCATCATCCGTATATCCTTTCAACAAAGGCTCCAACTGGTTATAGAATAAATCAGTAGACCCGAAAATATCTGAACCGATCACTTTATCGCCGGATATGCAAACAAAACCAACGAGCGAACTGTCTGTAGCCCGCAATTTTTCGTGAAAAAAATTATAATATTCATCATTCATCACTGACATTTTTTTATCAAAATTGCGCGACAGGTAAGCGAAGGTTTTGCTTTTGATATTTCCCAGGCCCAACTGATTATTGATTTCTTTCCATATCAATACCTGGTTTTTATTCTGATCGAGCACTTTTCGCAAATGCGGGTTGGCAAAATTGCTATAAATAAATTTTTTTTCTTTGTCACTCCATCGTCCTTCTTCCACACACATCACCGGTACATATTGGTCTTTCCCGGAAGGTGCAAGAATCGTATCTCTGGCAATCATCCTGTCCTGTCTGCCACCGGAGATCACTTCACCCGAAGAAATAAAAATTGATTTATCGGAATGATTATCGATACGGAGAAAATGTACATTTTCTGTAGAGGCGGTGCCACGTTCGCTCACGGTGGCCAGTCCCCGTTGAATCGCCTGGCTCAGGGATACAATACCATGTAATTGTTTATTATTAAAACCTTTTTTTGCGCGGATCGGAACAATCTTCAGGTTTTTATATTGCCATGCACTGTCATAGTCCACAAATACGGTTTGATAAGTGATTTGCGCAACTACAATTGAACTGTTTAAAACAAAGACTATTGATAATAAAAATTTCACGAATGAATGTATAACATTCTTTGAAGTTAATCAACGACAATTTGTTCAACTTTTCCAAAGTTTTAAACTTTGGAAAAGTTGAACCGTGTAATTCGAGTTTTTGTTCGTGTAATTCGTGTCTTATCTTTGCGGGCTATGCATAAAAAAATCAGAGTCCGGTTTGCCCCGAGTCCCACGGGGGGCCTGCATTTGGGGGGTGTACGCACTGTTTTATTCAATTATTTATTTGCGAAACAGCAAGGCGGAGATTTTATTGTACGAATCGAGGATACGGATCAGACGCGCTTTGTGCCCGGCGCGGAAGAATATATTTTTAAAACACTTAGCTGGTGCGGCCTGGAACCTGATGAAAGCCCTGTTCACGGCGGCCCATATGCGCCTTACCGGCAAAGTGAGAGAAAAAAAATATACTGTGAATATGCTGAGCAACTGGTAAAGGCTGACAAAGCTTATTATGCATTTGAATTACCGGAAGAACTGGAAACCATGCGTGATCTATATAAATCGGCAGAGAATCCTTCCCCGCAATATGATCACAGCCTTCGTATGAAAATGCGTAATTCTCTCAGCATGACACTTGAAGAAACACAACGTATGCTGGATGATAAGGTGCCGCATGTAATTCGCATAAAAATGCCGGAAAATGAAACAGTAACTATAAAGGATATGATCCGCGGTGAAGTGAGTTTTAATACTGCCACGATCGACGATAAGGTTTTATTGAAAGCAGATGGCATGCCTACTTATCATCTTGCTGTAGTAGTAGATGATTACCTGATGAAGATAACTCATGCTTTCCGCGGAGAAGAATGGTTGTCGAGTACGCCGGTTCATATTTTATTATGGAGATATTTATTTGATGAAGAAAATATGCCGCAATGGGCTCATCTTCCTTTGATATTAAAACCTGATGGAAATGGGAAATTGAGCAAACGAGATGGGGATCGTTTAGGCTTTCCCGTTTTTGCAATGGACTGGAAAGATCCGAAAACCCGGGAAACCATCGGTGGTTTCATGGAAAAAGGTTTTTTGCCCGAAGCATTCATCAATATGCTGGCAATGCTGGGATGGAATGATGGAAGCGGACAGGAAATTTTTTCCCTGGATGAACTGGTAGAAAAATTCTCCATCGAAAGAGTGCATAAGGCAGGAGCAAAATTTGATTATGAAAAAGCGAAATGGTTCAACCATGAATGGATAAAAAACGAACCAATAACAAGATACGAGGAAGAAGTAAAAAAGATTTTTGAAGAAAAAGGAATTCTGGTCAACGATAATGACAAATTAAAAAAGGTCATGGAATCAGTAAAGGATCGCTGCAGTTTATTGCCCGATTTTTATGAGCAGGCGAAATTTTTTTTTGAAGCACCTTCGCAATGGGACCTTGATGCAGTGAAACCAAAATGGAACCAGGAAAAAGCCGGGTTCTTTAAAGATTTCACAAGGAAACTACAATCTCTGGCAAACTGGAATGCTTCAACCATCGAAACGAATTTTAAAGAACTGGCAACTGAAAAAAGTATCAAGGCAGGTGAATTGCAATTGCCGTTCAGGATTATGCTGGTAGGTGAAAAAAAAGGACCTCCTGTTTTTGAAATTGCCGGAATTTTAGGAAGTGATGAAACGGTCCGTAGAATTGAGGCGATGCTTCAGGCGATCTAAAGCCCCCTCCCGACCTCCCCCGGTGGGGGAGGAGTTAATTAGCAACTCTCTCTAGAGAAGAATATAGATCTGCCGATCAACTCCTCCCCCACCGGGGGAGGTCGGGAGGGGGCTTATTTAAAAGCAATATACATATCCTCAAAATTCAAAACCATTTCTTTGAATTGTGTAATCAGGTCCTGGCCCAGATTGCCATAGAATTTTTGTTTGTGTTTATAAATGGGATTGATATGAATACCCACATTCTTTAAGATTGCTTTTTTATCGCCGATATAGAGATTAATGCTATCCATAACATAAAGTTCTGTTTTCAAACTTCCACCTGCGCCCCCGGTTTCAACTGTTTTTTTCTTGCCTTTGGCCGTGATTTTTTCTTTATACTTTGAAAAATAAAGACTGTAGAAATCGCTGCTGGTAGCGCCGGAATCAAAATGAAAACAAAGGGTATCATCATCGGTTCTCACTGATAAGATGGGGTCCAAAACATTCATCGCCAGGTTATTCAAATCGCTTTTGGAAGGATGATCGGGAATGATCATCTTCCCATCCTGATAAATATGTATTTCTTTTAATTGCGCAATGATCGGGTACCCGATAATAAGATTGATTGAAAATTGTATGGATGGGAAATTAAGTATTTCATCCGGCATTACCTGGAACACGGCATTCCTTATCAATATATTGCCGATATAGATGCTATCAGCAATGCCCATCCCTGTTTTAAAAGTTATCCCGGTAATGCCACTGCCCTCCTCATAAGTAACGTCCAGCATTTTTAATCGCAATTTGGCTGCATATGTTTTTGTGATGGAAGAAATATTTGCGCGGGTGTCGAAAATGCAACTATAAACAGAATCTTTCTTTCTAACCGGAATTTCCATCAATCCTATTTTATCTTTTTTCCAGTAAATCGTGTCACTCTCTGTGATGCTCAGTTGCTGCGTTGGGATATCATGTAAGGCATTGCGGACAAGCAAATCATTTTTTATGTCTTTGATCGTTTCGCTGTCTAATACATGCTGATAATGGTTCAGTAGCTCACTATCGGCAAGGGCCGATTGGGCATATTGAAAGGTTTTGAAATAATTATCGGTTTGGATCTGCAGCAAATCTACCTTTGCCGAATCACTTAAAGATGAAGCATATTTTGTCAGCAATGTTTCAATATCTTTAGCCGAATTTTTATTATCATTGAATGCATTCCGAACAAAAGCACGGAAATATATTTTCTTTTCTTCACTGAGTTCATAACCTCCTTGCAACAACGCTGTTCTTAATTTAAAATATTCCCTGTTATCAAGCAGGGATTGCAATTCTTTTTCTTTCTGCAGGGAAGAAACCCGGGAGCAGCCCGTACAAATGAGAATGAACCAAATGAAGGAAATCTTTAGCATAATTTTTTATTACTGACTAAAGATAATACCAATATGTGAATGTGCGAATGTGCAGATGTGCGGATGTGCGAATTCTTCAATCCGATCGATCAAAAGAATTCGCACATTCGCACATCTGCACATTCGCACATTAATTTATGTTTTCAATTTCAGTCATTGCTCTTTTCAATATTTCGTCCTCTCCTTTTATTCTTATCTGCGTTGCGTCAATAAAATATATTTCTTCAATACCTATAAACCGTAAAATGAATTTGATATATCGTGAAACAAAATCCATATCACTATGCAAAGCCGTTCCACCTGAGGTGATAACAATGTATGCTTTTACATTTTCAATCAATCCTTTCGGGCCTTGTTCACCATATTTAAAAGTTAGTCCCGCGCGCGTTATTAAATCAATATAAGCTTTCAGGCTTGCCGGAATATTGAAATTATAAACCGGCAGGCCCAGGATAAGAATATCTGTTCTTTTTAATTCACTGATCATAATATCAGATAATTCCAATACCTGTTTGTGTTCGTCAGTTCTTTTTTCAACAGGAAGAAACATGGCCTCAATCATTATTTCTGAAAGGAAGGGAAGATCAGATGAGATATTTCTATCCTTGACAATCATATCCGGATACAATGCAGTCAATTGATCGACCAGTTTATTTGTCAATAACCTGCTATAAGAATTTTTAATCCTTGCACTTGAATCAATTTTTAAAACCCTTGTCTCAGTAAAATACATGCGTAAAATTTATACGCAAAGCTAGTTTCGGACAGCAGGCATTTCCAATAACCTTGTTTAAGAAAAATGGTTGAACTAGTATAAGTTTATTTATTTTCCTGAAGGGGTTAAAAGTTGAATAGTTAAAGGGTTGATAAGTTAAAAAAAATCAACGTCATTTCGAACCCCGCAGTAGAGACTTACAACATCAGGACTGATTTGCGGGGTGAGAAACCTGACCGAATTATACGTTCATAAATTAATACCTGGTACATTGCATGAACTGCTCCTGATTATTGGCATGAGGTTTCTCACCCCGCAAATGAGTCTTGATATTGCAAGTGTCTGCTGCGGGGTTCGAAATGGCGACCTCTTGCTTAATCAACCTTTCAACTTTTCAACCCTTCAACTTTCTTTTTACTTGATTTCTTTTTAATCTTGCTTAAAAACTCCGGTGTAATACCTAAATAAGAAGCTATCATGTATTGCGGTACCCGTTGCTCGAGTGCGGGGAATTGATCGATGAATTGTAAATAATGTTTATCTGCCGTATTGCTGATGGTCCTAAAAATCCTTTGCTGGTTATTGCAAAGCGCCAACTGGTATAATAACCGGAAATATTTATTGAGTTGAGGTATCTGGTCACATAATTCTTCCAGGACAGTTTTTGGGAATACAACAACTTCTCCATCTTCGAGCGCTTCTACATATTGTGTTGCCGGTTCTCCGGAAAGAAAACTTTGAATATCGCTGATCCACCATCCTTCCATAGATAATTTGGTGATATGCTCATGACCATTATCGTCAATACAATATGCACGGAAGCAACCTTTGCTGATAAAATATTTCGCGTGGGAATATTCACCCGGAGTAAGGAGCCATTGCTTTTTCCTGACTTTTTTCAATTCAACTTTTGATATGAGCAGGTTAATCTCATCATCGGTTAACTCAATATAATTTTTCAGACTTTCTACCAATGCTTCATACATGATTAGAAATATTACTGCAATTTATAAAAAAAATAAGTTAGATGACAGTTGACAGACCTTTTTAGTAAGATCACGAACAAAGTCTGTCATCTGTCAACTGTCAACTGTCAACTGTCAACTCTTATTCCCGTTTTTTACCAAAGAAACTTATATTTGAGCGCTGAACTTTAACAGCAATCACATGGACAAGGCATTAAATCGCCCAATCAGGGTATTGGTTGCCAAGGTAGGACTGGATGGTCATGACCGTGGTGCTAAAATAATTGCAACTTCCCTTCGGGATGCCGGCATGGAAGTTATTTATACCGGCCTGAGGCAAACGCCTGAAATGGTTGTCAATGCTGCATTGCAGGAGGATGTGGATGCGATCGGTATCAGCATTCTCAGCGGTGCACATATGACTGTATTTCCAAAAGTCATCCAGTTGATGAAGGAAAAAGAAATGGATGATGTATTGCTAACCGGTGGCGGTATTATTCCGGATGATGATATGCAGCAATTGAACAAGATGGGCGTAGGAAAACTATTTGCGCCGGGTGCTGTTACTTCAGATATCACGAACTATATTACCGGGTGGGTAAAAGAACATAGAAATTTCTAATTTTGCTATATGGCAAAATCAATCAAAATATTTAAATCGTTTGAGGAACAGGAACAATATTTCCTGGAATATTTCGCACATCTTACTCCTTCAGAGCGGCTGCAGGCTCTCACTAAACTTCAAAAACAAAACAACAAACATCTCAAAAGCGACTTCTCCAAAAAAATTACTATCAGAAAGCATTTTATTTATGGACATTGAAAATGAAGAGTTCCTTTTGTTCTTAAAATGTGCCGGCCAGAATAATTTACGCTATTTATGTATAGGAGGATACGCCGTAAATTATTATGGCTTTCACAGAGCTACAGAAGACATGGACATATGGATTGCACCAACACAGGAAAATAAAATATATTTTTTGAATACACTTCATTGTATGGGTTATTCCGACAACGAAATGACAACTATCAAAAATGAAGATTTCACTACTTATTTTATGTGTTCCTTAGGCAGCCGCCCGAATGTTATTGATATATTGACAATTGTTCATAGGAATATCAAATTCGAAGATGCAGAAAAAAATGCAAGCATTCACCAGCTTTCAGATAATATTAGCCTAAAGTTAGTTCCATATGACTTTTTAAAGGAGATCAAACTCAGATCTACGCGCCAAAAAGATTTACTTGACGTTGCCAAACTTGAAGAAATCCGGAGTAAACAAAAATGAAGTCACTGTCGGCAAGTCTCTCGCTTAACCGCGAAGACACGAAGTACGCGAGGTTACGCGAAGGATTTCTTTGCGCAACCTCGCGCTCCTCGTGTCTTCGCGGTTAAGCGAGAGACTCGCCAGCAACAAAGTAATCTGGACCTGGAGCGTAAAAATAAAAGAATTCATAAACGCGCATTGTGTTTATGGAAAATCGTGACGGACTCAAATCAATCTGCAGTAAAATTAATTTTTTTCACGCCCGGGTTTTCCTGATTCTTTTTGTCCAGCAAATAATTTCCCAAAACCAAATAATCCATTTCAGTTTGTATAAAACAGAGATATGCTTCTTTTGGGGTACACACTATTGGTTCTCCTCTTACATTAAAAGAAGTATTGATAAGCATGCTGCACCCTGTGATTTTTTTAAAATCATTGATCAATTGCCAGAATTTTGGATTAGCCTCCTTACTTACGGTTTGTATCCTTGCTGAATAATCGATATGAGTAACCGCTGGTATGCTTGAACGAATATGATACAGGCGATCGTATAATTCCATGTCATGATAATTTCCTGGTTCAGGTTTTTGCAATTCTTTTTTAAGGAATTCTACAAATAGCATATAAGGCGATGCCTGATGCGTATCGAAATAAAAGGCCACATCTTCCAATAATACACTGGGTGCAAAAGGTCTGAATGCTTCCCTAAATTTTATTTTCGAATTAAGTAATTTTTGCATTTCAGGATTCCGGGAGTCGGCCAGAATGCTCCTGTTGCCCAGCGAACGGGGACCGAATTCCATTCTATCCTGAAACCAGCCAACAATTTTTCCATCGGCTATTTTTTGACTGATAATAGAAGTCAGATCAGTGAACTTATCGAAATGCACATAGCGAGCACCATATTTATTCATTACCTGAAGAATATCTTTGTCTGTATATTGTGGTCCCAGATAGGCGTATTTCATAAAATCAAAACCTGCGGGATTTTTTTTCTCCTGTTTATGCCAGATGTGATAGGCTGCATATGCAGCTCCCAACGCCCCGCCCGCATCACCGGCGGCAGGTTGAATCCATATATTATCAAATAATCCTGCACGAACTATTTTACTATTCGCCACACAGTTCAAAGCCACTCCACCAGCCATGACAAGGTTTTTGCTGTTTGTAATTTTTTGGGCCGTACGCGCTAAAGCAATAACTATTGATTCAGTTATTTCCTGTATTGCCAATGCCAGATTCATATGCGACTGGTTAATCTCAGATTCCGGATTCCTTCTTTGTAAACCGAAAAGCGCTTCCCATTTTTTATCGCTTGTCATTCTTAATTTCGTTGCGTAATCAAAGTATCGCATATTGAGAAGAATAGAACCATCATCCCTCAGGTCTATTATTTCCGACAGGATCTTTTTTTTGAATTCATTAGTTTGAGCGGATGCAGGATTGCCATAAGGCGCCAACCCCATCAGTTTATATTCCCCGCTATTCACTTTAAATCCGAGGTAATAAGTAAAAGCAGAATAAAGGAGACCAATGGAATGCGGAAACCTCAGTTCCTTAAGTATTTTTATCCGGTTGGCATTTCCATGGCAAATCGTTGCAGTGGCCCATTCGCCTACACCGTCAATCGTTAAAATGGCCGCATCCTGAAAAGGAGAAGGATAATAAGCGCTGGCTGCATGTGATAAATGATGCTCAGGAAATAAAAAAGGAATCTCTTTTTTTCCAAATTGCATCAATTGCCTGCGTAATAATTTCTTCATGAAAAGCTTTTCTTTTATCCATAACGGGATCGCTGATACGAAGCTTTGCAGTCCCGCCGGAACAAATGCATGATAAGTTTCCAGCAAGCGCTCAAATTTCAGCAATGGTTTGTCATAGAATGCAACTGCGGTAAGGTCGTCATAATCCAGGCCGGCTTCCTGCAAAACATATTTTATTGCATGAGCCGGAAAACCAGGATCGTGCTTTACGCGGGTGAAACGTTCTTCCTGCGCAGCCGCTATTATTTGGCCGTCGACAATAAGAGCAGCCGAACTGTCGTGATAAAACGCCGAAATTCCAAGTATTGCCGTTGCCAAATAATTAAAATAAAGCGTAAACAAATGGTGCCAAAGCGGGGACACTGGTGAATATAATAAGCACAGTCAACAACAATAAGATAACAATCAGCGGCATTAACCAAAATTTTTTCCTGGTTTTCAGAAAAAGGAATAATTCTTTTAAAAATTCCATAAAAAATAGTGTTTTGTCAGAATGTATGTATCAAATCTGCTTCTTCAAACAAATGATTACGATCAACCATGACTGATAGTCTTCCTTTCCTGAACTGCCGTATTTTTAAATTGTCTATGCCGAATAATTTCCTAAATAAACCTACAGGAATTACTACCACGAAAAATACGATGGTCATCATGATTCCCGAACTTATCGCGCCTAATACTTTAGATAAGCCAAACCAACAAATTGCAAATGGGAAAAAAATGCCGGGAACTATGATAGTAAGAAGCGTAAGAATTAAGGCCACAATAACAAAATTATCCTGTTTCATATAAAGCGCCAGGAAAATAGCAAATAAAATGCTTACCAATCCGAATTCTGTGCATTGTTTTTTAGTGATCCCGTCAGCTGCTTTTTTAATTATAGCCATGATTATCCTTTTCATTTTTAATTTGTGAAAATAGCGATAAGGCTTCCTTATTGCTGCCATCAATCTTTAATATTTTTTTAGCATATATTGATGCCCCCTCCATGTTGCCCATTTTAAAATACTTATTTGCGATCTGATTTAAAATGGATATATCCGTTGAATCTTTCGAGCTTTGTTTTTGCAATTGTATTATTTCCCCCGCAAGTAATTTAACCGGAAGCAGGTTGGGACCTAAAGCACTACGATTAATGGCATAATCCAGGTAAGGCATTGCATCAGCCGGTTTGTCGAGTTTAAAATAAATCACAAAAAGATATTTCGCCTTATCGAAAGAAGGAGCTAAATAAAATGCTTTTTTGAAATAAAATATGGCATTTTCAAAGTCCTTAAGCTCACCACATAAATTGGCTGCTTTTTCATAATAAGCTTCATCATTCGGATGCTCAAGCACGAGTGTTTCCACAACGGTTTTTGCTTTTGCCAAATCATGTTTGATAATATAATAGTTATACAGGCTGTCAATGGCTTCGGGCCATGCCACTTGTTTAAAAGCTATGTTATAAGCCAGTCTTTTCTCTTCGGTATCAATAATAATAGAATCAGGCGCCAGGGTTGAATGAACCTGTTCTTCCCTGAATGGCCAGCTCATCTTAAGTTTCAATATCTTGTACCACCCTGTTAAAGAATCCATTTCGGTTATAGGCATTTGCTTCACTAATTGTTCAAAAGACATTTCCTTTTCTTTGTTTATTGAAATGATGCCTTGTTTTTTTAGTGCCCCGTAAAAGGCATCCGCAATCAGCGCATAACCAGTCAGGTTAGGATGAACATGCTCCAGGATCAATTCATCTCCGATGATATTGTTTCCTGACCAGGCTTCAAAAAGGGCTTTTGTATCCACCAAATGTGCGTTTTGATATTTATTGCACAATTGTAAAATAATCTCATTCATCTGATGCGGGGCCCTGAAGCGCAAACCGTCCAAATCTTTGGCGCTCGAAAAATATGCTTTTGCTTTTTTAAAATTGCCCTGACTATATGATACCACACCTAAATAATAATTGCAAAGCGCATGGGAGGGATATATTTGATTTGCTTCTGCCAGATACTTATCAGCTCCTGCCAGATCTTTGTTTTCAAAAGCCTGCAGTCCAAGCGTGTATTTTATTTTAAAGTCCGGAAACCGGATACTATCCACCTGTTCACTCGTAAATGGCTTTAAATCTTTTTCATTACTTACCAGGTTACTTATAAAGACTGGGATATGATATTTATTAAGAACATTCAGTGTCTCATCTATATTGGATCTAAACTGATTAATACCTCTTGTGAATAATTTTGACTGATAAGGGATTTGCTGATCGGCAACCATCAGGCCCATGCGGGTCTTTCCTGCATTTGATTTACCAGAGCTAAATAATCCTGTAATCCTTTCATATCCATTTGTCATCAATTGTATCAGTCTTAACCTGCGTAGCTCAAGTATTAAATTGACGATATGCTGATTGCCTCCAATTTTGTCAGTTGATCCTACGCCAAGCGTTCCGTAATACTCATTTTGTCCCGCATAAATTAGCACTGCATCCGGCTGATAATTTACCAGCTCCTTTGCAAAGCCCAAAATAGTATATGAATTCACCGCAGTTAAGGAGATATTGATTATTTCAAAATTCTTATCAGGAAAACAATGCATCAGGCGATACTGCAGCCACCGGTGAAATGAACCATTGTGAAAATAAGGATAGCCAATCGTTGTCGATTCGCCCAATATGAAAATCCTCAATGTATTTGCATCCTTTTCTTTTTTAAATAATTCGGTATTTCCTTTTGTTGCAATGGCCTGGTTGGTAAAATATTTTTTTGATGCATCCGGGTTTAATAAAAGATAATTTTTGTCGGCAGGATACTCAATAAAAAGATCCAGGTTGTGCCCGTAATGAAAGACCCTCAAAGAAATTTCCAATAAACATAAAATCAGGAAAGGGATTAAAATGCTGATCGCCTTAAATAAAAAAACTTTTTTTGAGGAAGCATTCCTTGCAGGGAGCGGTTCGTGATATCTTTTTCTTTTGCTCATTCAATAAATTACTTAGAAAAAAATTATGCTTTATGATTATTGTTTCCGCTCAGGTAAAGTAAGACTCAGGGGTATTTCTCCCTTAAGTGTTTTGGCCGCTTCACCGGTCAGCCATAAATATAAATCGGATGATTTCCCATCCATATTAATGAAAGCAGTGAGTTTGCCAACTGGTGGATGATCGGTGCATTTAAATATAGCGGTTCCTTCGTTCACCTCATCAAACATTGCTACGTAGAGCATTCTGGCACCCGTTTTTAATGCAGTTGAAATCAACTGCCAATAAAAATGACCTCCCTGCCTTGGAATGGATCCTACCGGTTTTATATCATCGGGAAATGCATGCACGCTAAGGTTGTGCCAACTGAAACCCGGATACACACAGGGAACATAATCAATATTATTTTCACGACACCATTTCATATCCTCGATCATCATATCACGATAGCGATCCATATCATTATGCAGGAGCGGCGAAAAGCGTTGTACGGTCCAGGGCATGATCATATCTGCCTCGCGTATCAATGTGTGCAGGTAGTTATCATGAACACAATCTGCATTCAATTCCCGCCATGAAGTTGGTACGCCCAACATCACGGTGCAATTTCCATAAACCGGATCATTCTTTAAAAAGTTAATAAGTCTTTCCAGGCCAATATTACGGATATCGTAAGGCCTGTCGGGAAAACCTACTCCCCAGATCACCACTACCGGTTTGCCTCTGTGGTGCAAATAAGTTTTTTCTCCTTCCTGGTTAGTTACTTTTACCTGATCCACCAGGTATTTCCAATCATCAATAATAGATGAGCAATCTTCTCCTGTACTTTTTAATCCGGAAAGATCATACATTACTGCGATGGCTCTTTTATATTTTGACGCAGCTTCCAATGCATTTTTTAATATCATCGTGGATTCTTTATTCCGGTTGGCACTCCGGGTATCATCAAAGAAACGTTGCATGAAAACCCCATCAACTCCATATTGCTGCATCCATTTAAAATGAAGATCAATGGTGCTTTTGTCCAAAGAACTGAAAAAGCGGGCTTTTTTACCGTCCGGCGAACTAAATGGCGTTTCATAAGTTTTTTCATATTCAGTTACATCCGGCCATAAGTCGATTCCCGAGCGATTCTCATCTCCATACACATATCTTTTACCGGAGCTGCCGTCACCAGCGGCCCTGAACCATCCCTGGTAACCTGCCATTACCAGGCCTTCATAAGTTGGATATAAGGAAGTTTTGTTGTGACGGGACTGAGCAAATGAAATAAATACAATTGACTGGAAAATAAGGTAGCTGACAAATTTATTCATTAGGCAATAATTAAATTGGCAATCAAACAGCAAAGAAACATTTAGCAGATTAATATGTGATTAATAAAAGGACTAATTACGATTGGAGATGAATATATTTTCGTGGACCGTACGGATTTTTCTAAACCAGCTATTAAAAGATCCGGAAACTTCTGACCTCACGCGCAAAATAAATTCAGGTAATTACTTCGTGGAAAGTTTTTCCAAAGTTCTCTCCATAAATATCCTTGTAATCTTTAATGAATTTTAAATAAGTATTATTAGCCAATGTGTGCCGTTTAAGATATATAAGACTCTTGCATTTGTAGATTAACGCATCTTCATTTAGTTGGTCAAAACAAAAAATATAGTTAGTGATTTCGATAATAAATTCCGGGTCCTTTGAGATATCCTGGCTTTTGATAAAACCAAGACAGATATCCAGCACGGAATTGGATGTTTCAGACTTGATATTATCAAGCCAGCTATATTCCGTCTGGACCAAAAATCCTCCTCTTTTTAAAACATCAACGACGTCGCTGATAAGCTTTTTTTGTGGCCCTGTTACACTCTGAACCAATGATACATATTTCTTATAATCTATGTAGATATCGTTGTCAATGATCACAAACTGCCAGTAGCCTGATTCTTTATGAATCGTGCAATTGCCGATTTTCTCAAGGATGGTTTTTAATTTCGCAATGTTTACAGATCTGTTGTTCTTTGCGTCCTTATCAGATTTATCGTGCCACAATATCTCATTCAGTTCCTCTGATGAAATGCCCCTTCCGTTTCGTATCGAATAAATAGAGATGACAAGAAATAATTCTTTTAGGAGCGGCGTAAAAAAACGTGTAATATCATTTCCTTCTTTATCGAATACCTGGAACTGACCAAAAAGATAAATGGCAGGATGATGGTTTTTTTCAGCATTGCTCAATTGATATGGTACAACGCCAGTGCGCATCGTTTCATCATGGACATCCGATCTGCCTGTGCTGCTGACACGGAATTTGCGTTTGCTGAAATATCTCCAGGCAAGAAAAATAAATACGACGCAAATAATAAGCCCCAGTATTGAGAAAAGTAATAGATATGGAGTGGAGGGAGCTTTAAAAATGGGTTGAGGATTATCCACAGGTGCCGGGGGAAAATTCAGCGTAAATATTTTTACTTCGGTTCTTTTTTCTTTTGCGTCTTCTTTGGAATAAAATAAGGTAACTGCTATCAGTTTATTGGCAGACGGTGAATAAAAAAGGTCCGCGAATGACTGGATATCATGAAAATTATATGGAATCATGCTGCCTACTAACCTGAGCGTTGAATCTGTTAAGGAGCCCTTAATTAATTGCAGGTTTGAATTAGAGCTATCATTGGGGAAAATCAGCCCATAATATTCATCGGGTTCAGGCCCGATGACCAGGCTGTTGGCAAATGTAAATGGCGTGCTTAGCGGTTTAAGTGTGTATAGTTTTTTAAATGAATTTTCTTTTACATTAAATCTCAACAGGTCATAATAATATCGCGGATCAAGCATTTGATCACCATTGTGGCTACCATATCCACCTATGATATAAGCAAATTTTCCATCGGGACTAGTTCCTAACGCAGATAGATAGCGAGGTGAAAAATAGTCGCCGGAAGAAGAAAGGATATCCCATTTTTTTGTGGCAAATTGATAACGCTGAACCAAGTTCTTGTATCTAAGATATCCGTAGCCACCGATAATATATAAAGAAGTATCTACGGTGGAAATAAATTTATTGACATGCCAGAATTGTGTTATCGGCACCGGTCCTGATGGAAAATTAGAATCCCAATGATTGCTTCCAAAATCATATGCAACAACTTTTTTATGGTCGGCATAAATATCCCACAGTTTATCGTTTATCGTGTCATAAATTACCTGGTGGCCCAGGAGCAAATTCTGGTGCCGGCATGGCAGCCAATTTATGTCTTCATCATGTTTCAGTGTATAAATAGCCAGTGAATCCGCTCCTGCGATAAATAGTTTGTCTTGTTTTACATCGTATGCAATGCCGGCATAACCATTTATTGTAAAAGATTCTTTCTGTTCCCAGTTTTGATATTTTGGTTTTATCCAAACAGGATTTTTAGCCTTTGCCGGTTTGTGACTGATTTTATCAAAGCATACATTCCCCGTGGATTCACTAAGCGGCCAAAAATATTTTAGTGTATTATTTTCGGAAATCTTAATGTCTTTTATTTGCATCGGGGGGATGTCCCTGGTCTTGAATTTTTGAAAATCATTGGCACCCCATAAAAATTTAAAATAACTACCGGTAACCGCCAACTTACAGGTGCCAGCTAATTTGTTACCTACGGAAAATTGCAGTGTATGTTTTTCGATATCAAATTTGAAATTAAGTCTGTTCCAGGTTTTGTATAACAGCAAGCTATCGATGGTAAAACTGATACCGGAAAAATTTTCACCGGTAATCACTTTGAAAGTGCTTGATGGCTGATTGTATATTAAATCGATATTTTGATTGTCATTGCTGATGATGCGAACTATATAACCAAAATAGATCGCGTGGTTGGGTATGAAAGCAATATCGAACCCGAGTTCAAAATTTTTTGTAAGGTTAAATGAATCCTCCGGGAAAAGATCAAGCGAGGTCCTTTTTTCCAGATCAACCTCATGGCTGTTAAATAGTAAACCATAAGATTGAGCGTGACCGTTAACTTTTACAAGTAAAAAAATGGCAAAACTTAATATATACCTCCTCATAAGCAATTGCAAAACTAAATATCTTTTTAAAGAACCTGTCATATTACTGCCAGTTACGATTCCTGGGCATATTAGTCAAAAAAAGCCTTTTCACCCGGTTGCAGATTTTGCAAACGAACCCCGTAAGCATTTTAAAATCTTCAAAATAAATAACCAGTGCCTGTTGATCGTGAAATGTCAAACCTGAGAATCTTACGTCTATCGTTTCATGTCTCAACGATAGCGTGCGACATCTTATAGTTAACATACCACCAGTAAATATAATCAGAAAATCGACCGCTCAAGGATCAGTATCCGGGAATTGTTGCCTGCATAATAAAAAAAGAGGGATGTAAAAACATCCCTTCCTTGATAGTACCGGTCAAATATAAAGACGGTAACTGTCGTGCTTATGAGAATTTTTAATCCATTGACTACGGACCTGGCAAACTTGTATCACCATTTCCTGCTCTTCTAAAAACAAGATAAATTTCCAATCATCGATTGCCTAATGAACCGCCTTCTTTGCAATTATTCCTTGAAATGTATTTGCCGTAAATTAAATTACCTGTTACGCTCTGAAGCGCATATTTGTTTCCGTTATAAAATATCAGGTGGATTTTCCTGTAATCTTTATTTTTTAACGGTCTTACTCACCGATTCCCCATTTTTTATTTGGCTTTGGACCCATTTCAAGTTCCAGCGATCCACCATCCACCAACTGTTTATGAGTGAACCAGGGTGTTTTCAATTCACGGCCATTGAAACGCGCGCTTTGTATGTATTTATTCACTTCG
>Ga0137407_10000515_pt1 | contig 25881 bp, 22 predicted proteins | sample CZOMad2_2_16fung_FD_108410 | JGI IMG/M metagenome (GOLD analysis project Ga0137407, IMG submission 108410) | Vadose zone soil fungal communities from Angelo Coast Range Reserve, California, USA - CZOMad2_2_16fungal (Illumina Assembly) | ecosystem: Environmental > Terrestrial > Soil > Vadose... | reverse complement strand
TAGCGCGTATGATCATGGCCGGTATGGAATTTATGCATGAGAAACCTTTCAGCGATGTATATTTTACCGGCATGGTGCGCGATAATCAAGGAAGAAAAATGAGCAAAAGCCTGGGGAATTCACCCGATCTCCTCGAGCTGATAGACAAATATGGAGCTGATGCTGTAAGGTTTGGTATACTGATCTCCTCTCCTGCCGGCAATGATCTTTTATTCGATGAGACAAGCCTGGAACAGGGTAGAAATTTTAATAATAAACTATGGAATGCACTAAAGCTGGTCAATAGCTGGGAGTCAAGAATTGGTGACACAACACAGGTAAATGACAGTTTTGCTACGGATTGGTTCCAAAACAGGTTGAATGAAGTAAGGCTTGAAATAGAAAAGCTATTTAAAGAATATAAACTAAGTGAGATTTTAAAAATCATTTATTCGCTGATATGGGATGATTTCTGCAGTTGGTACCTGGAATGGGCCAAGCCCGCGATGAATGCGCCTATCCATCAAGCCGTTTATAATAAGACGGTTTATTTCTTTGAGCAATTAGTTCAACTGCTTCACCCTTACATGCCTTTTATTACAGAAGAAATTTATCACTTGTTGAAAGAAAGAAAAGATGGAGATGATTTGTGTGTAAAACAATTTGAATCCATAAATTTTCCTGAAAAGGACATTCTTTTGCTAGGTGAAAATGTTAAATCTTTTTTATCTGGAAGTAGAGAGTTTAAGCAAGAACACGATATCAAAAATTCTGAACCAATAAAAAAGTTAATTCTTCCCGGGTTTATTTTTGGGAACAACCAGACCGTATATGACATTATAAAAAAACAAGTTAATATCGAAGAAATAGTTTTTCAATTTGGAGACACAACTTCTTCCACAACAACAACTACAACTACTGTTTTTCCATTTAAGGATCATCAAACCATATTTGAAACAGCTCAGAATATTGACTCATCTAAGAGAAGGGAAGAGTTATTAAAAGAAATAGAATATCACAAAGGTTTTCTTATTTCCGTCAATAAGAAATTAGAAAATGAGCGCTTCATCAAAAACGCAAAGCCAGAAGTTATCGCCTTAGAGCAAAAGAAAAAAACGGATGCTGAAGCAAAAATTAAAACTTTGGAAGAAAGTCTTGCGCAGCTTTGATATTTTGGCGAGTCTCTCGCTTAACCGCAAAGACACAATGAACGCAAAGTTGCGCGAAGGGATTTCTTCGCGTACCCTCGCGTTCTTCGTGCCTTAGCGGTTAAGCGAGAGACTCGCCAAAAAAATCAAACAAACAATTCAATTCAACAAATTCAACGGTAAAATAAGTTCCCATTGATTGGGTGATCTTCCTTCATAATCAGGATCCATTAAATGACTGTAACGTATACCGAAACTTACCGGCAACTGGTTCCACCATTTGGTATCGAAATAAATTTCCGTTCCATACGAACGGTATTGCGGCTGAGCCACACCGTTGAATGCATTAAAAGGCACGCTGGTATAATCAAAAAATATATTGGCACGGACACGCAACAAATAAAAAATATTTGCAAATCCCCAATCGGGATATGCCAGGGGCAAATGATAATTCCCGCCCAACCGATACATCCTGTAAAAATTTTCACCACTATATCCCCGCGAAAACGGGAAGCTGTTTGAAAAACCAATCCTCCCCTGGTCATCCCTTCCCTGCAAAGCAGCCGCCAATACCAGGCTATGCGTATGTGCAAGACCGGGAAAATAAAAATATCCGGAAACAAGCCATTGATTGCCCGTTAAATTAGAAATAGCAGTATTATAACTTAAGGTAAGTGATTGTGCAAGCACCGGATTTATCTGGCGTTTTCCTTTCTGTGTTTGATGGATGAAACTAATATTGGGGTTTATCGATGCATATCCCCTGTTTGCAAAAGTATCTTTATATATTCCCTTGAAATATGGCTGACTATACGCGATATCGCTGCCAAATTGCAGGGAAGTATACCATCTTCCTTTGCTAAAATTAAGCGGGACAATCAGGCCGGCTCTTCCTTTCGCTTCGTCCCAGAAAACTTTGTTATTATGAGAAAAAGCATTTCTGTCAAAAGTATAATTCAGTCCGATACTGATCCACGGATAAAAAGCGCCATATGTAGCGTCAATGCCTATGCGCTTGTATTGTTCGTTGCGGTTATACCCGACAAATATTTCCGATTGCATGGTATTCATCACATTTTCCCCTGCCAGTGCGAAAGTGTAATCCGGATCATTGATATAGGGCCTCCAGCTGTGAAAATTAAATAACCCCATGGAGGATGAGTAAGAATGAACCGGGTATTTGATAAATCCAATACTATCTGTTAAAACAGGAATTTCTTTTTCGAGTGAATGGATATTTTGTGTAATCAATGGCACGGTCCATTGCTCCGTTGAAAGGGGTTTCATGCTGATATGCTCGCGGCTAACAATATTCGCTTTATATCCTACTGCGGTTAAATTGGTCCAGGCATATTTTCCATAAGCAGACTGCAGCTGGTAATTTCCAGCAGGCTCAAGCATAGCTGGTAAATTGACCTGGTAAAGATTGTGATTGCTTATAGTAAACAATATATCCTTCCCATTGTGTGTCGCTGAAAAATAAACGGTATCATTTTCTACAGCAGGAAAGCCAATGACATTCATACTAAAATTTGTTAACCAATCTGCAGTTCCGTTATTTATATCAAAAATGCCGAGCGCCATTTGGCCATGTTCATTTCTAACGGGAGCAACTATCTGCTGATTACCATAAAATTTCGGATAAGTATAGAATAGCCCATTGGGATTAGGAATGATCTTTTCAACAATACCCGTTTTACTGTTAAGAATATGCAGCGCGGTCTTTCCATCTTCTGCTACCTGAACAGCAACGATGTGCATCCCATCCGCTGAAATATCAGGCGAAAAATATTTTGATCTGTTAGTGATTCGTTTTTCTTTCCCGGAAGATATATCCAATACTCTTATTACATTGAAATCTCTCCAACCCCATCGTATGTCTGGTTCATAAGCGGCATAAACTATTTTATTATTCCGAAGGGAAAAATAATTATCCAATGAAACTGATCTTGTTATAATTCTTTTTTCTTTTTGATTGCGGAGATCACGAATTATAAATACTGAAGGTTGTGTATAAGAGCTCCGGGTAAAAATAATATGTGACCCATCGGAAAATTGCGGGAACTCTTCATCTGCTACAAAATGTTTATGAGAACGTGCGTATTGAATGATCGAATCATTGCTATTGGTTTCCACCTGTTGCTGAAAATAATTCAAAGCGTCTTTCCGGAAAATTTCAAAAGATTTGCCGGAATACTTTGCAACAGCTTTTTGCAGCGGATAAAATAATCCTCTGAAAGCCGCTGCCTCGAGTGTAACCTTTTTCCAGAAATCTGCGCCATATTTTTCTCTGCCGTATGCTGTCAGCATATACCCCAGTGGGTAATGATCCGGAACATAATCAAGGAATGAACCATTGCGTAATTTCATCCAGGAATAATTTTTTCCAGCGATCCAGAGAGATTTATATCCATTAAAAAATGTCGGAAGCCTGCCCCTTCCCTGTTTACTGACCAATGTTTCCTGGTACACTGCGTCCCCTTCCCAAAACCAATTTGGAATAGCCAGGCTGTTGGCAAGTCCCTGCCCGCCTTCACCAAAAAGATAAAAAAAAGCTTTTGATAATCCTACCCGGTAATTGTTGTATTGCTGCACATGACGATATTCATGGATAGCCAGCTGCTGCTGCCATGGCAGGCTACCCAACTCAAAACTGTTCTGGTCAGCGGTAAGTTCAAATTCACTTTTGAAAGGGGCCAGTTGCACATAACCGTTAGAAATAGTAGTTTGATTTTGAAATATAATATTGATCTTGTGTTGATGATTGCCGATAGTAGCCAGGGTGCTCCTGCTCAATGCCTGAACAATGGAAAACACTTCCCCCGCCTGCCTTTCAAGTCCTGAAGGAAAAATGACCCTGGCAGTATCATTGTTTATTTGTTCCCATTTCAGGGATGGAGGATTGCCACCGAAGGGCTGGCTCCTTACAGAAAAGGAATAGAACAGCAAAAAGAAAATTGTAGAAGCACTGTTTAATCGCATCACGATAACCTATTCATATATTGAAATTACCGGATAAGCCCGACAGAAAAAATTTTAAAATCTAAGTATTATGCGTTGCGGCCAGGAAAAAAATCAACGTATATGCATATCTGCATTGAATGGATTGATTTTTGCAGTCTTGGTTTTTTGTTTAAAGTGTACATTCGTGGTGAATGGTCAATCAATTTACCATTCACCATTCACCATTCACCATTGACCCTTTTTCATGAGATCCCGGACAAATGCTTTTGCATTATCAGGAAATATAGATTCATTGATAGCTGCGGCCATCGGGTTTGCTATCATCCAGGTATTTTCGCATCACAGTGGTATCGGCGTTTCACCAGATTCAGTGACCTATATCAGTGCTGCAAGAAATTTATACGCAGGAAGGGGACTTATAGGATTCGACAACCAGTCGATGGTGGTTTTCCCTGCGTTTTATTCTATTTTTCTTGCCACCATGATATTTATTACGAGGCTGGATCCGGTGATTTTCGGGTCTGTGATGAACGGTCTGTTATTTGCCATCCTGCTTTACCTCTGCGGGGCTATCATGAATGGATTTTATTTTTTCTCGAGGTGGTATAAACGCATTCTTTTAAGCTGCCTGGTGTTAAGTCCCTGCCTGCTCGAAATTTATTCCATGTTATGGACCGAAACCCTATTCATACTGTTACTGATTTTTTTCATGATTGCAATCAGGAATTATTTTCAAAAACATACAACCGGTTCGCTGATCGCCGTATCGGTGATTGTGGCATTTGCCTGCGTTACACGTTATGCCGGTGTCGCATTGATGTGTACCGGTGGATTGCTGCTGATTCTTGATGGAAAAATAAAATCAGGGAAAAAAATAATCAATGTCATTATCTTCAGCATCATTTCTAATTCTTTGCTTTTTTTAAATATTGCGAGAAACATATCTGTATCTGGTGTCGCTACGGGAGTCAGGCAAAAAGGGAATACTCCGCTGATACAAAATATTTATTATTTCGGTAGCATATTGTGTGACTGGCTACCTGTCCCAAAAAATAACCTGACTGCATTTATTTTGACAATCGCTTTTATTTTAATCTGTTTACTCACATTCGTATTGCTTTTCCGGAATCCAGTTAAAGGCTATTCGTACGAAAGTATTGCTTCTGCAATTTGTGTGGTGTATACTTCTTTTATGCTTTTATCAGCTACAGTTTCCCGTTATGAGCAATTCACGAATCGTTTATTATCCCCGCTGTTTATTCCCCTGCTCTGGAGTATGAGTTACTGGTTCCCTTCCTTTGCAAATAAATTTACGCTCATTAAAAGAGCCGGGATCATTGGCCTAGGCCTCTTGTTGATGGCAGTTTTTCAAAATTATCAGCTCGCAGCAGATTATGAAACATATGATGGCGTGAAAGATGCAGGCATACCAGGCTATACGGAAGATCCATTTCCTCAGTTGGATATTGTTGTTTTCATGCAAAAAAATAATAACATATTTAAGCGCAAGTATGCCGTTTACTCGAATGCGGGAGATGCGTTTTATTTTTTTACCGGGAAACCCGGGCAGCTACTGCCTCAAGTTGTATTTCCGGAAGATGTACAAAAATTCTATGACGAGAACCACCTCTATGTAGTATGGTTCAACGACGTGAACAATCCTGATCTTTTAAGCCTGCAAAATATACTTGCCAATAAAAAAATGACCCTTGTTCAGCAATTCAATAGTGGGGCCATATATGTTTATGAGAAAGACTAGAGAATGTGCGAATGTGCTGATGTGCAAATGTGCGAATTCATTAAACCGGACGGTAAAAAGAATTCGCACATTTGCACATCAGCACATCCGCACATTTCACAAATTCCTCAACCAGATATTCCGGAAACTGATAGGTTCGCTGGGATCACCATGCGCCTGCAGTTTAAGAGGTGAAGGTCCATGCTTTTTATAAAATGGCTGACCGATATACATGGTCACACCTTTCAATTCATAATTATTTTGTACAAGAACACCATTGTGAAAAGCGGTTACACGTGCCGGTGATTTTACTGATCCGTCATCGTTGAATCGCGGAGCGGTCCAGATTACATCATAAACCTGCCATTCGCCCGGCTTCTTACAGGCATTTGCCAATGGAATGCTTTGCTTATATATACTTGCAGTCTGACCATTCACATAAGTTTTATTATTATAACAATCGAGCACTTGCAATTCGTATCCCTGGTCCCCTGAACCGATGGATGCAAGGAAAACACCGCTATTACCACGGGCCTGTCCTTCACCAGTTATATTTTCAGGAATGCGCCACTCAATATGCAGTTGATAGTCATTAAAAGATTGTTTGGTTTCTATATTACCTGCTGATTTGTTTACAGTGATAACGCCATCTGCAACTTTCCATCCGGCAGGGGCCGTTGTATCTTTCACAGATCTCCATTGATCGAGATTTTTGCCATCAAATAAAATAATGGCATCGGAAGGTGCGTCTGAAGGAGTTTTACCAGGTGTAACTATTTTCGGGACAGGACTATAAAATTCTGTCAGCTTTGGATCACCCTGTTGTGCGAATAATGAGTTCGCACCCAGAACAGCTACGGAGATTGCAGAAAAGAAAAATCTTTTTGAATAATAACAAGCAATGGATGACATAATAAAATGGTTTGATAATAAGAGGCCAATTTATGATAAAAATTTGTAAAGAAGATGTTAGCGAAGAAAATAGATTCTTATCCGGGAATGATAAGATAAACGCAATCCAAAATAATCAACAGTTATTTTTGAATTTTCATTTTATATCATCACAAAAGAATGATCAACGCTTTTCCATATGATAAAAATTCAGCGCCATGGTATCAAATATAATCAGAAAACTAAGTTTTCTTAATCAGCTTTGATGCAATGAATGCGAAAAGTCCCAATATTAGTCCGAATACGACGCCGAAAAGTGGTCCCATAATCAGCATCAACAATCTGGGATGATTGTGCAGAGGCATTTCTGCGCTCATGGAAGACATCTCCGGATGATTAGTTATATATTTATCATAGAATAAAATGTGGGCTCCTGTAATCCATACAGAATTTACCAGGCTCACCATGAAACCGTGCAGAAAATATTTCCCCTTACATTTCTTTACTATCAGGTACGCGCAAATAATGAAAATTGTAAGCCAAAACAAAGGTTCAATTTTGGCAGGAATCATGGAGATAGTTGCAAATGCCATTGCCAGTCCAAAAAGGGAAAGGCGAAGAATTAATTTCCAGTTCATATTTTTTATTTTAAAGTGAATAATCTATCCTGAATAAAATAAAAAATATCCAGGTGCTAAACGCGTGAATTTCTTTATATAATCCTGCCTTGCAAAAATTCGCCATCCGCACATTCGCTAATCCGCATATTAACATTGGTTATTTTGTTTTGACATACACATGCCTGATATTTTTTTTCCCGGATTCTCTTTCATCTATCTCAAACTGACCGATGCTTTTGATTAATGAAAGAAGTTTGCTGAATCCATAATTCCGGGAATCGAAATTCGGTTGCTTTTTCAGGAGAAAATTTCCAAGATCGCCTAAAAATGCCCAACCGTTTTCATCTGCAATATCATTGATGCTGGCTTTGATTAATTTTACCAGGTCTTTATCGACTTTTAATATCGAAGGTGCGGAAACCACCGTTTGGGATCCGGCGGCTGCATTTTTGTTTGCGAGTTTTGATGGAGATTTAACGGTTTCGATTTTCGCTTCCCGGGTAGTAAGTATTTCTATATAAATAAATTTATTACAGGCAGCAATAAACGATGTGGGCGTTTTCTTTTCACCAAAACCAAATACTTTCATTCCTGCTTCCCGGAGCCTTGTTGCCAGCTTGGTAAAATCGCTATCGCTGGATACGAGACAAAAGCCATCCACTCTTCCGGAATATAATATATCCATTGCATCAATGATCATGGCAGAATCCGTAGAATTCTTTCCGCTGGTATAACTGTATTGCTGAACCGGCGAAATAGCATTCTCAAGCAATACAGTTTTCCAACCCGAAACTGTCGGCTTTGTCCAGTCTGCATAAATTCTTTTAAAAGTAGGCGTTCCATATTTCGCCATTTCTTCCAGCATCCCTTTGATATTTGAATAAGGAACATTATCTGCATCAATTAAAACAGCGAGCCTCAGTTCTTTTGATATATCCATGTGTTTCGCTGATTGCGGCAATTGCCGTAATCCATATAAAACTACGCACATTCGCTCAATCCTGCAATTTCAGCAATTGCCTTTCTTCCCGGGTCTTTTCTTATCTTACAGCATAACAAATACTGTATGCCCCGTTTTCAAATGGATGATGATATTGCCAAAGCAAGAACACTCAATAAAGATTTTTATACAAACCGGGACTTATTTGAATTAACCAAAGAAAAATTATTCGCCAATTCCTGGCAATTTATCGGCAACACCGACCTTGTGAAAGAGCCCGGCAGCGTTTATCCATTCACGCTATTGGAAAACCATCTCGATGAACCCCTGGTAATCACAAGAGATAAGTTCAACAAGATTCATTTGTTGTCGAACGTTTGCACACATCGTGGAAATATTATTGCGGACCGGGCTTGCCAGTCAATTAACCTTCGTTGTAAATACCATGGAAGGCAGTTTCATCTTGATGGAAAATTTCTTTCAATGCCCGAATTCAAAGAAGTAGAAAATTTCCCTTCTTCAGATGATAATCTCAAGCAATTGCGTTTATACCAGTGGGGCAAATGGATATTCACTTCTTTAAGTAATACAGTTTCTCCTGAACTCTTCCTGCAAGATATGATCAACAGGACCGGATGGATGCCCGTAAATGATTTTGTTTTCCGTCCGGATTTATCCAGGGATTTTATAGTAAAAGCGCATTGGGCCCTGTATTGTGAAAATTATCTGGAAGGTTTTCATATTCCCTTCGTGCATGCGGGTTTGAATGCTGTGATTGATTTTGGAAATTATACCACTGAGCTGTTTAATTGGTCAAACCTGCAATTGGGTATTGCAAAAGATGAAGAAGATTGCTTTACAATACCTGCTTCATCACCGGATCATGGAAAAAAAATAGCGGCGTATTATTTTTTTGTTTTCCCGAATATGATGTTCAATTTTTATCCATGGGGATTGTCAGTGAATCATGTAAAGCCAATCGGCATCAATGAAACGAAAATATCTTTTTATACATATTTATGGAATGAATCAAAATTTAATACAGGTGCAGGGGCCGGTCTTGATGAAGTTGAAATGGAAGATGAAGAAGTAGTGCAGAATGTGCAAAAAGGAATCCGGTCGAGGTTCTATCAATATGGACGTTATTCAGTGACCAGGGAACAGGGAACGCATCATTTTCACAGGATGATTGCGGCGTGGATGAGATGAGCGAGTAGTAAGTGGCAAGTAGCGAGTGGAACTTCTACTTGCTCCCCGTAAAATCGAATTAAAGATCATCAACAAAGCATGGAATTAAAAAAAAGCATCGGACTCTGGTCGGCAGTAGCAATTGTAGTAGGAAGTATTATTGGTTCAAGCATTTTTATGAAACCCGCCACCATGGCCGGTCAGCTTGGATCTCCGATACTACTGATTGTTATATGGATTGTTGCGGGAGTTGTTTCTCTGTTTGGAGCGATGGTATTTGCAGAACTTGGTAGCATGTTTCCTGAAACCGGCGGCGAATATATTTACCTGCAAAAAGCCTACGGCGATTTTATCGGATTTCTTTATGGTTGGTCAACCATTGCGGTAATTAACACTGCAGCTATAGCCGCTATTGCTTTTGTATGCGCCGACTACTTAAACTTTTTTCTTCATTTGCCGCATTTCAGTGTAGCAACAGAGCAATCTGTCAAATTACATATTCCGATGGTTGGTAATATTTTTCCATTACAAAACTTCGGCGTAAAAATGATGGCATTTACAATCATCGCAGGATTAACCATTGTCAACTATATAAGCGTTCGCTCTGGTAATGCCATACAATTTATCGCTACGCTTGTAAAAGTATTAGCTATTGTATTGCTGGTATTCGGAATTTTATTTTCAGGTAAGGGTTCAACAGAAAATTTTTTCGTCAGCTCGCCTGATTTTCATTTATCAGGATGGTCCCTTCTTGCCGGGCTGATGGCAGCGACTACCGGCGCCTTTGCATGTTATGATGGATGGGTAAATGTAAATAGTGTTGCAGGTGAAATCAAAGATCCGAAAAAAAATCTTCCGAAAAGTTTAATTGCAGGATTATTTATCAGTATCGCTGTATATGTATTCGTCAATCTTGCTTACATGTATGTATTGCCGGTAGATGTGATGTCCAAATCACCATTGGTAGCCTCTGACGCAGCTGCAAAAGTATTCGGAATGTCGGGAGGAAGCATTATTGCGCTGCTGATAATTATTTCTGCATTCGGGGCCACCAATATCAACCTGCTTACAAATGCCCGTATTGTTTTTGCAATGGGTGAAGATGGAAATTTTTTCCCATGGACGGGGAAGGTGCAGGCACGCTTCAGGACGCCGGGAAATTCAGTCATTCTGATCGGCGTATGGAGCAGTTTATTTGTACTGAGCGGATCTTTCGATATTCTTGCTGATATGTTCGTTTTTATGTCATGGGTATTTTACGGACTAACGGTAACAGGTATCTTTATCCTGCGAAAAAAACTCCCTGATGCCGAGCGTCCCTACAAGGTCAATGGTTACCCTTTTGTTCCCCTTATCTTCATACTTTTTACATTATTGTATATGGTTGTGACATTATACAATGATATCGATAACTATAACGGCGGGAGATCACCCATTATCAATTCTGTTTTCGGAATTCTGCTGACTTTAGCAGGAATACCTTTGTTCTGGTATTTAAGAAAAAGAAGACCCGGTAAGAAGATTTCGGAAATAAATTTATTTTGATACCAAAATCAATATTTTTCGTGAGACGTGAAACGACAAACGCGAATATCTCAGGTTTATCGTTTCACGTCTCACGTCTCACGTTTAATCCTACCCGTTATTTCGCGAGTGATCTGATGATTTCTTCATGTTGCGGATATTGCGCGATCAGCATAGATCTTTCGGCCAATTCAAAATCTTCAAAATCAAAACCGGGTGCAACGGTACATCCTGTAAGCGCATACTCACCCCCATTTTCTAATTTTGCTCCAAACCAGTTTCCTGCTTTTATAATTACCTGGAACATTTCTCCTTTTTCAGCATTACTGCCAAGCCGATGTTCCTGCAGGGCTCCATCTTTTGTCAATTCATATATAACCAGGCAGTCCCCGGTATAAAAATGCCAAAGTTCATCCGAAGCGATGCGATGAAATGCAGAGAACTGGTTTTTTTCTAATAAAAAATAAATACTTGTCGACGCAGATCTCCTGCCTTTGAAAGAAGCCGGCAAATTTTCACGGGCGATAGATATGGATGATTTGTAATTTTCCCTGAAATAACCTCCTTCAATATGCATGTTTAATTGCAATCGATCGATCCAATATGCAGCATTTTTTATCATGGATTTTATCGCTCGATAATTACAGAATGGCCATATTCCCTGGTAAGAGAGTCTTTGATGTGTACAGTATCTTTTGGAGCGGCCGGGAAGGCGAAATACAGTTTGAAGAAAGTAGAATCTTTCGTGTACATATTTATTTTGAGCTCGAAAGAACGCAGTTGATTATATCTTTTCAATGCTCTTTCTTTATTATATGTTGAAAGGATAATGAATTTATAAGCAACGGATTCTTTTGCAATAGGTACAGATGCGATTGCCTCATGCTGCCTGGTTGCTAAAACTGTATCACTGGCGTGAACCAGTTTTGTGCTATCAGTTATAGCAGCAGTTGTATCCTGCATCACAGGAACTACATCGTTTTTCTTATCATCCGTTCCATTCTTTTTATACATCATATATCCGCCCCATCCAATAATACCAAGTCCCACGATGAGCGCAATCAGCAGCATTATTTTACGGGTATTATTTGGTTGCGCTTCAAATTGAGCTTCTTCCAGAACAGATTTTCTTTTACCAGACCTGTCTTTTTTTTCGGGAGGGCTTACTTCGACCACAGCATATTCGCCCTGGCTAAAATCAAATCCACCGCCCCTCTGCCTTGTAATTGTACCAATTCCTTCAAGAAAAAACGGCTTACCGATATTAAGCATTTCGGCCCCCAAAGTGAGGAAGGAATCCAGATCAGCGACTGCTACTGGCTTAATTTTACCCGTATTGGCCTGGATAAATTCAATTAAGTCGTTATCCGGATGATTGATCACAGCATTTTTGAATTCGATGCCAAGTGCTTTAGAATGGATGTTTTTATTGCTTCCGTCGGGAATTTCTGCAGCTGGATCCAAAGTAAACACACCAATCCCCGGTAGAGCGAGCCTTTTGTATTTATATAAAAACTGGGTGAGTAGTAAAGGTAACTTCAAACGAAAGGATTTAACACAAGTTAAGAATAAATACAGCAACGCAAATATGAGCAAATAATTATTGCCGGAGTCAAATATTTAAGCAATTGAATATAAGCTCGCTACCTTTGTAGTATACAATTTACATTTATGCTTACAAAGGAGGAAAAGGACTTTATGGAATACTGGGAAAAGAACCGGGAAAAACAAAAAAAGACTGTCAGGCAATTCCTGCTTGGAATTCCTGCCGGATTGCTCTTCGTTATTCCAATAGTCATTAATTTTTCCTCGGGCTGGTATAAACGGGCTGGTATGATAACCAATACTTCGGATTTTAATCCCGGAGTACTGATTGTGGCCTTATTGCTGATAACGGGTTTTATAGCAATTTTTTCAAGAAGGTTCAGGTGGGAAAGAAATGAGCAGTATTACCGCGAGTTAAAGGCACGTGAATCGGCAAAATTGCCTGACAAGGAAAAAATATAACTCTTTGCAGCATTTCCAGGTATCCTGCTGTCTTTATTTACGAACGATTATTTTTGCAAAAATTTTTCATGCGAATATTTTTGTTGTGCGTGCTGGCAAGTTCAGTTTTTTTTAATTCGTGCTTAAAAAAAGACAGTGGCTGTAGCTATACCAACGTGAATTCAATAGCCACAGTCAGTGAACAGGGACAATTAAAGACTTACCTGGATACTACTGGAATTACAGCCACTAAAGATTGGAGAGGATTTTATTACTCAGTGGTCAATGCAGGTTCAGGAGATACTGCCAAACCCTGTTCACAAATATCAGTTTCATATAAGGGTTGGCTGACGAATGGAAAAATCTTTGATCAACAAGCCAATGCAGTATTTACATCACTGGGCAGTCTTATCGATGGATGGCGGGAAGGGATTCCGCTGATCAAAAAAGGAGGTCGTATCTTATTATATATCCCTCCTTCATTAGGATATGGATCGAAGAATTTGACTGATAATGCCGGAAATACAGTTGTACCACCAAATTCGATTATAATTTTTGACATTAACTTGGTTAATGTCCAGTAACCATAAACTACCTGCTAAACCAGCCCCGAGCAATTGTTCGGGGCTTTTTCATGTAAATTTGCATAAATAGCACTTGTTTGCCACACGAAGCCATCTCTGTATTTGATATTTTTAAAATTGGAATCGGCCCATCCAGTTCCCACACATTGGGTCCATGGCGCGCAGCGCAGAAGTTTATCCTTTTTTTAAAAGAAAAGAAAAAATTGCCTGATGTAACTGGTATAGAAATATTATTATATGGCTCCCTTGCCAAAACCGGGAAGGGTCATGGAACAGATATAGCCATACAGCTGGGGTTAAGTGGTGATGATCCGGTTACATTTGAAGTGAATGCAATTGCTAAAAAGATTGCAGCCATCCGGCATGCAAAAAAATTATTGCTGGATGGATCGCATGAAATTGACTTCGATCCGCAACAGGATATTGCTTTTCTTTTTACCGAAACACTACCTTATCATCCGAATGCGCTTAGTTTTCTCGCCAGCTTTTCAAATGGCGAGCAGATTGCAGAAACATATTATTCTGTAGGTGGGGGCTTTGTACAAAAAGAAGGCGAAGAAAATAGCGCTCATGCTTCCATACAATTACCCTTTCCCATTGATAAAGCAAATGATCTTTTACACTGGTGCATGAAAACAGGTTTGAGTATTCAGGAAGTGGTGATGGAAAATGAAAATAGCTGGAGGCCGGAGTCAAAAACAAAAGAAGGAATATTGAATATATGGGAAACCATGAAAGCATGCATTTACCGCGGGTGTCATACGAAAGGAATGCTGCCGGGTGGATTGAATGTAAGCCGGCGCGCTGCCGCACTCAATAAAAAACTTCTCGGGGAAAAAGATTATACCGGTTACGATAGCTGGATTGAAGCGATACGTTCCGGGGGAAATGATTTCAAATATATATTGGATTGGGTAAGCTGTTTTGCTCTTGCTGTGAATGAAGAAAATGCCTCTTTTGGAAGAGTGGTTACGGCTCCCACCAATGGTGCAGCAGGTGTTATCCCTGCTGTGCTCCAATATTATATTTGTTTTTGTGATGCATATAAAAAGGATAAGATCATCCAGTTCATGCTGACCGCCGCTGAAGTCGGAAGCATTTTCAAGAAGGGGGCTACGATTTCTGCGGCTATGGGTGGCTGTCAGGCAGAGATCGGTGTTTCTTCAGCAATGGCCGCTGCGGCCCTGACAGAATGCATGGGGGGAACGCAAAGGCAGGCATTGATGGCTGCTGAAATTGCAATGGAACATCATCTTGGTCTAACATGTGATCCTATTGGCGGACTCGTACAAATTCCATGCATTGAACGTAATACTATGGGCGCCATCAAAGCGATTACCGCTTGCCAATTGGCCTTACAAAGCACTCCTGATTTTGCTAAGGTATCTCTTGATGCTGTTATCAAAACAATGTGGGATACTGCAAAAGATATGAATAGTAAATACAAAGAAACTTCAGACGGTGGGCTCGCCGTTCATATTCCGATTAGCTTGAGTGAATGCTGATAAATCATACTTAAATACCGGGTATCGAATATGGTGAAACGTGAAACGTCAGACGCAAAAATCCAGTGGCATCAAGTAATTGAAATGATACCTTTTCGCCAACGGTCCATCCAAAAACATTTCCACCAAAAGCAATTGGAGCAATTTCAATCCCCGATTTTCCCAACTTTCTTTTTTTCATAATTTGCAAAGATAAAAGATACAGGTATGAGGTGTAAGGCGTGAGGTATTAGTCAATAATTGTCTATGCCCCCAACCCTATACCTCACACCTAAAATAAAATCATGAACACTAATATAACAATACGTTTTGCCGGCGCGGAAGATATTAATATAATCGGTTTCCTGGCTCAGGAGATCTGGCCACCAACCTATCGTGAAATTTTATCAGAGGACCAGCTAAATTATATGATGGACCTGATTTATAGTCCGGCTTCATTGAAAAATCAGATCCTTGAAAAAAAACATACTTTCATTATTATCGAAGAGGTTGAAATGCCTGTTGGGTTTGCTTCTTATTCAATAACTAATCAACAGGATATTTATAAACTGCATAAGATATATGTAATGTCCAATCAGCAGGGAAAAGGATTGGGTAAATTCATCATTGATTTCATAGCTGGAAATATACAACAGCAGGGAGCACTTGCCTTGCAATTAAACGTAAACCGGCATAATAAGGCAAGATATTTTTATGAAAAAATCGGCTTCAAAATAATCAGCGAAGAAGATATTGATATCGGGAATAATTATTTTATGAATGATTATATCATGGAGATGAAAATAAGTTAATGTGCGGATGTGCTAATGTGCGAATTCCTTAGTGCGATCGCTCAAAAGAATTCGCACATTTGCACATTAGCACATCCGCACATTAACTTTCCTTTCCCATCGCGGCAAGTTTCATTTTTTTCGTCACTTCATGTCCCAGGTATTTTTCAATGCGGTGCTCAGCAAAATAAATTACCGGTGTAAGGACGATTGCCATCGTAAATTTATAGGTATAGTTTACGAGACAGATTGCAAGTACCTGCTGCCAGCTCCAGTTATTTCCCAATTTAAACGCTATATATAATACAATAAAACTATCTACCAATTGTGATATAAGCGTTGAGCCCGTTGCGCGTAACCAAACCCATTTTTCCCCGGTCGCTGCTTTGATCCGGTGAAAAATCGTAACGTCTACAATCTGGCTGACAAGAAAAGCTGTGAGGCTTCCTAAAATGATCCACATGCCCTGCCCGAAAATTCCATTGAAAGCATCCTGCATGTTTGGAATACCACTATCTGTTTTTGTGCTTATCCAGAAATCTGCATAAGGAATATGAATGGCACTATAGAACATAACAAAAGCGTAACTGATTAGTACAACAGCAATGATGGAAATCTGCCGGACAGCTTTAGGACCATAATATTCATTGACTATATCAGTCATTATAAATTCAAGCGGCCATAACAGTACCCCACAGGTAAGGCTAAACGAAAGTCCTTTTTGCCCGAATAAGCTAAAGGAAGCCGGGTGAAACCCGAATAATTTTTCGAGTGAAAATATTTTCCCTCCGATACATTCTGCAATCAACGCATTGGCTACAAAAAAAGCAGTAAAAAAAAGGAAAAGTTTTGTCGGTTTGTCCTTCAATATGCTATGGATCATTTCAAAAAAAGTATTAGCTGTGGAATTAGAAAAATAAAATTAGCGATCATCAGCCATACTGGAATAAATTCCTTGAGAGGCTTCCGCAATATCAGCCGCACTGCATAACAAAAATTCACTATAATATTGACGATACCGGCAAATACATAGCCAAGAACTATTATGATCGAGATAACCTCACCTTCAGGCGGATCTTTCAAATATAAAATGATCACTGCAAGCATGAAACAAATATTGCAGATAAATGCCACTCTTGATAAATGCCTTAATGATGACATAATATACACTTTGATGAAATGCTAAATGCGTAACACAAAAGGTTGATAAGTTGAAAAATTGATAGGTTGAAAAATCAACCACGCAACTTATCAACTTTTCAACTTATCAACCTTTTTGGTTATGCGCAGAGGATGCCCCTTTTTCATCAAAAATCCAGAATTCTGCCTAAAATACCATTATTTTGCCGGAATAATTCTTATATCGTTATGAATTCTTCATTGCTGAAAAAAATCCTGCCTCATGCCATTGCAATGGCTGTTTTTATAATTGTTGCTGTTGTTTATTGTAAGCCTTCGCTCGAAGGTAAAGTGTTGAGTCAATCTGATGTTATAGAACACAAGGGCATGGCACAACAGTCCGAAGAATTTAATAAAAAATATGGCCATTATCCTAAATGGACAGAAAGCGCATTCAGTGGGATGCCAACTTATACGATTGCCTTGCCATCAAAAGCTACTTTTTTAAATTACCTGGCATATTTTATAGGACTTTACTCATTCAACCCGGTTATCCTTTTCATTTTTGCATGTACATGTTTCTATTTTTTGACGCAGGTATTACGCATCAATACATGGGCAAGTGTCCTGTCTTCCCTTGCATTTGCTTATTCCACTTTTGATCCGATTATTTTAGTAGTTGGTCATAACACGCAAATGGCAGCCATCGGATTTATGCCGTTGGTTGTCGCCGGATTTTTATTACTCGTTCAAAAAAAATATTTTGCAGGAGCAGCCATACTCACTACCTCCATTGCACTGCAGTCGAGTGTCACTCAGCATGTACAAATTATTTATTATACTGGAATTATTTTAGGTTTTATAACCATTGCATTCATCATTAAAAGCTGGAAGGAAAAACAAATTAAACCGGTATTTCCTGTTATTATCATAGCGATTGCATCTGCTTTGATTGGCTTTGCTGCCAATGCAGTGGCTTTCCTGCCGGTCCAGGAATATGCCAGGGAAACCATGCGGGGAGGCAAATCAGAATTGACCAGTGAAGACGGGAAGAATAAAACCAAAGGGGGTCTTGATAAAGATTATGCATTTGACTGGAGTTATGGAATTCCTGAAACACTTACTTTATTGGTACCCGGCGTACAAGGCGGCGGGAATATGAGCAAGGGACTTTTTGATAACTCGAAATTTGTTGAGAAACTAACGGAAATAGGTATCCCCGAAAATTCCGGGCAACAAGAAGCTGCGATGACAAGTTATTGGGGACCGCAACGTGATACATCAGGGCCCGTTTACCTGGGTGCCGTAATTTGTTTTTTATTTATTTTCGGATTGATTTATTTTAAGAGCTGGCATAAATGGTGGATAGTGGCTGTTAGTGTTTTTGCAATACTTCTTTCCTGGGGCAAAAATTTTCCTTCTTTTAATTATTTTCTTTTCGATTATCTCCCTTTCTACAATAAATTCCGTGCGCCTACCATGTCGCTAGTCATACCACAACTAACTTTTCCTTTGCTGTCAGCGCTGAGCCTGGATCAATTGCTTACAGATAAAAATTCCAGAGATATTTTATGGAAAAAATTTAAGACCGCTGCACTCATTACGGGCGGAATATTTTTATTGGCAGGAGCATTTTATTTTATGACAGATTTCAAGGGACCCAAAGATGTTATCCTGAGAGATAATTTGACGTCCGGTATGATGCAACAATCAGCACGCGGAAAACAGCCAACTCCCGAGATGCAACAGCAGGTGAATGGAATGGTGAATGGTATCATGAAAGGTTTGCAGGAGGACAGGCAGTCAATATTCGGATCTGATCTTTTACGTTCATTCATTTTTGTACTAATAGCTGTGGTATTGCTTGGAGCATATATAAAAGACAAAGTGAAGCCAATAATTTTATTGGCCGGGTTAACAATCCTGAGTTCATATGACCTGTTAGCCGAAGGAAGAAAATATTTGAATGAAGATAGTTTTATTGAACCTACGGATAACGATGCCGGCTTTCCGGCTTCTTCTGCCAATGCAAAAATAAAAACCGATCCTGAAAAAGGTTTTCGTGTTTTTGATCAAACAAATGGTGGGAATGCTTTCCAGGATGCCCGTACTTCTTATTTTCATAATTCCATCGGTGGATATTCGCCTGCCAAACTCGGATTGTACCAGGATATCATCGAACGACAATTAGGAAAAGGTAATATCACGGTGTACAATATGCTAAATACAAAATATTTTATCAGGCGCAACGCATCGGGCAATGATGAAGAAGCTATTGTTAATCCCAATGCATTCGGGCCCTGCTGGCTGGTAAAAGCGATTCATTATGTAAATAGTGCAGATGAGGAAATGAAAGCTTTGGACAGCATCAATGTAAGGGATACGGCAATCGTGAGGAAAAATTTTCAGCGCATCATCAAATTCATGCCTGTACCCGACTCTTCCGCTTCCATTCAATTGACCGAAAACCTGAATGATAAAATTTCTTATAAATTTTCATCCAAAACAAACCAGTTTGCCGTATTTAGCGAAGTGTATTATGATAAAGGCTGGAATGCCTATCTTGATGGAAATAAAACAGAATACTGCAAAGTGGATTATATATTGCGGGGGATGCCGGTCCCGGCGGGCAACCATATCATTGAATTCAGATTTGATCCGGATTCATATCGTATGGGTGAACGTATTTCCTGGATCGCATCAACTATCGGAGCGATATTGATACTTGCTGCAATCTGGATGGAATGGAAAAACCGAAAAAAGGGAAATGCAGTAAATGCAAAAGCATAAAAATAACCGGGTTCATTGATGCATGCACATTTTACAAAATTTGTCAGGGAGTATTAATTAATTGTATAAAATTTTTCAGCCTGCAGATATATTCCCGCTAATATCATGGCAAGAGTAATCAGTCTGGTTTCATATCCATTTCTCCCGGCAAAAGTAGGCGGACAGAAAGGTGTTGCCCTGTTTAATAAATATTTTTCCCGCTATCATGATTTGATTTGTGTTACGACAAAAAAAAATGATCCTTCGGCGGCTGAAGGATACCAGGTCATGAATATTCTATCCAATTCACCATTGCGGTATATCAACTTTTTTTATTTTTTTACGTTCCGCAGAATAATAATGGATAACCAGGCAACTCACCTGATCCTGGAGCATCCGTACTATGGTTGGCTGGGCATCCTGCTAAAATGGTTTTGTGGTGTCAAATTGATCGTTCATTCACACAATATCGAAGGGCTGCGATGGAAAACCTTAAATAAATGGTGGTGGCGCATCTTGTGGCAATATGAAAAATTTACGCATCGTCGCGCCAATTTCAATTTTTTTATTCATGATGATGACCGAAAATATGCAATCGCTTATTTTGGTTTGAAAGCGTCGAAATGTATTACTATGACTTATGGGATAGAATGGAAAAATATTCCGCCCCACGAAGAAATACAAAATGCAAAGCAACAGCTCCGGGATAAATTCGGTATCGAAAAGCAAAGGAGTATTTTGCTTTTTAATGGTGCTTTTAACTATTCGCCCAACCTGGATGCATTAAGAAATATCTTTGAGCATATCAACCCGCTTTTGCAACAGAAAAAGAATTTTCAATATACAATTATCATTTGCGGCAGAGATATTCCGGAAATAATAACAAAAGAATCCCATCCTGATATTATCATTGCAGGTTTTGTCGAGGATATAGGCCTGTATTTTAAAGGAGCTGATATTTTCCTGAATCCTATTACTGAAGGTGGAGGTATAAAAACAAAATTGGTTGAAGCGCTGGGCTACAACCTGAATGCGGTATCTACAATCAATGGAGCCATTGGAATAAATCCTGATTATTGTAATGGCAAACTTTTGGTAAGCCCTGATAACGATTGGCAATCATTTGCTGAATTGATTATACAGGCAACCGGAATTCATGCCGATATATCCAATGCTTATTTTGAACATTTTTATTGGGGATATACCACGAAAAAAGCAGCAGATTTTATTAAATAGGAAAGAATACAAGAAACAAGGTACAAGGTACAAGAACCAAGACCCAAGATCCAAAGTCCAATATCCAAAACTTAAATTCACATATGGTTAATAAAAATTCAATCTTGGATATTGGACTTTGGATCTTGGGTCTTGGTTCTTGTACCTTGTACCTTGTGCCTTGTACCTTGTACCTTGTATTCTTTATCTGTAGGCATAAAAAAAACCTCTGCCATCGCAGAGGTTTTAGAATAAATAATAAGGTTATTACCACTTGTCAACTTCTTCATTGTTGTCTGATGCAGGAGGATCGATGTTTTTTACTTCTACTTCAACAACATCATTTACAATCACATCATTTACAATTACATCATTGACAACCGGGCTCGTGCCATTTTCACTGGTCATTCCATTTCCACCTTCATTCACCTGGTCATGATTGTAGGCATCAAAATCAAAATCAGGCATAAGGTCAGTCTTTACATAATCAATTGCTTCAGTCAGGGCTTTCAGGAATTTGTTAAAATCTTCCTTATAAAGAAAGATCTTATGCCTGTCATAGCCATCTTCATTAAATTTCTTACGGCTTTCGGTAATAGTAAGGTAGTAATCATTGCTGCGGGTTGCCCTTACATCGAAGAAATAAGTTCTGCGTTTACCAGCCCTGATGCGTTTGCTGTATACGCTCTCCATTCTTTTGTCATTGTTCTCGTACGCCACAATAGTAATTTTTTACATGAATAAAACGAATTCAAAAAGCAGAACAAATATAATATTGTTTTCGAATTGACAAAATTTGCGGGGATTTATTATTAAAGCAATTGGAGCAACAAGCAATAGGCAATGGGCAATTGACAATAACTGGTTGTCTATTGTCTATTGCCCATTGCCTATTGCTTATTGCTTGTTGTTTATTGCTTCCTGTCCATTGCCTTGCGAAAGCTCAGGTTCTTCCTTGAGTTGCTGCTGCTCATAGAGATAAGTATAATAGCCATTAAGAGCCAATAACTCCTGGTGAGTACCACTTTCAACGATTTTTCCTTCTTCAAGAACGATGATTCTGTCAAAATCAAACAATGAAAAGATGCGGTGTGTAATGATAATGGCTGTTTTATCCTGCAGATAAGCGTATAAGTTTTCAATAATCTCCTTTTCGGTTTTGGCATCAACTGCGCTGAGGCAATCGTCGAAAATAACAACTTCATGGTCTTTGATCAATGCACGGGCAATGGAAATCCGTTGTTTTTGGCCGCCACTCAGTGTAACTCCCCTTTCACCGATCATGGTTTCATAACCTTTTGCAAAACCCAGTATCTCTTTGTCAACACTGGCGTATTTTGCTGCCTGTCGCACCCTGTCCATATTTATCTTTTCGTCGGATAATCCGAATTGAATATTGCCCGCAACTGTATCACTAAAAAGGAATACATCCTGCGATACATAACCAACCTGGCTGCGAAGATCCTGTAAATTCATCTGTCGTAAATCGGTTCCATCCATTGACAGTTTTCCTTTTGAAGGATCATAGAATCGTAATAGTAATTGGGCGATGGTTGTTTTACCACTCCCGGTTCTGCCAATGATCGCTATCTTTTCTCCTTTTTTAATCTCCAGGTTAAAATTTTTCAGTGCATGGATGCCGGTATTGGGATAAATAAATTCTATTCCTTCAAAGGAGATATTACCCTCGATTTTCTTTATAACAGGAGCAACCGGGTTTTCAATCTGTGATTTAGTATGCAAAAACTCGTTCAATCTTTTTTGGGAGGCTGACGCTCTTTGAATCATACTTGCGACCCATCCAATGGCGCTAACCGGGAACGCAAGCATGGTGATATAGATAATAAATTCCGTAATAGTTCCCATATCCGTGCTATGCTCCCCGCGAATTACATAAAAACCACCAATCATTATGGTAAACAATGTGCTCAATCCTATGATCAATCCCATTGAAGGGAAATAGATTGCTTCCACCTTCGCCAGGTTAATAGCATTTTTCCGGTACTCTTCACTGTTATCCTTAAAAAACTGAAGCATTGCATCTTCCTGTACAAATGATTTAATAACACGAATGCCGCTGTAAGACTCCTGTGCATTCGTGGTGAGATTGCTGAGCAAGGCCTGGATGCGTTCGCTTCGTTTATGAATAATTGTATTTACATAATAAATGGTAAATGCGAGGATTGGCAAGGGAGTCAATACATACAAAGTCAGCAATGGATCTTTGCGCAGCATAAAGAAGACACTGAACCCGATCGTAGCCAATAAATTACCAAGATACATAATCGCCGGGCCGGTATACATTCTTACCCTGCTTACATCTTCAGCCATCCTGCTCATCAGGTCGCCGGTACTGTGCGTTTTATAGAAATTCATATCAAGCATCTGGTAATGCCTGTAGATTTCATTTTTTTGATCATATTCAATATGCCGGCTCATTACAATAATTGTTTGCCTCATTAAGAACATGAAGAATCCGCCAATCAAGGCCAGCACCAGCAAAGTAATTCCTGAAATAGCCACTTTTCTTCCAAAAGATTGCCTGGAAATATTCATACTCCGGATGAATTTCTTTACCAGGATATCATAGTTAGCAGTATCCTTTTTACCTTCAGCCAATATTTTTTTGGAAGCATCGCTACCAGCAACATCCTGTTTTGTATCATGCTTCCGGCTAACGCTATCTCTTAATTCTTTTTCTACCGTATTTACAACATAGCCGGTTACCTGTGGAGTTAAAATGCGGAAATAATTGGAAAGAATAATAAAAATCATCCCCAAAAACAATCGCCAGCGGTACTTCCAGAAATATTTATTAACAGCTTTCAGATATCTCAAACAAAAATTTTTGTAAAGATACGCAAGCATTGAATATTGAACTTCTGATTTTTTCTGAGATAACTCAACTTCTTAATCTCTCTGATTTAAATGATTTACTATGTAGGGTTTTATGATCAAAAAATATTTCGCGCAGAGCCAACAGAGAAAAAGAGAATACACTCCTTTTCTCTGTTGGCTCTGCGCGAAATATTTCATAATAAATCATTTAAATCAGAGAGATTAAGAAGTTGAGTTATCTCAGAAAAAATCAGAAGTTCAGTTTATAACTGCTAATTTTAATTTACTCATATTTTAGAACAGATTCCTCCCTTATCTTTACTACCGTATCCCTTTTCGTTCTTCATTAGATTGCTTAAGTGATAATAAAAAAATTAAACAATGACAAAGAAAAAAAACATTCACCGTCGCGAATTTCTTGAATCAGCGGCGAAAGCTTCGCTTGCGTTTACTATTATACCGGGGCATGTACTGGGAGGTCACGGATTTATTGCACCAAGCGATAAAGTTACGTTGGCATATATCGGTTGTGGCACCCAGGGTTTGCGCGAAATGAGAGAATTAATTTCGAATCCCCAGCTGCAGATTGTTGCGGTATGCGATCCTAATAAAAGAAGTACAAATTATGTGGACTGGTCGCCGAATGATATTCGCGACGGAATCCGGAAAACTTTGCAGGAACCTTCCTGGGGAGAAGGGCTCAATGGAATTCCGGGCGGAAGAGATATCGGGCAGGAGTTCATTGAAAAATATTATGCAAAATTCAAGGCCTCGGATAAATATAAAGGCTGTGCTTCCTATGTTGATTTCCGTGAGTTGCTGGAAAAAGAAAAAGATGTTGATGCAGTAAAAATAATGACGCCGGATCATCTTCATGGAACGGTATCAATTGCCGCGATGAAAAAAGGAAAACATGTTGTAATCCATAAACCGATTTCAAACAGAATATATGAAGCAAAGTTGACTATTGAAACTGCAAGAAAAACCGGCGTAAGTACCCACCTACTGGCCTGGGCGAAAATAACCGGAAATGATGTGGTGAAAAAAATGATCCAGGATGGCGCCATCGGAACTCTTAAAGAAATACATAATTGGTCAAACAGACCTATGTGGCCTCAATGGACAAGCAATCCGTCGGAAACCCCTCCTGTTCCTGATGGATTAAATTGGGATTTATGGCTCGGACCAGTTCCCGACCGCCCTTATCATCCCAACTATACAAATGCTGTATTCCGCGGCTGGTACGACTTTGGAGGTGGCAGCATCGCCGATATGGGACATTATAGTTTATGGCCGCTTTTTTTATCATTAGGAATTAATACGCCTCCGCTTAGTGCGGAAGCATATGGTACAACTACCTGCGCTCTCACCAACAACGTGAGCCTGGGAGTAGTCAATGATGTGGCATTCCCCTACTCTTCTATGATTCGTTTTAAATTTCCGCAACAGGAAACATTACCTGCATTCAATCTTTTCTGGTATGATGGCGGCATGAAACCTCATACACCCGAAGAATTGGAAGCCGATGGCGGATCATTACCAAAGGAAGGAATGATGTTCGTTGGTGATAAAGGAAAAATACTTGCAGAGTTCAGATGTGAAAGTCCACGTTTGATCCCCCAAAGTAAAATGAACAGTTATCTGAACGGTCAGCAGACTCCAAAAGAAAACGTTGAACACGCTAATGATATATGGATAAATGCATTTAAAAATAAAACGCAGTCTCCCGGAAGTTTTTTAAATGCAGGACCCATCACAGAAACGATTTTACTTGGGGCAGTTGCATTGCGCGCAGGAAGAAAAGTAGATTATGATTCTGCCAATATGAAGATTACAAATTTCCCCGATGCAAATAAATATCTTGTAAGAGAATATCGCAAAGGATGGGAGTTGTGAGAAGTTGACAGATGACAGTTGACAGTTGACAGATGCATGATAAAAATATTCAATAATCAATAATCAACATTCAATGTAGGATTAGGTAGAATGTTCGCATAAGAAAACCAGTTATCATTTAAATGTCCCGGAGGGACATCTGGTCGGTAGAAAAAAATAAGATGACATCTGACGTCCCGTAGGGACGTTTGGTAAATTACCAGGCGT
>Ga0137407_10000512_pt1 | contig 25912 bp, 16 predicted proteins | sample CZOMad2_2_16fung_FD_108410 | JGI IMG/M metagenome (GOLD analysis project Ga0137407, IMG submission 108410) | Vadose zone soil fungal communities from Angelo Coast Range Reserve, California, USA - CZOMad2_2_16fungal (Illumina Assembly) | ecosystem: Environmental > Terrestrial > Soil > Vadose... | reverse complement strand
TTTTTTTTCTTCCTTTTTTTTTTTTTGTATTCCCGAGCGAAGAGAGGAATCTACAAATCGCAATCTAAAAGAACCCTCTCTTCGAACGGAATAACAAAAAAAAATAGAGGATGACAAAAATAGAGGATGACAAAAAAATGGATTGATGAAAAAATGCGAGATAATAAAAATAGAGGGTAACTAAAAGTAGAAGATAATAAAAAAATGCAAGATGATAAAAAATAAGATAATAAAAAATGAGAGATGACAAAAATGCAAGATGATAAAAAATAGGAGACGACTAAAAAAAATCTATCAACAACTCTTTATTCAAAAAATTATTTCTATGACTAAAAAATTATCTACAGGCATCATGCTCGCTGGTATAATGTTGATCATATTTACTCAATCACATATCAATAAAAAGAAAAATGGTCGCTATGAACCGGCGCCTTATGCACGCAAAGAAATACTAAATGATCCTGTGATTTTCGAAAAGGGTATTATCACTACAAAAGATGATGAGTTTGGCGGAACTTTTACGCCGGATGGGAAGACATGTTTTTTCAGTAAAAGTGTTTTGAGATTTTATACCGATGTGATTTGTTTTTCAGAATTCAAAAATGGTAAATGGCAAACTCCTGAAGTGGCGCCGTTTTCGGGGCGCTATCGCGATTTTGATCCTGTCATTTCACCAGATGGCACAAAAATGGTTTTCACGTCAGATCGCCCGGTTACAGGTGAAGCGGAATCAGATTATGATATCTGGATGGTGGCAAAAACAGCGGATGGATGGAGCGATCCCATTCACCTGGATTCCGGGGTCAACAGTAAATACGACGAGCATTTTGCTTCCATGGCTGCAAACGGAACAATTTATTTTAGTTCGAATCGTCCCGGCGCGATGGGAGGTGAAGGTGATGGGGATATTTATCGTTCCATACCAGTGAATGGAAAATACCTGACCGCAGAGCACCTGGATTCTGCCAGTTCAATTGCTTATGAATTGGATTGTGTTGTTGCGCCCGATGAAAGTTTTTTATTGATTGGTTCCTACGGCAGGCAAGGTGGTCCTGGTAGTTTTGATATTTTTATAAGTAAGAATATAAATGGTAAATGGACGAATGCAAAAAGCCTCGGACCCAAAGTAAATACCCGCTTCCGGGATTATAGTCCAAGAATCAGTCCCGATAACAAATATCTTTTCTTTACGAGTGAAAGAGATTTTTCTGCACAGCCATGGAAAGGTCTTAGCAGTTATAAAGAGCTGGAAGAAAATTTTTATGGCATCTTAAATGGCTCGGGAAATATTTACCAGGTTGAATTGGAAGCGGTGGGCATAAAAAAATGAATCCAATGTGCGAATGTGCGGATGTGCAAATGTGCGAATTCTGTTATGCAGATTGCTTTAAAGAATTCGCACATTTGCACATTAGCAAATTCGCACATTTTCCGGTATCTTTCTATAAATTTTCTGGCATGAAATATCCTTTGTTTTTTAGCATGTTGCTTACCGTTACCCTGTCACTGGCTTTTGTTTCGGTTTCAAAGGCGCCTGTTACAGAACATCCGACCTTAGCCATCGGTAGTCAGGCTCCTGCATTTGATCTTCCTGCTGTGGACGGGAAAAATTATTCATTGGCTTCTTTTAGCAAGGCAGAGATACTGGCTGTGATTTTTACATGTAATCATTGTCCCACGGCCCAGGCTTATGAGGATCGTATCATTAAACTGGTGGCAGACTATTCTCAAAAAAATGTATCCGTTGTAGCCATTATGCCCAACGATCCAAAAGCACTTCGTCTCGATGAGCTCGATTTTTCTGATCTGGGAGATTCATTTGATGATATGAAAATCCGCGCCAAAGATAAAGCCTACAATTTTCCTTATTTATATGATGGCGAAACACAGGCTGTATCGCGGGCATATGGACCAATTGCGACTCCGCATGTTTTTATATTTGACAAAGAAAGAAAACTTCGATATGCCGGTCGTTTTGATGATATGGAATCTCCATTCAAAACTCCCCGAAGCAATGATACGCGCGACGCCATCGATGCATTATTGAATGGTAAAGATGTTCCGGTGAAGACCACTAAGGTTTTTGGTTGTTCCGTTAAGTGGGCCGAGAAAAAAGATCTCGTGCAAAAAGCATTTGAAAAATGGGCAAAGGAGCCGGTTAGCATTGAAGCAATTGATGAGAGCGGTGTAAAAGATATTCTAAAAAACAGTTCAGGTAAATTGCGCCTGGTAAATTTATGGTCAACCGCCTGTAATCCATGCGCGAAAAATTTCCCCGAATTTATCACGATGAACCGCATGTATCGCGACAGGGATTTTGAATTCATCAGTATCAGCGCAGATAAATCTAATCAGTCCAATGCACTTGAATTTCTGCAAAAGCAACAGGCATCCAATAAAAATTATTTTTTCAATGAGGGTGATCGATCCAAATTAATATCTGCTATCGATCCTTCGTGGAAGGGTGAATTGCCTTATACATTACTGGTAGAACCAGGTGGAAAAATTGTATATACCAAACAAGGTTTGATTGACCCTGCTGAAATGAAAAGAACTATTGTTAATAATCATTTGATTGGAAAATATCCATAGAACCAATTTTTCTTTGTTATCCCGTCATTTCGAACCCCGCTGCAGAAACCTGCAACATCGGCATGTTTCGCGGGGTGAGAAACCTCACGCCAATCATCAGAAATTTCAGGTGCGGTCAGATTTCTCACTTCGTCCCTCCGCTTCGCTGCGGGACTTGTTCGAAATGACGGGCTTAGTATACATGCGGTCCGCTTCTTCTATTTCCCTGATCATTTTCATTACTCTATCATTTAATTCATTCTCTTTTTCTAACAATCTTTGTAATAATGTTATCTGGTTATTGGCGCGGATATAGTTTTGTTTCTCATAAGAAGCGCCATAATAAATATCATTGTTAAGATAATCTGTCAGAAAACGTATCGCCTGCATATACATCAGGAACATTCCGGCATATACGAAATGACTGATCTCATCTTCACTTAATTCAGCTGACATTTCCTTCAGGTAACCCTGTAATATTGCCTGGAAATATTCTTCCCTGATTTCAATTTTAGCAAAATCCTCTTCTTCTTCGCTTACTGCACACAGGTAGGTTCGCATCATATCTCCTACATCACTTATAAAATAACCAGGCATTAAGGTATCCAGATCTATAACGCAGAGTCCCTTTCCATTTTCATCGAAGAGTATATTGCTGATTTTAGTATCATGATGTGTAACACGTAGCTTGAATTTGCCATTGGATCTGATCTCTTCAAATTTTGTCACGATATGATAATTGGAACGAATAAAGTCAATGGAATCTGCAGCCACCTGTTTGCGAACCGGGTTGCCATACTGATATGCGTTTTCAAATTGGCGGTAACGGAAATGAAGATTGTGAAAATCCGGAATGGTGATTTTAAGACATTCAGCCGGAAAACCCGAAAGGACTTTTGTAAATAAACCAAACTGGTTCGCTGCCTGAAACGCATGGCGTGCTGTGCTTGCCACATCCACTGTCGTGGAATTCTTTACGAAGGGAAAAATCCGGAAAAATCCTGCATTTTCTATGTGTAGAATTTCTTCATTCTTTTCCGTTTTGACAGGAGCCACAAATAAATATTCGGGATAATTCTTTTCAAGATAAGCAGCGATCAGTTGAATATTATGTGCAATCTTTTCCGGTTCAGTAAATACATGATGATTTATTTTTTGCAGGATGTATTCTCCGGAATTATTAGTAACCTTCCAGGTATTGTTTATCAGACCCCTTCCGTGAGATCTGATAATGCTTTCATGACTGATGCCATAGGCGCTTAAAATTTGTTGCTGGATATCCGAATGCATAAGACGACTTTATAATTGAATATTGAGAACCCCCGTCAGACCGTCCCGGTCTGACGGTATCGATCTTGCATCTTGCTAATCCGTCAGACCGGGACGGTCAGACGGGGCTCTTCTGTATGTATGACCAGCTTTGCATCCAATATTTCATTGCGATAACTTCCATTAATCGTTTCTTCATTAGTATCCAATAGCTCCCATAAGATTTCTCCGGCTATTTTACCTTGTTCATAAGGAAATTGTTCTACTGAAGCCAAAGGTGGGTTTTCCATATAGTGGCAAATAGGCAGATTGGCAAAACTTACAAAGGAAATATCCTTATTAATTTTGATTCCTTGTTTTTTGGCATATTGCATGGCGTCCAATGCTACATAATCATTAAATGTAATGATGGCGGTTGGTCTTCTTTTTAGCACTAATAATTCCTGCATTGCTTTTTCAGTGTCTTCCTGGGAAAGATTGGTCGAAATAATATAACGTGGATCTATTTTTATTTTTTTGCGGGAAAGCGCTTCCTTATATCCTTCGAAACGTTCCTTTGAAGCAACAATGGTTACAGGACCATTAATAAAAGCGATATTTTTATGACCTCGTCTGATTAAGAAATTGATCGATTCAACCATAGCTTTTTCCAGGTTACATGCTACATAATGAATATTTGTTTTCCTGGGAATCCGGTCGAAAAACACAAGAGGAATATTGTAATTCTTCAGCATATCAAAATGCATATAATTACTGGTGTTTTTTGCAACGGAGATCAGCATGCCGTCCACACGATGGTTTTTCATTGCCTCCACCAGTTGCTTTTCCGTCTCCTCATTATCGTGTGATTGTCCAACGATCACATTATAATTTTTGACCTTGGCAAAATCCTCAATCCCACTGATGGCTGAAGAAAAAAACGATTCGGAAAGATGTGGAAGAATCACACCGATCGTAAATGTCTTCCTTTGTTTAAAGAATATAGCAGTTTGATTTCGTTCGTAATTCAATTCTTTGGCAAGCTCGCAGACCTGCATTTTTGTTCTGAGGCCGATACTATGATGATCATTGAGTGCGCGGGATACAGTCGAAACGGATATATTCAGTCTTTTCGCTATTTCTTTTATGGTCGGGACTGCTTTTTTCATATACTGCCAAAATTAATACTGCCTGCACTGAATACAATAGGCAATGAGCAATGAGCAATAGGCAATAGGCAATAGGCAATGAGCAATTGCCAATTGCCTATTGCCTATTGCTCATTGCTCATTGCTTATATTGTTTTCTCAATCGGTTACCTTTCGTTTTTCCAGAACCTTCACAATTTCTTTCTTTTATTTGAATAATCCATTAATTGACGCAAACGATTGCGGAGCACATTTCAAACGTTTGCATTACCATATTTTAATCGCCCTGTATTTTTTGCATTGGTAATAAAATAAAAAAACAGCATCTTACAGTTCAGGGAGCGGCCAACTTTTCCAAAGTTTTAAACTTTGGAAAAGTTGGCTTATCAACACCCAATATTCAAGCTGCAATCCTTAATTTAATGACATTACCGATGGGACTGCTTTACACAAAACGATAGTTATCTGATCTTATTAATTATGGAAAAGCTCAATGTTTCATATCTGGGTACGATTGATAAAAAAAGTTCTCTGCAGGAAATATCTTATACTTTGGATAAGTTCGACCGCAATCTTATTGAAGTTATTCCCTGGCCCTCCTTTACATATAAACCACACGCTTCTTTTGCTATAGCTTATGCTGCTAATTGTTTTTTTCTGAAATTTTTTGTGATTGAAAAAGCCGTTCGTGCGATTTATCGAATTTCCAATGAGCCTGTTTCTGAAGATAGTTGTGTGGAATTTTTTATTTCTTTTGATTCGGAGGAAGAATATTATAATCTTGAATTTAATTGCATAGGCACCTGCCTGATGGGTTATGGAAAATATAAAACAGGGCGTGCACTGATCCCGGAAGGACCTATCCGCCACATCCGGCGCATGGCCATCATCAAAAGTTGTCATGATGGCGAAACACCGCTGATCAACTGGGAGTTAACACTTGTAATACCGTCTGAAATTTTTATTCACCACCAGATTCATTCTTTAAAAAATCATCATTGCCGCGCCAATTTTTTTAAATGTGGTGACGAATTACCTGAGCGTCATTTCCTGGCATGGAAAAAAATAACTGCATCAAGTCCGGATTTTCATTTGCCTCAATTTTTCGGTTCTATTCACTTTATTTGATTCGGTGTATTCATGATGATAATCCTCATCACCAAAAAATATTCAATAATCAACATTCAACACTCAATATTCAAGTACAGTGCACCATCATTTCGAACCCCGCCACAGAGACTTACACCGTCATACTGATTTGCGGGGTGAGAAACCTGACCGAAATCTGAGGTTTACAAATAGAGTTTGATAAATGGCTATAGGTTGTTTCATTATTGGCTTGAGGTTTCTCACCCCGCAAATCAGTATGACGGTGTAAGTCTCTGTGGCGGGGTTCGAAATGACGGAACATTGATTATTGAATATTTTTTTTGTGATCCCTCCCCCGATATTCAATAAATAATTTACGCAAACGTATGCGTTTGCATAAAAAAAAATCACGCAAACGTTTGACTTCCTCAAATGGATTTTTTAATAAATTATTAATTCTATATTTCCGTCATGAACTAACATATGAGGAAATGAGACAGTAACTGCAATCGGAAATTTTTACCAGCAACGTATCTATTCAGTTATACTCAATATTAAAAATCAGGCATTGATGGTCAGATGCATGGAACAAAATATTTTTTGTATGCATTGACGGGACCTACTACAGAAAAATACTATTGATCTTTTTTGCTTATGATAAATGGTCAAAAGAAAGACCATATGCTTTTATACCTACCATCTAACACGTAAATAGTCTATTTATGAAAAGAACAATTTATGTACTCACCTGCCTGGTATTTCTTCTTTATGGCAATAGTTCCCTGGCACAAATAACAGCAATCAAAGGAACCGTGACGGATGAAAAGATCCCATTGCAGGGAGTAACTGTCACTGTAAAAGGCGCTGCGTCGGGAGCGTCTACCGATGTGCACGGAAATTTTAGTATACAAGCTGCTCCAGGCAGCACGCTTGTTTTTTCTTCTGTGGGATATGTGACGCAGGAAGTGAAGATAACCAAGGTCACCACATTGCAAATTGTAATGATAACAGAGGCAAAGGCACTTGAAGATGTAGTGGTGATCGGGTACGGAACAAAGAAAAAAGAAAATCTTACAGGAGCTGTTTCAACGGTTACTTCGGAAGTATTAAAATCAAGGCCAATAACAAATACATTAGAGGGTTTACAGGGAGAAGTGCCGGGATTAACCATACAAAGATCCACAGGTCAGCCCGGAGGTCAGTCCGGAGTACCACAATATGATCTGAATGTAAGAGGCGCGTCATCAACAAACGGAGGCAACTCACCGCTTGTACTGATTGATGGAGTTGCAGGCAGTCTTGATCTGCTAAATCCGGATGACATAGAATCAGTATCAGTTTTAAAAGATGCTTCTGCTTCAATTTATGGCGCACGCGCTGCTGGTGGAGTTATGTTGGTTACCACCAAAAAGGGAAAAAAAGGAACACCAACGATTACCTATAATGGCAATGCTGCGGTCACCAAAATGTCGGGTATGATGAAAAGCCCCAACAATTATCAATTTGCCCTCATGGAGAATGAAGCAAATATTCATAATGGCGCTGCTCCTATGTATACGCCCGAATTGCTTCAAAAAGTTAAAAACAATGATCCTACTCCCATTCCACATCCTTTGTACGGTGGATGGATGCTTTTCTTCACCAATACCAATTGGATAGATGCCGTTATTGGAAATGGTTTCCAGCAAAAGCATAATATAAATGTTTCAGGAGGTGGGAATAATTCAAATTATTATTTGTCGGGAGGTTATAGCAAACTGGATGGTGTTATAAAATATGCGCCGGATAATAATGAACGTTATAATCTAAGATTGAATTATGATTATGATTTTTCAAAACGAATAAGACTGGAAACCAAAATTGCTTTTGAAGATCAGAAACGCACGGATGTTGGAGGAATCAGTTCCTCAGGGATTATTACGGAGGCAATTTTTGGAATGCCCAATCATCCTGTATATACTCAAAGCGGGCAAAAATTTTTTGCGCAGGGTGGATGGGGAAATGCAGTGGCACAGGCTAAAGAAGGAGCTAAGGCCACTTTCAACACCCGCAACATCAATACGAATTTCAGACTGATCGTTGATATAGTGAAAGGGCTTAAGCTGAATCTTCAAACCGGCATCAATCAATCATCCCAGGATAATACAGATATTGCCAAGGCAGTTCCTCTTTATAAATGGGATGAAAGCAGTATTCAATATTATACGATTGCAAATCCTGACCAGGCAAGTTTAACAAGGACCAGCTATAACAGTATATACCGGAATTTTACCGGGTATTTAGAATATGGTAAAAAATTCAACCGGCATGATTTTAATATTATGGCGGGTGCTTCTTATGAATACAATAATTATGACTGGTTCAATACAAGCAGGGATCATTTTTCCACTGATGAGGTATGGTCAATAAATCTTGGGGGAACCCAGAATATGACAAGTAATGAAGAAACCAAACATTGGGCCATCGGTTCTTTGTTTTCAAGACTAAGCTATATCTATAACAACAGGTATATGCTCGAAGCCAATTTGCGATACGACGGCAGTTCCCGTTTTCAATCTGATTCAAGATGGGGATTGTTCCCAGGTGTTTCTGTTGGCTGGAGATTGTCGCAGGAAGATTTTATTAAGGACCTTGGATTTTTTAATGATCTGAAATTGAGAGCCTCTTATGGTCAAACGGGTAATGAGGAAGGGATTGGTTATTACGACTATTTACAACTGATTAATATAGGCAGCAGATCTACTCCCTATCCTTTTGGAGCAGGTTCGCAAACACAATCTGCATCATTGGCAGGAATGGTTTCAACAAGCAGAACGTGGGAAACTTTGATCAATAAAAATATTGGCATTGATGCAACCGTGCTTTCCGGCAGGCTCAGTTTTTCATTCGACTATTTTATTAAGAGAAATAAAAACATGTTGATCCCCGTTAGCTATCCAAGTCTGTTAGGGGCCACGCCACCTTATTCAAATTCAGGAGAACTGAAAACATGGGGATTTGAAACTGCTCTTGGCTGGAATGATAAGGTTGGAAATGTTAAGTATTCAGTGAAATTAATTTTGAGTGATGCACAAAACAAAGTAGTGAATTATGGTGGTGAAGATACTTATGTTTTGGGTTTGAATACTTTGAAATACTGGTGGGATCCTCACGTTCGTCAGGGAGATCCTGTTGATACTTATTATGGTTATGGTTTTGACGGTGTTATCAGAACCCAAAAAGAATTGGATGACTATAAACAACTGGGCGGTGTGCCTTCTGATATTAAAATAGGAGATGCAAAGTTTAAAGACCTGAATGGCGATGGGAAGATCAGTTTATATGGCGATAAAGCGGGTGAAAAAGGAGATGCAGTCAATCTCGGTTCGCTTACACCCCGCTATAATTTCGGCATCAATATAAATGTTGCCTACAAGAATTTTGATCTCGGCATTTTTGCGCAGGGAGTGGCTAAGAGAATAATTTTCAGGGAAGGAGATTATGCAATGCCATGGAGTGCCTGGTGGAGACAGCCGCCATTATTTTATTATGGCAAAACATGGAATGAGGACCGTCCGAATGCTCCATATCCTGAGCTCAGTTTCGGCAGCATCAACAATTATAATTATCAGCCATCAACCTTGCAAAAGATCAATGCTGCTTATATAAGATTGAAGAATCTCCAGCTAGGGTATACATTTTCCGCGGGCGTAATGAAAAAACTCTCTATTTCCAAAGCAAGAATTTATTTCAGCGGTCAGGACATATGGGAATTGCATGGCGTGAAAGGAGGTTGGGATCCAGAAGCCTCCACATCAGGGTTTAATTATCCATTCCAAAGATTTTATTCTGCTGGTATTGATGTAACCTTTTAATAATTTATAATTATGATACGAATACTAAATAAATACAAATACTTTTTTTTAATCCTGGTATTAACAGGATGTAAAAAATCACTTGATCAGTTACCGGAAGATCAAATTTCAGATGCGTCTTTCTGGAAAACGCCCGGACATTTTCAATTGGCGGCCAACGATTTTTATTATGGCCTGAAACAAGTGCCAGTGTACACTGATAATAATTCGGATATTGCTTTCGGCGCAGGTGCCAATAGCGTTAGTGATGGCTCTTACCTGGCAACAGCCAATTCCACTGTATGGGATAATGCTTATAATGGAATCAGATCCACCAATTATCTTCTTAAAAAAGCACAGGAATCAACACTAGGTACTGATATCGACCGCTGGGTGGGAGAGGCCTTATTTTTCAGAGCATATAATTACTGGAACCTCGTGGAAAGTTTTGGCGGTGTTCCCAAAATTGATAAAGTGCTGGATGTTACTTCACGGGAATTATATACAGCCAGATCATCACAATCAGAAATTATAGATTTTATGTTGGATGATCTTGAAAATGCTGCAAATAAATTACCTAAACAAAGTGAACTGACTTCAGACGAAATCGGAAGAACGACACAGGGAGCTGCACTAGCACTGAAAGCCAGAGTGGCCTTGTTTATGGGAACATGGGCAAAATATCACAACGATGGAGATGCTGCAAAATATATCAACATAGCTGTTGATGCTGCAGAAAAAATTGTTGCTTCCGGCGAGTATGCTTTGTATACTGACAAAGGAGCCGACAGTTACAAATATCTTTTTATCCTGGAAGGCGATGATAGTAAAGAAGTGCTGCTTGCCAGGAGATATTATATAAATCGGATAACGCATAATTGGACAAGAGAACTATGGTTCAATTATATGGTACCGACAAAAAATCTCGCCGATATGTATCTTGCAACAGATGGATTGCCTATTGATAAATCACCTTCATTCCAGGGATACAATACACTTACCAGTGAATTTCAAAACAGGGATCCGAGGATGTCAATGACATTTATCGTGCCCGGGAGCAGCATATTTTTTGAAGGAGGTCTGATGCAACCAACCTACCCGGGATTTAGCGGAAGCAACGCTACGCATACCGGTTATATGATACGTAAATTTTTGGATGAAACACTTGAAGCAACCCAGTTCCAGGGAGAATACGATTTTAAGGAGTTCAGATATGGAGAAGTGCTTTTAATATTGGCTGAAGCATTATACGAAAAAAATGGCCAGATATCGGACCTGGATCTGGATCGTACAATTAATGTATTGCGAAACCGTGTCAGCATGCCTGCGCTCACCAATGCACAGGTTACGACAAACGGATTGAATATGTTGGATGAAATAAGAAGGGAACGTACTGTGGAACTGGCTTTTGAAGGATTCAGAAGAGATGACCTCAGGAGATGGAAGACTGCTGAAACAGTATTGCCGCAGGCTTTGGGAGGTGTTAAATTTGTAGGTACAGAATACCAGCAAAGATATCCTGATCTGAATGTGGGTACAGATATTCAGGTAGATAATAATGGATTTATTATCGCCGAGTCTGCCGGGTCACGTCAATTCCTTCCAAAACATTATCTTGATCCTATTCCTTTGCAACAAGTTCAATTATCAAAAGGAACGCTTACTCAAAATGAAGGATGGTGAAGACACGAACACGAATTACACGGATTTAAAACGAATTACACGAATTAAGACTTCGTATAATTTATGTAATTCGCTTTAAATTCGTGTAATTCGTGTTCATGTAATTCGTGTCCGTGTAATTCGTATAAACATGAAAAAAACAGTTGTCATTCTTGCGGCGTTTATTTTATTTTCTTTGTTTACTGCTGCCCAGGATCAGCGGGGAATGTTTGAAATGTCGAAACTGCCGGAAGTAAAAGACCATTATCAAACCGAATATAACTTCGACGGTCCAACGCAACCGGACCGGTGGTTAAATAAAAAACCGGGATTACAGGTTTCATTTGCTTCAACCGATCAGATTTATTTCCGAACAGAATTTCCTGATATCAGCGAAACAACCGAATGGGCGGGAACAGGATGGAGGGGAGAAAGGGTAAACACCATGATATTAGTATGGTCAACGGATACTATTAATCAGCTTCGGTTTGTATTGAAAAATCTGGTAGATGCAAAAGGCCAATCGCTGGATAAAAAAAATATTCAGCTTCACCTGGTACGTTATGTCGTGTCAAATTATCCCTATAATTCCAGCGATGCAACCTGCGATGTGACTCCATATAAAAATGTTTACCTCATGCCTGATCGTTTCGAGAACTTTCAGCAATTTGACTTGCCGGGAAAAACGGTAAGACCTGTATGGATATCCATTGATATTCCTCCGGGTACTGCGGCAGGCATTTATCACGGGAAGATTGAAGTGCAATCCGAGAAATACAAAACTAATTTAAGCGTAAATATAAAAGTTCAAAAACAATTATTACCCAAACCACATGAATGGAAATTCAGGCTCGATCTATGGCAGAATCCCTGGGTCATCGCATGGTATAATCGTGTAGAGCCCTGGTCGGCTGAGCATAAGGCGCTTTTGAAAAAACACCTTGCACTTTATGCGGGTGCGGGTGGAAAATACATATCGACCTATGCTGTTCATTCTCCCTGGTCAGATAATTCATATATGATCGAAGAAACAATGATTGAATGGATCAAAAGAAAAAATGGTTCATGGGAATTCGATTATAATATTTTTGATCAGTATGTTGAACTGGCAATAGAAGCCGGCATTGATAAGGCAATTACAATATATACGCCGGTTCCCTGGGGAAACCGCTTTCGTTACCGCGATCAGCAAACAGGAAATTATATTTACGAAACCTGGGATCCGGGATCGGCTGTATTTAAAAATTCATGGAATGCTTTTTTAAGTGATCTGCAAATTCATCTTCAGAAAAAAGGATGGCTGGAGAAAACTTATCTGGGGATCAATGAAAATACACTTGATCAAACACTGGCCGCTATAAAAGTGATCAGGGCGCATTCAAAAAAATGGAAAATAACTTATGCCGGCAACTGGCACCCGGAACTGGATAGTTTGCTGAATGATTATTCTTTTTTGTATGGGAAAGAACCAGGGATGAAAGAGGTTGAAAAAAGATCGGCCCGTGGTTTTACGTCGACATATTATATTTGCTGCAATCCACCGAAACCGAATGATTTTGTTTTTTCACCTCCGGTAGAAGGAAGATGGTTGAGCTGGTACTCCGCTGCACATAAATACAATGGTTTTTTACGCTGGGCATACGATGCATGGCCGGCAGATCCTTCACGCGATGCGCGTCATACATTATGGCCGGCTGGCGATTGTTTCCTTGTTTATCCCGGTGGTAATAGTTGTATACGGTTTGAAAAATTAAGAGAGGGAATTGCCGACTATGAAAAGATCAGGATACTGAGAGAGCAGGCATCGGTATCATCCAACGAAAAAATAAAAAACCTGCTCAGGGAATTAGATGTTCACCTGCAATCATTTTTTAATGAGCACGATTTTAATACAGAAAAAATTACAGCCGACGTTGATAAAGGAAAAAAGATATTAGAGGAATTGAGTGATAGTTTGGGGAAATGATATTATCGCGCAAAGACGCAAAGCCGCAAAGGTTAATTTTCTTTGCGCCTTTGCGTCTTTGCGCGATAATAAAATTGCTTTCGCAGGCTTCATAGAAACCATTTCATATTAACTTGCTGTATAAATATATCTTCTTGTGAAAATTCAACTTTCATTATTAGTCTTGGCGAATTTCCTGGCAACATTATGTTGCGCAAATAATATAACGGGTAAGGTTACCTGCACGCAATATGATGAATATTTGCTGACGCATGTACTAACTCCTTTTGGACCTGTTCCAACTGCATTGGATCCGAATGGAGTATACCCTTATATAAGTTATTGCGAAACATCTGCCCGCCCGGTACCAAAAAAATATCATTTTATTGTATTGGAAAATGACCAGGCAAAAATTACTATTTGCCCCGATCTGGGAGGAAAAATATTTTCAATGATCCATAAACCTTCTGGAAAAGAAGTTTTATATGTTCCGGGTATTATCCGGTATACAAGGATTTTACCAAGATTTTATTTTGTTGCAGGCGGCATTGAAGTAAGTTTTCCCATTTCCCATTCTCCGACTCAAAATGAAAAGGTACTGTATAAAATTGACCGCGCTCCCGATCGCATATATGTTACATGTGGTGAAAGAGAATTGAGATTTGGTATGCAATGGTCGGTAGAATATTCATTGGGAGCGGATGATAATTTTTTAACGCAACGGGTGATTTTTTATAATCCCGGTAATGAAACATATCCATGGATGTCATGGTCCAATGCAGCATTGCCTTGTGCTGCAGATACACGTTTTGATTTTCCCAGGGGGAAAGTTTTATCACATGCTTCAGTGATCGATACAATAGATTGGGAAAAGCAGGGGCCCAAAACCGAATCTGATATCAAAGAAATGACAGGCTATTTCTGGAAGACGAAAGACGTGAATGCTTTCGGCGTATATACTCCATCGTCAGGCACAGGTTTATACCATATTGCAGATGAAACTATCGCCGGCGGAATTAAATTATGGAGTTATGGAGATGATAGCGCATGGTCGGTTCTGAGTACTGCAAAGCACCAGACATATATTGAAATACAAGGAGGGCCGCTGGGAGATCAGTCCATCAAAGCTATGTTGCAACCGAAAGAAACAAAATGGCATGCGGAATATTGGATTCCATCGGATAAAGCGATAGATATTTATTCCTTAAAAGTTCCTGCAATTCATTTGCGATCCATCAAATCAATTCCTCTTTTTCAATGGGCGAGAAAAAGCGAAGTGAATATATGGAATGAGCTAATGAATGCCAATAACGGAAAAATAAAATTACCAGTTCCTCCATCTATTGATCAGAATTGCTGGGCACCTTCCGGTATGGAAAACCTGGGTTCTGCATTCAGATGGGCAATACACGCCAGCAAAGGAGAACAGGTTGCTTTATGGAAATTCTATTATGGAACCTGGCTTGCCGGACGTGGAATCACGGATACAGCAATAAAAATTCTTTCAACAACTGATTTAGGAATTGCAAAGATATTGCTGGCGAGATTGCTCAAAACAAAAGGGAAGAACCAGGATGCTGTTGCAGTCATTGAATCAGTCAAAGAACCATGGCTGCAATTGCACCCGCAGGTGGTTATTGAAAGAGATAAATTGCTTCGAACCCTTGGATCACAAACATTGGCCGAACGTGAACAGTGGTTATTAAAAACAGGTGCGTTGAATGATGAATGGCTCATTGAAAGAAGAGTGCAACTCATGATCGACAAAGGTGAATTGCAGGAAGCTAAAACATTACTATTGTCTTTTCCTTTTCAAAAAGTGCATCAAACCTATACGCGATCTGGTTTGTGGAAACAGATTACTGATAAATTAAATATTCCTTTTCTTCCTATTCCATTGTCATTGGGTGAAGACAGGTTGGCAAATTTTGGTGCGTATAGGGAATATGAATAGAACCATGATTTGCTTGATTCAAAAGGATTATGAAGAAATAAAATTATTCTGAATCGACCATTTGCTACTCCAAAAGTTGTATGCAGAAATTGGTTTTAAAATCGGTACATTGTAGCACTCTCTATAGACACGAACGCAATGGATCCGAAGAGAACCGACTATACCTGTATTATTGTGGACGACGACGAACTGGACCGGCTTACCCTGGTGTCATACGTACGCAGGTACCCGTTTGTGCGGATAGCAGGCGTTTTTGAATCGGCGGCGAAAGCGCTGGCATTTATTCAAAAGAATGAATCGCCGGATGTACTTTTCCTGGACATTGATATGCCGGGTATGAGCGGACTTGATTTAAGAAAAGAACTGGAGCAGATACCCGCTTGTATTTTTGTTACGTCTCACCCGGAATTTGCGCTGGAAGGTTTTGAGATAGCTGCTCTTGACTACATCGTAAAACCACTGAAAGCAGATCGTTTCGCGAAAGCCATGGGAAGACTGGAACAATTTCTGGAAATACACTACAAAGCGGAACTGCTGGACTATACACTGGGAGAAGATACGCTGTTTATTAAAGATGGGCATAACCATATCAAACTGCAGTTGTTTGAAATTATTTACCTGGAAGCATTGAAAGATTATACGGGTATTGTAACCCGTAAAAAAAAGTATTGTGTATTAACGCCGCTGGGCAACCTGCTAAAAGAAAAAGCTTTCCAGACTTTTATACGGATACACCGCAGCTATGCCATACAAAAACACTTTATCAAAGAAATATCTGCAAAGGAAATAATGATCAACGAAATGCTGCTGCCAATCGGAAGAAGTTATAAAGAAGCGGTTGAAAGATTATTAATGCAATAAATTATGCCGGGAGAATTATCGCCCTTGTATTTATTATTTACCACCTATTACTACAAACAAATGAAACACCTGCTTATCCTGTTGCTCCTGTTTTTATGTGTTGAATCGTTTGCTCAGAAAAAAGGACAAGATCTTATTGATTCTATGGTGCTGGTGTTACCCACTTTAAAGGAGGACAGTAATAAGATAAATCTTATTGTCCTTATGTCTGAACAATTTTATTATTTATCAAAAATGGATGATGGTATTAGGTATCTCAAAGAAGGCCTGTTACTGGCAGAAAAATTAAACTGGAAAAAGGGGATAGCAAATTGTTATAGTGACCTTGGTTCTTTAGTAGGTGAAACAGGCAATATTGTTCAGGCAAGAATATATTTTGAGAAAAGTTTAAAAATGAACCGGGAGCTTGGCGCTACATTGAATATAATTAATAACCTGAATAATATTGGCAGGGGTTACCAGTTTGAATCTGATTATTCCAACGCGGTTAACTATTTATTTGAAGCCTTGAAGTTGGCGGAAGAAATAAAAAGCAATGAAAAAATTGCACTGGTTGGCACAAACATAACGGCTACTTATCTCATGCAAAAAAATTATGGGAAAGCGGAGGAATATGCCGAAATGACTTTAAAAAACGCGGAAATTGCCAGGGCCCCTTATCATAAGGCAGCCGCTTTGCAACACCTCGGTATCATATATTGCGAAAAAGAAGACACGACCCGGTCAATAGCATATTTTAATAAAGCAATGGAGGTTTACAGGGCTGAAGGTGTTTTAGAAGGTGAAATAGAATGTATGTCTGAAATTTCAAATTTAGAAAAACCGGCGGTGGGGCTTAAAAAAAAACTTGAAATTCAAAATATACTTGATAAACAAACTGCTTTAATAACGGTTAGAATAGGCAATCTCGGCAGTATTGGTGTAGCCTATTATGAGCTTGGGAAAATAGAAACGGGCAGCGCGAAAACTGAATACATGCTGAGTGCGGCAAAGTATTTAAACAGGGCCATTGCTTTAGCTAAGGAAACAAAAAGTATGGACCACATTGCAGATTTATCAATGCACCTTAGCGAAGTGGAAGGAGAGCGCGGAAATTTTAAGGATGCCCTTGGACTATATAAAACATACCATTCAATTAATGATTCGTTGTTCTCCCAGGAAAAAAAGAATACAATAGCGGGGCTGGAAGGCAAACACAATATCGCCATCAAAGACAATGAAATTGCTATCAATCAACTGATGCTGGCAAACCAGCGTAAAACACAATTAGGTTTAGTAGCGGGCTTAGCCGTACTTCTTATTATAGGAGGTTTATTGTATTGGCAAAGTCGTGCCCGCAAAAAAACCAATACAACCTTAATGGTGCTGAACAACGAGCTGGATGAAGCCAATAAAGTAAAGGCCAGGTTCTTCAGCATCCTGAGTCATGATCTGCGCAGCCCTATTGTAAACCTGGTTCATTTCCTGCATTTGCAAAAAGAGAATCCTGATTTAATAAGTGCAGAAGAACAGGTAGTTCACAGGCAAAATATCAGCGATTCTGCGGACGGCCTGTTAAATACAATGGAAGCCATGCTGCTCTGGAGTAAGGAGCAAATGGAAAATTTCAGACCCAATATAAAAAGCATTGCGGTGGGCGAATTGTTCGGGTATATACAAAAACAATTTGAGCATTCAGGGAATGTGGTTATCAAATTTGACAATGCTGAAAACCCGCTGGTAGCCACAGATGAAAATTACCTGCGCAGCATTATGCAGAATTTAACCTCTAATGCTATCAGGGCTTTAAAAAACACACCCAATGCCAGTATTGTATGGAAAGCAAAAAAAGAAACGGGTAATATCGTTTTATCGATAACAGATAACGGCCCCGGAATTGAGGCTGCACAGGCAAATACATTGTTTGATGAAACGGTTGTGAACAACGAAAAACATGGATTGGGGCTGCACCTGGTAAGGGATCTCGCAAAAGCTATCCGGTTTAAAATAGCTGTTCAATCTGAACCTGGTATGGGTACTACATTTATTTTATCTTCCGCTGCAGCATAACTAATTGCATTTCTGATAGTGTTGCCAATGCTGGAATGGCAACTGGCATCTGCCGGGCTAAACTGGTTATTAATAGTCCTGGGATGACAAAAAAAGGATGACGATTAAAAAACCAATGACAAAGAAAATTAATAGAATAATTTTATTTCGTCATAATCCTTTTGAATCAAGCAAATCATGGTTCTGCTATAACCTTATAAATTTCTTTGCACTCTTATCACCCGATGGATAAATCAATAACAATGAATAAATACCTTGGGCCAAATGTGAAACATCTACCTGGAATTGATTGGATCCCTGGCTCAGCACGATGGTCCTGGTCTGCACCGGGTTGCCGGTTGCACCCATAATCTGCATTTGCACACGGATATTTTCTTCCGAATTAATAGATACTGTCATTTGATTTTCCTGCACCGGGTTTGGTGCGATGTGTATAGATTGATCTTTGTGATCTTTATCATGATCATCGTCATCATCATCTTCTCCATCTTTACCTTCGTGATGCTCGTCTCTGCCCACACAGGATGCCATATCTCCACGTAAATTATTACCAAGCAATGGCAGGGCAGTCTGTGTTATTAATGTGATCACTCCATTATGCACATTACCCCGATAATATTTTCCATCAATGGTTAATATAAACAACCTGCCATTTTTATTGGAGAACATGCCCGACAGATCGATGATTGGAATATTGGGTTGTGCCGGATCGATACAATTTAATACAGGGAACCTGACCCGGGGACTAAAATGAGCAATTTTTGCAGGCGCCGGTAAATTGGCCTGCGTGTGTATAATCGTGTATATATCTCCGTTATCCGGGTTATAAGCAAGATCCTGCAAAAGACCGTTGGACGGATTGGATAATACAGTCATTATTTCATCCGCGCAGGATCCGATTTTTATTTCTCTATATTCTACCAGGATTTTATCGCCTTCCTTCAGTTTGGAAACATTTTCTATTCTTCCTACAAATAACTGAGGTAGATGTGTAGTAGTCGTAATAGGAGTATCTGTCAGGACCGCGGTAAAATAATAATTATCCTTGCCGTCCATGGTGGCTGCTGCTGTATTGATGATGCCGGCCTTTGTTGCGGAACCTGGCGGGGCAGTAAGTTTTCCGATATCCACGAAATTCCCGTTTTTGTCAACCCTTGTAAAGAAAGGATCGGTAACATTTGAGCTTTCATGCATGCCATATAAAAATCCATCCTTGTTGTTTAATCCAAATGCATTGATCTGTAAATTGATCGGGTTACCTGATGGTTGCAGGTTCCCGGCTTCATCAATCAAAAAGATCTGGTAAGGCGACATCGTGCTATTGATGCCGGGTCTTGTAATTGCCACGGATACACCCGGACAATTATCGAATGCAACCAACGGTTTTTTGCCCACACAGGACGCCATATCACCACGCAGATTTCCATTGAGCAAAGGCAAACTGCTTTGCGTTACAAAATGAATGATGCCGGTATTGACATCTCCTTTATAATATTTCCCGTCTATCGTTAAAATGAACAGGGCACTGTCGGTTCCAAAAAACAAACCCGACAAATCATTGGTCGGAATATTTGGCTGTGCAGGATCGATGCAGGTGAATGTCGGGTTATCATCCGGCTTGAACCATGCAATCTTACCCGGTGTTGGTGTAAGTCCCGGGGCTGGTATAAACGTGTATATATTTCCGTTAGAAGGATTAAAGGCGATATCCTGCAATGCGCCTTCCAGCGGATTTGCCAATGCTGCGAATAATTCATCCGTGCAGGAACCGGTATTTATTTTAGTATATTTTATGCTGAGAGGATTATCTCCTTTGGCCAATGAAGAAACATTTTCAATCTTGCCAACAAATAATTCAGGTGGAGTCAATATATTTTGAAGGTCAATGACCAGCGCGATAAGATAATAATTGTCCTTATCATCCATAGTGCCGGCAGCCGTGTTGATGATACCTGTTTTAAATTGATCAACAGGCGGAGCTAAAAGCTCACCTACGTTTTCAAAATTTCCGTTTTTATCAACCCGAGTCAGGAATGGGGTCGCTACATTCGAGGATTCATGTATTCCATATAAAAAACCATCGGTGGTATTCAATCCAAAACCATTGATCTGCAAATTGATTGGATTGCCACTCGGTTGTATCACGCCGTTGGAATCTATCAGGTAGATTTGATATGGTCCGGGCGTGGCGTTGAACCCGGGTCTTGTAATGGCGACTGATACGCCGGGACAATTTTCAAATGGTTGCAACGGTTGTGCTGAAATGCTGATGCTGGGGAAAAAAAACAACAAGCAGGCAATCGGTAATTGTAGAAATTTTTTCATACTAAAGTTGTTGTCAATAATAAATAATTGTGAGCAGCTCTGTAGTACTACACTGCTTAAGATCAATACTGGAATGGGGTAGGACCCAAAATCATACTGCATCATATGGTAGGCTAATTACAATTACGTTATTGGCCATCTCAAAGTTGCCGGTTATGTTGTTGGTAATTTTTGCATGTAAGGTAGAGACAGTTAAGTATCCGCAAAAATCCTGCTAAAAAAGAATCCTTACATTTATTCACATAATTCAGTCCGCCTGGAAAGAAATTCATAGTAAATTCCTCATAGTAAATTTCCTATTTTTTATTTTATCTATTCTCAGAACTGCGAACTCGCCCGCCGACGGGATTACGACAGGTGATGTTGGTTTATTCGTTATCTACTGGTAGAAACCCTTAGCTGGTTGTTGCGGTATCAACTATTATTCTTACATTTTATCTATCATTTATTGTATGGCTTCTCCCGAAACTCCTGCAACAAATTCCAACCGGCTGCTATCACTCGATTTTATGCGTGGTTTTATTATGGTATTGCTGGCGCTTGAAAGTGTATGGCTCTATGAGGAACTGTCTGTAGCCAGTGAGGGCACCGGGCTACACGGGTTGGTGCGGCAATTTTTTCATCATCCATGGCATGGCCTGCACTTCTGGGATCTTATACAACCGGGTTTCATGTATATCGCGGGTGTGTCCATGGCATTATCATTGCACAAACAGGCGGCGTCAGGAATGTCATGGAAAGAATCGTTTAAAAAAATATTGAAACGCTGCGGCTTTTTGTTTTTTTGGGGTGTGTTGGATTATTTGGTTGGACCAAAAGGTTTGCAGCTCGATTTTTCGGATGTGCTTACACAATTATCATTCACAACACTGATTGCATTTTTGATTTTCCGCTGGAGTGCAACCGCTCAAATCCTGGTTTGCGTTGGTTTATTATTACTCAGAGAAATCCTGTACCGGTTCACAAATATTCCCGGCTTTGATCAGCCTTTTACCAATCTGCATAATTTCGGAAACTATATGGAACTTGTGCTGGTGAAGAGAATCAACCCCGAAGGTTGGGTTTCCATCAATTGGATCCCGACTGCTGTGCATACCATTGCGGGTGCAATGACCGGTAAATTGCTCTTATCCGGGAATCGAAAAATAAAATCGATGTTATTATGGGGCGCGCTCTGCCTGCTAATCGGTTATGGGCTGGATATTTCTGGCATAACGCCGATCATCAAGCGAATTGCAACATCTTCTTTCACATTGGTTTCATTGGGATATGTGCTATGGGGATTGGCGCTTTGTTATTGGTGGATCGATATTTTACGACACAAAAAATACCTGCAGTTTTTTACGATCGTGGGGATGAATTCGATTTTTATTTATTTATTTTTTGAAATTGTCGGCTCGCGATGGTTCAATGGATATATTAGCGCGATTACGAATGGATTGATGCAGATGGTGAATGTGCCGGTTATGCTGAGCGCAATTATTTCGTCTATATGCATCTTTGGATTGGAATGGGGCTTATGTTATTTTTTATATAAGAAGAAAATTTTTTTCAGGGTTTAAAGCCCCCTCCCGACCTCCCCGCCAGCTGGCGGGGAGGAGCTAGCGGTAACTTTCTGTTTGATAAAATAAATTTGATGAAATAAAATAGCAACTTGCCGATAACTCCTCCCCGCCAGCTGGCGGGGAAGGTCGGGAGGGGGCTTTAAACCATAAACATGAAGAACAAACGAAGACATTTTTTAAAACTCACCGGTCTCACAGGACTTGGTGTTGCCGGTGCAGGAATGCTGAAAGGATTTGCATTGAATGATAATAAAAAGACCGGGAACGATTTTCCAAATTCAAAAAATACTGCTACGATGGATTACGAAAATTTTGATACCCAAAATATCAGCCTCATTGGCTTATATGGCGGATGGGCCATCGGATTAACAGAAAATAAATTGCCCGCTTTTTCTTTCAGGAGTAACGAATGGCCCGACCTTGAAAAATGGAGAAGCGCCGCCCGGAACCGGCTTGAAGAAAGATTGGCAATCCCAGATATTGGTGGAATTCCGGAAGTGAATATCAGGAAGCAATATGAATATGACGGACTGCATATTGAAGAACTGAGCTGGCAATTGCCTTATGGACGAGCAACAGAAGCCATCTTATTAAAACCTTCACATGCAAAAGAGCCATTACCAGCGATCCTTGCTTTTCATGATCATGGCGGAAATAAATATTTCGGTTCCCGGAAAATCACGAGAACAGCTGATCTCCGCCATCCGCTGATGGAAGCGCATCAAAAAGAATATTATGAAGGCATGGCCTGGGCAAATGAAATTGCAAAAAGAGGATATGTGGTGTTGGTATCGGATGCTTTTTCATTCGCGAGCCGCAGGGTGATGATGCAGGATGTGCCTGCATATTTGCGCGGAGGATTGAATGATACCGATCCTGAAAAACCTGCTAATATCAAAGCATATAATGATTGGGCGGGACAGCATGAACATATCATGGCAAAATCATTATTCAGCGCCGGCACTACCTGGCCCGGTGTATTTTTTGCGGAGGATAAGAAAGCGCTTGATATATTATGCGCGCGTAAAGATGTGGATGCAAACAGAATCGGTTGTGGCGGATTATCCGGCGGTGGACTGCGAACCGTATTCATGGCAGGTCTTGAACCGAGGATCAAATGCGCGGTTTGCGTGGGCTTCATGACTACATGGAAAGATTTTGTTATTAGTAAATCTTATAACCATACCTGGATGGTATATGTTCCATTGCTTCCAAAAGAGCTGGACTTCCCGGAAATACTGGGTTTGCGCGCACCCTTGCCGGCACTGGTATTGAATGATGAAAATGATGACCTCTACACAGTTGCTGAAATGAAGCAGGCAAGTAAAATTCTTGGCGAAGTATATCAGAAAGCAGGTGCACCAGACCGTTATAAATGTTCTTTCTACCCCGGCCCGCATAAATTTGATAAAAGAATGCAGGCAGAAGCTTTTGCATGGCTTGATAAATGGTTGAGTGGTTAAAGGCAAGTGGCGAGTGGAGAGTAGCTAGTAGTTAAATGAACTACCACTGGCCACTCACCACTAGCCACTAGCCATTCACAACTGACTTTTCAAATAAAAAACACTCCACCATGTCAACCAATCGCAGGAATTTTTTAAAAATTTCCGGTCTAACGGGGATAGGAATAGGAACATCAATACTGAGAGCCGGTTCATCGGGCAATGATCTGTCTTCAGCCATTTCCCGTCCACAGCAATTTAATATGTGTGGTTATGCCGCGCCGAAATTAGATATTGTGCGCATTGGATTTATCGGATTGGGAAACAGGGGGCCGGATGCTGTAGCAAGAATGAGGCATATAGAAGGGGTGGACATAAGAGCGCTCTGTGATATACGATCCGAAAAAGTGGATGCCGTAAAAAAATCATTGGTGGGTACTGTTCATCATCCGGAAATATATACGGGCAAAGAAGAAGAATGGAAAAAATTATGCGAGCGCACGGATATTGACCTGGTGTATATCGCCACCCCATGGAATTTGCATACACCCATGGCAGCTTATGCAATGGATCATGGCAAACATGTTTGTGTGGAAGTACCCGCTGCAAAAACATTGGATGAATGCTGGCAGTTGGTTGAAACATCGGAACGCACACGCAGGCATTGCATGATACTTGAAAATTGCTGCTATGATTTTTTTGAATTGCTCACATTCAATATGGCAAGACAGGGATTATTTGGTGAGATTGTACATGGAGAAGGCGCATATATCCATGATCTTTTCGAGGGAAATTTCTCCAAACAAAAATATTACGATATGTGGCGGCTGAAAGAAAATTTCAGAAATGGGAATTTATATCCAACACACGGATTAGGTCCCGTGGCTCAGGTGATGAATATCAACCGTGGAGATAAAATGGATTACCTGGTTTCTCTTTCAGGCAACGATTTCATGATGGGTGCAAAGGCAAATGAACTGGCGGCCAAAGATGATTTTTATAAACCTTATGCAAACAAAAGTTTCCGGGGGAATATGAATACAACCATCATCCGGACAGATAAAGGGCGCACCATTATGTTGCAGCATGATGTAACTTCTCCCAACGTTTACTCACGCATATATAAAATAAGCGGAACCAAAGGATCTTCATTGAAATATCCTTTGCCTGGAAAATTTGCCATCGGTGGCGAAACCTGGTTGAGCCAGCAGGCATACCAGGATATGGAAAATAAATATACTCCTGCTATTGTCAGAAAAGTTGGTGAAATGGCGAAACAGGTTGGTGGTCATGGCGGCATGGATTTCATAATGGATTGGCGAACGATTGATTGTCTTCGTAACGGTTTGCCATTGGATATTGATGTGTATGATGCGGCACTCTGGAGTGCAATATCACCACTAAGCGAATCATCCGTAGCAAACCGTGCTGCTTCTGTTACCATTCCTGATTTTACATCAGGTTCATGGAAAACGAATCAGCCGGTTGATATCCTGCTTCAGAAAACGGGGAATACAAAGGTGATGTGAATATTTAAATAGAATTTGCTATGTGTTATGCGTTTCTATATTTTGTAGCTCCCTCGCTTAACCGCTAAGACACGAATTACACGAATTTAAAACGAATTACATAAATTATACGAAGTCTTAATTTATGTAATTCGTTTTAAATTCGTGTAATTCGTGTCTTAGCGGTTAAGCGAGAGGGTACGAAACTCATATAGCCGAAGTGATTGAAATTAATATTGATTAAATTTAAAAATGAATATTCATATCTCTCCAAATCCGCAAGTTCTTGGTGTGATAGCAGGAACTGCTGCTGCACATTTGATCCGTGAAGCGATTCATGCAAATGGGAACGCAAATATTATTCTTGCCACGGGAACCAGTCAGTTCGAAACATTAAATCAACTCATCAAAGAAAAAGATATTGATTGGAGCAGGGTAGTCATGTTTCATCTTGATGAATATATTGATCTTCCCATTACTTCTCCCGCCAGTTTTCGAAAATATTTGCAGGAAAGATTTTTATCAAAGGTACCGCCGGTTAAAGCGGCTTATTTGATAGATGGTGAAGGCAATGCAGAAGCAGAATGCGATCGGCTTGGCGATTTAATTACAAGCTTTCCCATTGATGTAGCGCTTGTCGGTATCGGGGAAAACGGTCATCTTGCATTCAATGATCCGCCGGCCGATTTTGAAACTGAAAAACCTTATATCA
>Ga0137407_10000510_pt1 | contig 25925 bp, 22 predicted proteins | sample CZOMad2_2_16fung_FD_108410 | JGI IMG/M metagenome (GOLD analysis project Ga0137407, IMG submission 108410) | Vadose zone soil fungal communities from Angelo Coast Range Reserve, California, USA - CZOMad2_2_16fungal (Illumina Assembly) | ecosystem: Environmental > Terrestrial > Soil > Vadose... | reverse complement strand
TTGGGGTCGAGAGTAGCTTCGTATTCGCCTAGAAAACCATTCATTTATAAGGACTTGAATCAAGTTTTTTTAAAATTACCACAAAATAACACTTTTTCCCACTTATCCAACTAATTTTGAAAACTTTAATTTTTCCACAGTTTCAATTACTTAGAAGCCCAATGTGACAAAGGGTTTGAGATAAATTGCATCAAAAAAGGCCTTTTCTGACTGTGGATTAACTGTGAAAAGCTGTGGATTAATTGTTATTAAGTAGAAATTTGAGGGGCTGAAGAGTCATTCGAAAGGGTCCAGATTATCAAACTCATGATATGCCAGCAGGTTATTCCGGTACTCCATTATTAAAGAAACTTGGAATCAAAGAAAATACGAAGCTGTTGCTGATTGCAGCTCCGGAAAATTATTTTGATTTACTGGAAGCAGATATTTCTGGGCAGTTGCTTAAAAAAAATGAAACTCCTGATTTAATACACCTGTTCACGACATCAGAAAAAGAATTTATAAAACAGATGAAGGATCTGAAAAAATTTTGCAAGGCTAATCCGAATATTGCCATCTGGGTATCGTGGTATAAAAAAAGCGCCAGGATGCCAACGGATATTACTGAAGAAACAATCCGTCAATATGCATTACAAAATGATTTGGTTGATGTGAAAGTATGTGCTGTGAGTGAGATTTGGAGCGGGCTGAAATTGGTAGTGCCTTTGGCAAAAAGATGATAGGCAACTGGCAATAAGCAATAGGCAATATACAATTGGTAATTGTAAATTAATTTGTCAATTGCATATTGCCCATTGCATATTGCATATTGATTCAAAATGCATCCTAAAAATATCAGCATATTCGATTTTACTTATCAACTTCCCGAAAACCGGATTGCGCGGTTTCCTTTGGGTGAACGAGACGCCTCGAAATTATTAGTGTACCAACGGGGAAATATAACCGAAGATGTGTACAGTAATATTGCGGAACATCTCCCCAAAAACGCTTTCCTGGTTTTCAATGATACGAGGGTAATCGAAGCGCGATTATTATTCCGGAAACCTACAGGTGGTGTCATAGAAATTTTTTGCCTCGAACCTCATGAAAAGTATGCCGACATCACCACAGCCATGTCGCAAAAAGGAAGAGTTTTCTGGAAATGTTTGATAGGTGGCGCTTCCAAATGGAAAAAGGGACAAGTACTGGAGAAGAAAATTGAATATGGAGCGGCACCCGTTGTTTTACTACAGGCAAACTATATTGAAAAAAGAAACGATTATTTTATTATTGAATTTTCCTGGATGCCTGTAGAGCGATCTTTTGCAGAGATATTGCATTGTGCCGGATTGATTCCCTTACCACCATATATCAAAAGAGAAGTTGAGGAGAAAGATGCAGAAAGATACCAGACAATTTATGCCAGTCATCATGGCTCTGTTGCGGCACCTACTGCGGGATTACATTTTACAGATGCTATCTTCAAAAAATTTACAGAAAAAAATATGCGATGTGACTTTGTCACTTTACATGTTGGTGCCGGCACTTTTCAACCGGTAAAAGCAGGAACGCTGGAGCAGCACGTGATGCATGGTGAATTTATCGGGGTATCTGTTGAAACCATTGAAAGGATCATTGATAATATTGATAATACTATTATTGCTGTTGGCACAACATCATTACGCACTATTGAAAGTTTATTTTGGCTCGGTTTAAAAATTATTCTTCAACCGCAAATCGAAAAAGAATCTCTTGTAATTGATCAATGGGATATATATGAATTGCAGGCAGATGGTATCCAGGTGAAAGAATCTTTGCAGGCTTTAATGGATTGGCTGATTCAAAGAAAAACAGATAAATTAATTACCAAAACGCATATGTTGATTGCACCAGGCTATCAATTCAAAATCATTAAATCGCTGGTTACGAATTTTCATCAGCCGCAATCCACACTGCTTCTGCTCGTAGCTGCATTGATAGGCAATGGTTGGAAAGATGTATATCAATATGCATTGGAAAATAATTTTCGTTTTTTGAGTTATGGAGATGGCTGTCTGTTGAATATTGAGTGTTGAATATTGATTAAACAATGCAGCATCAGGCATTATTGATTGCCGATTTTTTTAAGGGGAATTCAAGAATAAAGGTAGTTCCTTTGCCGATAGTGCTATCCACCCGCACTTTGCCATGATGTGCATCCACAACACTCTTTACATAACTTAATCCCAGTCCGAAGCCCTTTACATTATGAATATTACCTGTATGTGCACGATAAAATTTTTCGAAAATGCGGCGTTGTGTTTCCTTATTCATCCCAATCCCGTTGTCTTCAATGCGGATGACCAGGTTTTTACTTGTATTGATTGTTGATATTTTAATGGAAAGATAATCCCTGGAATATTTTATTGCGTTATCAATCAGGTTAGATATCAGGTTGGTAAAATGGACTTCATCTGCTTCGAGCAAATCATGTTTTGCGAGAAGCTGCAAATCTCTTTTTGCATTTATTTCCTGGAATTGCAATTCAAAATTTTCCATTACGTTCCTGATGATCTCATGAACATGAATAGGTTTGAGATTAAGCTGCAATTCCTGTTTTTCCAGCAAAGCAGCCTGAAGTATTGTTTCCACCTGCTTATTCATTCTTTTGTTTTCTTCTTTAATAATTCCGCTGAAATAATCTGATTTCTGTTTATCATGTATTACTTTTTCATTGCGTAATGCATCCACTGCCAGGGAAATAGTAGCCAGCGGTGTTTTAAATTCATGCGTCATATTGTTGATGAAATCATTTTTGATCTCACTCAGTTTTTTCTGACGCAATAATGTACGAACAGTAACAAAGAATGCAGCGGTAATGACTAAGGTAAAAAAAAGCATGCCCAATATCATCAATCTCATTTGTTTCATCACAACCGAATTATAATCGGGAATAACAACAGAAAGCGTTTCAAGCGGTTCGCCGCTGTCAAAATCGCTATTGCCGGTTACCAGGAAGAAAATACTCTGCAGGTTATGAACATTATCACCAAATGCAGTCAGAAAATTGGAAGATTTAATTTCATAATTTCCAGAGGCAAGCTGAGGTGAAAATCCTGACTCGGAAGAAATACAGAATTCAAATTTGGCACCCTTCAAACCATATTTATCAAAAGATTTTTTTAGTTTATCATTAATCTCTTCCCTGGTGAATTTCTGTGCGATGGTAGCAGATTTCATTAACTCCCTTATGAACTGGTCCGTAGGCCGCCAATTAATTCCTGGGCGCATTTGCAAACTTTTCATCGGGGTGGTCGCTTCTTTGTATGCTATCAGTTCCCGGCCTACATCGGTGGTTGCATCAACCAGTTTATGATGCAATTCTTCATTCTTGTTTTCCACCATGGTCAATATCCAGTTCCATTGAATGTAGATAATGCCTACGAGTGACAAGCTGATCAATATAAAAATAATAGGAAAGTTTTTTTTCACTATTCTTTATTATTTAAGGAACCCGGGCATTCAGTTTAAGGAATACCCAATATACATCTTTAACTGTGCGACCTGCAAATTTATAAAACAGCCAAAGGTTTTACACGCCTTCCGGCACGGTAAATATGCTATTTAACTAAGGTTTCACAAAGAAAAGGGTTTAAAAGAAATTATACACTGATAATAAAACCCGGTCCGAAAATTTGCTGCCAATAAATAAATTATTGTTGAAATTGATTAATTTAGATTATATGGAAAAACCGGCTGCAGGTATATTACTGATTGCCGATCCTTTCCTCAAGGATCCGAATTTCATGCGTTCTGTGGTATTCCTGTGCGAACACCAGGACGAGGGAAGTTTTGGATTTGTTTTGAATAAAAATTATGAATATAATCTCAATGAATTGGTGAATGGGCTCGATGATCTTGAAATCCCGGTTTATTATGGCGGTCCTGTTCAAATGGATACCATCCATTTCCTGCATCAATATCCTGATAAAATTTCCGGAGGATATGAAATTGTAGACGGTGTTTTTTGGGGTGGTGATTTTGAAAAAGCCATTACACTTATCCGCGATGGTCAGATCAATACAAATAAGATCAGGTTTTATATCGGCTATTCAGGGTGGTCGGGCGGGCAGCTCGCTGATGAATTGAAAGAAAAATCATGGCTATCGGTAAAGGCTAGCCGAAATCTCATCTTTCATAAAAAACCCGAAGAAATATGGAAAGATGCCTTGCGACATCTCGGAGGCGATTACGAGATGATGGTTAATTTTCCTACGGATCCTCAACTTAATTAACCGATTACAGGGAACATCGATGATGCGCAGTTCCGCACTTCACCAGCGGATAAATATATCTCTTTATTAAACAGCTACAGCGCCTTCGACCAATACAGTTACAGTATTGGAAATTACTTCTACGAATCCGCTTTGTATATCAAAAAAAGCAAGGTGATTGTTTTTATCTTTAAGAACTTTAATTCGCCCCTTTTTTAAAGCGCTTATAATGGGTGCGTGCTTATCCAACACTTCAAAAAGACCTGTCACACCCGGCAATTGAACGCCAAATACATCATCACTGAAAAGTTTTTTTTCTGGTGTCAGTATTTCTAAATTCATTGTGGAAGGTTTGGGGTATAAGGCGTGAGGCGTGCGGGAAGAATTAATTTTTCAAGCCCCATACCCTCCATCCTTAAACCATTTATTGTTGTGCCTCCTGCATCATCTTCTTTCCTTTTTCCATCGCATCGTCAATAGTACCTACGAGGTTGAAAGCAGCCTCAGGATATTCGTCCACTTCTCCGTCCATGATCATATTGAAACCACGGATTGTTTCCTCGATCGGAACAAGTACGCCTTTTAGTCCTGTAAAAGCTTCCGCTACATGGAATGGCTGCGAAAGAAAACGTTGCACTCTACGTGCTCTCGACACAGTGAGTTTGTCTTCATCACTCAATTCATCCAGCCCGAGAATGGCAATGATATCCTGTAATTCCTTATAGCGTTGCAACACGAGTTTTACACGGTTCGCGCAATTATAATGAGCATCTCCTACGATTTTTGGAGTCAATATTCTCGAAGTAGAATCCAATGGATTCACAGCGGGATAAATACCAAGATCAGCAATTTTACGATCAAGCACAGTTGTTGCATCAAGATGAGCAAATGTTGTTGCCGGAGCAGGATCGGTCAAATCATCTGCCGGAACATATACTGCCTGCACGGAAGTAATTGAACCATTTTTTGTTGAGGTGATTCTTTCCTGCATCAATCCCATTTCAGTAGCCAGTGTAGGTTGATACCCAACAGCTGAGGGCATACGACCTAATAAAGCTGATACTTCGGAACCAGCCTGAGTGAACCGAAAGATATTATCAACAAAGAAAAGAATGTCGCGACCCTGTCCCTTACCATCGCCATCGCGATAATATTCTGCAATGGTTAACCCACTCAAAGCTACGCGGGCGCGGGCTCCCGGGGGTTCATTCATCTGTCCGAAAACAAAAGTAGCTTTTGATTCAGACAGTTCTTTCATATTCACTTTGCTAAGATCCCATCCGCCATTTTCCATGCTGTGTTTGAACTCATCGCCATATTTCATAATGCCTGCTTCAATCATTTCCCTCATCAGGTCATTTCCCTCACGGGTACGCTCACCTACACCTGCAAACACGGAAACGCCGGCATATGCTTTGGCGATATTATTAATCAACTCCTGAATCAGAACTGTTTTACCTACACCGGCTCCACCAAATAAACCGACCTTTCCTCCTTTTGCATAAGGTTCGATCAGGTCAATCACTTTGATTCCTGTAAACAAAACTTCTGTAGCAACACTGAGGTTTTCAAATGCAGGCGGTTTACTGTGAATCGGACGTCCGTTTTCTTTGGAAACAGCCGGCAATCCATCAATCGCGTCTCCAGTTACATTAAACAAACGGCCTTTAATGGCTTCACCAACCGGCATAGCAATCGCGATGCCTGTATCTATCACTTCCAATCCACGAATCAACCCTTCTGTTCCATCCATCGCAATACAACGAACACTATCTTCACCTAAATGCTGTTGCACTTCCAGCACCAGCTTGTCACCACCAGGTTTCCTGAGTTCCAGCGCATTATAAATTTCTGGGAGTTTTCCTTCAAATTGAACATCTATAACGGCACCGATAATCTGCTTTATCTTCCCGGCTTTCGGCATATGATTAATTATTAAAATGTAATGCGTAAAATCGGCTGCAAAGGTAAGGGAGGAAAAGCAAAAACAAATATGGAAATGTGAAAAATGTCGACTTTTCCAAAGTTGCTTATTTTTGCCGCCACAGGAAAATTATGCAGCTAATCCAGGTCAGCGACAAAGCGACAGTGAATGATTTTATACAGGTGAATGTATTTCTTAATGATAAGGATCCGGGTTATATCCGTCCCCTCGATAAGGATATTCATGAAGTTTTTAATCCGGAAAAAAATAAGGCCTTTCGTCACGGAGAATGCGCCCGATGGATACTCAAAGACGAAGAAGGGCGGCTTTCCGGCCGCATCGCTGCTTTCGTAAATAAAAAATACAAAACCAAGGGCGATGATGTTCTGGTTGGTGGCATTGGCTTTTTTGATTGCATCAACAACCAGCAGGCCGCTGATATGCTTTTCGATGTGGCTAAACACTGGCTGCTCCAAAGAGGAATGGGCGCAATGGATGGTCCTATCAATTTCGGCGAACGTGTCAATTGGTGGGGATTGGTTACACAGGGTTTTCATGAACCGATGTACCGGATGAATTATAATCCGCCATACTATAAAAATCTGTTTGAAAATTATGGATTCCGGCTTTTTTTTGACCAGATATGTTTTGGACTGGATCCGAAAAAGAAACTGACCCAGAAAGTTTATGACCGGCATGCTGCTATATTCGGCAATCCGGATTTCACAGCTACGCATATACGTAAAAATAAGCTGGAAAAATTCATAAAAGATTTTACAACAATTTACAATAAGGCATGGTCGGGTCATGGTGGATTGAAAGAAATAAAACAGGACCAGGTGTCCATCATGTTTCATCAAATGAAACCGGTAATGGATGAAAAAATTATCTGGTTTGCATACTATAAAGAAGAGCCGATAGCCATGTATATAAACCTGCCTGACCTAAACCAATGGTTCAAGCATCTTCATGGAAAATTCGGGTTAATTCAAAAATTGAAATTCCTGTGGATAAAGCAAACAAAACCCAATCTTAAATTTACAGGTATTGTGTTTGGAATCGTTCCGGAATTCCAGGGAAAGGGAATTGATGCATTTATTATTGTGGAATCAGCAAAAATCATTCAGCCTGCAACAGCTTATAAGGAATATGAAATGCAGTGGATCGGTGATTTCAATCCTAAAATGATCAATATGGCTGAAACACTTGGTGATACATTTCGCAGCAGAACACTTACTACTTACAGATATTTATTTGATAGGACGCAAGAATTTAAAAGACATCCGGTATTAAGCTGAGCGTTTGAGATACAAGGATTAATGTGCGGATGTGCAGATATGCAGATGTGCGAATTCTTTAAACCGGTTGATAAAAGAATTCGCACATCTGCATATCTGCACATCCGCACATTAATAAAACTTCTTATTATTGCAAAACCCGGAACTGATTATCAGGCTCCGGATTTCCGAACATTATCATGGATAAATTCATCGTATCTGCAAGAAAATACCGTCCACAGAATTTTTCTACGGTGGTGGGACAATCACATATCACCACTACTCTTAAGAACGCAATAAAAAATAATCAACTGGCGCATGCTTTTTTATTTTGCGGACCAAGGGGAGTCGGGAAAACAACCTGTGCAAGAATCCTGGGCAAAACAATCAATTGCGAAAACAGAAACCCCGCCGGCGAGGCTTGCAATCAATGCAATTCCTGCATTTCTTTCAATGAAGGAACGTCCATGAATATCCATGAACTGGATGCAGCAAGTAATAATTCTGTAGATGATATAAGAACATTGGTTGAACAGGTCAGATTTGCTCCGCAGGCAGGTAAATACAAGGTCTATATTATCGATGAAGTTCATATGCTTAGCTCTTCTGCTTTTAATGCTTTTTTGAAAACATTGGAAGAGCCGCCGCCATATGCCATTTTTATCCTGGCCACTACTGAAAAACACAAAATCCTCCCCACCATTTTAAGCCGCTGCCAGATATTTGACTTTAAGCGCATAACCGTCACCGATACGGTACTACATTTGCAGGAAATATGTGATAAGGAGGAAATCAAAGCTGATAAAGGATCCCTGGAGGTCATTGCACAAAAAAGTGAAGGTTGTATGCGCGATGCCTTAAGTATACTGGATAAGATTGTCAGCTTCACGAACGGTAAAGTAACTTACCAGGATACACTGGAGCATTTAAATATTCTCGATGCCGATTATTATTTCAGGTTGATTGAAGCCATGTTACAACAAAACCTTGCAGATGCCATGTTGCTGTATGATGGCATCAATCGCAAAGGTTTTGAAGGTGATCTCGTATTAAACGGGTTTGCTGAATTTATCCGCAATTTACTCGTATGTAATGATGAGAAAGCAGCAGGGCTGCTTGAAGTAGTGGAAAGCTTTAAAGAAAAATACATCAGTACCGCTAAAAAAACAGAACCCGCATACCTCATTAGTGCTTTGAATATATTAAGTGAAGCAGAAATTAATTATAAAGCCGCCCGCAACAAGCGTTTGCATGTGGAACTCGTTATTATCAAACTTTGCTATCTTCAGCAGGCTATCGAACTTGTAAATAATGGCGAAATATTGAGTAAAAAAAAACTGACTGAATCAGCGAAGCCAGTTGCCTTCAGGAATATACAGCCTATTGAGATTGGCCGAAGAGATAATGTAGTTCAAAATCCCAAATCAAATATCCAAAAACCAATATCGAATATCCAATACCCCGACAATGAAGCTAAGCTCATTATTGAAACCGAAAAAAATCAACGTGAAAAAGAATCCTTAGCTCCTGAAAAACCCCATAACAAACCTCCATCTTCAGTTCCTGTACTGGGAGCATTATCAAAAATCCGCCAGCAATTCATAAACCGGCAAAATAACACTAGTGAAGAAGGTTTAAAACCATTGCAGCAGGAAGCATTGCAACAGGCATGGCAACTATACACACAACAACTGAAACAAAATAAAAATTCATCGGCCCAAAGCTTTGAACGGGCAATATTAAAAATTACGGATCTTCATAATTTTGAAGTGATCACGAATAATAACCTGGAACAAAAATTTATTGAGCAGGAAAAAAGAAATTTATCCGATTACCTGCAACAGTTGTTCAATGATAAAAGTCTTTCTTTCATCATTAGCATAGGAGAAAATACTGAAATTGATAACCCGGCTGAAAAATCGCTTAGTAAAAGAGATCAATATCTTCAGATCGTTGAACAATACCCCCTTGTTAAAGAACTCAAGGATCGGTTAAAGCTTGAATTGGATTATTAGAACCACGATTTATATGATTTGAAAAGGATTGTGAGGAAATAAGGATTTGACAATTAAACCTGCTTTATTTAATTTCCTCACAATCCTTTTCAAATCATATAAATCATGGTTCTGTGTTTCTTTGTTAAATTACTACTTACAATTTTGACAAGTCCACGAATGGAGGGAAATTTGTCGGCTTTTATCATATGGCTGTAAACTCTACAACTCAGGTTTTTCAAACTAACTCTGCCTCAAGATGGCAACGTTTCAAATGGAGCAGCAGGCTTATTATTTTATTGATCGTATTGGGAATTCTTACCATAGTCATCACGCTGTCAAGAGTGTACACCCCGGCGCTTCCTAATTTGATAAGTGTACAGGAAAAGCAGGCACTGCTCGACAGCACAGGCAGTTGGCTTTTTAGTAAAAGCAAGATCGGCAGGCAATATGGCGGATTCAGAAAATTTATCAACGAAAAAGAAGCGTATAAGGCAGGTGGTTACCCTATTCCCAGGAGATTCAGAAAAAAGAACGGGGTAATCGTGCAGGCCGACTCGAGTTTTTATTCTTTTAAAAAATTCACTGCAGGTATTCGTGCTGCTTTTTATGTGAATTGGGATCCTAAATCTTTTTCTTCACTCGAGCAAAATATTGCCCGCCTGAATATGGTGATTCCTGAGTGGTTTTTTATCAACCCCAATGCAGACACGCTTGAAACAAATATAGACAGCAAGGCATTGGACATCATGAACAAGGCCGGAGTGAAAGTTATACCTCTGCTTACAAATAATTATAAAGAGATTTTTCGTGGCGATGCAGTACATCGAATACTCAACGATCATAAAAAAAGAAGCCGTTTTATCAACGATATATTAAATGCAATTCACAAATATAATTTCGATGGTGTGAACGTGGACCTGGAAGAGTTGCAGGAAAAGAATAACGAAACATTGGTTTCATTCCAGAAAGAATTATATGAAAAACTGCATGCAAGAGGCAAATTGGTCACACAGGATGTTGTACCATTCAATGAAGATTACAATTTTAAAGATTTGAGCAAATACAATGATTATGTATTTGTAATGGCATATGATCAATATTCGGAAAGCACTGTTCCCGGACCGATATGTCACCAGAAATGGATCGAGGGCGCCATTGATAATGTAGTTCAAAAAATCCCTATCCAAAAATTAGTCCTCGCTCTGGCAGGTTTTGGGTATGATTGGAAAATAAATGAATCTGGAAAACCGGTATCGGCAAAGCCAATCAGTTACCAGGAAGCGTTGACACTTGCACGCAGTTATGATGGAAAAATTGATTTTGACAACGATTCGTATAATCTTCATTTTAGTTATGACGATGATAATGGTGCCGAGCACCAGGTACATTTTACTGATGCGGCAACTACATTCAACTCAATGCGCTTTGCATCCGAATATGGATTGAGTGGCGTATCTCTTTGGAAATTAGGGTCAGAAGATTTTCGCTTATGGGATTTTTATGACCATGATATGAATAAAGACAGCATCAGAAATTTCGATTTTAAAACTTTTAACCAGGTAAAAGCTTTCGGCAATGATGAAACGCCTTCCTATTCAGGTGAAGGTGAAATATTGGATGTAATGAATGGTCCTACGACAGGAAAAATAACATTGGAATTAGATACTACTGAAGTATTGGTCAGTGAAGAAACATATGATAGCCTGCCTTCTAAATGGCTCGCAAGAAAATATGGATCACAGGATAAAAAGAAACTGGTATTGACTTTTGATGACGGACCTGATCCTCTTTATACGCCACAGATTCTGGATATCCTCAGTCGCGAACATGTGCCCGCTACTTTTTTCCTTGTCGGAATAAATGCAGAAAATAATATTCCGATTGTCAAACGAATCTATAAAGAAGGACACGAAATCGGCAATCACACTTTTACTCATCCCAATATTGCCAAAGTGAGCAGGAAAAGAGCAATTCTTGAAATGGAAGCCACACGTTTGCTGATCGAATGTATAACGGGGCATTCCACAATCATGTTTCGTGCTCCATTCAATGCAGATTTCGAACCGCAAAAAGCAGAAGAACTGATACCAGTTGCCATCGCCCGTGAAAAAAACTATCTCGATATTGGCGAATCCATCGATCCATTAGATTGGGAACCGGACACACCCGCAGATTCCATCGTATCACGTGTGATCCAACGTAAAGAAGATATGACCAGGCAAAACCTGAGTGGTAATATCATTCTTTTGCATGATGCAGGCGGCGACAGTCGTGCTGCCACCGTCGAAGCACTTCCACAGATCATTCATTATTTCAAGGGTCGGGGATATACTTTTACAACAGTTGCGGATTTACTTGGTAAGAAAAAAGAAGACCTGATGCCCAGTGTGCCAAGGGGAAGTGGTTATTATCTTTTGCAACTGAACTATTATCTTGCCTTGTTAGCTTATTTTGGCAGTCATATTTTAGTTTCCGTATTTATCGTTTTCATTATTCTTTCATTGCTCAGGCTTCTTTTTATTGCAGTAATTGCAACCAGGGAATACCTTGAAGAAAAAAAGAGAAAGTTCATTCCACATTGGTTGCCTGATGGCAGCAATGCGCCACTTGTGAGTATTATTGTTCCTGCTTACAATGAGGAAGTAAATGCAGTAAGTTCCGTGAAAAATTTACTAAAAACCGATTACCCCAATTTTGAAATTATTTTTGTTGATGATGGCAGCGTAGACAATACCTTCGAAAAAGTCAGCAATGCTTTTGCACAACATCCGAAAATAAAGGTATTGGCAAAAGCGAATGGAGGCAAAGCTTCGGCACTAAATTTTGGCATTGCACAATCTGCAGCGGAATATGTTGTATGTATAGACGCAGATACGAAATTGCTCCCTGACGCAGTTTCCAAACTCATGATGTACTTCTCATCAGCGATGCGTGGAAATTGGGTGGAATCCGTTGGTGCAGTTGCAGGTAATGTAAAAGTTGGCAACCAGGTAAACCTGCTCACAAAATGGCAGGCTATCGAATATGTAAGCAGTCAGAATTTTGACCGCAAAGCTTTCGCATACATCAATGCTATTACCGTGGTACCAGGAGCTATCGGAGCTTTTCGTAAAAAAGCAATTGAAAAAGCAGGTGGCTTTACAATAGATACATTGGCGGAAGACTGCGATCTTACCATTCGTATTCTCCGATGCAATTATATTGTCGAAAATGAACCGGAAGCGGTAGCAATGACTGAAGCACCTGAAACATTAAAAATGTTTTTCAAACAGCGTTTTCGCTGGAGCTTCGGCGTAATGCAGACATTCTGGAAAAACCGGGATGTTTTTCTCAATTGGAAATACAAATCATTGGGTTGGGTAGCTATGCCCAATATTCTTATCTTCCAATACATCATTCCTTCTATTATACCACTTGCAGATTTTTTTATGATTGTCGGACTCGCAACCGGCAACGCGGCAAAAATAGGTTGGTACTATCTTATATTTATGCTCGTTGATGTTGCTGTAGCCATACTTGCCTTCAGTTTTGAAAAAGAAAATAAATGGAAACTACTTTGGCTCATTCCGCAACGCCTGATCTGGCGATGGCTGATGTGGTATGTGTTGTTCAAAGCTTTCAGAAGAGCCATAAAAGGCGAATTGCAGCATTGGGGTGTATTGAAACGCACTGGCAATGTAAAAGATATTATGACACCTGCAAGAACCTGGGAAAAAGCAGGAAAGGTTAGTTAAGGCTGAAAGAAATTTATATTATACCTCCTTCCTGACTGGCTATCGGCTTTAAAGACTTTTCTGCTTTTCTTCATTTTTCCTTTCTTTTTTTGCATTAATTTCGGGCTTCGTTATAAATAAAATTACCTATATGGCTGAAGTTATTTTGATGCCGCGTCTCAGTGATACTATGACCGAAGGGGTGATTGCCGCCTGGCATAAAAAAATAGGCGATCCGATTAAAAAAGGCGATCTGCTGGCAGAAGTGGAAACAGATAAAGCTACAATGGATCTTGAAAGTTATAAAGATGGAACATTATTATATACCGGAACAGACAAAGGCGGTAAGATCCAGGTGAACGATCTGCTTGCAATCATTGGTGCCCCCGGAGAAGATATTTCATCATTGGTAAAAAGTGGTGGCGGCCAGGCCGATGCAGCTGCGAAAAATGAAGCCAAACCTTCACAAAGTACTTCGCCAGCGGCAGCTCCAACAACTGCTCCGGCCGCAGCTGCTTCATCTGCACCCTCACTTGATCTTTCGGCTATGCAGGAAGTTATCCTGATGCCAAGGTTGAGTGATACAATGACTGAGGGAGTTATTGCTGACTGGCATAAGAAACCAGGTGATGCAGTGAAAAAAGGAGATATCCTCGCTGATATTGAAACCGACAAAGCCACCATGGAACTCGAAAGTTATAAGGAAGGGAAATTATTATATATCGGTGCACAAAAAGGAGAAAAAATTGCAGTAAATGATTTGCTCGCAATCATTGGGGACGAGAAAAAAGTAGATGTACAGAAAATTGTAGAAGCGTCAAAAAATAAAGGAACTGCTGCTCCCGCCCAGGTTGCACAAAACAGTTCAAATACTTCAACTGCTACTGCAACAAATACTGGTTCGGCTTCAGTTGCCACAGCTCCAGCCTCATTAAATGGTGATGGAAGAGTAAAAGCTTCTCCCCTGGCAAAAAAACTAGCACAGGAGAAAGGAATTGATATTTCAAAAATCCGTGGCTCTGGTGACGGTGGCCGTATTGTAAAATCAGATATTGATAACTATAAAGCAGAACAACCAGCAAAAAAATCAGAAGCTGCACCGGGGCAGATGCAATACACATCATCTGTACCAACAGGTACGGTAAGTTTTGATGAGGTACCCGTTTCGCAAATGCGCAAAGTGATCGCCAAACGCCTTGCCGAAAGCAAATTCTCTGCTCCGCATTTTTATCTTACCATGAGTATAGACATGGATAAAGCAGTTGAAAGCAGAGCAAAACTGAATGATGTTTCTCCTGTAAAAATTTCTTTCAATGACATTGTGCTGAAAGCGGCCGCTGTTGCACTGAAACAGCATCCGGCTGTTAACAGCAGTTGGCTCGGAGATAAAATTCGCATAAACCATCACGTTAGCATCGGCGTGGCCGTTGCCATTGAAGATGGTTTATTGGTTCCGGTTGTCCGTTTCGCTGATACAAAATCGCTTTCACAAATTGCTGCAGAAGTAAAAGATCTTGCACAAAAAGCAAAAAATAAAAAACTGCAGCCCAGTGATTGGGAAGGAAGTACATTCACAATTTCCAACCTCGGGATGTTCGGTATTGATGATTTCACAGCCATCATCAATCCGCCTGATGCATGTATACTCGCTATCGGCGCCATTCAGCAAATACCTGTAGTAAAAAATGGTGCTGTTGTGCCAGGCAATATTATGAAGCTTACATTAAGCTGTGATCATCGTGTTGTAGATGGTGCAACAGGCGCTGCATTTTTACAAACACTGAAAGGATTGCTGGAAGAACCCCTAAGAATGTTGGTGTAAGAAACAAGGTTCAAGGTTCAAGGAATATTCAATAAGCAATAATCAACACTCAATAATCAATACAATATTGTTTAATTCCAATCAGCATTTAGAATTCCAATTTGATTATTGAGTGTTGATTATTGCTTATTGAATATTCCTTGAACCTTGTGCTTTGTGCCTTGCATCCTTTTCTTCCGACAATAATAAAAAAAGCCTCACCGATGTGAGGCCTTTACCCGTCCATGAGTAAATTATTTTAATTATTCAACTATAATTTTTGAAGATATTTTTTTACCTGTTCTTTCAGCAATCAAAACGTATATTCCTGGTATCAATGACCTGTTATCCATCGAGATCAATTGATTTCCTTCGCCAAGTGCTATCGACTTAACTGCTATCCTTGCTCCATTCATATTATATAAGGAGACCTGGTAGTTTGCAACCTTATCGCTCTTTATATTGCACCTGATATTTTCACCCTGATGGGCCGGCAAAGCGTTTATGCTGAAATTATTCTTTCCTGTAAAACTTATTTTCTGCACAGTTGAATAATATGCTTTTCCTGAATAAGAAGTTATTTTAATGCGGTAATAAAAATCTGTATTTTCATTCAAAACAGGCTCATCAACAAAAGAATATTGATTCTGTTGTGCATTTTGATTGGGAAAAATATTTTTTATCACTATAAAATCGGATGCATTTGTCGATCTTTCTACCTGCAGTTCATTCATCGGTTCATCACTATTGAGCGTCCACGCCAGTTGCACTGCATCGCCATTTACAACTGCAGCTTTGAAATCTTCTGCTACGATCGGTAATATGATAGAACCATTGGCAGTCATATTATCATATACAAAGCGATTCAAACCACCTGAGCTAACTGTTGCATTATAACCATACAAACGGAATGTAACAGTTGACAAAAGACCCGTAAAAGCACCCGGTAATACAACCGTGATGGCTGGAGTTGAAGTCAATGCCAAAGTACCGTTTGATATATCAGTAGTATATCCATCCAGGCTGGAACGTAGCGACCAGTTATTCGGACCCGATCCTGCAGCTGTACCTGTAGTACTTCTGCGCACATTCATGACTAAAGAAGAAATACTAAGTGTATAACCACTGTTTGGAATTAAAGAAAATTGCAGGTAAGCATTTAAATCAAGCGCTCCTGCAGGCCATCCACCTTCACCAAAATAAACAGTTCCACCATTATAAGCACCGAGTGTAATGCTGCTACCCAACGATGCCGCACTAACAGTATTGTGTGTGCCCGGTGTACCTGTAAGTATATTATCGAAGGTCCAATTACCGATAGATTGTGCATTTATAAATCCAGGGATAAATAATAAGCAAATAATAAAAGAAATAAAATTCCTTTTAATCAAACCCCTAAATCCGGCAAAGGATTTTTTGCGGGTAGACATTACTGTAAGGAATAAATTCTTTTTCATAAATATGGATTTTTAAATACGCTGGTACGTTATATTCAACACTTGTACCATGATACAATATGTTGGCCATCAATAAAATAAGAAAGTAAACAGATGACGGTTAAACATCATTTTGGGATTATATTCCAAATTGGAGAAAGAATTGAAATATGGAATCGAAATGGCCGCTATTTCAAGTTCATTAACTTTAGATATGCTAATGCGATCCACAATACAATTATTGCGTTTTCATTTTTCTTTTTTCCTGATGCCCGTATATTGGTTTGCACTCAGCCAGGTGGTTGATAAAAATCTGCCTCGGGCAATACTCATATTCGTCATATTACACCTGTTGATTTATCCTGCCAGTAATGGTTACAATAGTTATATGGACAGAGATGAAACAAGTATCGGAGGATTAAAAAATCCTTTATTGCCTACAAAGCAGCTTTTTTATGTTACTGTTTTCATGGATGCGTTGGCAATTTTACTCAGTTATTTTATCAGTTTATATTTTCTTGCCGGAATCATCGCGTACATATTAGCTTCAAGAGCGTATAGTTATCGTGGTATCCGGCTAAAAAAATATCCGATTGTAGGTTACCTGACTGTAATCATATTCCAGGGTGCTGTAACTTTTTTTCTTGTATATCATGGCAGTCATGCAAACAAAACATTGCGTGTTCCTATTGATGCAATGATTGCAAGCTCATTACTGATTGGCGGCTTTTATCCTTTGACACAGGTATACCAGCACGAAGCAGATCTGAAAGATGGTGTTAAAACCATCAGTTACATGTTGGGGTATAAAGGAACTTTTATTTTCGCCATAATCCTGTATGGTATTGCGTCTGCCGTGCTGGCATACTATTTTATTTCATCATTGGAAATAAAAGAGTTTCTTGCGCTGGCAACCTGTATGCTACCGGTTCTCGTATATTTTTTTATTTGGGCGGTGAAGGTTTGGAAAGATCAAAAGCAAGCTGATTTTAAAAACACCATGAGGATGAACCTGCTCGCCTCCTGTTGTACCAATATTGGCTTTATTGTTGTACTTCTCATGCAATAGCTGCTTTCCGCATCCTGCGCTGTTTAATATTTTACAAGTTAACAATATCATTTTGAGTAAAATCATATCCATAGGTACAGCGGTTCCCGCGCACATGCATGAACAGGAAGATATCCTGGAATTCATGTCACGCATATATGCATTCAATGAAGCTGATAGAAGAAAATTAAAATTTCTTTATCATCAAAGCGGTATAAAAACAAGATATTCGGTTATTGCAGACTATGGTCGACCTATTAATGAATGGAAATTTTATCCACATGCAGAAAACCTTGAACCTTTTCCTTCCCTGGAACACAGAATGTCATGGTATACTAAACACGCAGCTCCATTATCAGTAGATGCCATACGCTGTTGTATAGGAACCAAATTGCATCCATGGGAAATTACACACCTTATTACAGTGAGCTGTACAGGCATGAGCGCACCAGGTCTTGATCTGCAGGTATTGGAACTGATGGATTTTTCAAAAACTATTTTTCGTACATCCATCAACTTTATGGGTTGTTATGCAGCCATTCATGCTTTAAAACTCGCGGATGCTATTTGTTTTCAGGACAGGCAGGCCAAAGTGCTGATGGTATGCACCGAGTTATGTACACTGCATTTTCAAAGACAGCCTACAATGAATAATATTGCTTCCAGTCTTTTGTTTTCTGATGGATCAGCCGCGGCCCTGATTACAGCCGATGAATACGATTCAAAAGGCATTCATCTCGGCAACTTTTATTCGGAAGTTTTACCAAAAGGGAAAAAAGATATGGCATGGGAATTATCTTCTACAGGTTTTGAAATGACTCTGAGTAATTATATTCCCGACCTGATTGAAGAAGACTTTGCAGCCCTGGTAAGCAAAGCGCTTGCAAAAAACAACTTGTCCCAGGATGATATCACACACTGGTGCATTCATCCGGGTGGAAAAAAAATTCTTGAAGCAGTTCACAAAAGCCTTCATTTCAATAATGGACATTTAAATAAATGTTATGAGGTGCTCGAACATTATGGCAATATGTCCTCTCCCACTATCTTATTTATATTGGAAAAAATCATGAACGATCTCGATGCTGGTAGTTCGAATAATATATTCGGTGCAGCATTCGGACCGGGATTGACAATGGAAACTTTTATTGCAAGCAATTAATTGAATCAAAGGCGTAAGGTATAAGGCATGCGGCATGTTATGCCCTATGCCTTACGCCTCATACCTTTCACCTTATACCTCAATAAAGCATAAATTGTCGAATGAATTTCTCCGCCCGCTCACATAAAAAGGAATTACTGGATCGTATTGATATTCCATTTGAAGACATAGAAAGAAATATGTACGAACTTGATATCATCAACACATATCTTGGTGGACATGGTATTACAATACAGGGCCTAAAGCAATTGATAGATGATGAAAAAGAAATTAATATCTGCGAAATCGGTTGCGGAGGAGGAGATAATTTGATGGCAATACAAAAATGGTGCATGAAGAAAAATATTGCCGTAAAATGTACAGGTATAGACATTAACCCGGATTGTATACGCACTGCCAGATTGAAGGTCAGCAATCCTCAATCCGTTTTCGTGGTTTCAGATTACAAGAAATTTATTTTTGATAAAAAACCGGATATCATTTTTTCATCTTTGTTTTGTCATCATTTTAGCAACGAAGAATTAATTACGATGCTTCAATGGATGGAATCAAATTCAACGTTGGGATTTTTTATTAACGATCTGCATCGGCATTTCCTGGCTTATCACTCCATTAAAATTTTAACCAGCCTTTTTTCAAAATCCTATTTAGTTAAAAACGATGCACCGCTTTCTGTATTGAGATCCTTTATTAAAAAAGAATGGGAGCAATTAATGCAGATGGCAGGCATTGAATCCTATTCAATACAATGGAAATGGGCTTTCCGGTGGCTTGTCATCAGCAAAACCACAGCAGCAATTTCTGAAATGAAATATAGCATTTAAAAAAAATGACGGGAGAAAACACAAAATATGATTTAAATATTCCTCCACACGGAGGCAGGGAAGTATATGATGTTGTCATTATTGGAGGTGGCCTAGCCGGATTGGCCCTATCGATCCAGTTGGCAAAAGCTGGTTACCGGGTTGTGGTTTTTGAAAAAGAGAAATATCCGTTTCATAAAGTATGCGGTGAATATATCAGCCTGGAAAGCTGGAATTTTTTAGAAGAGAATGGAATTCCTTTGAGTGATTGGAATCTCCCTATTATTAAGCGCCTATTTGTTAGTGCCCCTAATGGGAATAGCATAGAACATGATCTTCCGCTGGGAGGATTTGGAATAAGCCGTTATAAACTGGATGCAGCATTGGCTGAGATCGCAAAATCGGTCGGGGTAAAATTGCTTGAAGAAGTTAAAGTAAACCAGGTGGATTTTGAAAATAAAAAATTCACCATACATGCGTCTACTTCTTTAATATATGAAGCATTAATAGCTTGTGGAACATTCGGAAAAAGAAGCAACCTTGATATAAGATGGAAAAGAAATTTTATCCGTCAAAAAAATAATAAACTGAATAATTATATCGGGGTAAAGTATCATATAAAAGCCGAGTTCCCTGAAGATTTGATTGCATTGCATAATTTCAGCGATGGATATTGCGGCATTTCCCGGGTTGAAGAAGGAAAATATTGCCTTTGTTACCTGACAACGGCAAAAAACCTTCAATCCAGCGACAATTCTATTTCTATTATGGAGAAAAATATCCTGCAACGCAATCCACATTTACAAAAAATATTCTCCACCGCCAGTTTTTTATACGATCAGCCAATCACTATTTCTCAAATAAGTTTTTCAAAAAAAAACCAGGTGCAGGATCATGTTCTGCTTATCGGCGATGCAGCAGGTATGATCACGCCATTATGTGGCAACGGAATGAGTATGGCCCTGCATGGAAGTAAAATTGCATTTGAATGTATGGAGCAGTTTCTTCAGAATAAAATTGAAAGACATGAAATGGAACAATATTATATTGACAGATGGAACAAACAATTCAATAAGCGGCTTCAAACAGGCCGGTTCATCCAAAGATTTTTTGGGAGTGAATTTTTATCCAACCTGTTGCTCCGTTCGATAAAGCCTTTCCCGGGATTTATTTCCTGGCTGATCCGGAAAACACATGGCGAACCATTTTGATTTCCCTTAACTACATGCCATAATCAATTTTAATATCTTTGCATGATGGAAAATTCCAATCAAAAGAAAACACTGGTCCTTGGCGCGTCGGATAATCCTGAACGTTATAGTTATCTGGCGGTTAACCGTCTTCGTGTAAAAGGTCACCCTGTAGCGGCTATTGGAATAAAGAAGGTAAAGGTTGCCGACGTGGATATTGATACCGAAAAAAAACCATACCCGGATATTGATACCGTTTCACTGTACCTCAACCCGCAAAACCAGAAAGAATATTACGATTACATCCTGTCATTGCACCCCAAGCGCGTGATTTTTAATCCGGGAGCAGAAAATAAAGAACTGTACGATCTGGCAAAGTCAAATGGTATCGAACCAATGGAAGCCTGTACGCTCGTGCTACTCAGTACCGGCCAGTTCTAATACAATATTGCCATTGATTTCCCGTTTTTTATAACAGCAAACTGCCGTATGAAACTGTTTGATTTCTATTGATTGTTTGCCGGCATAAGCAGCTATAAACAAGTACCCAATGAAATACCGGAGAACCATCCGATGCATGGCAATCTGCCTCTGTTTTGCAATAAAAACAAATGCCCAGCAACTGACGCATGCCATCCCAACCATGTTCTCTCAACCCGTTTTATTTAAACAGTTCCCGCAAAAAGCAGCATGTGATATTTCATCACTGGAAAAATTATTCAATGCATCAGACAGCGTATCATTTCAATTATCATCTGCATACCTGTTCAAAGGAAAGATAATCTCACATGTAAAACCGAATGCCTTAGCTGAAACCATCAATATCAGGTTAGCAGAATTTCATGGAGCCTTTTTCACGGTTTCGCGCATACGAACCGAAGATGGACCCACACTTTATAGGGGACATATACTGAGTTTACAAGGTAGTGACGCACTCGTGCTACAACTGGAAAATGGAAAATATTATTTCATGAAAACAGAACAACGTTTATTAATGACAGAATAAATTATTCAGATCAAACCATAACCCGATTTTAGATTCGAGCCCATGAAACGACAGATGTATAATTCTATAAACCGCTTCCGCCTGAGGATGCTGACTGTTGCAGCAATCATATCCACGATTGCGGTGCAGGCGCAGCCACCTTTGCTGAACAGTTATCCTTCAGCACGTGCAACTGTTTACCTTGACTTTGACGGACAAGACGTAGAAGGAACGATCTGGAATCAACAGGGACCCATTCACGCAAATCCGGCAGCTTTATCAGCCGATGATATCACGGAGATATTCAACCGCATTTCAGAGGATTATCATCCCTTTAATATCAATATCACTACAGACGCGTCAGTATATGATAAAGCACCTTTATTGCAACGAGTAAGAATCATATTCACCTCTACCAGCGATTGGTATGGCAATTCGGCCGGCGTTTCCTGTGTGGGTTCTTTTAGCTGGGGAGATGATACCCCGGGCTGGGTATTCGGCAACTTACTTGGCAACAATCCCAGGTATATAGCTTCATGTGCCTCGCATGAGATCGGTCATACATTGGGATTACAACACCAAAGTATATACGACGGAAATTGCGGAAAAATTACAGAATACAATGGTGGCGCCGGAACGCCTGAAAACGGTTGGGCACCTATAATGGGCATCGGCTACTATAAAAATTGCACCGTATGGCAGGTCGGCACATCTGCTGCTGATTGTGATTCCTTGCAAAGTGACCTGGATGTGATTGCGGGAACCCGTAATCATTTCGGTTTTCGTAAAGACGATTACGGTGATGACCAAACGAAAGCAAGTCCGATAAAAACATTCGGTCAAAGTTTTTCAATAAAGGGTATGATCAACCACAAGCGCGACAAAGATGCATTCAGTATCGTTTTAGATTCACGCAATGAACTGCAGTTACAGGTTATTCCCAATGCTGTTATACAAAAAGGATACCCTGATGTAAACACCAAGATTAGTATATTAAATGCAAATGCAGATACCATATCAAGTTATGACCAGCAAAAACTTTTGTACGAAGGAATTGACATCATTCTGGATTCCGGTATTTACTATTTTATTATCGAGGACCGGGGCAACAATAATCGACCCGGTTATGACAAACCAGTGTTTTATGCAATGAGCGGATTGCTGATCAATGCAGAACATCTGAAGCAATTTGCATTGCATTGGCCAGTTCAGGCCAGGCCGGTTTTATCGGATATACAAGCAGGTGATAATGGTGTGGAATTCACCGTTAGTGCTACTGGTAATCAACAAATCGTCCGGGCAATTACAAACATGTATGAAAATATAATAAAACAATAACCAATATGCGATTTTGCCTATATCTGGTTTTTTGGTAAATTCGACAAACCTATTTAATATGTTATGGCGAAAATTTAATGGCGACCCGATTGAATTACCGATTGCCCATGCCGTTGAAAATGCTATCCGGCGTGAAACTGAAAAAGGCTACCATCTGAAGGTCTGCATTGGTACTGACTCCCAGGTAAAGGGTATTGAAACAGAATTTGCTACCGTAATTGTTTTTTTACGTGAGGGGCATGGTGGATTTATGTTCATCCATAATGAAAAAACAAAAACGCAATACAGCATCAAAGAACGAATGCTTGTGGAAGTGGCAAAAAGCATTGAAATTGCTTATGAATTATGCTACCTTTTTACCAAATACAATGTTGATATGGAAGTGCATGCAGATATAAATACCAATCCACATTTCAAAAGCAATGATGCACTCAAAGAGGCAATGGGATATATTCTCGGTATGGGTTTCGCATTCAAAGCAAAACCTGAGGCATTTGCCAGCAGCAGCTGCGCAAACAAGGTAGTGAACTGATCTCAACTTGACTATTGAGTGTTGATTATTGATTATTGAATATTTTATGAAGGTCGATATTTAGAGAATAATCAATATTCAACACTCAATATTCAATGGACAAAGGCTGTGAGCCTATTCACAGCTTAATAAATTTTCTTCCCTATACTGATTGATTCACTAAGAATTTTATTGTCAACCTTTAGTTTCAAATTCTTTATTCATTTCATCAATAAATTCAAGGATTTTATCTCTTCCCGTTTTCTTTACAATGCTTGTAACAAAATGCTGTGGCAGAAATTGCCAGCTTTCGCGCATTCTATTTAAAAATGATTTTACATTCGCGCTGACCACGCGTTGATTTTCCTTATCTGATTTTGTAAAAACAAGGCAAAAAGGCACCTGCCATTTCCCCAGGTCACTGATAAAATCAATATCTATTTTTTGTGGCGTGTGACGGCTATCAATCAATATAAAAACATTTACAAGATTCTCCCGTTTACGAAGGTAATTCTCAATCATCTGCTGCCATCTTCTTCTATCCGTTTGTGAAACTTTTGCAAATCCGTAACCTGGCAAATCAACAATATACCATGAGTCGGAGTTTTTTTTTCCCGTTGCCGATAAAGATGACGCACTTTCTATCGCAAAGTGATTGATCAGTTGTGTTTTCCCGGGTGCAGCAGAAGTCTTTGCCAGCTTGTCTTTATTACAGATCATATTTATCAGCGACGACTTGCCTACATTACTACGTCCGATAAATGCATATTCAGGTCTGTCCGGCTCCGGGCATTTGGTATAATCCGGGCTGCTGATAACATATTGAGCCGATTTGATGAGCATAGAATGTGTAATATATGGATTTCAGTAAATATAATTTCACCAATTAAAAGAGGATTTTATTTGCCATTTGAAAAAAATAAAATCTATCCTATCCAGTTTTTTCTTAAATTAGTTTTAGAACCAAAATTGATGCAACCCATAACTACAGGTGGAGATGAGAATGCTTTGGAGCTGCTCTTTACTGATATTTTCAAGGAGCATGAATACACCTTGTATATGCTTGCGCTCAGGCTGACTAAATCAGACCAGCATGCAAAAGACATTATCCAGGAAGTTTTTCTGAAGTTGTGGGAATGCCGTGATAGTATTCAGAACATTGAGAATATGGAGGCATGGTTATATCGCATTACAGAAAATAAAGTGATCGATTATTTGCGCAAAACAGCTGCGGACCTGCGTTTGAAAGATGCTGCCTGGAATGCAATGCAGCAAGTGCTCAACGAAACAGAAACGCTCATATCCGCAAAAGAATACAACCTGATTATCCGGAAAGCTATTGATCGCCTGCCTCCTCAACGCAAGCTCATATACCGGATGAATAAAGAAAAAGAATTGAGTTATCAGCAAATAGCGGATGAATTAAATATCTCCAGGCATACTGTAAAGAACCAGCTATCTACGGCCATCCGGTCCATCCGCAGCTTTTTTACGAGGACCGCGAAATTTTTCCTTTAAAGTCTGAACCTGGATTTTATACGATTATTCTGATTGTTCTGAGAATATCTTTTTCCAATTCAGTATAATCAGAATAATCGTATAAAATCCCGGTTCGGACCATTTAATTTTCAACAGCAATAGGAACAATGGCTTTTTGTTTCGTCTGTTACATATAGGCCCAACTTATTTGCCATGGATGAAAGAATAAAATACCTGTTCCGCAGGTATGTTGACAATACCAGTTCGAGGGAAGAACTGGAAGAGTTTTTTACATATGTGCAGGAAGCAAAAAATGATGAGAATCTCAGGAATCTTATAAAAAAAGTATATGATACCATCAGAGAGAACTCATCCTCACTGACTTTTGTTGACGAAACCGGTCATCTTATATTGACAAAACCCGATTGGCTTGCTCAACCCGTTTCTTCAAAAAAATCTTTGCAGAAAAAGATAGCGGTAAGTGTTGCAATCATTGCCTGCATTATCATTGTTGCCGGCAGCACCTGGTTAGCGAACAGATCCAGGGATATTAAAAAAGATGTTTCGCAGGCTTCACCTTTAACGAAAAAAATTACTGAAAGGTCGGAATACAAATATCTGCTGTTGCCGGATAGTACACAGGTATGGTTAAACGCCGGAAGTTCGCTTGAATTTCCCAATCATTTTACTGAAACCAAAAGAGAGGTATTTCTTTCCGGGGAAGCTTATTTTGATGTAAAGCACGCAGATAAAATTCCATTTATCATTCATACGGGAAATATATCAACCACTGTTTTAGGAACCGCTTTTAATATTAAAGCTTACCCGGGACGGAAAACCATTATTGTTGCTGTTAGCCGCGGAAAAGTGAGAGTAAGCCGCGGAGACGAGCTGGTGGCGACATTAACCAAGGGTCAGCAGGTGAAAGTGAGCAATAAGGATAGCGATATCGCTAAAAAAAATATTGCAGAAACACAAGTGGCGGCATGGCAACAGGGAAATATGGTATATGATGATGAAAGCTTCGAA
>Ga0137407_10000507_pt1 | contig 26072 bp, 24 predicted proteins | sample CZOMad2_2_16fung_FD_108410 | JGI IMG/M metagenome (GOLD analysis project Ga0137407, IMG submission 108410) | Vadose zone soil fungal communities from Angelo Coast Range Reserve, California, USA - CZOMad2_2_16fungal (Illumina Assembly) | ecosystem: Environmental > Terrestrial > Soil > Vadose... | reverse complement strand
CTTCGTTTTCCTCGCCCGGGTCATCGACGGGCTCACGGCCGGAAATCTCTCCATCGCGCAGGCCTACATCGCCGACGTGACCGCCCCCAAGGAGCGGGCCCGGGCGTTCGCGATGATCGGAATCGCCTTCGGGATCGGCTTTCTCGTCGGCCCCGGCGCATCCGGATATCTGAGCACGCATTACGGCTACCACGTGCCCATCCTCTGCGCGGCCGCGCTCTCCGTGCTCAGCATCCTCGGGACAGTGTTCCTGCTCCCCGCGGTGCCGCCGCACCCCGAGGGCATCATGCCCGCCACCGTCCTCCAGGAAATGGAAGCTCCGGTGGCGCCCGGCGGGAAGCGGCTGCGGCTCTTCGACTGGGGAACCTATCTGCAGTACTTCCGCAGGCCGGTCCTCAGCGGGCTGTTGGCCGAGTTCTTTCTCTTCGCCTTCGCCTTCGCGACCTTCACCGCTGGCTTCGCGCTCTTCGCCGAGCGCAGGTTCACCTGGCACGGCGTCCCGTTCGGCCCCAAGGAAGTCGGCTACGTGTTCATGTATTCGGGCCTGGTGGGCATCCTCGTCCAGGGCGCAATGCGCCAGGGCATCCTGGTGCGCCGGCTGGGCGAAGCGCGGCTGGTGACGCTCGGCCTGCTGTGCGGCGCCGCCGGATACGCGCTGCTCGGCTTCAGCTTCGGGATCGGCTCGCTGCTCCTGGCCGCGACCATCGCTTCCTTCGGCACCGGCGTCTTGCGCCCGGCGCTCACGAGCTTGATCACCCAGCAGGTCTCGCGATCGGAGCAGGGGGTCGTGCTGGGCCTGAACCAGTCGCTGCTCTCGATCGCGCAGATCGTCGGCCCCGCCATGGCCGGCGCCCTGATCGATCGCGGATACCTGACGTCCTGGGCGCTCTCCGCAGCGCTGGTGCTGGGAATCGCCTTGCTGCTCAACCTGCGCGCGCGCGGCCGGCGGGAAGAGGTGCCGGCGACCGCTTGATCTATCCCACCACCCAGCGCCAGATCTCCAGCAGCACCTCAAAGGCGATCAGCAGGAAGATCGCCAGCTCCAGCAGCCACATGCGACGATCGCGCGCCACGTCCAGAATCAGCTCCAACGCCTCCTGGACCCCCTGCAGCTTCTGCGTCAGCGTGCCGTACCGGTCGAGGAGATCGAACTCCGCGCGCAGATCGTCGTAGATGCGGTCGAGCGCCGGATCGTCCCAGGTCGCGTCCGGCTTGTCGAGGAACGTCAGGACGACGATCACCTCCGAGCGGGTCGCGATCGCCTGCCCGATGAAGCGGTGCAATCCGCGGGTGCGCAGCGAGACCGTCCCCTGGCGTTCGAGAGGCTCGACCAGCGCGGTGGTGCGCGAGAACAGGTCGGCGACGATGCGCTCGTAGTACTCCATCGCCGCGCTCTGGGCGACGATCAGCGCGACCACCGCCGCGCGGCTGGGCGTCAGCGAGTCCACCACCAGCATGCCGTCCACGATGTCCACCCGCGCCCCCGGCTCCTCCCGGACCGTGAAGCTCTCGCGCACGACCTTGGTCGTGAGCCCGGGCCGGGCGCGGTGCAGGCGGGCGAGCTCCACCTCCCGGCGCTCGGGCGGCACGTTGTGGAAGACGATGGCGCCGAACGGATAGAGGAACATCCCGCCGCCGTTGCAGGGGACGACCAGCTCGCGAACCCCGAGGCGCGCGCCGGGAAACGCGGGGGCGAGCTCGCGCAGCGAGAGGTTCTCCTCGAAGGCAATGGCTGCGAACTCGTGGGTCGTTCCCGCCATCAGATCGCCGGGCGCAGGCTAGAAGCCGCGCGATGCCGGCGAACCGGGGACGTACGCGGGCCCGACTTGAAGTCGCATTCCCCCCGTGGCGGCCAGCAAGGTGAACGCGAACGGCAGGCTCACGGTTCCGCTCTCCTGGATCAGCCCCGGAGGCGGATTGGGGAACCGCTGCACCACGCGGAACGCGTCCACGGCGACCTCGTCCAGGTACTGCACCCCGGAAGAGGCGGCGACATGGACGTCGGTGATCTCGCCCTGCCGGTCGAGCGTGAACTCGATCACCGTCCGGCGATCCTTGTACGAGTAGAGCTGCCCGGTGGGGTCGCGCTTGCCGCTGGCGTCGATCACCTTCTGGGTCCAGACGCGGCCGACGGTCTCCTTCACCCGGTTGAGGAAGCCGGCGAACTTGAAGCTGCGCGCATTCAGGAACGTCCCCTCGCCTTCCTCGATGCCGCGGAGATCGTCCGGCATCGGACCGCCAGACAGGGGACCCGAAAGGCCGATGGGCTGATCGAGCGTCAGCTTCAGCGGGCGCTGTTCGCCCGGCGCTCCCGGCGCCGCTCCCGGCGCGCCCGGCCCGACGCTCGAGCTCTTGCCCTCGCTCCCCGGGTCGGCGATCGCCACCTTCTTGCCGTTCCCCCGGAACGCGTCGTTGCCCTCGCGGTTCCGCAGGGTGCCGTCGGGCGCCTCGGGCGTGCGCAGCGGATCGCGCCGGTCCTTGCTGGGCAGCTCCGCTGCCTGCTTCTGGCGCTTCTGGGCCTGGCCGCCGCCGTTCTTGCCGTTGTCGCCGGGGCGCTCGCTCATCGCCGGCGCGCCCGGCTCGGCCTTGTCGTTGCGGCCCTCCTTCTGGACCTTGGACAGGGCGTTCTTGTAGAACGCGCTGGTCTCTCGCGCCCGCGTCTCCTTCTCCACGCGGCTGTCCTTCTCGGACAGGTACTTGGTCGCCTTGTCCGGCGCCCGCTCGTTGGTGGGCCCGAGCGAGACGATCTGCCCGCCGGGCAGCTTCTGCTCCTTCTCCGGAGGGGGCGGAACGATCGCGGGCGGAAGCTGCGGCACGCGCTGCTGCGGCCCGGCCGAGTTGGTGGATGGGCCCCGAGTGATCCCTTGCAGCTGCGAGCGGTTCGAGGTCACCAGCGAAACCACTTGCTGCGGCGGGTGCTTGGGCCCCTGGAACATCGCGTCCTTCGCCACGCCGAGCAGCAGGATGAAGTGGACCGCGACCGAGATCGCGACCGCCAGGGTCAGGCGCCGTCCGCGGCGCGCCGGCTGCTGGGGCAAGGGCATAACGCGGTCATTGTAATCCCGGGTGGGCGCCGGTGGCGACTTGCCGAAGGTCCAATGCCGACGTTCTGACGCGCGGCTGTCGGCTTCCGGGAGCACCCGTTTCCAACATCCCGTGGGCGCTAGTAAATCCTCACAGGCGTCGCCCCCGAGTAGTACCACTTGAGGATGTCCCGGTAGCTTGCGCCTCGCTCGGCGCGGCCGATGGCACCCGTCTGGCACATCCCGCTCCCGTGCCCCCAGCCGCCTCCGGCAAAGATCCAGCCGGTCTTGTCGCGTTCGATGACGAACATGCCGCTGTTGAGGTTGCGGAAGAGCTTCCGGATGGGAAGCTCGCCGTACACCCGGGCGGTCGCCCGGCCGCCCGCGATCCGGAGGGCGCGCGCCCGGCCTGACACCCCGCGACCTTCCACGCTGAGGGAACGGACGCTGCCGACCCCGAGCGGCGCGCAGATCTCGTCGACCTCGCGCTGCGCGAACGTCCGGCGCCAGCGGACTTTTTCAGGGTTGGCGAACCCGGACTGAGCGCAGTAGCTCGGGACTGGATTGAGGTGGACGAAGCGGGAGACCAGCGCTTCTCCGATTCCGTCGCGGAATTCCGCCATCCCGCGCGCTCCGGGATCGAAGTCGGGCCGCCCCCGCAGCGACGGATCCGCCGGACCGCCCCAGACAGCGTCGTTGTCCTCGGTGTAGCCGCCGCAGACGGCCGAGTACACCGAGTCCACCAGCCGGCTCTTGCCATTGCGACCCGCGAACAGCGCCTCGCCGCGCGTCGCATCGACCGCGGCGCCCGGGCCCGGCTCCTCCGCGGCCAGGCCCTTGTAGACCTGGCAATGCTGCTCGGCGCAGAGCAGATACGGGTCCCCGAGATGGCGGGCACCGATCTTCGCCAGCACCTCGCCCCGTGCGGTCACCGCCTGGGCTTTGAGCGCTTCGATGTGCGCCCTGGGAAAGATCTCGCTCGGAACCACTCCCTTGACCAGGCGCTCCATCCCGATGGCCGCCACCAGCGCCAGGGACCCCGATGCGTCCACCGCCGCGAAGAGCCGCCCCGGATAGGTGCGGTCCTCGTAGCCGTGGAAGCTGTACCCCATGCCGTGCTCGACCTGCTCCACCGCGATACCCGGGTCGGCCCGCAGCTCGATCGCGCTCTCCCCGACCGCGACGGAGGCGCCGTGCGGGTCGCGCAGCTCGATCCGGGCGCGCGGCCGTACCGCAGACTCGCGGCGGATCTGCACGCGCACGCCGAAACGGAGCTGCAGTTCCTGCGCCTGCCGGCGCGCGCCTGCCTCGGTCGCATCGCCTTCGGCCAGCAGGGCGTAGCGCCGCGTGTCCACCACGTGCCCGGCGATCCCGTACGCTTCGCCCACGGTGGCGACGCGCACGCGCACGCCCCTTGCCGCCCACTCGTCGCGCGCCTTCTGCAGGCCGCTCTTGTCGTCGTAGCGGAGCTGCTCCAGCTCCACCCAGGCGGCGCCGGCGCCTGGCGCGGTTTCCAGCAGCTGCAGGGTCCACCGGCCCGGGACGCCTTCGCTGACGGCGGTCCGCGACTCTCCCGAGTCGGTCCGCGCCAGCGCGGTGAGCGGCCCCCGCGGCGACACCACGATCTGGTGGCGTCCCTCGACCACGCGCACCGTGATCAGCGGCTCGCCGCCGGCGAAGGAGAGCCGGCGAGAGTAGAGGAGCTCCAGCGGATCGTCCGGAGCCGGAGCGCCGGAGAACAGATCGTCCTGCGCCGGCAGCGCTCGGGAAAGGAGCGCGCCGCCGAGGAAGGAGAGGAAACTTCTGCGCGGCGTGTTCATCTGCGCAAGTGCGTCCGCTCCACGTACGCGCGAAAGGCTGCCCGCAGCCGGTTGGTCACCGGTCCAGGTCTTCCGTCGCTCACCTTGCGGACCTGGTCGCCGGACGATTCCAGGAAGGCGAGGCTGGTCACCGGCATGGCCTCGCGGAGCGTGCTGGTCATGAAGACTTCGTCCGCCGCCGCCAGGGCCTCCGGGCCGTGTGGCTCCTCCCGGAGGATGAGGCCTTCCTCGCGGGCGATCTCGATGAAGAGGGCGCGGGTGACGCCTTCCAGCATCCCCAGGGCGAGCGGAGGAGTGACCAGGACCCCATGCTGGACGAAGAACACGTTGGAGGTCGTTCCCTCGGTCACGCGGCCACGCAGATCGAGCAGGATGGCGTCGTCCGCGCCGGCCTCGTGCGCCTCACGGAGCGCGAGGATGTTGTTGAGGTAGTTGCCGGTCTTCAGCGCCGGATCGAGCGCCTGCGGCGGATTGCGCCGGATCTTGGCGATCGCCATCTGCAGCCCGCTCTCGTACTGCTCCTCGGGAGGCAGCGACAGCGGGCGCACGATGACCACCAGCCGGTTCTGGCCGCGCGCGAGAAAGGGCGAGAGGCCGAATTCGCCGGTCCCGCGGGTGACCACGATGCGCGCGTACGACTCGGCGTTGTCCGCAGCGTCCAGCGTGCGCTGCAGCTCGCGCGCGAGGACTTCTCGCGGCGGAAGCGCGAGATCGAGGCGCTGCGCCGTCTTCTCCATCCGCGCCAGGTGCCGCTCCAGCTCGAAGGGGCGGGCGCCGTAGGTCCGCACCACCTCGTAGACGCTGTCGCCGTAGAGGAACCCGCGGTCGAGCACCGGAACGACCGCCTGCTCCGGCGGCACCAGCTTGCCTTCGACGTTGCAGAGGACGGGCACCGGACTTTGGTACCCCCGAGAGCGCCCTCACGCAACTTGCCTCACCGCGCCGGATTCACGATGCACGAGCGGCCCCGATGCGCTACAACCTCGCGCGAGCCGCTAGCTCAGCTGGTAGAGCACCGGCCTTTTAAGCCGAGGGTCGTGGGTTCGATCCCCACGCGGCTCACTCTGGAAAGCGCGGTTTTCGTTCGGGAAATTTTGGGCGTGTTTCGGTGCGGGAAGCGCGCGCGGTAGCTTCGGCAGCAAACCTGCAGCAAACGGAATGGGATTTTTAGGTCCGATGCAGGCGACGGCGTCGCGAAGATCATCGACCGTGAGGTGACCGTACGTGTCCGTCGTTGTCGTGACCGACGCGTGCCGCAAAATGCGCTGCACGCGATGAGCGTCGACGCCAGCACGCAGCATGAGCGTCGCGGCTGTGTGGCGGAGGTCGTGGAAGCGCATCGGCCGCGGGATAGCTCTGGGCCACAGCTTCGCCCCGCACGTTGGGCAGCGGCGCACATCTGCGTCTTTGTGCTTCTCGACGTACGGCGTCCCGCGGCTCTTGCAGCGGCGACAGGAGTGCTCGTAGCGCTCCACCAGTCCCGCTCGCGCCAGGGCTCGGCGCAAGACTTTCTCCGGATCGCACTCCGGCGAACGCATCGAACCATCAGGCCAGGGGAAGACGAGGTCCGACGGGCTAGCCTCGATCGCCGCGTCGAAGTACGGCGTGAGCGCAGGCGCGATCGGGATCACGTCCGCATGGCCGCCCTTGGTCGTCTCGCGGTCATAGGAGCAGCGGACGGTGATCAGGCCGGCATCGAGATCGACGTCGCACTTGCGCAGGCCGCACAGCTCCCCCTTCCGCAGGCCCGCGTAGATAGCGGTGGCGGTGAACGGTCGCCAGAGCGGCGGGACGTGCTCCAGCACACGCGGAATCTCCTCCACGCGCAGCGTCGGGTGCACGCGCTTGGGCACCCTCCGCGGCTCCGTCTCGGTGATCGGGTTCCCTCCGACCCAGAGGCCCGCCTTCTTCGCCTTGAAGAACACCGTCCGCAGCTTGGCCCGCACGTGGTTGACCGACGCCGGCGCCGCCCCCGCCTTCTCGAGCTCGTGCAGGTGGTCTTCCACTCGCGCGGCCGTCAGATGGCGCACGAGCGCGCTTCCGAGCGGCGTCGAGATCACATTCTTCTTCAGCCGGCTTTCCTCGCGCTCGTAGCTCGCCGCTGGACACCGCTCTCGCAACCACCACGATACGAGCTCGCCAACCGTGAGCATGCAGTCGGTCGGCAGCGGATCTAGGCCAAGACGCTGCCGCTCTGCCTTACGCTCGAGGTCCGACGCCAGCCGCCACGCCTCGGTCTTCGTCTTGGCCGTCGAGGAGATGTTCGCCCATCGCCCATACGCGTCTTTGACACGCAAGTACCACGTGCCGTGTCCTTGCCTCTGGAAGACGGACGCCATCCTTAGCCTCGCTTCGACGACTGCCCTTCCATGTTACCGCTGCCCTCTGACGTCCCGAGCGCAAATGCACGCACCGCGGCTGGATCGAACCGAAGGAGGCCGCCGACTCGGATGCAGGGCAGCTCGCGCCGCTCTGCGACCTTGTAAACCCAGCTGATTGAGGCCTTCAGGTAGCGCGCGACGTCGCGCACATCCCAGAGCGTCCGCTGCACCCGGCGCTCGACGCCGAAGGGGTTCATCGCCTGCTCCTGGGCACCGGAGGAAGCGGACCGATCTCCTTCTCGAGCTGGTCGAGGCCGCGAACGATGAGCATCCGCACGGCCGTACTCATCTTCACGTTTAGCCCTGGTTCCCGCTCGTTCAGGTAGTGGAGATACCGCTCCAGCTTGTCCTGGGTCTCGGGACTGATCCGGGCACTCACAATCGCGAACTCTTCGGAGGTGACCATCGCAAGTGAGTTTTGTATACAAGAGCATGCACTGTCAAGACTCGCAGAGCGTTGCTTGACGGTGCCGTGAGCCTGAACCGCGGAGGGTTCTGTTTGAGGCGCCCGAAGGGAGCGAATCCACTCGCCTAACCGCCAGTGATCGGGGTTCACTAGCCCCTGAGGAGAACTTCTTGTCAGGGGCCAACGCTAGCCTCTATCTTGTGGACCGCATGGTTTCCGCCGAGCCGCGCCCGTCCGTCAGGGAACGGGGTGTCAGCGATCTGGATCTGCGAACCCTTGTGAAGGCTCGGCTTGCTCCGATCTTGCAGAACACAAGTGCCGTCGTGCTCATCGAGGAACTGGGGCTTTGCCGCGGCCAGGCTCGCGTTGACCTTGCGCTCGTGAACGGCAGGCTCCACGGATTCGAGATCAAGTCCGACCAGGATTCTCTGCGCAGGCTCCCTGCGCAGGCGAAGATCTACGCGACAGTGTTGGAGCGGGCCACACTGGTGACGACCGTCAGGCACGTGGACCGTGCCCTTGGGATCCTCCCGCGATGGTGGGAGGTGCTTGTCGCAAAGGTCACCGGCCTTGGCCACTTGACCCTGAACAGAGTACGACGTGGCCGATTGAATCCGGACGTTGATCCGCGCGCCATGGCGGAGTTGCTCTGGTACGAGGACGCCATTTCGCTTCTTCGCGCACACGGCGCGCAGCGAGGAGTCCTGCGCAAGCCTCGAAGCGTAGTGTGGGACCGCATCTGTGATCGGCTGCAGGACCGCGAAATCCGATCCGCGGTTCTTGACGCGCTCAAGGCCAGGAGAGCGAGGCCATTTGCCCGACCACTGTCGTAAGGTGGTGCTGCGTTCCGATGCGTCGCCACACTTCGGCCGAGCCAAGACGCGGCGCTCCACGCGCCGCCCGAACAGCGTCTTGGCATCCATAGCAGTGTGCCGCTCCGGCAAAGAATCTTGCGAGCGGTCCGCGTGAAACCAGCTGTGCCGCCAGCCTTCTGAACTGGACGGAAGCGGGCGTGATTCTGGTGCTGCTCCCCTTGATGAGAAGCCAGTCGGAGGCGACCGTATATCGAATGCTCGCTGACACCTGATGAATTCTCGGATCGAAGCCCTCGACGCCTGACGGATGCTGGATCGCCGCGTCACCGAACGAAGGCATTCTCGCAAGTCCACGCCGCCGACCGTGCAGCTGTGTCCAGGCGTTCCATTCGGTGCGTGCGATGAAAACGTGCGTGTTCGAAGCGGTAACGCCCATGCTCCGAGGGAATGCGGTTCCGCTAAGCGTGAGGGTGCGCCACGGTCGTAGCGCACCCAGCGTCGAAACGAATTCATCGGCGATGGTTTGTACGGTCGCTGGTATCAAGTTCTCGACCGCGCCCATATCCATCACGAGATCCACGCCATCAGGGTCGAGCCCGTGTGCACTGAGAAACGCAAGCAACCTCGCGTCCAGGCCGCCTTGCTCCAATTCCGGCTTAGTCACTCGCAGGCAAATTCCGCGTTGCGCGTGGGCCAGAGCTGCCTGCGTTTCAGTCGCCGGACGCGAAATGCCCGTGACCGGCACGAACGCAAGCGCGAGTCCTGCGGCTCGATCGAATACCTGTCGCGCTGCGGCTGCTGAGGCCGTGCTTACCTCGCGTGCGTCGAGAAAGAACTGCGCCCCTCCGGCAAAGGCGGCATTCATCGAATGAAACGCAGTATTCAAGTGACCAGCGATAGTCTTTCCTGGCTTGACTTCGACGATCTCCATCAGCGGGGTGAGCCGTCCACGCACGACAGGCGTCAGCGCTTGCAAGGCAGTTTTCTCCGCCCGTTTGCATTTCAGGATCGGAACATAGTGGTGTGGTCCGAAGGTCACTCTTGTCTCCCTTTCTCGGCATCAAGGTGACCAAAGGAGCCCGGCTGGGGCGCGGTTCACCAGATCGGCTTGGTAGTTCTTAAGCCCCTCCAATGAATCCGTGGAAGCGAAGCACGCCCTCAGCGCCGTATCCAATTCGAGAACTGGTTGAACTCGCCGCTTCACTTCATTTATCCCAATCATTCCCGACGCTGCAATCAGAGATGCCTCGACCGTGACGACGCGACCGCTGATAGCCTGAGGCAAGCCGTTGACATTGCCGGTCGCCAGCACCGCTCTCTTGTCGCCCGTGATCAGGAAGACGGCCGGGTGGTCAGCCGTGACGGCCAGCAATTGAGCCTCGCCCGGATCAAGATCGTTCGCTCCGGCGAGAATGCGATCGAGCCAAGTCGCGCTCGCCTCTGGCGCAGCATCAAGACCGTTCGCCAGCCGCTGAAGTGGTTCGCGTAGCGAACCCAACCGTCGAGCGAGAGCACCCTTTCTCAACATGTGCGGCAACGCCGCCAGCCGTTTCGTTTCAGTGAGCTCGGCACCTAGCGCGCGAACAACTACGTCGAGTAATCCGCACCCTCCCAGTTTACAGAATGCGTCGGTGTCAATGAGAGCTTTCATTGCGCTCCGGGTCGAGGAACGCACAACTCAGGAGTGCTCGATCAGTGTCGTTGGCCCTTTCGAGATCGACGTTCGCGTCGAAATGGCGTCGAAGAATTGCCTTACCCCCGCTTGCCTTCCTCCAAAGCGCTTTCAAGGCGCGATCGGCGGTCTTGAACGCCTCGCTAGTTGCGTGCTGCCCAGCCCACCTAAGGATTAGGTGGCCCGCGTCAACACGGTGCTCTCCCTCTTCCCGATCTGCTCTTTCCGCCAGGGCGCGCGCATCGATCCCGTCAAAGGCGAGAGGCTCTACCCCGCCGCTAAGACCCGCGAACGCATACGCGTCCGCTTGCTGTTCCATCTCACTCGTGTCCGTTTCGTCCGTTGCATCTACAACCGGCGCGTCCGGCACACAATGACCGCGCGCGATGTGGCCAGCTTCGTGGGCGATGGTGAAGAGCAGCCAGGCAGGGCCGTCCTGCCCATGGCCGACGATGATCACCGGTCGATTCCCGAGAACAAGTGCCATCCCATGAAACTTCGGGGCCGGCAGCGCCTCCAGATGAAGAACGGGAATGCCTCGGTGCCATAGATCTGCGACCACCGTTTCGAGATCAGGAATGCGCCCACGCGCCAGTAGTTCTTGGCGCCACCTCAGAGGATCCGCCGGCAAATCGTGCACGGCGGATTCTGTCCGAAGGTTCCTGATGGCCGCTTCGGCAACCCGCTGAGCCACCAGCATCGCGGCGGCCAATTCATCGCGTTCCACCCTCCTTGAGTGCCTCAGTTGCGCATTGGCAAAGATGGGAGCGTGAAGCGGTTGGTCCGGAGTGCGAACTCTCTCGACGGTCTCCTTCAGGAACTTTGCGACGCGGACTTCGAAGTCGGGCAGCACTGAGGGATCAGCGGCACACTCAGGTGTCCACCAATCGGGCAATAGGGCGCTCCGCACGAACTCTGGCTTGAAGCCAGCGCGCGAGAGGCGACGCATCAAGGTGCTGAAAGTGCGCTTGGCCAGAGCGTCCTCCCATGTGACCGTCCGCGTTATACTGAACCGATGACCAGTGTCAACAGAACCGCCCGTCCGATTCGTCCGGTTCGCGGCGCCTCGTTCTCCCGCGGCCCTTCTCCGCAGCCCCCTTCTCCGCGCCCCTTCTCCGCGCCCCTCGTCGTCGTTCTTTCCGTCAGTCCTTTCTCTTGCACCTTTCCCGCATAATTGGGCTGATGAGTGTACCTTCCTACTTCTTCCTTCTTCCTTCTTCCTTCTTGCCACCTGATGGCTGGCCACTCCGCCCCCCCGTCCTTCAAGGGTGACAATGCTACCGGCCCCGACCCCTCCATCCAGGTCGTTGGGAGGGAGGGGTCGGGGCCGGTCTCGCTCACGACGTCGCCCTCATCGACGGGGGGCGGGGTGGCCAGCTCTTCCGTGTCCACTAAGGGACTTCGGGGATCCAAAGTCGTCAGCAAACTCGTCAGCAGGGTCGTCCGCGAACTCGTGCATGTGCTGATGACCTTCCTGATGAGGCACCTGACGACTTTGCTGATGACTTTGCGAACTACTTTCGTGACGACTTCCGTCGCCGGCGACGCCGCGTTTATCACTGGTCGCAGGAGCTGCCGGACGTGCTTAAGCTCGCCGGCGTTCTCGAGCGGTGAAGGCCAATGACTGGTCACCCGCAACGACCGCTCCGCTCTCATTCATGACGAGCTGTAGAACCGCTCGCGCCTTCGGCGCCATGTGGCGGATCCGGCGCCCCGAAGCGCGCGATTGACGGAAGCCAGATCGAACTCCTCGGAATCGAAGTCAGGGTCGACCCATTCACGCAACTCCGCGTGCCGCTCGTTGGTCGGGTCCGCGATCGCTTCGAGAAGCTCTTCGTAGGCGTCGGCGCCTCCAGAGTCCTCTGGCGGGCAGGCGCGGGCACCAGCCAGGCACTCCGCCTTCGGCGCGCTGCGCTCCGGAGATAATTCGTTCTCGACGACGATCTCGTGCCGCCAGCTGTCGCCGAAATCGTAGAGGTACTCGGCGCGGCCTCCCTTCTGCAGCAGCTCGTCCAGCTGGTGGTCCTGCTCGTCGAGTGGCGGCTCGTCGATGTCTTCCTGTGGATCCGGCATCCCGTAGCGATTCCCGCCGATCTCGAACTCGTGAAGGTGACTATCCGTCCAGCCGAGTGCGAGCTGCAGCACGTGGTGCAGCTCTCGAAGAGTCAGATCGCCCGCAACGCGTACCCGCCGCCAGATTGGCGGGCGTACTCCACGGAGGGTCACCTTGAGCAGGTAGGCCGGCGGCGAGCGCGGCGGCTTTCTTGGTCGGAGACGAGCGACTTTCGTCTTCTTGGCCATGCATGCAGGGTACGTCACGGCACGAACAAGCGCAGTAGCCACCGAACGGCGTCCCTGATCGATCGCCGGCGCGGACAATGCGCTCCTCGAACGACGCTCGTGATCTGGGCGCCAAGCTGGCTACAGGCGACGCGCGCTTCCGTAACGAGGGCCTCCGAGAGGTCTTCGCGTGTGTAGACCGGGATCGTGTAGGAGTCGTGATACGGGTCGGGGCCACCGATCTTCCAATACGCTTCGTGGCCCGCGACTGCGACCGTTCGATCTCCTCGTGCAAAGACGACACGCTCGAACGGGTCGCCCTCGTCATCCGCTCCCAGGGTCGCGGTACGGCGCACGAGTACCCGGCACTCCTCGGCCGACGGCACGAACACGCGCTCACCAGAATCGAAGATCCCGGTGACACGGTCAGCCCCAACGACGCGCCGTACGGTCTCGAGAAGGACTGCATAGAGCTCCGAATCGAAGTAATCGTCGACCTTGCTCGCGCGGTAGCTGTCGAGCACGAAGGCAGTTCGGTGAATGAGGTCCGCCGCCTGCCGCTCGGGCAGCTTGCGATCGGACGCTAGATATCCGACCACGATCTTGAGAGAGCGATCCTGCTCCACGTCCGCCACCGTAGCGCGTTAGAGCATTTCGGCATAACCGAACAGGTGCCCTCGTGGAGCAGCACGTGGTCGCACGAGCGCCGGATTGAGAAGAATCGAGTGGCGGCGAGCTGCTACTGCCGGTCGATCGCTCGGAGGAACGCGCCTGATTCGCTGGGCGGCGCGCCCTCGCCTTCCTTTGAAAGGAGACGTCATCGCCCGTGGTGCCGCCGAATGAATCGCAGCAGGTCGATGCGTTCGACGCGAATCGCGTTGGCAACGCGAATGTGTACTAGCTTGCCTTCCGTGCAGAGCATGTAGCCGGTGCGCGTCGAGACGCGCAGGAACGAGGCGGCCTCGCGCACTGTCAGCAAGGGAGCAGCAAACGAGAGCGGAAAACCTGCTAAAGCTTGATGATGCCTGGGATGCTCGCTCCCGAGTTGTCCAGTCGTTGCGAGAGCTTGCGAATCCTTGCCACCGCGTGCGACAAGCTGACCTGGCCTTTTAAGCCGAGGGTCGTGGGTTCGATCCCCACGCGGCTCACTCTAGAACACACGCGGTCGTTGCTCGGAGAATCCTCGGCGTGGTTCGGTGTGGGAGCGCTCGCGGCGGGTCCGTCGGACGATCATCGCGAGCCGCGGCCGTCTGAGCCGAGGGCTTGAGCCAACTTGATCCCGACCAGCTGGGCAACGATGACCGCCATGTAAAAGCCGCCGAACATCACTTCGAGCCACACGAGCGTGAAGGCGGGAGCGCGAGTAGGGGTGATGTCCCCGTAGCCCAGGCTCGTCAGCGTCGTAAAGCTGAAGTAGTCGAAGAGTGCGCGCCGCGAATGCCACTCGTCGAGCTGTCCCGCGATCTCCGCCGACACGCTGAAGGAACCAGGAAAGAGTCGATCGGTCAGCGCATAGAAGTGGCCCCAGATGAGACCCATCAATACCCAGCCGAGGATAGCGCCGAGGACGTCGTCCCCGCTGATCGCGCGCTTGCGAAGGATCATGCGCAGGATCGCGGCAACGGCGAAGGCGAGAAATGCGGCCGCTGAGAAGTGATACACCGCCGCTACCAGTGCTTGTGAGGGCTCGGACAACGCGTAGTGTGCGAAGTTGGCCCCGATGGCCGGGGAGATGAGCGCAAGAGCGAGCCATCGCTCCCAGCGCCGCAGGAAGATGACAAAAGATACCAGTAGGCTGACGGCGCCAAAGGCCGAGTCATACAGGACGCGATGAACGACGCTGTCGCGCGCGAGCAGCGGCTGCGCGATCTGCAGCGCCACTACCCCGACCAGCAGAATCAGGTGCCTGCGCGCTGAAATCCAGCGGATTGCACTGGAAGGTCCCATGATCCGGCTCAGAGCTGGAAGACCTCGGCCATGCCCGGTTCCTCTACCGCGGCGCTGGTTGTTCCGACAAGCCGTCCTCGCGCGTGCCGCTGGACTCGACAAGCGTAGAGTCACCAAGGCTGGCCGCGAAAACGGATGTGCATGCGGAATTGCACCGCCTGGCGGCGACCCCTACAGTTCCGCCGCCATGCTCGACATCCCGTCCCACATCCGCGGCCTGGTCTTCGACTGCGACGGCACCATCGCCGACACCATGCCCTTGCATTACAAGTCGTGGGTGGCCGCGCTTCGAGAGCACGATGCCGACTTCCCGGAGGCCCTGTTCTACGAAACCGCGGGCATCCCGACGGTGCGGATCATCGAGATGCTCAACGAGCGGCACGGCTACGACATCCCGGTGCAGGAGACAGCGGACCGCAAGGACTCGCTGTACGTGGCGCTGGTCGATCAGGTGGAGCCGATCGAGCCGGTGGTGCGACTGGTGAAGGCGTACGCCGGCCGGCTGCCGATGGCGGTGGCGACGGGCGGCACGCGGGCGATCTGTACGAAAACGCTGACCTCGCTGCACCTGCTGGAGCATTTCCAGGCGATCGTCACCGCCGACGACGTGGCGCGGGGGAAGCCGGCGCCCGACATCTTCCTCGAAGCGGCCAGGAGGTTGGGCGTGGCGCCGCAGGAGTGTTACGCGTTCGAAGACGCCGACCTGGGCTTGCAAGCCGCGCGGGCCGCGGGAATGGTCGCGGTGGACATCCGGCCGATGCATCAGCGCGAGAAATAGACGCTCACCACGCACGTCGGCCCGCGGAGGCGAACCGACGCACGAGCGCGGCAATTCGCCCTTCGTGCGGAGTCCGTCGCGCCGTTACTTCTTGGCGGTGCTGGTCGCGGCCTTCCCCATCCATTCCGGCGCGACGACCTTGCCGTCGTGGTCCGCGTCCATCTTGTCGAAGAGCTGTTCCTGGAACTTCATGAACTCCTCGCGCGTCACGTAGCCCTTGTTCTCCGTGTCGATCATGTGCATGACCTCCATCGGCTTCATCTTGGCGAGTTGCGCCCAGGAGCGCGCCTCGTCGGTGGTCGTGGGGGTGCCGGCGCGCGCGACAGGTGCGGCGGCGACCGCGGCGAACAAGACGGCAGCGGCGAAGATGCTGCGATTCAACAGCTTGATTCCGACCATGGTCCGTTCTCCTTGGTAAGGGATTCTGAAGTGCAGTCTTCCAATCCTCTCGAGCGTTACAGCGCGTGGCCCGAAATGGTTACGCGCTCCGCCAGTTCACTCGGGCCAGGATGTGGCCGTCCGAGTTGCGCGATGGACCGGACTTCGCCGATACATGCGGGGTCCCAGGAGAAAGGAAACATCATGTCGGCCGAAACCAAATCGAAGGCTCCGATCGTCTTCGTTCATGGCCTCTGGCTCCACGGCGAGTCCTGGAGCAGCTGGGTGCGGTTCTTCCGCGACAACGGTTACGAGGCCACGGCTGCGAGCTGGCCAGGCGACTCGAAGACCACCGAGGAGACGCGCAAGAACGCCGGCGCCGTGGCCGGCTACGGGGTGACCGAGATCGCCGACCACATCGCCAGGCAACTGGGCGCGCTGGGAAAGAGGCCGATCCTCATCGGTCATTCCTTCGGCGGGCTGATCGTGCAGAACCTGCTCGGCCGCGATCTTGCCGCCGCGGCGATCGCGATCGACCCCGCCCCGATCAAGGGCGTGCCCGAGCTTCCCCTTTCCGCGCTGCGGTCTTCCTTCCCGGTGCTGAGCAACCCCCTCAACTTCAAGCGCGCGGTGGCCCTGACCGAGCATCAGTTCCGCTTCGGGTTCACCAACGCCGTCCCGGAGCAGGAAGCGAAGGAGCTCTACGCGAAGTACGCGATGCCGGCGCCGGGGCGCCCGTTGTTCCAGGCGGCGACCGCGACCTTCAATCCGTACTCGGCGACCAAGGTCAACGTTACGAACGCCAGGCGCGGCCCCCTGCTGCTCGTCTCGGGCGAGAAGGACAACACCGTTCCGCCGGTGATGGTGAAGAGCACGCTCAAAGCCTATCGGCAGTCGCCGGCCGTCACCGAGCTGAAGGAGTTCCCCGGCCGCGGGCACTCGCTGACCATCGACAGCGGATGGCGCGAGCTCGCCCAGTACAGTCTCGCCTGGTTGAACGGGAAGGGCCTCTGACCGGCTCGAACTCCCCGCAGCGGGAACATCATCTCTTGGGCAATTGACTCGCCGGACACGGCGGTGCTCCACTTGCTCGTGACCACAGGGGGGCAAGAGAAATGCAGAACGCGAAGAAGCCGGGATTGAAGGAGAGGGCAGCCCGGGAAATGAAAGCGTTCTTCATCATCGCCCTGTACCTCGCCTTCGTGTTCAGTGGATTCAACCTGTACAAACGGCTGGTCTTGAGAGAGGTCGGCGTCAGCTATTTCAACTACGGCGCCGGAGTGATCGAAGCGTTCATCATCGGCAAGCTCATCCTCATCGGTCGGGCCCTGGGCTTCGGCAAGCGATTCGAGCACCGTGCCTTGATCGTCGGAACGCTGTTCAAGGCTGCCGCCTACGGCGTGCTGGTGGCGGTATTCGGTGTTCTCGAGCACCTGATCGGTGGACTGGTGCATGGGCAGGACCTGGCGGACGCATGGCTCGATCTGCTTTCCAAGCCCACGGACGAGATGCTCGCCCGCACCGTGATGATGATCGTCACCTTCATCCCGTTCGTCGCGCTCCTGGAGATCGACCGGGTCCTCGGGGAAGGCCGCCTGATCGCGCTCTTCTTTCAGAGACGCTCAGCCGCGGAGCTTGCGCCTCACCCGTAGGTTTGAGCTGACACCGCCGCCCCTCACTGGCGCTCGTCCGCTGCAATCGCGGCCAGCTCTTTCGGATACGCGTTCAGCAACGTCTCGGGCACCCTGACCCGCCGGCCCCTCACCTGCGACTCGAGCATGAGCGCATTGGTGACCGCCTGGCCGGCGAAGTGATTGTTGTTGACTACGTAGACGTCGGTGACATTCGGCTCCTCCGCCAGCGCCCTGGTGCGCTCCGCCCACGGGTCCAGCTCGGCGGCCGAATAGAGATAGTCGTAGCGCTCGTCCCTTCCGGCGGCCTTGCGGAACCAGTCCTTGTAGTTGCGCCCGTGCACGCGCACGTAGCCGACCGAGGAAGTCGCGCGCGCCGACGGCGGCAACGAGTTGCGGAACATGGGCTGGTCCACGTTGACGATCCCGATCCGTTCCGTGGCCAGCTCGGCGTAGAACTCCGGCTGGTTCCAGGAGATGTGCCTGACCTCCACCACCAGCGGGTAATCCTGGAATGCCTTCGCCAGATCGCGCAGCCACTCCCGGTTGGGCTCCAGGTTGCGGAAGGACCAGGGGAACTGGAGGAGCAGCGCGCCGAGCTTGCCCGCGCCGGCCAGCGGATCGAGCCCCGCGCGCACCGCGTCTACCTCGTCTCGCGTCCATGCGGTCCCGCGCTCGTGCGTGAAGCGTTTGTAGAGCTTGGCGGTGAAGCGGAAGTCGCCGTGATCGGCGACCCGCTCGACCCAGCCCCGCGCCACCTGGGCAGTCGCGGGCCGGTAGAAGGTCGAGTTGATCTCGACGGTGTCGAAGTACTCCGCGAGGTAGCGCAGCGGATCGAAGCCCTTTGGCTTGGGGACGGGGTAGACCTTGCCCTTCCAGTCCGGGTAGTCCCAACCCGCCGGGCCGAACCGGACCGTGCCGCTGCGTGCGTTCGTTCGGGACATGGCGCCGCAGAGTAGGACGGCCGGCTCGTCAAAGTCTCGTCGCCGACCCCACAGGACACCATCCGGCCGCCCCCGCACTCACGCCGGCGCACCCCCGCTGCCCTGGGCCACCGCAGTCCGGCGCGTTATCCTCTTGGAATGGCATCGAAGATCGGTTGATGCGAGAGGGCTCGATGCCGCCGAGCACCCGTCCGTAGCGCGCAGCTCGTTCCCCGGCGGCATGGCGCCTTCCGCAGCTAGGAAGGCCTCATGGCGGATGCACAATCTCGCAGTCACCGCTTCCGCGTCAGCGGAATCGCCGCCCACGTCAGGGAGGGAGCGGCCGCGTTCCCCTGTCAGCTCGAAGAGCTCGCGGCCGACGGTGCATTCCTGCGCACGGATCGAGCCGTCGAGGTGGGGACCACTCTGGAAGTCGACCTGGTGAAGCCAGGAGGCCGCAAGCCGCTCCACCTTCACGCCGTCGTCTTGCGGACCGTCCCGGGCCACGACGGCCATCAGCCCGGGCTCGACGTGGAGTTCAGGCTGGTGCCTCCAGACGACTTCCAGCGGCTCGTCGCGTGGCTGGAAGAGATGAAGACGCGCGCGACCAGGCCGCCCGCGCAGGGGCCCCAAGCCGCCGCGCCGGCAGCGCCGGCCGCGGTGCTCCCGCCGCCCGCCGCCGATCCCGTCGAGGACGCCGGCGATGACCGATCGAAGCTGATGCTGCAGATCAAAGGCCTCCTGCTCGAGACGGACGATCTGCGCGACAAGTTGCGGCTGCGTGACATCGAGGTCGACGATCTGCGGCGGCAGCTCGCCACCGCCGAGCAGCTGCTCGGACGCCGAACCTCGAGCTAGGCCCGGCTACGCTCGAGCGAGGCCATTCGAGCGCTTCAGGAGCCGCTCGACGGTGTCCTCGAGCTCGCGCCGGTCGACGGGTTTGGTCACGTAGGCGTCGAAACCCGCTTCCTTCGCGCGCTCCTCATCGCCGCGCATGGCCATCGCAGTCACCGCGACCAGCGGGGTCTCGGCAAAAGCGCCATCCGCCCTCAGCTCACGCGCGGTGGCAAAGCCGTCGAAGCCCGGCATTGCCAGGTCCAGCAGGATCACCGCCGGCCGCTCGCGCCGCGCGATCTCGATGCCGGCCTCGCCGGTCCCTGCGAGCAGGACGCGATATCCCTTGCGCTCGAGCAGTGTCCGGATCACCTCGCGGTTCAGATCGTGATCGTCGACGACGAGCATCGTCGGCGGCTCCGGGGGAGCTGGCCGGTCCTCGAGAACGGACGCCGGCTGCCCGTTCGAATCGACCTGCCGCACCCGCGCGATGCTCTCCAGCAGCCGGGCACGGTCGAGCGGCTTGACCAGATAGTCGTTGGCCCCGAGCTGGCGGGCGCGATTCTGCTCGGCGTGAACGGATTCGATGACCACCGGGATCGGGCGCGTCCCCGGATCCGACTTCAGCTCGCTCAGCAGATCCAGCCCGTCTTCGCCGTCCAGGTCGAGATCGAGCAGGATGACGGCGGGCCGGAGCCGCTGCGCCAGCTCCAGCGCATTGGCGCAGTCCGAGGCTACCGCGAGCTCGTACCCGGCATCGCGCAGGTAGGCGCGCACCAGGCGCACGGCGGACACGTCGTCCTCGACGAGCAAGACGAGAGGCAGCTTCTGTCCGAGCGACGGCGACGGCATTGGAGCAGGCTGCGGTGGCGATTCCGCCAGTCCAGGGCTGCCCGCGCGGATCGCGCCGGAGGCGGCAGCCGGCAGTGTGACCGAGAACGTCGAGCCCTTGCCGGGCGCGCTGACCACCTCGATGGTGCCGCCGTGTTCCTCGACGAGCCGTTTGGAGATGGCGAGCCCGAGCCCGGTGCCCTGGTGCTTCTTGACCATGGTGCTGTCGCCCTGGACGAACGGCTGGAACAGCCGCGCGATGAGCGCGTTGTCCATGCCGGGCCCCTGGTCGCGCACCCAGAAACGCACGGCGGAGCCGGCATCCTCCGCGCCGATCTCGACGGCCGTCTGGTCGTCGCTGAACTTCACCGCGTTGGAGAGCAGGTTGAGCAGGATCTGGCGCAGCTTGCCCCGATCGGCCAGGACGCCGGAGGACGAGATCGCGCGAGTGCGCACCTCGATCCCCTTTCGCTGGGCTTGCGGAGCGACCAGCGAGACCGCCTCGCCGATCGCGCCGGCGGGTGCGAGCGGCTCCACTTGCAGCTCGATACGGCCCGACTCGATCTTCGCCAGGTCCAGGATGTCGTTGATCAAGGCGAGCAAGTGCCTGCCGCTGGCCAGCACGTCCTGGACGAACTTGAGGTGCTCGGGAGAAAGCGATCCCTGGCCCTCCTCCAAGAGGAGCTCGGAGAAGCCGATGATCGCATTCAGCGGCGTGCGCAGCTCGTGCGACATGTTGGCGAGGAACTCGGATTTGAGCTGGTCCGCCTTCTGGATCTGGAGGTTCTTCGCCTCCAGGTCCTGACGTTGTGCCTCCAGTTCCTCCGTCTGGAGCTGGAGCTCCTCGTTGCCTTTCGCCAGCTGCTCGGCGAACTCGTTGGTCTGCCGATGGAGGTCGTGACGGACGATCGTCAGCGCCAGGGGCACCGCGAGGTCGGAGAGGAAGGTCACTGCGGAAGGTTCGAAGGGCTTGAGGGCGCCGATCGCGAGCAGGCCCACGTGGCGATGGCCGACCAGCAGCGGCACCAGGGCGACCGTACGCGGGCGTCCTGTTGCCAGGACGGCGTCGTAGCGAAGCTCGACGTCCTCGGGAAGCGAGTCCAGCACCACGGTCCGGCGGGAGCGGAACGCTTCCTGCGCGGCCCCCGTCAGAGGCAGGGTCCCGCCGGGCGCGGCTCCCACCAGCCCGATCTGGGCGATCTGGGTCATCCGCTGCCCGGAGACCCGGTAGCAGACGATCAACGCCGCCCCGGAGAACGTCGCGGCTTCGCGCAGCGCCATTTCGAGGACGGGCTCGAGCGACCCCTCCCCGGCGAGCGCGGTGAGCGCGCGGCCATAGGCGAGGTCGCGCTGCTGTCGGACCGTCAGCTCGGCGGTGCGCTGGGCGAGCGTCTCGTTGCGAACTTCGAGCGAGTCGTTGACCGTCTTGAGGGCCTCGGTCCTGGCGCGGACCTCTTCCTCCAGCTCTACGCGGGCGGAACGCAACGACGCCACCATGCTGTTGAAGGCGGACGCGAGCTCGCCCAGCTCGTCCTGCGACCGCACGTCCACGTGCGCGGACAGATCGCCCTCACGGATGGTTCGCGCAGCGCGGGTCAACCCTTGGACGGGAGAGATGATCGATCGGGCGAGGACGAGGCCCGCGACCAGCGCCAGGGCCAGGATGGCCACGTTGGCCGAGGCAGTCTCCCGGACCAGCTGGCGCACGGGCGCGTCGGCTGTGCTCTCGGGGACGAGATAGAACAGCGTCCACGGCACCGTCTTGAGGCGGCGTCCGAGACCGAGATTGACGGGTTCGCTACCGGTGCCGGCGGCGGCGAATTCGTCGCCGACGTTGCCGATCCGCACGCGGGAAAATTCCTCCGGCATCGGCACTGGCGATTCGAGCAGCTTGCGCGTGTCGTCGCCGAAGCGGCGGTCGGCCACGAACATGGAGATGGTCGCGGCGTCCAGCGGCCCTGCCGGATGGAACAACTCCGCCCCCTTGAAACTATGGGCGATCCGGACGCCGTATTCGTCATAGACCACGGAATAGCTTCCTGCGCCTGCGCTCCCGTTCCGCTCGGTCACCGCATCCCAGAAGGCCTCACCGCGCGCCACGATCACCGCGACGCACGCCACGGCTTCCTGGGCACCGTCCCGGACGGGTGCTGCGTACGCGATGGTGGGAACGCCGCCCGCCTCGGTCACCGAAAGGAACAGATCCGAGGTGGTGGCCTTGCCCGCCAGCGCGCTCTGGAAGTAGCGGCGAAAGGCATAATTGCGGCCGCGGATGGCGGAGGCGGTGGAAGCGATCACCGTGCCGCCGGGGTCGAAGATCGCAAGCAGGTGCGTCCTCGCGTCGGCCTGGGCATAGGCGGCGAGGGTCGCCTCCAGGTCCGGCAGGACCCGCTCGCGCTCGGCCGGGGCGAGTTTGCAAAACCGGACCACCTGCGGCAAGGCGGCCAGCCGTTGGTCGGCGCGGCGGAACGACGCGTGGAACGCATCGAGGTTCTCGGCGAGCTGATCGGCCCGCGCCGCCAGCAGCGCAATCGTCGATTGGTGGATGAGCGCGCCGGCGCTGCGCGATTCGAGGAAGGTGGTGACCGCCAGCGGAAGCGCGGACCCGGCCACGAGGAGCGCGAGGAGCTTGGACCGCAACGGCCAATCGCGAAATCGGCGAAAGACTCCCATGGACCCTCTGCCTGGCAGGACAGCAAACGGTACGGGGTGGGTGCAAGAGATCCACCCTCGAATCCGGGCGACCGCGATTGACCAATCTTTGGCATACGTTGGTCCACATCCAGGAACTTGCTTTCACCCCGGCCCATCAGCCATGGAATCAAGAGATGGAAAGCGCCGCCAATGGATCGAAGCTCCCCGGGCGCACGGTCCTGGTGGTCGACGACGAAGAGCACGTCCGGACGGCACTGACCCGGCTCCTGGAGCGGGAGGGGTACGCGGTCACCGCCGTCGAGCGACCCACGGATGCGCTGGAGCTCCTGCGCGACCAGCCGATCAAGCTCGTCATCAGCGACCACAACATGCCCGACATGACCGGCGTCGAGTTCTTCCGACTGATCCGCGAGCGCCACCCGCACGTGTGCCGGATCATGCTGACCGCGGACCCGAACCGGGAAACGATCATCCGCGCCGTCAATGAGGGAGAAATCTACCGGTTCATTCCCAAGCCCTGGGACAACACCATGCTCCGGGTGACCGTGTATTTCGCCTTCGAGGCCATCCAGCTGGAGGAGGAGAACCGGCGCCTGCTCAGGGCGCTCCACCGGCAGCTGCAATTCGTGCGCACGCTGGAGCGCGACTTCCCCTACCTGGCAGCGCTCGCCCGGCAGGAGGAAGCGGAGCTGCTGCTCGCCCAGGCCGACAAAGCCGGAGAAGAGGCATGAAGGCCGGCCCCACCATCCTGATCGTCGACGACGAGGAGCAGAACCGCGCGTTGCTTCGCGCCATGCTCGGCGCGAGCCACCGCATCCTCGAAGCCGCCGGCGGACCCGAGGCCCTCCAGCTGCTCGGGGCGGAGCGCATCGACCTGGTGCTGCTCGACGTGATGATGCCGGGAATGACCGGATACGAGGTCTGCAAACGAGTGAAGGAGCGCCCGGGCGAGCCGTTCCTGCCCGTGCTGCTGGTGACGGCGCTCTCGGAGCAGGAGCAAAGGAACCTGGGATTGCAGGCCGGCGCGGACGACTTCCTGACCAAGCCGGTCGACCGGCGGGAGCTGCTGCTCCGGGTGCGCTCCTTCCTCAGGCTCCGTTCGCAGGACGCGCTCATCCGGCTCCAGCTCAAGCAGCTGGCCGAGCTGCAGCACACCAAGGACGAGATGCTCTCCCTCATGGTCCACGACATGCGCAGCCCGCTCGCGGGCATCATCGCGCACCTCAACCTGGTCCTCGAGGACGTGCCCGAAGGACGCCTGCGGGAGGACGTTCAAGCCGCGTTGCGCGGGGCCGACTCCATGCTCGGATCGCTCGAGGAAGCCTTGCAGATCCGCCTCCTGGAGGCCGGGCACCTGCCCATCGCGCGTTCCCCGGTCAATTTGCGAGCGCTGATCGCCGATGCGGCGGCGACGCTGGAGCCGACTGCAAGGCGCAAGCGCATCGATCTCTCCACCACCGTGGACGGGAACCCGGTCGCGTCCATCGACGGAAAGCTGGTCCGGCGCGCGATCGAGAACCTGCTCGGCAATGCCCTCAAATACACGCCCAGCGGCAAGGACGTTTCGGTGGCGATGCGGAACTACGAGGGTACGGTGGAGATCGAAGTCGCCGATCGGGGCCCCGGCATTCCTGGCGATCTCAAGGAAGGGATGTTCCAGAAGTACGGGTCGGTCGAGGCGAAAAAAGGCGGACCGCGAAAGGGATTCGGGCTCGGGCTCTACATGGTGAAGCTGGTCGCGGACGGCCACCAGGGGCTGGCCGAGGTGGTGGACCGCGATGGAGGCGGCGCGGTCTTCCGCGTGCGGCTGAAGGAAGCGATCAACGGCGAGGAACCCGCCGGGACCGCGAGCAACCGTGGACTCCAGACGCGGGGTGGCCATTGAACGACATGCTACCGGCAAGGACGGTCCTCGTCGTCGACGACGAAGAGCAGGTGCGCACCGCGCTGAGCCGGGTGCTCGAAGACGCTGGATACGCGGTCCTCGCCGCCGAAAGCGGGGAGGAGGCGCTCGAGGTCCTGCGCGAGCGGCCCGTGAAGCTGTTGATCAGCGACAACAACATGCCCGGGATCTCGGGCATCGAGCTGTTCAAGGAGGTCCGGCGGCGCCATCCACACGTCTTGCGCGTCATGCTCACGGGGGATACCGACCCCGAGGTGGCCGTGCGCTCGATCAACGAGGCCGAGGTCTACCGGTTCATTCGCAAGCCCTGGGACAACGCCGACCTGCGCACCATCGTGCAACTGGCGTTCGACGTGATCGTGCTGGAAGACGAGAAGCGCCAGCTTCTCGAGATCGTCCGGCGATACCGCGCCGCGCGCGAGCGGGGCGATCCGCCGCCCAGCCTCGAAGCCGAGCTGCTGCTGCTGGCGGAAGCAGATCTTCTCGAGACTTGAGATGAAGCGCCTCGACAAGTTCGTGGAAGTGCTGTTCCTGCGCAAGGCCGACAAGCTCGTCCTGACCAGCGGCTCCGCCGCCTACGTGGTGGGACCCGGCAGCGCGAGGCAGCCCGTGATGCAGCGGGCGCTCTCGACCGCGCACATCATCTCCGCCATCGCCGAGCTGATGCCCGAATACCTCTCCGTGGGGTTCTCGGGCACGGAGTCCGAGGAGTTCGAGTACGAGGCACCGGCCGGCAAGGTGCGCGTCCAGTTCGCGCCGGCCGGAGACGGGGTGCTCGCGGAGTTGCGGCGGGCCGCGGATGCCGTTCCCGCCTGGCCTGCAGGCGCGATCGAGATCCCTCCTCCCGAGCCGCAGGAGCCCGGCGAGGTGCTCGAGATCGTCGACACGTTCCAGCGCCCCGACGCCAAGCGCGGGAGGACTCCCGCTCCCTCCCCGCGTCCGGAGTCCACGTTGCATGCAGTGTCGGCCGCTTCTCGCCCTCCCGCGCGGGCCACACCGGCGCGCGAGGGCTCCGGTCCGCCGGCGGTAGCCGTCGGCAAGGCCCCGAGCGATCCGGCCGCCGCCATGCTCCAGCTGCTCGAGCTGTGCAGCTCGAAGGGAGCATCCGACCTGCACCTCACCAGCGGCCGGGCGCCCGCCTTGCGGATCGACGGCGACGTCCGGCCCTTGCAGGGCTGGGGCGAGCCGTCGGCGGAGGAGCTCGAAGAGATCCTCTGGACCATCACCCCCGAGCGCAGCCGCGAGCAATGGACGACCGCCAAGGACGCGGACTTCGCGCACGAGGCCGGAGACGCCCGATTCCGCGTCAACCTCTTCTGCGACCGCTCCGGGATCGCGGCGGTGATGCGCCGCATCCCCGGGAAGGTCTTCAGCGCCGAGGAGATGGGGATTGCAAAGGAGCTGCTGGACCTCTGCTTCTTGCCCAAGGGCCTGATCCTGGTCACCGGGCCCACGGGCTCGGGAAAATCCACCACGCTCGCGGCGATGATCGACCACGTGAACCGGAGCCGCGACGACAACATCATCACCATCGAGGACCCGATCGAGTTCGTGCACGCGCCCAAGAGGTGCCAGATCCACCAGCGCGAGGTGGGCGTCCATACCCAGGGCTTCAAGGCGGCGCTGCGAGCGGCGCTGCGCGAGGATCCCGACGTCGTGCTCGTCGGCGAGTTGCGCGACCTGGAAACGGTCTCCATCGCCCTGGAGACCGCCGAGACCGGGCACCTGGTGTTCGGCACCCTCCACACCAACACCGCCCCTTCCACCGTCGACCGGATCATCGACCAGTTTCCCG
>Ga0137407_10000506_pt1 | contig 26140 bp, 28 predicted proteins | sample CZOMad2_2_16fung_FD_108410 | JGI IMG/M metagenome (GOLD analysis project Ga0137407, IMG submission 108410) | Vadose zone soil fungal communities from Angelo Coast Range Reserve, California, USA - CZOMad2_2_16fungal (Illumina Assembly) | ecosystem: Environmental > Terrestrial > Soil > Vadose... | reverse complement strand
CCATGCTCGCACCTCTGCACGCGGACGGGAGCTTGATCGCATTGACGCGCGTAGCGTGCGCGCTGGGCCGCGCCCATGGGAAGGTGCTTTCTCGTCAACTTGAACCACCCCGCCCGCCGCCGTCGATGCAAGAGCTGCTTGCGTCATGCCGGCTGTTTGTCGAGCATCCGATCGCCCGAATGACAGGGATCTGCGCCCTCATCCGCGATGCCACACCCGAAATGGCGGCGGCGGCGCGTTTGTGAGGGCCGCGGCGCCGTCACGATACCGCCTGGGCGGCACGCAGGCTCCCGGCATTGGTCAGGCTGTCCGCCAGATAGTTGGCGAGTTCGCTGACCACGCGAGAATTGCTGCGCCGGCCGAATGAATAGGCGAGCTCGACGATCGGCAGTTGCGGCAGCCGCAAGCCGTGACGAACCACGCGTAGCGGTGGCGCGACAAGCGCACGCGCCAGCACGGTAATCCCCATGCCTTCCACCGCGGCTGACTTCAGGCATTCGAAACTCGGACTGACAAAACTGACATGCCAAGGCCGCTTGTGATCCTTCAAGGCTGCAACCGCGCAATGGCGATAGGCGCAGCCCTCCGGGAACAAGATCAGCGGCACGGATTCGGCGGCGTCCGGCGCGTAATTGGGGCCGCTGACCCACACCAGCTGCTCGCGCAATGCAATGATGCCGTTCTTTGCGCCGGATGGTTGCTTGAAAAAGGCCAGATCGAATTCGCCACGGGCGCTGCGTTTCATCAAATTTTCCGACTGGTTGGATTCGACCTCCAGCCCCACCATCGGATGCCTGTTCTTGAATCGCGCCAGCCACGCCGTGAAGTCGCGGCCAAAGAAGTCCAGCGGCACGCCGAGCCGGACAAAGCCGGAGAGGACATCGTCGGACATCGAGGCATAGGCCTCATCGTTGAGCTGCAGGATGCGCCGCGCATATCGCACGAGCTTGCCGCCCTCCGACGTCAGGTCGATCACCCGGCCCTTGCGGCGCGTCAATAGCCCCTTGCCGACCTGGGTTTCGAGCTTGGCGATCTGCTGGCTGACCGTCGACTGCGACCGGCCGACGCTCTCGGCCGCGCGCGAGATGCTCATGGTGTCGGCGACGAACAGAAACGAACGAAGGCAATCGATATCGAAATTCATCTACCGCTCCATCATCGTCAAACACGATACTGATCATCGCTATTATTCATTTTGTCACTTCAGCGGCTACCCGTAAAGAAGCAGGGTCCGGCTTGCGCTGCACCGCGCGGCCGTTGGTCAACCCCGCCGCAGTGCGGGACGAAAAATCAACAGATTGGGGGAGGCACATGGCTCGCAACGAGACCTCGCTTGAGGCTGCGCACGCCTCGGTCAAGCAGTTGATCGCTGAAAAGCTGAAATACCTGGTGCCGATGACCATCATCTTCATGGTTGGCTACATCGGCCTGACCGTTCTCGCTGGCTTCGCTCCGAACGCGATGGGCGCCAAGGTGATCGGCTCGGTCAATCTCGGTTTCGTGCTGATCGCGTTCAACTATCTGTTGTCATGGGGGCTTGCGATCGTCTATGGGCGCATTGCCGGCAGCAAATTCGATCCCTTGGCAGCGCGGGCCGCGATGGAAATCTCCGAAGCGGGGAAATCGAGATGACCCTGACACTTGGCATTTTCCTCGTCATTCTCCTGATCACGCTCGCCATCACCTATTGGGCCGCGAAGCGCACCTCGACCACGGCCGATTTCTACGCCGCCGACAGCCGGCTCACCGCCGCGCAGAACGGATTTGCGCTGGCCGGCGACTGGTGCAGCGCCGCGGCCTTCCTCGGATTTACCGGGCTGACCGCACTCTACGGCATGGACGGCGCGTTCTATGCGCTCGGACCGCTGGTCGCGTTCTGCACCGTGCTGTTCTTGATCGCCGAGCCATTGCGCAATACTGGAAAATATACGCTGGGCGACGTGATCCGCAGCCGGATGCAGACGCGCACCTCGCTATTGGCCGCGATCGCCGGGACCGTGGTCGTCAACTTTGCCTATCTGATGCCGCAGATGGCCGGTGCCGGCGTGCTGGTGCGATTGCTCACCGGCATCTCCTATGATTGGGCGGTGATCTTTGTCGGCGTCAGCATGATCGTCTACGTCGCGTTCGGCGGCATGCTTGCGACAACCTGGGTGCAAATCGTCAAGGCCGTGCTGATGCTGAGCGCAGGCGCGATCATCCTGGTGATGATCCTTTCGCTGGTGCACTTCAATCCGGCAACGCTATTTGCGGATGCCGAGCAAAAATACAGCGCCAAATATCTGCTGCCCGGCAATTATCTGAAGAATCCGTTCGACCAGATATCGCTCGGACTGGGTTACACGTTTGGCCTTGCCGGATTGCCGCACGTGATGACGCGATTTTATACCGTTCCAGATGCCAGGACCGCGCGGCGCTCGGTGGTGTGGGTGATGTTTTTGGCAGGCGCTTTCTTTGCCGGCACGACGCTGTTTGGCCTCGCCGCTGCCGACTTCGTTGGCCAAGACGCACTTCGCGCCGCTGACAAGGGCGGCAACCTGACGCTTCCACTACTGGCGCAATATCTCGGCGGCGGCAAAGGCAGTTTCGGCGGCGACCTCATGCTTGGCTTTGTCGCCGCGGTCGCGGTTGCGACCATTCTGGCGGTGGTCTCGGCGCTGACGCTCTCGACATCAGGCGCGATTGCCCATGACTTCTACGTCAACTGGGTCAAGCGCGGTCAGGTGGAAGGCAGACAGGAAGTCTGGCTGGCCCGCATCACGGCTGTGGTGATCGGCGTGCTGGCAATCGCGCTCGGCATTCTTGCCCAAGGCGTCAACGTCGCGGTGCTCGTGATCCTCGCCATCTGCGTGGCCGCCAGCGCCAACTTTCCGGTCCTGATCCTGTCGCTGTTCTGGCGGCGGTTCAACACCGGCGGCGTGGTCGGCGGCATGACCGTTGGCCTGGTGTCATCGGTGGTGCTAGCGATGATCGGGCCGGCGATGCGTGGTGCCGACGCTTTGTGGCCGCTGGTCAATCCGACCGTGGTATCGCTGCCGCTGGGCTTTCTCGGTGCGATCGTTGGAACCTTGCTGTGGGGGCGCGATGCCGAAAACGAGCAGCGCTTTGACGCATTCCTCCTGCAGGTCCATACCGGCGTCACACCAAAATAGGTTGGCGCCAGAGCGGCCGCCCATTCATTCGTGAAAAGAGAGAGTATCCCTCGTGACGATCCAGGCCGTTGTGTTCGATGCCTATGGCACACTTTATGACATCCAGTCGGTGGCGGCCGTTACCGAAGAGGCGTTTCCCGGGTATGGCGAGATCATTACCCAGATCTGGCGCATCAAGCAGCTCGAATACACTTGGTTTCGCTCGCTGATGCGGCGCTACGAGGATTTTTCGGTCATCACCAAGGAGTCGCTCGCCTATACCATCCGGGTGCTCGGGCTGAAGCACGATGCGACAACGTTCGAGCGCATCATAGACAAATATCTGCATCTCGATCTCTATCCGGATGCGAGGGCGACGCTTGCGGCGCTGAAAGGCAAAAAGCTCGCCATCCTCTCCAACGGCTCTACCGGCATGCTCAACGCGCTGGTGCACAACACCGGCCTCGACCGCGTGCTGGATGCCACCATCAGCATCGACTCTCAAAAAATATTCAAGCCCGCGCCGGACGCCTACGCCTTGATTGAAGCGAGGCTTGGCGTGCGCCCTGCCGAGGTGCTGTTCGTCTCATCGAATCCATGGGACGCTTGTGGCGCCAAAGCCTTTGGACTAAACGTCGCCTGGATTGAGCGGGTGACGCCGGAGGCGATGGCGCTGGCCTGCGTCAAAAGTGACGTCGTTGCCCCGCTCACAATGTTCAAGGCGATCCGGACGCAGATGGACGAACTTGGCGTTGTGCCCGACTACCGTATCCATGGATTGTCAGAATTGCCGGACCTTTTGAAATAACTGAGCTGAGTGCCGGCAAGCCAAAGACACCAAAACAATCACTCCGCCGCCACGCGACGCTCCAGCACTTGAAGGACGTCCAGCGGGTCGGTGCGATGACGGTAATCGACGCTGGTGTCGGCGAACAAGATTCGACCGTCCGAACCAATCACGTAGGTCGCCGAGAGCGGCAGCGACCACTCGTCTGGGGTACCGTTCTTCTCCGGAATGTCGAGCTTGAAGCCGTCGTATACCGCACGTAATTCATCGGTGAAGGCATAGACAAGGCCGAAGGCTTTTCCCACCTTCTGCCCGACATCGCTCAACACTGTAAATGCGAGGCCATTCTTCTCGGTTGTGCTGAGGGAATCGTCGGGCTTTTCAGGGCTGATCGCAACAAGGCTGGCACCGGCCCCAATGATGCGTGGCAATACGGCTTGGTAGGCTTTGAGCTCCAGATTGCAATAAGGGCACCACCCGCCGCGATAAAACGTCACGATCACAGGCCCCTTCGCCAACAGCGTAGCCACCTCGAAAGTTTGACCGTGTGCGTCGGGCAAGACAATTACGGGTGCCAGGTCTCCGACTTGCTTCGCATTTCTTGTGACGCCTGCCTCGGACAAATGGGCGATATGGCGTTCCATGGCAGCTCGGCGATCTGCCGGTACGCGCAGCATCCAGCCCGCACGGTACTCCTCCAGCTGTTGCGATAGGGTTGTTGACATCTCTCTCGTCTCCCTGGTTACGGATGTAGCTATTGTTTGGTTGGCAGGTCGAGTAGCCCTAAAGCTGGACGCACCATGCCTTCGAGCAGCGCGCGCTCAGGCCTGGATCGAGCCGCAACGCGAATACCGAGCACGACACCGAGCAAGAGGCGCGCTGTGTCGCGGCAACTGATGTTTTTGTTGATCTCTCCGTTCTTCTGTCCGTGCTCAAGACACCGCCGGAAGAATGCCTCGATTTCGTCGAGGTATGAGGCGATCACCTTCCCCAACTCGGTATCGTGCGGCGAAACTTCGAGCGCCGAATTGACAATCAAGCAGCCCCGACGATCGGGATCGGTGACCGACCTCTTGATGAGCAAATGAAGGAACTCCCGAATCGCATTTTTGGGTGAGTGCTCGTCCTCCAACCGCTGAATGGTGCTCCGCATCGAGCGCTCGGCATATCGCTCGAGCGCTCGAGCAAAAAGCGCGTGTTTGTCTCCGAAAGCATTGTAAAGGCTCGGACCGTTGATACCCATCTCGCCGGCAAGATCGCGCACGGAAGTCGCCGCGAGGCCCCGCTGCCAGAAGCAGCCGATTGCCGCATCGAGGACTTCGTCATCGTCGAATTCACGAGGGCGCGCCAAATGTCCGATCCATTCCATGCCTCGCGCGCCAATCACGCTAAGGCCTAACGAGGTGCGATCGTACAGCATTTTTGTATCGATCGAAACAAAATAATGTGAACGGCCAGCTATTAACCAATTCTAATGCTGAATCAGCTAGGATTCTGGTGCCCGCACCGTGGCCTTCCGAAAGAACCGCAAGCACAAACCGGCGCGCGCGCGGGAATCTCACATGGACCAGCAAATGTTATCCAACCTCTCAATCCGTACCAAGATCGTGATCGTCGTATCAATCCTGCTGGCGGCGGTGACGGCGATGGGCGCAGTGGCGCTGAGAGAAATCAGCGCCATCAACTCCAATCTAACCGAGGTTCAGGCCAAGTGGTTGCAGAGCGCTATAACAATCGGTGAAATGCAGGCGGCTATCTTGCGATACCAGACGTCTGTCCGGGATCATCTACTGGCCGACGATCCCGGCACCGAAACCCAAATCGAGAAGACGCTGCAAATTCTGGAGCAGAAGATCAAAGATAATTTTGCAGCCTACGAAACGTTGAAGACCCCTGCCGACGAGCGAGGTGTCTATGACGAATTTCGCAAGGTTTGGGAGTCCTACGCCGCCGCAGGCGAGGAAGTTCTGGTCGCTTCCCGCAATCAGGATTTCGCAGCAGGAAGAGAGCTGTTCACGAACAAGCTTATAAAAATCGGGCAGCAGAATGATGATTTGCTCAATCGGGAGCGGGAACTAAATCGAAGGGGAGCCGAAGCTGCGGTTAAGCGAGGCAACGATTTGTACAGCTTCGCCATAACATTCATTGTCGGCGGTCTGGCTTTGGTTACGCTTCTGAGCCTGGCGATAGCCGTATTCCTTGTACGTGATGTGTCGCGCGGCATTGCCTCGATCACCCGACCGATGCGCGCACTCAGTCAGGGTAACCTCGCTGCCGATATTCCAAGTGGGAACAATGACACCGAAATCGGCCAAATGGCTCTCACTCTTCAGTTGTTCAAGGAGGCCCTGGTTACCAAAAAAATCTCCGACGACGCGACGGCGGCGGAAGCAAATGCGAAGATTGCTCGATCGGTTCGTGTCGACGGCATTACCCGAGAGTTCGAATCGATAATCGGCGAGCTGATTGGATCCTTGTCATCGTCTTCAACCGAACTCGATGCAGCGGCGAATACTTTGACGACAACCGCCGATAGCACGGGTAAGATTTCCTCTGAGGCTGCGGCTGCTTCGCAGGAAGTGTCGAGCAACATCCAATCGGTCGCAACGACCGCTGAAGAGATCACCTCTTCTGTTCAGGCGATCGGCCACAAGGTCCAGGAAGCGAGCCGAATTGCCTGCGAAGCGGTGAGGCAGGCCGAGAGCACCGACAGCAAGATTGCTCAACTTTCGCAGTCGGCGTCGCGCATCGGCGACGTGATCAAGCTGATAACTGATGTGGCGGAACAAACCAATCTGCTGGCGCTGAACGCCACCATTGAAGCTGCTCGCGCCGGCGTGGCGGGCCGCGGCTTTGCGGTTGTTGCATCGGAGGTCAAGGCATTGGCTGCCCAGACCGCAAAGGCCACGGACGAGATTGCAGCTCAAATAGCGGGTATGCAAAACGCGACCAATGAATCTGTTCTTGCGATCAGAGAAATCGGCACAACGATCAACTTAATTTCGGAAATTTCCTCGACAATCTCGGCAGCTGTCGAACAGCAAGGCGCGGCGACACAGGAGATCGCCCGACACGTGCAGCATGCGGCAAAGCGCAGCGGTGTTGTTGCAAGCAGCATTGCCGATGTCAGCCGAGGCGCCGGCGAGACCGGTTCAGCTTCGAGCCAGGTATTGTCATCAGCAAGGACGATTTCTATCGAGAGCGTTCGCCTCAGAACGGAGGTCGAAAGATTTCTCACGACGGTGCGCGCAGCCTGATTTGAACTCGGCAAGTGCAGCCGGAGCGGGCCTTGCGGTCAGGCCGTCCTGTGGCTAATAAGCGCCTCTGCTTTTTCTTATCCCGTTGCAGATGTAAGGCGCGGCCAACGCGGTGTGCCCTGCGGAACCCATCGTCATGAGCCTTGAATCCGTCCGCGCGTTTTTTGCCGCGGAGGCGCCTGATATCACCGTGATCGAATCGCCGAAGAGCTCGGCGACCGTGGCGCTGGCCGCCGAGGCCTATGGTGTCGAACCGGCACGGATTGCCAAGACGCTGAGCTTGCGGATCGGCGAGCAGGTGGTCCTGATCGTCGCCAGCGGCACCGCGCGGATGGACAACAAGAAGGTCAAGGCGCGCTTCGGCGGCAAGCCGAAGATGCTGGGCGTCGAAGAGGTCGCCGATATCACCGGCCATGAAGTCGGCGGCGTGTGCCCGTTCGGGCTGAAGGCGCCGCTGCCGGTTTACTGCGACGTGTCGCTGAAGGCATTCGACGAGGTGGTGCCGGCGGCGGGCTCGATCCACAGCGCGGTCCGCATCGCGCCGTCGCGGATGGCCGAACTGGTCGCCGCCGAATGGGTCGATGTCTGCTGAGGATAAGCCGCCCTACTCCACCTTGCCGATCTTCTTCACTGCCGCGACCAGCCGCGCGCTGTCGGTCTCGACGAATTTCGCAAATTCCGGCGCGTCCATATAGGCGACCGGACTGCCTGCGGTCTCAAAAGTCTTGGTCACTTCCGGACTTTTCACAGCCTGCGCCATCGCTTCACGCAGCCGCATCATGATCGGCGCCGGCAGCGCCTGTTGCGCGAACAACCCCGCCCAGATGTAGAATTCGACATCCTTGTAGCCGAGTTCACGAAACGTCGGCAGATCGGGAAAGCTTGCGATCCGCTCTGCGCCCCAATTGGCAAGCACGCGCATCTTGCCGTCATCGACCTGCTGCTTCAACGTGCCTGGTGCCGAGGCGAGCGCATGCACCGTTCCAGTCAGGATCGCATTGAGCGCAGGCCCGGCGCCGCGGAACGGGATGTGAAGCAATTTGATGCCGGCTGAGGCCGCAAATATTTCCATTGCCACATGCAGCGTGCCGTATGGGCCCGACGAACCGTAGGGAATTTCGCCGGGGCGCTTTTTGGCGTCGTCGACGAAATCGGCCAAATTCTTCCACGGCGCCGACGCCGGCACCGCGAGCAAAGTGGGATCGGCGAGGACACGCGCGACCGGCGCGAATTGCGAGACTTCGTACACCGGTGGACGGTCGAACAGGCGATCGGCCTCCGGCAGCACCGCCAGCGACGACAGCGTCATCAGCAATGTGTAGCCATCCGGCTCGGCGCGCGCAGCAGCCGCGTTGCCGATCGCTCCGCCCGCGCCGCCTGCGCGGTTGTCGACAATGACGGACTTGCCGAGAGCCTTCTCCAGCGCCAGCGCCACCGGCCGCGCGGCAAGATCGGCCTGCCCGCCGGCGGGAAACGGCACGATCATGGTGATCGTGCGGGCCGGCCACGCGGCTTGCGCGCGGGCGGGAATCGGGCGGGCGGCTTGTAGCAGTGGCAGTACGGCGGAGGCCTTGAGAAGCTCTCGTCGGTTCATCGGTTAGTTTTCCTTGGGAGATTTTGTTCCATTTGATTCGCAAACTAGCCCGAACCGTAGGGTGGGCAAAGCGAAGCGTGCCCATCCTTCATTCGCCGAACCGCCCGGGAATAACCTTCATATCTCCACCCCAATCTGCCGCGCATAGCCCCCGCTTGACATAACGGTGGAAACTGCTGTGCGGCCAATCGACCACCCGCGTAACATGCCCATGTTTCACCGGATTAAAATGAATGTAGTCGACATACCGCTCGAGATCCGCGTCATCGCGAATCGCATGCTCCCAGTATCGCCGTTGCCAGATACCCTTCTCTCGCTTGCCAACCTTGCTTGCGGATCGTGGCATCGGGTTTAGGCCGCGCGAAAACCCGCTCTTGATATGACTCCAACGGGTGGAAAAATCGGCATCCCCATCCGGCAGCGCCCAAACCGCGTGAATGTGATCGGGCAATACACAAATCGCGATCGTTTCGAACGGGCGGCGTTGTTGGATGGTTTGGTAGATTAGTCGGAGACGGTCGATCTCGTCGATCAGTAGACGGCTGGATCGATCGGCAAGAACGACCGTGAAAAAGAACAGGCTGCCCTTAATTTTGGTTCGTACGTATTGTGGCATGGCTATCCATATCTTGAGCAATAGTGGTGGGCACGCTTCGCTTTGCCCACCCTACGAAGATTGAACCGTAGGTTAGGCAAAGCCAACGGGTCGCGCGAATGCACGCCCGATGACAGGCTCCGCGTGCCCACCATTCATTCGCCGCCTGGAATTATCATTCAAGTCTTCGCCGAACCCTTCACACGCGCTGCGGTGATTTCGGCCGCTTCCCTTTGGCAAAATGCTTCGCCAGAAACTCCGCCAGTGCCTCGACGCGCGCTGGGCGCGGACCACCCGGCGGTGTTACCAGATGCACCGCGCCTTCGGGCTGCTTCCAGCCCTTCAGGATTACCTCGACCTCTCCGCTCTCGATGGCATCGCCAATGATGAAATCCGGCAGATCGGCGATGCCGAGCCCCGCGATCACCGCCGGCAACAGCGCCTCGCCGTTGTTGACGCGCAATTGGCCGGCGGGCCGCACACTGACCTGTTCGCCCGCTTGATTGGTGTAGTGCCAGACTTCGGGCGTCGACAGATAGGCGTAGCCAAAACACTTGTGTTGCGCGAGATGCATCGGATGCATCGGCCTGCCGTGGCGCTTCAGATAGGAAGGTGCCGCAACGGTGTGACGCGGCATCGCGCATAGCCGCCGCGCAATCAGCGACGAATCCGGCAGCCGCGCGATCCGCAAGCCGGCATCGAACCCCTCGCCGATCAGATCCACCATGGCATCGCTGAGGTGGAGATCGATCGCGACGTCGGGGTACGCCTGCAAAAATTCCGGCAGGATCGGCGCCACCGCGTTCACCCCGAAAGTCATGGGAACCGCGAGACGGACCAGGCCGCGCGGTGCCACCGATTGCGCCTGCGCTTCGTTCTCCGCGGCCTCACCATCGGCCAGTAGCCGTTCGGCGCGCCCCGACAATTTTTGCCCGGCATCGGTCAAGGCCAATCGCCGCGAGGTGCGGTTGAATAGCCGCGCGCCGAGACGCCGCTCCAGCCGGGTGACCGCCTTCGAGACCGTCGCCTTGGACAGCGCCAACTCGCTGGCGGCCGCAGCAAATGATCGTAACTCCACGACTTTTGCGAAAATCGCGAGGCCTTCGAAATCGGGAAGTTTTGCCATGGGTCGCCGTCTCCAAAGCTCATAAATAGAAACAATGTGTTTCTATTGTTTCTATTTATGCACGATCCGGAAATGCATATCCAGAGCGGCATCAGAACTTCAGGAAAAAATCCCATGATTGAACTCAGACCCTTCGACAGGCTCGCCACTGCCGACCACGGCTGGCTCAAAGCCAAACACCACTTCTCGTTCGGCAGTCACTACGACCCCGGCAATATGGGCCACGGCGCCTTGCGGGTGTGGAACGACGACGAGATCGCGCCAAATACCGGCTTTCCCCCGCATCCCCACGCCAACATGGAGATCATCACTTACGTTCGGGAAGGCGCGATTACCCATCAGGATAACCTTGGCAACAAGGGACGCACCGAAGCCGGCGACGTTCAGGTAATGAGCGCAGGCTCCGGTATCCGTCACGCCGAATACAATCTCGAGCCGAAGCTGACCAAGATCTTCCAGATCTGGATCGAACCAACGACCGAAGGCGGCCAGCCGACCTGGGGCGCAAAACCGTTCCCGAAGTCGGACCGCTCCGGCAATTTCGTCACCATCGCCAGCGGGTTTGCCGACGACAAGGACGCGCTGCCGATCCGTGCTGACGCGCGGGTGCTGGCGACCACGTTGAAGGCCGGTGAGAGCGCGCAATACGCCCCTGGCAAAACGCGCAACCTTTATCTGGTGCCGGCGGCAGGCAGCGTCGAGATCAACGGCCTTCGCGTCAACGCACGCGACGGTGTCGCGATCCGCGACGAGGCGCAGCTCAAGATCACCGCGCTGGAAGATTCTGAACTGGTGCTGGTCGACGCGGCGTAGCGCCCAAATTTCCCACTCGTCATGCCCGGGCTTGACCCGGGCATCCATCCTCTTCGCAGGAGTCTTGCCAAGGTGATGGATTGCCGGGTCAAGCCCGGCAATGACGATCCTGAATAAGACAAAACCCGATCACCCATCCGGAGACCACCATGACGAAAGTACTTGTTCTCTATTATTCCGCTTACGGCCATGTCGAGGCGATGGCCAACGCCGTCGCACAAGGCGCGCGCGAGGCCGGCGCGTCGGTCGACATCAAGCGCGTGCCCGAACTGGTGCCGCCTGAGGTCGCGAAGGCATCGTACTACAAGCTCGATCAAGCCGCCCCGGTGGCCAAGATCGAGGACCTCGCGAACTACGATGCCATCATCGTCGGCACCGGAACGCGCTTTGGCCGCATGTCATCGCAGATGGCGAACTTCCTCGATCAGGCCGGCGGCCTCTGGATGAAGGGCGCGCTGCACGGCAAGGTCGGCGGCGCCTTCACCGCGACCGCGACCCAGCATGGCGGCCAGGAAGCGACGTTGTTCTCCATCATCACCAACCTCCTGCATTTCGGTATGACGATCGTCGGCCTGAATTACGGTTTTGCCGGCCAAATGAAGCTCGACGAGATCACCGGTGGCTCGCCCTACGGCGCAACCACGATCACCGGCGGCGACGGCAGCCGCCAGCCGTCCGAAAACGAACTCGCGGGCGCACGTTATCAAGGCCGCGCGATCGCGGAGACCGCCAAGAAGCTGCATGGCTGAAACTACATGGCTGAACTGCTTGGCTGATACGGCGCGGGCGGCATTTCCTCCGGGAAATGCCGCCCGCGTCGCGAGTACGACGGCGATGCGGGGAATGCACGAATTCGTGATGCCCTGACATTGGTCAGACTAGGACGACGCCCACAGGAACCAGACGTCGTTCGCGAAGTTGGGGACACGCACCCTCTCCGCCTCCAATCAATCCAAATTCGAGTGCAATATGAGAGTCGGCGGGGTCAAGTCCGGCTTTGTTGCGCCGTGGGATGTCGGTGACCGCGTGTAACGGTGATGCATGAGCAACACACTCCCCTGCCCCTGGCCGGAATTGCCGACCGCAGCATGGCGCGAGACCTATGCGACGCTGCATCTGTGGACCCAGATCGTCGGCAAGATTCGCCTGGCGCGCGCACCTTGGCTGAACCACTCGTGGCATGTCGCCCTGTACGTCACCACGCATGGCCTCACGACCTCACCGATCCCCGACGGCATGCGCACATTTCAGATCGACTTCGATTTCATCAATCATCATTTGCGGATTTCCACCTCTGGCGGCGCCACGCGGCGCTTGGCCCTGGCCGGACACTCCGTTGCGAGCTTCTACACGGCCGTGATGACCGCGCTCGCCGAACTCGGCATTCACATTGCGATAGATGACATGCCGAACGAGTTGCCGGATCCGGTCCGATTTTCGGACGATGACAGACATGCTTCTTACGACCCGGACGCGGTGGGGCGCTTTCAGCAAATCCTCGTCAATGCGGACCGCGTGTTCAAGCAATTCCGCACCGGCTTCCTCGGCAAAGCGAGCCCGGTGCATTTCTTCTGGGGCAGCTTCGATCTTGCCGTCACCCGTTTTTCCGGCCGCCGCGCGCCGCGCCATGCCGGCGGCGTGCCGCATCTATCCGACGCCGTTGCATGCGAGGCCTATTCTCACGAGGTGAGCAGCGCCGGCTTCTGGCCGGGCTCGGGCACAATCGATTATCCCGCGTTCTATTGCTATGCCTATCCAGAGCCCGAAGGCTTCCGGACCACGCGGGTGCGGCCCGAGGCGGCTTTCTTCAGTGACGCTCTGGGCGAATTCATTTTGCCTTATGACGCCGTCCGCACGGCAGCCCAGCCTGACCAGGCGTTGCTCGAATTCCTGCAGAGCACCTATGAGGCCGCAGCCGACGCAGCCAAATGGGACCGCGATGCGCTGGAATGCGCGCTGGGGAAACCGGGTGTGGTGCGGCCGATCGATACTTGAGCGCCGTACGCCACCGCAGGCTCCCCGCGCCTGCCACGCATGCAAGGTCCACCTCTTGCACCGCTGGAGCGAGACCGGCTAGCATGAAACCATGGACAATACGCGGCAACTCAGTCCGCGGAATTCGATGGAGGAAGTTATGAAGGCCACCCACCGGTTTTGGCGATATCTGTTGCTGCCGATATCGCTGGCCGGCATGTTGAGCATCAGCTCGGCGGCCGAACTCAATCCAGCCGCGCTGATCTACAAGCTGCCGGACCAGATCCCGTGGGGACCGGTCAATGCCGCCGGGGCGCAAAGTGCTGTCGTTGTTGGCGATCCGAACAAGCCGGGTTTCTATATGGTCTACAACAAGTGGACCAAGGGCAACCATTTCAGCCGCCCCCACTTTCACCCCAACGACCGCTACATCGTCGTGCTGCAAGGGACCTGGTGGGTGGGTACGGGGCCAGATTTCGACCCGGCCAACACCACCCCGATGCCGCCCGGAAGTTTCGTCACCCATTTCGGCAAAGAAGTTCATTGGGACGGCGCCAAGGACGAAGATGCCGTCCTCTTGATCATGGGCGAAGGTCCGGCGACCGCGAACCCGTTTATCCCCGCAACCAAATGACCGAAGCCGCTTCAAGGGCTCGACCGCCTTTCGCTCGGCAAAACGTCTCGAGGGTTTGATGCATCAAGCAGCGAATGTGCAATTCGAGCGCGCCGTGCTCGAATTCGTCCGCTGGCGCGCGGTGCCGGAGCAAACGAGATCGCCGGCCCCGGCCTGGTGGTGGGGCACGGCGTTTGAGTTCCGCGACGTGCGGCAGGCGATGCCCGAAGCCTGGAGCGCAAGCCTGGAACTGCCTGATGGGGCGACCTACGCCGATGGGGCGGAGGTCTTTCTCAAATGCCTCAGTGATCAGACATCACTGCCATGGCCCGGGGATTTTCCGGACCAGGGGACGCATCCCAATTCCCCTCAGCCGAGCTGATGACGCCGGTGCGTGGAGAAGCTGGCCGCAGGATAAGAGGATGACGCGTGCGCTGGCTTAGGTTTACTGCAAACGATCAGTCATCCTGGGGAATCGCCGAAGGCGATCAGGTGATCGCGGTCAGCGGCGATCCCCTCAGTGAATGGCAACGTACGTCGCTCAAACATTCAATCGAAGACGTGAGAATCGAGCTGCCGCTGGTACCGCGCACCTTCTATTGCGTCGGGCTGAATTATCTCAGGCATCTCAAGGAGGCTGCGGACAAGCGCGGAGAAGTTCCCGACGTTCCCGGCCGGCCCGAGATCGGCTATCGCGCGCAGAATGCGCTGATCGCGCATGGCGAAGAGGTGGTAATTCCGGCAAACGCCACCGAAAAAATTCACTACGAAGGCGAGTTGGTCGTCGTCATCGGCAAAAGGGCAAAGCACCTCAGCGAGTGCGATGCGATGGCTTGCGTATTTGGCTACACGATCGGCAACGATGTCAGCGAACGCACCTGGCAGAAGGCCGACCGCGGACTGTGGCGAGCCAAGAATGCCGACACCTTCAAGCCGATGGGACCGTGGATCGAAACTTCGGTCGACCTCGACAAGATGGAAACCATCGTCCGGGTGAACGGCAGAGAGAGTAACCGCTTCCGCACCAACGACATGATCTTCGGCATCCCGGCCTTCATCGCCGAAATGACGAAATATTTCACGTTGTGGCCGGGCGACGTGATCTGGATGGGAACCGACGGCACTTCGCCCAACATCAAAGCCGGCGACGTGGTCGAGATCGAGATCACCGGGATCGGCACGTTGCGCAACAGGTTTGTTGCGGAAACGGCGCCTGGGAGCAAGGCATGAGCCGTCATTCCACTGCGCATCATTTCCTCGAAGGCCTGGTCGATCTCGGCGTGGAATATATCTTTGCCAATCTGGGCACCGATCACGTGTCCCTGATCGAGGCATTGGCCGATTGGGATCGTGAAGGACGTAAACATCCCGAGATGATCCTGTGTCCGCACGAGATTGTCGCGGTCCACATGGCGGCCGGCTATGCGCTGACGACCGGACGGGCGCAAGCGGTGTTCGTGCACGTCGATGCCGGCACCGCGAATGCCTGCATGGCGATCCAGAACCTGTTTCGTTACCGGCTGCCGGTGCTGCTGTTTGCCGGCCGCGCGCCCTACACCCTACACGGCGAATTGCCGGGCTCGCGCGATACCTACGTGCATTTCGTGCAAGACCCGTTCGACATCGCCAGCATCGTCAGGCCTTACGTCAAATGGGAATATTCATTGCCGTCCGGCATCGTGGTGAAGGAGGCGCTGGCCCGCGCCTCTGCGTTTGCGCACAGCGACCCGCCTGGCCCGGTCTATATGATGCTGCCGCGCGAAACGCTCGCGGAAGAATGGGACGACGCCGACATGCCGGCCTATCCGCCCGCGCGATATGGCAGCGTGCAAGTGGGCGGTATCGAGCCGGAGCGGGTCAATGCGATCGCGGAAGCGTTGATGGCGGCGCAAAACCCTATTGCACTCACGGCCTATCTCGGCCGCAAGCCTGAGGCGGTCGCGGTGCTGGAGCGGCTGGCGCGGATCTGCGGCATCAGGGTTGCGGAATTCAATTCGATCGACCTCAATATTTCGCAAGCCTCGCCGTGCTTCGCCGGCTTCGATCCCCTGCCCCTGCTCGAACAGGCCGATCTTGGTCTGCTTTTGGATTCGGATGTGCCGTTCATCCCGCAATATGCCAAGCGCGCCGGCGCCATCAAATGGATCCAGATCGATGTCGATCCCCTGAAGTCGGACTTTCCGATGTGGGGATTTCCGACCGACATCCGAATCCAGGGTGATTGCACGACCGTGCTGGGGCAGGTGCTCGAAGCCGTGGAGGCGCGCGCCGATGATGCCTGGCGCCAGCGCGTCGTCAAGCGGATCGCAGGCTGGGGCGGCGCCCGCGAAGCTGCCGCGAAGCGACGCGACGCGGCGGGCGCCAACAAGGGCGTTTCGGGCGCGCTCAGCCCCGGCTTCCTGTTTGCAACGCTGAACGAAAAATTGTCGGTGGACGACATTGTCGTGAACGAAGCGATCCGCAACGCAACCCTCTTGCAGGAGCACATCACGCGCACGAAACCAGGAAGTTATGTCGGCCTCGCCGGTGGCGGCCTCGGATTTTCCGGCGGCATGGCGCTGGGATTGAAGCTGGCGCAGCCGGATCGCCGCATCGTGCAGGTGATCGGCGACGGCGGATTTCATTTTTCCTCACCCGACAGCGTCTACGCGGTGGCGCAGCGGTACCGGATTCCAATCCTGACGGTCGTCGTTGACAATGGCGGCTGGCAGGCGGTGAAGTCGGCCGTGCAGCGCGTATACCCCAAGGGCGTTGCCGCCGAGACCGATCAGTTTCAGTCGCGGTTGACCTCGGGCCGTCAGGGCGAACGGAGGGATTTCTCGGCAGTCGCCAAGGCATTCGGCGCGCATGGCGAGTGCGTCACCGAGCCAGACGATCTCGCATCGGCGATCGAGCGTTGCCTGGCCGCGCTGGACGACGGCAAGGCGGCCGTACTGCATGTTCACGTCACGCGGCTTTGAAGCAGCCAGGAATTTGAGCGCCATGATAAATCCTCGCAGATACTTCCTGATCGGCGGGTGTCTCGGATTGATGGCCCTCACCGCGGCCACGATCCATTCCGCGTACGCCCAGGAAGACCCGTCGAGGTACCCGACGCGGGCCATTCATATCGTCGTCGGCTTCACGCCAGGCGGCGGTAACGACATCATCGCGCGGATCGTCGGACAGAAATTGTCCGAAAGTCTCGGCCAGCCCGTCATCATCGACAACAAACCGGGCGGCGGCGCGATCGTCGCCACCGAATATGTCGCCAAATCGGCGCCGGACGGCTACACGCTGCTGGTCGGCGCCAGCGGCGCCATGGCCATCAATCCCGCCGTCTATGCGAAGTTGCCTTACGATCCGGTCCGGGATTTCGTTCCGGTCTCCGAACTGGGCTCGTTTCCATTGATACTGGTCGTCAACGCGTCTTCACCGATCAAGTCGGTCGCCGAGCTGGTTGCGTTCGCGAAGGCCAATCCGGACAAGACGAATTACTCCTCCTCGTCCGCCGCGTTCCAGCTGGTCACCGAATTGTTCAAGCAGAAGACCGGCGCACCGATGCAGGAGATCCCCTACAAGGGCGCAAACGATTCGGTGATGGCCGTGATCTCCGGCCAGGTGACCGCGACCATCGCCGACGCAGGTCCGGTGTCGAGCCAGGTCAAAGGCGGCCAGGTGCGCGCGCTCGCGGTTGCGGCGCCCGCGCGGACCGAGGACCTTCCGGACGTTCCGACCATGAAGGAGGCCGGCGCCGATGTCGACGCCGTGCTGTGGAGCGGTATCTTCGCGCCCCGGCAAACACCACCTGCCATCATCAGGAAACTCGAAGGCGAGTTGATGCGGATCGCAAGGTTGCCAGAAGTCGTCGCGCGGCTCAGGCCGCTTGGCATCCTGCCGGTCGGCAACTCGTCGGCAGAATTCGCGCAGATTCTGGCATCCGACATCGCGCGGTGGACGGACGTCGCCAAGGCCGGCAATATCAGGATCGAGCAGTAGCGCCCCGCGGCAAGACCAGACCCATGATCACAGTTGCAATCGCGGCAACGGCGACATTGAGGAGCAGCGCGCCCAGTCCGACATAAAACACATGGCTGGTGCCACCAAGCTCGATCGTTGCGAGCGGTTTCAGCCCGTTGCTCCACGCCGTCCACGATCCCCACAGGATTCCCGCGACCCAGCCGAGCAAGAGACCCTCCGCGCGGAACCAGCGCGTGAACAATCCGAATACCAGCGCCGGAAAGGTTTGCAGAATCCAAAGCCCACCGAGCAATTGCAGATCGAGTGCATATTGCGTCGGCAGGAAGATCGTGAACGCCAGCGCACCCAGCTTGACGACGAGCGAGGCGATCTTGGCGACCGACGCTTCGCCGGCGTGGCTGATGCCAGGGTCGACATAGGATTTCCAGACATTGCGGGTGAACAAATTGGCGGCCCCGATGCTCATCACCGCGGCCGGCACCAGCGCGCCGATCGCGATCGCCGAAAATGCAAAGCCGGCGAACCACGACGGAAACAGCACCTTGAACAAGACCGGCACCACGTCGTTGTTCGACGTCACCTTGATGTTGGCCGCATAGGCCATGTAGCCGAGCAGCGCGATCAGCCCAAGCAAAAGCGTGTAGGCCGGCAACAGGATCGCATTCTTGCGAATGGTATCGGCCGACTTCGAGGCGAAGATCCCAGTCAACGTGTGCGGATACATGAACGCGGCGAGCGCCGACCCGAGCGCGAGCGTCGCGTAAGCCAGCATCTGCGACGGTTTCAATAGCAGGCCTGTGGCGCCGCCTTTTGCCGTGAACGCGTCGTTGGCGGCGGCGAACACCGCGCCGTATCCGCCGAGTTTTGCCGGCACCACCACCACGGCGACCAGCACCACGATATAGATCATGATGTCCTTGACGAAGGCGATCAGCGCAGGCGCGCGCAGCCCGGAACTATACGTATACAACGCAAGAACAATGAAGGCGGCGATAATCGGAAACTCGCCGGTGAGGCCGATCGCCTTGATCACCACGCCCATCCCGATCAGTTGCAGCGCGATATAAGGCATGGTCGCGACCATGCCGGTGATCGCAACCGCCAATTCAAGGCCGCGCGAATTGTAGGTGCCGTGGACCACGTCGGCCGCCGTCACGTGGCCCTTGGCGTGCGCCACCTTCCACAACAGCGGCATCACCGCGAAGACGAAGGGATAGACGATGACGGTATAGGGCAGCGCGAAGAAGCCGTAGGCACCGACCGCATAGACCAGCGCCGGCACCGCGATCACGGTATAGGCGGTATAGAAATCGCCGCCGACCAGAAACCAGGTGATCCAGGTCCCGAATTGCCGTCCGCCCAAGCCCCATTCGTCGAGATGGGCGCTGACTGGACCGGCCTTCCAGCGCGCGGCGAAGAACCCCATCACGGTGACAAGGGCGAAGAAGAAGACAAAGACTGTAAGCGCTACCCAGTCGATCTGGTCGGACATGACGACGCCTTGTTCGGAATTTGCCTTGCGGAATTTTACGGAGTTTCGTCGGGCGTGCGCCGGCGGTACACCAGCCAGATCAGCAGCGAGCTGAGCGGCACCCAGGCCAGCTGGTACCAGTAGAAAAATGGAAACCCGAACAGCGCCGGTTCCTGGAAATTATAAAACGGCACCCACAACAGGCCGATAAATGGCAATAGCAACAGGACCCACATGCGAAGACTCCACAGGCCAGCGGCTCGGGAATGGTTCTTGGGTCGGTTATCTAACGATCGGATCGATGTGCCGTCCAGCAAATTCGCGCTGCCGCATTGCGACGATTGAAGCGCGTCCACATGAACACGCCCGCGCCGCAGCCGGTTTCCCGCTGCGGCGCCAACGAACCTTGCCATGAGCCTTCCGCGCCTGACGGCGCCGGGTCAGCTACGCGTTTATTTTACGAGGTCGGCACCAACCTTGCAGATCAGCGCATCCTGATCGCCGGTACCGCCGCTGCAACCGATTGCACCGATGATCTTTCCGCCTTCCACCAGCGGAAATCCGCCGGGGCTGGCGACCAGGGTGGGATCGAGCGTGGCGACATAGCCGTGACCGGTTTCAAAGGCGTTGTAGAACAGGCGGGATTCGCGACGGAAGCGCGCCGACGTCCGGGCCTTGCCGATCGAGATCGCGCCGGAGGCGATTTGCGCACCCTCCATCCGCTCGAAATGCACGAGATCACCGTTGGTATCGACGATGGCGATGTTCATTTTCCAGTTGCGCTTCTTGGCCTCGGCGTCAGCCGCCGCCATCACCTGCTTGGCTTGTTCGAGCCCGATCGACATGCCGTATGGAATATCGAACGGCATCTTGTCGGGCGTTCCGCCCGCGGCCGGGGGCGCCGGTGGTGTGGCCGGTGCCGGCGCGGGCGTCGGAGTTTGTGCCATCGCCAACGAACCCACCGCCGCAACGGCGCAAGCCGCCAGTGTCATCGAAACGACTGAACGCATAATATTCTCCCAGTTGAAGTTCGTTTTCATGATAGTGCAGTCAAAGTCGACGCCGCGTCACATTGGCGGCGTCAACCCATCCTTGCCGTAGGTGACACGCGGAGTTTGCACCGTGCCGTCAGCCTGCTTCTTCCCGGCACCGACGAAAATCTTGGTGCCCGGCTTGAGGTCGTTCTTGTCGCCCATGACGTAGGTGACGACCGCAGTCTCCGGGGTCACCATCAGCTTCTTCTCGCCGTCCTTGTATTTGACGGAAAGGATCGGCCCTTCGACGCCACCAACGGTCTGCTCGACGTTGGCATTGGTCATCTTGGTGTTGGGCTTGAGATCCCAGTCATAATGGCCTTCGCCGGTGCCGCGCATCGATTCCGGGAAGATATGGACCTCGATGGCCTTTTGGCTGCCGTCGGGCTGCGTCACTCCGGTCGAGCCGACGAACATGCCGGGCTTGATGTCGGCCATGGTCGACTTCACGATCCCCACATACAGGCCCGGGTCGCTAACCGTCACCTTCAGTTCCGCGCCGTCACGATTCTTGACCACGTAAACGGGGCCATCGATCTTTTCGATGGTGCCGCGGATGCGAACGGTTTCCTGCGCCGAGGCGGGCAAGGCGATGCAGATCGAAGCGAAACTCGCAGCAGCGAGCATGCGCTGAAGCGTACTGGACATTGTAATCCTCCATGGGTCTGAATTGCCGGCTGACGGGTTGATTTCGAAAGCCGAGGGCCGTCCCGCCAAGTGCCTGAAAGACGCGTCCTCTGCAACCCCGCTACTCTGCGAAAATTCCACCAACCTCTGCCGCACTGCAACAGGATGTCATCCCAGCGTCATCCTATTCGACCTTGATCCCGGCGTCCTCGATCACACGGCGCCAGCGCTCCTCCTCGCCGCGGACATATCGGTCGAGTTCTTCCGGAGGACGCGTAATCACGACCAGGCCCTCGTTCACGCCCAGCCTTTTGAAGGGGTCGGATTGGACGGCCGAAGCTGCCGATTTGTTGAGTCGCTCGACGATATCGGCCGGGGTCCTGGCCGGCGCGAACAGGCCGTACCAGCTCTCGGCGGCATAGCCGGGGACGCCCGCTTCGGCAACCGTCGGCAATTTCGGAAATGCCGGCGAGCGTTCCGCCGATGTCACCGCAATCGCGCGCAACTGGCCGGCTTCGACCAGCGACGCCGCGCTCGCGACCGTCGTAAACATCACCTGGATCTGGCCGCCGATCAGGTCGGTGATGGCGGGCGCAGCACCTTTGTAGGGCACCGCGGTCAGATTGACCTTGGCCATGTTCTTGAACAGTTCGCCCGCGAGATGGGCCGAGGTGCCAACGCCGAATGTCCCGTAGGATAGTTTTTCGGGATTGGCTTTCGCCGCCGCGATCAAGTCGGCAATCGTTTGAAACGGGGATTTGGGATTGACGACGACCATATTGAAGGAACGCGCGATCAGGGCCACGGCTGCAAAATCCTTGTGCGGATCATAAGGCAGGTTCGCGCTCAGGCTTGAATTGACCGCGTGGGAGAACGTCCCCATCAACAGCGTATAGCCGTCCGCCGCGCTGACGGCGACGGCCTGAGTCCCGATGATGGTCCCTGCCCCGGGCTTGTTCTCGATGACAACCGAGACGCCCAAATCCTTGGCCATCTCCTGCGCCAATGTGCGCGCGACCACGTCGGTCCCGCCGCCCGGCGCGAAGGGAACGACGATCCGGATGGCGCGCTCCGGGTACAAGGCCTTTGCCTCGCCGGTCGCAAATGCCGCGAGCAACAGCGCAGCAAGCGCAAACGACAACCGAGAGGTTTTCATAGGCTGTCCAAAGAGCATGAGCTTTGCTGGCGCGGGCCGTTTGAAAGATACACTAGCAGATTTTGCCTCCGCACAGTGCCATGCGCTGGGCGATTGCGGATATGACGCGCAATGCGCGCGGGGAATATGGACGCCGGGACCTGGCTTGAACTAGCATCGGGACGAACCAACAAAAAATGAACGCGTTCGGGAGGATATCATGAGGCACTGGCTGACCGTATTTCTGTTGTTGATCGGGCCACAGGCGCTCGCGCAGCAGGCCGTGCCGGAAATCGCCTTCGACTCCGTTCCCAATCCGCTCCACCTGCCGCCGAACATATACTTTGGCGAAGTCTCGGGCGTCTCGCTCAACTCCAAAGGCCACATTTTCGTATTGTCGCGCGGCAACACCACGGGGCCGGCGTTTGCCGCAGCCGCGGCGCAGCTTTTGGAATTCGATGCGAAAGGCCAGTTCGTCCGCGAAATCGGCAAGAACCTCTATGCCTGGTCGTTCAGCCACACTGTCAAGGTCGATCCCGCCGACAATATCTGGGTCACCGACAAAGGCTCCGACATGGTGATCAAGTTCAATCCCGAGGGTCGCGTCGCCATGGTGTTCGGCCGCAAGCAGGAGGCCTCCGATGAAGAGACCGGGCCGCTGAAACATCCAAAGCCGCCGCTGCCGGCCGAGATCGGCCGGTTTCGTCAGGTCACCGATGTGGCGTGGGACAAGGCCGGCAACACCTTCATCAGCGACGGCTATATCAACTCGCGCATTGCCAAGGTCGACAAGGATGGCAACTGGCTGAAATCATGGGGCGAACGCGGCAAGGAGCCCGGTCAGCTCAACACCCCGCATTCGATCGCCACCGACGCCAAGGGCAATGTCTATGTCGCCGACCGCGGCAACCGGCGGATCCAGGTGTTCGACGGCGAGGGCAAATTCCTGCGCCAGTTCACCATCGATGTGCCGGTGCCGCCGGATGCAAAACCGGCGATCGGCAAGATCCCCGACGAGGCGATGATCGCCAACGGTACCTTCGCGCCAGGATCGCCGTGGTCGTTGTGCATTACGCCGCCGCCCAATCAGGTGCTTTATAGCTCCGACGCCTGGCCGGGCCGGATCTACAAATTGAGCCTCGAGGGCAAAGTGCTCGGCATGCTCGGCCAGTCCGGCAAGCAGTTGAAACAGTTCGGCTGGATCCACGCCATGGCGTGCCCGTCGGAGAATGTGATTTACGTTGCGGAATTGCTGAACTGGCGCGTGCAGAAGCTGATGCTGAAGCCGTAGTATGCCGTCATTCCGGGATTCGAAGCGAGCGCGGTCACACCCCGGTGGCGCGGGCGAAATCGATGTAGATCTCGCGCAGGCGCTGGGCCATCGGCCCGGGTTTGCCATTGGCGACGGTCTTGCCGTCGATGCTCACCACCGCCTGCACGAACAAGGACGCACTGGTGATGAAGGCTTCCTTCGCGTCGAGAGCCTCGGCAACGGTAAATGGCCGCTCCTCAACACGCAGCTGGCGCTCTTCGGCGAGCGCGACCACCGCCTTTCGGGTGCAACCCGGTAAAATCGCCGATGAATTCTGCCGCGTCACCAGCACGTCGTCCTGGGTCAGGATGAAAGCCGATGACGATCCTCCCTCGGTCACCTTGCCGTCCTCGATCATCCAGGCTTCGCCGGCGCCGGCTTCCGCCGCGGCCTGCTTGGCCAGCACCTGCGCCAATAGCGCCACGCTCTTGATGTCGCGGCGTTCCCAGCGGATATCGGGCACGGTAATCACGCCGATGCCGGTCTTCGCCGACGACGCGTTGACGATGTCCTTGACCGAGGTGAACATGACAAGGGTCGGCTTCACGCCCTTGGGGAACGCAAAGTCTCGCCCGGCAGCGGCGCCGCGCGTCACCTCGATATAGACGAGGCCGCTTTCGAGCTGATTGCGCGTGATCAACTCATGCTGGATCTCCTCAATGCGCGCCAGCGTTTCCGGCAAGGCAAGCTTGATTTCGCCGACCGAACGCTCCAGCCGCGCCAGATGCGAGGCGTTGTCGACCAGCTTGCCGTCCAGCACGGCAGAAACTTCGTAGATGCCGTCGGCGAACAAGAAGCCGCGGTCCAAAATCGAGACCTTGGCCTCGGTGAGCGGCACGAACGAACCGTTGACGTAGGCAATCTGATCCAAACGAATTCTCCTTGCGGGTGGCGAAGCGGCCGACACGGTATACGCAAATTGCTGCCGCCGATAAACCCTGGGGTCGTCATTCCGGGATGGTCCGAAGGACCAGACCCGGAATCTCGAGATTCCGGGCTCGCGTCTTCGACGCGCCCCGGAATGACATCGAGAATCAGTGCGACAAAATCTTCGACAAAAACTTCTGCGCGCGGTCACTGCGGGGCTTGCCGAAGAAATCGGTCTTGAGCGCGTCTTCCACGATTTCGCCCTCGTCCATGAAGATGACGCGGTGCGCCACCTTGCTGGCAAAACCCATTTCGTGGGTGACGACCATCATGGTCATGCCCTCGCGCGCGAGATCGACCATCACATCCAGCACCTCGCTGATCATTTCGGGATCGAGCGCGGACGTGGGCTCATCGAACAGCATGGCGATCGGATCCATTGCGAGCGCGCGGGCGATGGCGACGCGCTGCTGCTGCCCGCCGGACAATTCGGCCGGGTATTTTTGCGCGTGGTCCTTGAGGCCGACGCGGTCGAGCAGCTTTGAGGCCTTGGCGATCGCCTCGTCATGCGAGCGTCCCAGAACCTTTTCCTGCGCCAGGCAGAGATTCTCGATGATCCTCAAATGCGGGAATAGTTCAAAATGCTGAAACACCATGCCGACGCGGGCACGCAGTTTCGGCAAATTTGTCTTGGGGTCGTTGACCCTGATGCCGTCCAGGATGATTTCCCCGCTCTGGATCGGCTCCAGTGCATTGACGCATTTGATCAGTGTCGATTTGCCCGAGCCCGACGGGCCGCACACCACCACGACCTCGCCCTTGGCGACACTGGTGGTGCAATCCTTCAGCGCCTGGAAACTTGGCCCGTACCATTTGTCGACGTGACTGATTTCGATCATGATGGTCTCGCGATTTGGTGCGGCAAGGAAGGTGCGCTCCCTCTCCCATAGGGAGAGGGTTGGGGTGAGGGGTTGTGGTCTAACGATAAACTGTAACCCCTCACCCGGATCGCAAATGCGATCCGACCTCTCCCGATGGGAGAGGTGATCGAACGCGAGCATGCCGGTTTCGAATTCATGGACCAACCTCAGTGGGCGAAGGCGATGCGCGCCTGAAGGCGCCTGACGCCGAATGACGCGACGCAGGAAATCACGAAATAGACGAGTGCCGCGAACAGATACATTTCGACCAGCCGGCCGTCGCGTTGCGCGACCTTGCTGGCTGCGCCGAGGAAATCCGGAATCGACAACACGTAAACCAGTGAGGTGTCCTGGAACAGCACGATCGTCTGTGTCAGCAGAACCGGGAGCATATTGCGGAACGCTTGCGGCAGCACGACGTAACGCATGGTCTGGGCGTAACTCAAGCCGAGCGCCTGGGCGGCGGCGGGTTGCCCCTTCGAGATCGACTGGATGCCCGCGCGCATGATTTCCGAGAAGTATGCAGCCTCGAACAAGGTGAATGTGACGAGCGAGGAGGCAAACGCGCCGACCCGAACCGGCCGCGATGAGCCGGTCAACCACTGCCCGATGTATGGCACGAGGAAATAGAACCAGAAGATCACCAGCACCAGCGGCAGCGACCGCATCAGGTCGACATAGAGGCCGGCAATACGTCCCAGCAGCCAGAAGCCGGACAATCGCATCAATGCAATCAGCGTTCCGAAGAAGATGCCGCCCAGCGTGGCCAGACTCGTCAGCGTCAGCGTGAACGTCATGCCGTCGAAGAACAGATAGCCGAGCGAGCGGCGGATCACATCGAAGTCGAAATTGGCGAACATGAGCTATTTCCCGGTGATGTAGCCGGGGACCGCCAGTCCGCGCTCGAGGAAGCGCATGGCGATG